>Ga0181580_10000553_pt1 | contig 28108 bp, 31 predicted proteins | sample 071ome_23_FD_132413 | JGI IMG/M metagenome (GOLD analysis project Ga0181580, IMG submission 132413) | Coastal salt marsh microbial communities from the Groves Creek Marsh, Skidaway Island, Georgia - 071403BT metaG (megahit assembly) | ecosystem: Environmental > Aquatic > Marine > Intertidal... | reverse complement strand
CGTCGATTGTAAGAAGACAGAGCTCTGTTGGCCTATGATCTTTTCTATCTGAACGGGCGTATGGCCAGCAATAGCTGCAACGATAATTGCAAAACCTGCCAAGAAGCCAAGACACAGTAAACAAATCCCTATAAAGTAAAGTACGTTGTCCAACTTGGACAATGTCATCATACGGGATTTTGGTAAAGTCATACTCACTCCATTTTAAATCTTTATTCATATTTTATTATACTACCTTATTTACATTTTGTCTAACACTATATTCCATATACCGTCTGTTTTTTTTGCAAGCGGCATATCATTAATTGAAATTATATCATTCTCAAGTTTAAAGTGCCGTGGTGTTTCAGCAGTACGTGGAGCATGATAATTAAATGTGTCTGTTGTTGGCATCATGTATGTGCATATTTGTTTTATTCTAATTCTCTCGCCCAGGGCTTCCTGTGTATATGTTCGGCAATTGCCGTCTGTTGTTGTGTCTTCATATAATTCATGTAAATGAGAAAAATCAAAATAATAATCATCTACAGTATACCAAGTGATGTCTGGATACTCAGTTTCTAAATTATTATTATAATCAGTTACACACAAATGTACTGGATCTGTATACACATCTGCTAGTATCATTCTAGTACCACCTGGATGGATAGGCTTGTTTCCATTTTGAAATAAGCTCATACATATTGGGCTATAAAAGTCTTGACCATTTTTTATATCATTAAGCATAAGCCAGATACTATTCATTTTCCCCAATGGGCCTTGTGGAATATCTAAATCATCATGCCGGAAATTAGACTTAATATCAAATACTTTTTCCCATTTGCGAATATTGTAATCGACATCCCACCAAGTATCTTCTTTTAATATTTTTTGATTTATATCATTCATAGTGATGCTACACCAGCGTGTAGTTGTGTTCCATCTTTGGTCAAAATCATGTGATAATTCTATAAAATGCTGATAATCACGTATTTTTGTTTCAATTGGTTGAATGTATTTGCTCATATAAGTACTCTGCATATGCTTGGTGAAGGCTTTCATGTAAATGTCCTCCAGGATATCTATAGGGATCAATACCGTTTTCTGGATCATTTACGTGTTGTTCAGCTAACTGATAAAAACTTAATGGTATATCTAGTTCAATGTCTTTTTCTAAAACAGCCATATCTTCATTTATAGTTTTAAGTGTATAACAACGTGAGTGTAAGCTCTTAGCTAATTGAATATATCCGTGTGTTTGTAACCGAAAACATACTTCATGTGGTCCTACATCCCACAATACTTCTGCTTGCCGAGCAGGTAACCAATGTATTTGATGATTGGTTGCCTTTATGTCGTTTGCAGGAATATATCTTAAAGGAGTTACAACACTAAACAAAACAATATCTTCAGGTTGATATTGATTGTAATCTTGATACATTTTATAGATACTTAAACTGTTACTGCTACCTGGTTCAGCACGATTTATTAATTCTGCGCCCAAACGTTTAGCTAGTATACCAGAGTAACTTAGTTCAGGCATACATTGTCTGTCAATATGCTTGTACCATTTTTGTTTTATTATTTTGTTATATTTTTTTACACCTAGACGATTTCTACACACATTTCGCACCGTTGTGCCTGGATCATCACTGTGCCATCCTTCACTTGCAAACCAACTTGCGCCTAAGTCGTGTGCATACTTAGTACCTAGCTCATGACCCGCAGCGTGACTGTCTCCATAACTCCAAAGTTTCATGAATTTACTTCTATTCCCTCTGTTCCTAACATCTGTCCTACTCTTGCTTCAGGATCATTGCTCCATACTAATACCTCAGCATCGTCATAGAGAAAGTCGCAGTCTTTACAATAAGGAACAGCATCCCAATCTCCCATTTCGTGTGCTTTACGAAGATGGTTGTACGCATCTCCATAGTAAATATCTTCTATACTCTGATGACTTGCATGACCTAATACACTTAAACTTTCATTTGGAGGACCCAACACTTGGCAGCAAGGTGTGACGGCTCCTCGCATACCATTAATTCCTCCTGCTCTAAATGTTATTTCATTAGCAAACGGGCGGCCACAACTTCGCAAATTACGAGTATTTCGTGTATAACTAGGAGTATAGTTTCCACTCCAGTTGTGCATTTTCCAAATATATGCAGTTGTACCAATTGGAAAAATAAAATTTTGTTGATACTGATCTACTTCATATTCTGTTTTTGCGGGATCAAGTATTAAATGATAGCTGTCTAGCTTACAACTACTGCCACTCTTTTTGATATAATCACGCATTTCAGTGGTGTTTTGATATATCAGATCCCAGTTATCCACATTCATCCATTCCTGATATCGTTCTCTGTTATATCCTATTACACTAAAACGATACAGTGCAAGTCCAGCATCAACACAGTCTCGCATATAATCGCCATGCATACCACTGCCGTTACTATATATAAAAGGACGAAACCCTCGTCGTGCAACTGCTTCTATATAACGTGGAAGTTCAGGCTCTAGCGTTGGTTCACCGCTGCCTTCTAAGTTGACAACTGGTGTGCCAGTTAATTGATCTAATATATTTTCAAATAAGTCAAACGGCATACGTCTTAAAAAACCAGTCTCTCTACCTGGACTAGTTTGAGGACACATTTTACATGTGTAATTACATCCACCAAATACTTCTATTACTGCTCTTTTAAATTCCATACCAATACTCGTCCTGCATGGGATCAATACTTATTTCATTTATATTAATGTGTGCTGGTTGATCAACAACCCATTTAATATATTCAGCGGCCTGATCTATATCCATGCAACGTCTGTCAGGGTGTTTATGTGCATTATTACTCAGTGTGCCAAAACTTATATAACTTATTTTAGGCATACGACTCCACACCCCGCCTATTGCTAGTGTATTGCTATAATCACGCAATGCTTTCTTTTCTGCATTATACAGCCATGCTTTGCCGTTCTTGACTCTATCAGTTGTACTGCCAATTACAACAATATGTGCTAATTTGCCAGCATCCTTTAGGCTCTTGTATACTGCATCTAGTAGCACAGTTTGTTGAAACTGCCACAGTGCACAATTAACTATAATAACGTCATGATTGAGTGCCGCAGTTGCAAATGCTGTACGTCCAGACTTTTCTACTAAATCATACCCAGTACTTCTACTCATAAACTCTGCATCTGGATATAGTTTTTGTAGTGCTTGTGCTATCCCATAATCTGGATTACCCGATATTAGCATTAATTAACTCCCATATTTCAGGGTTAACATCTGAAAATTTCAAGCCCTGATAGTTGTCTAGTATTATAATACTTTTATATAATTTGTCAAACTCTGGTTGTATTTTGATATCGGCTTGAATAATTTTATCTAAATTATTATTTCCTGACAAGTATTGCTGTCTTTTTGTTAGCGGAAGCTGATACATACTTAAATACTCTGGGTGTGTTAATTCAGAAAATCCTGTGCCTATTTCATTTTGCTCACAAAAGTCTATTAAACCGTTGAGACGATTAAAATTTAATATACTTACTGTAATATTAGTTAAGCAATGAAAACCACTTTGTTTAAACTTTTGAATGTTTTCTTTAATAACTTCCCATTTGACACCCCAACGTATAGTGTTTGCTAATTCGCCTTCTGCATCCAAACTAAAAGCAATAGTAGTATTGAACTGTTTTAGTTTTTTAATAACATCTGGGCTTGGATAAACACTACCATTTGTTGTAATGTTTAAAAACAATTTGCTTTTATCAATAACTTCTCGTTGTAGTTTATCTAAGAACCATTCAAAGTTTTTAGCATAAAACGGCTCACCGCCTTCTAGCTTTACATGTCTAGCATGACTCAAGTCAGTATTTTCAAAAACTTTTTTAAACTGTTCTTGATATGAACGATAGTCAGTAACTTGATCTAATTTTATACCTTCCGTATTAAATTGATCAATAACTGATGCTGCACTTCCCCACTTACTACTGGCACCTGGATTACAAATACGACACATCATATTACATGTATAGTCTAGTGAAATTTCTAAATCTTGTATATAAGTTGGTTTAAATAAATCATACTCGCCGTACATTTTATTAGTAAATTCTCTACGGCTTTGCAATCCTGCATTTTCACTTACACTGCAACTGCGGCATCCTTTGGGAAATTGTCCATGATTTAAAACTCTTTTAATCGAACGGTATGGTTGTTGATAATGTATTCCATCTAAGGTTTCAACATCGAATATCGTGGGCAGTATTTTGCTGTCAGCAAATTTACAACAGGGCCGCAAACTGCCTCTACTATTCACAACACTTATTCCTGTTTGGCTATGTACGCAAAATTTAGTCATAATAAACTGCTTAAATCCTTTTTCTTTACTTTTTGTTTTTGTGAAACAAAGTCTTCTAACTTGTTTTCTGGCGTAGCTGATCCAATTCTATCATGCATTGTTTGCAAAAAGTGTTTGAATTTATCTCGATTCTTCACTGTTTCTTGCCAATCAAAACTACAAAATACTTTTTGTGCAGCATTAATATAATGTCGATCTGTTTGTGGCAAATACTGTATGTCTAGTGCACGTGGACGTTTAATGTAATTGCCTACCCAGCCAAAAGTTTTTTCAGGTGCGTGTTGATCCATAGTACGATGTACCCAACTGATATACTCTGGAAATCCACGTATACTGAATGCATTAACAGTTGCAGCCAATGTAATATCTTGTATTTTTGGATGTTGGGCATACTGTACAAAGTTCTGTTTAAATCTGTCCCAGTCCAGTCCATATCTAAGTAGTTCTGAATCCTGACCTACAGTTTCATTACTAAACGCAACCCCCCAAGACATGTCACTGTTCTCAATAATATCAAACAATCGTTTCATTAAGGCAGGCTTTGTATTTCCGTTAGTACATAATTCTATCCGCACATCTAAATCAAGTGTACTGATATATTCTACCATTGGTGCAAATCTTTTACTAGCTGTTGGTTCACCACCCAAAAAGTTAAACACAACTGATCCTTGTAGTGTACTTAACCACGCTTTAAATGTTTCAAAGTCAGCATCAGTTCCAGCATCACGTATTGGTTTGCCTTCTTCCTGTGCTATTTGACTACTAGCATCTGCTGCACAATACAGACAACTTAAATCACACACTGTATCTAATGTTACATCAATATAGCGAACATCGCTCTGATTAGCTAACAAATTTTGAAAGTTTGAATATTTGTTCATCCAACTACGATAACTATTGCGCCCTGCACGTTCGTCTGCCCAGCAGTACTCACAGTCAGGGTGTTGTTCACCTGCCAATGTTGATTTTCTTCTTTGTTGGATATGTGGACTGTTATCGAAAAAATCTGTTGTTAGTATGTCTGGCATTGGATAATCAGCACTCATACAACAATTTCTAACTAATCTGTTTGCAAAATCTACGTTTACATCAGTCCAACTTTTTGAACATGCTGTTTTCATACAACTACTTATGTCAGAATAAAACAGGCACTGTGAGCGCCTGTTTTAATAAAAATTACTTACGAGTAACTGTAATATCTTCTTTTTTACGAGTTGGGAAAATAAAACCAGTTTTTTCATGTAGTCTACGATTACGTGTTGGGTCTTTAAATCCAATACCTTGAATCATAGCTGGCTTGTTTTCTAGTCCAAGCAACTCTTTAATTTCCATTGTTTTAAAACACTGGCAGCATCCTGTGCTATATCCTAGCATTGCTGCAGTTAGGTTAACATACCCACTTGCAATACCAATTGCTGTTGCACGATCTCTTTCAAACACAATCATATCTGCTTCATCTTTGTGTTCCCACAATTTACGGCTTTTTTCGCTAAGTGTGTCTACTTCAAGTTGTTCAAATACGAAAATTGCATTTGCTAGCGTCTGACTATTAGTGCTTTCTATCATATTACCATCAGCATCATATGTATGTGTGCCAGTGGCTAAATCATGTACAGCTTCAATTGTGTCTCTGTCTGTAATTACGTGCAATTTATAGAACGCAATGTTTTGTTTGCTTGGGCAGTTTGTTGCAGCGTGTACTAGAATGTCTAGATCACCATCTGGAATCTTTTTACTCAAGTCAAAGTTTCTTTGGCAATGTTGGCTGCGAATAACTGCTTTTTTAATATCAACTGTTGATAATGTCATTTCAGTCTCCTTGTGATACAACTATTTATCTTGTTAAAAGATAATTTTATTATTATATACATATTCAATGATTCTTTCCATTCCAGTAGTAGAATGCAATTTATCTTGTAGTACTACGATTTTTTTAAACTTTGCAGTGTCATCATATGCTGGTGTTTGCATATATTTTATAATTGGGTTATCGGCTGGCATAATATCAGCCAATCTATCCTTGACTGGTTGTTCTAAATTTGCTATGTCTAAACCAGCTGGATAATGTACAAATGTAGCATCAGTATGTGCATGTACACCTTTTTCCTGTATACGTGATACTAGCTCATTTAGATCATCAAATATTTTGTCTGCATAAAACGCATGATATGCAGTGCTAGTACAAACCAAGTAAACACTTTCAATATTATTACACTCGTTAATTATAGTGAATAAATTGTCTACTACTTTCTGATAATTACCACCTTGTCTAAAATAATTAAACAGCTCTCCAGTTCCATCCATACTGACTGTTATGTTTATTCCTTTAAAGTGTTGCCATAGTTCAGCTAAATTATAAGATTTAAATTTAATCATACTCATATTGGTATTATACCCAAGAACAATGTCTTGTGAACGATTTTCATTAACAAGTCTTTGCAAAAATCTATAATGGTTTAAATGGTATAATGGTTCTCCACCACTAAATGTTATCTTTTTAACAGTGGGTAAAATATTTTGCATAACGTCTTCCAAGTGTTCTGGACTAATAGTTTGTATAGGACTATCAGCTTCACCTAAATGATCAAAATTTAATTCTTGTAATTCACGGTCTATTACAGGGTTACGCTTTCCTAATAGTTCAAATTGGCTATTACTGTCTGCCATACAATGACGACAATAAAAATTACAGGTTCGACTAAACTTTAACTCTAAGTCAACAATCCCAGGCACTGTAGTTTTGGTAAAATCACATCCCCAGTCATGTTTAAGACTTTTTTCTCTATAACTTGTTATACCATGTGCTTCTTTATATGCGCAATCCTCGCACCCAGGCGGAAATTCTCCAGCTTGTAAACTCTTTCTAACTGATTGCATTCCACTACAATTAACTGCTTCGCTAGGAAGTGTATTGCTCATACTAGCAATAGGTTGTTTTTTAATTTTAAATCTGAAGCATGGAGCATATTCACCTTGAAGGAAATCTAAATGCCCCCATGCATAATTACACTTTATCATTTTCATATGTTCTTAGTTCTTTTGTATGAAGCCAATTCCAGCTTTTCTGTGCTTCTTTTTCTTTTATTACATCGTTAAATTCTTGATATCGTCTTATACGTTCTTTAGTTATATTATCACCATATGCCCAGTCTCTGGCATTGTTGTAGTATGCTAAATCATCTTCGACCATATCGTATATCTCACCATCCAATAACATAGGCGTAGCACTAATAAACATCAACCTCTTACCAGTATTATCAAATACATATCCTTCATCATATAGTTGTCGCAATACTGCTATCTGATAATTGTGATCTTCAAGTGTTTCTGTTGGATATCCAACAATCATCAAAATACTACTAGTTATTCTATATTTTTTCATCAAGTTAAAAGTATTCCACATAGCACTATCTGTGTGCTTTTTACCCATATGATATCTTATACTTTCTTTAAAATGCTCTATGCCAATTTCCAAGTCTATACAACCACTTCTTTTGGCTAGTGCAAAGTCACTATCCAGTGTACTTGTTTCACTTCTAACTATCCATTGGCTGCTCCAATTAATATTTAAATCATACTCTACTAGAACATTCACAAGTTCTCGATACGCCTTCATATTACCATTAATTAGACTATCAGTAAACTTGACGTGTTCTATATTATAGCGTTCTTTGAGATACTTTATTTCATCAGCTACATGTTTTCCACTTCTATTTGTATAGCGTGGCCAGATATCTCTAACATTACAAAATGTGCAACTCTTAACACACCCACGACTTGCTGTTACATATGCTACTTGACGATGTGTTGGTGTTGGATATCTATTCCAATCAATGTCATCATAGTTGGGAAACGGAATAGTATCCATGTCCATTACTTGATGAATCATGTTATGTTCACTGCCATCTAATATTTTTAGTAGTGCGTATTCTCCGTCACCTATAACATAATGATCACAAAAACCAGTGTCAACCAAATTTTGGATAGTATAATTGTCAAGTGTTGCGCCACCCCAGATTATTTTAACATCTGGCATATATTGTCGTATATATTGTGCAATAGTAATTGCGCAACTGCGACTATATTGACTTAGTAAACTTAGTCCTATATAACGTGGTTTTAATTCCTGAAATTTTTCTATCCAGTTATGAAATATTTCAGTATTTTCTTCAACAAACTGATCCCAGACTGGATTAGATTTATTCCATTCTCTCATAAACAAGTCATCATTTTCATGGAATAGATCCCAATGCTTGTTTTGTTTTCGCAAATAGTCAAACAAGTCAATATTTAAATCTAATACACGAGCAGTGTATCCATTGTTTTCACACACTTGTTTTAAAACAGCTGGGCCTGTTGTAGGAGATTCTGGTTCTATTTTAGGTACAATACAAAAAACAACATCTGTCATACAAGTAGTTCCTCGAGTGTGCCCTCGAAGTTCATTAATAAACCCATTTTCCATGGACCGATTAGTTTTCCTGTACAGTGTAAATTATTGCTGTTAAAAACAACCATGTTACCTGGTCGCCAATCGTATGCAGTTCCAGTTAACCCATGAAATAATTCTGGAGTATGGTTATCAAATTCTAGATATTCATTGTAAAACTTTTCATCAATAGGATCTTCAGTACAATCATATACTCTTGGATCTTCATATGGAGACATTGGTACTTTTTTATTACGATCAAAGTTATAGTTTTCCAAATCCTTACGCTTGCCATACCACGTTTGTCCAAATCCATTATCAGTCCACTGATCAAAAACAATAAGATGTTGTGGTGGATCAACAACTTCCAAGTGTATAGGAATGTTTACGTTTATCATTTGTGTAGGCTCGTCACTGTCTACATGCAAACTATACAAATTAGTATGTTTATATATGTTGCCACCTGACCCACGGTTAGTACGAAAATATTGACTGAGAATAGGATCCAATACATCTTGTAAATGACGCCAAGGATGATTAATTTTTATAACATTTGGGTTATTGGGCTTGTGTATCTGTAGTTCAGGATTATTGTCAAAGAAGTCCCGAATATATTCACATACATCAAGTGGTATTGCATTTTCAAAAACTGTGTGTTTCATATAACTTCCGATATAGTAATGGATTTGCGTCACTAAGCGAACGTCCATAATATTCATCAAGGCGCTTAGTATTATTTAACAACTTCTTCCATTCAACAGGATTGTAATCAGTCTTACGTATAAAATTTTGTATCAATTTTGTAGCAAATTCATGATCACTATTTTGTTCAAGTATCCACTCTTTAAACTCTGGTGGTGCTATACTTAAACTTTGCCACAATGGATCACGTACCCAATCTACGCTTACATCGTTTTTCTCTTGATCCATCAAGAATTTAAGTGTTGTACTGAGTTTGTCTGCTACATATACACTAACAACAGTATGAAAATTGACGTGACTATTTGGTAATTGTTTTCTATACCACAAGGCGTTTTCATAAACATCTGTATACAATCCGCCCACACGTTGATAATCATTAACTGGATGCCAAGCATCTAAACTTACATTTATTTCTATTTTACTAAATCTTTTTAACTTTTGAAGCAAACTAGGAGAGGGCTGTCTACTGCCGTTTGTACTAATCTGCAAACGTATGTTTTTAAATTCTGCTCCTTTTGATAACAAGTAGTTTAAAAAAGGTTCAAAATTTGGACTCATAAATGGTTCACCACCCAATAGTTTTATATATTCTAGATGACTTAAATCATATTTGTCAAACTTAGTATAATTGGGTTCTAATTTTTTGTTTACACGCCATCCCATATGTGCATCACGTTTTTGTAATTGGCTACTAAACTTGCTGTCGCACATGCGGCATTGAAAATTACATAGATTATCTATACTCATTTCTATATAACGAATATGTTCACTGTCTGATGTTAAAGTACTTGCGTCAATATCTGGAAACAAACTGTTCATCCAGTGTCGTAAACTTTGACTGCGTTTGTGATCCTTTAGTACACGCTCTTGCTCATAACACTTGGTACATTCTGGTCTGGATTTGCCAGCTAACATATCACTGCGTAGTTGTTTCCAAAACTCTGTGTTCATATCAAAGTTGTCTAATGAAGGTGCTGTTTCAGCATCTCCTTCACTATATTGAAATCTACAACAGGGTTTAATTTGTTCGTTTGGTCTTACACAAACATGCACCCAAGGTAATACGCACCATGTACTCATCTGTCTACATCTACACTCGCAAATCCAATAATGCTACGTTTGTGTTCAGTGCTAATTTTAGGCACACGATCATCACTGAGGAACCAACTGCTTGAATGCCAGCGCCTTGTATCAAACACCATGCATGTTCCTATATTCCATTGATATACACTGTGTAGCTTTAAATCTAAATATTCTTTTGAATATTCAGTATGTGCTGGATTATATTCTGCAACAGCGGGATCTAAAACACGTTCTGTTCTATACTCAAAAACTTCGTCATTATCTGTGTAACGCATTTCGCCTTTACGGTAAAGCATCTTTCGAGGAACATCACTGAGCTTATCATAGTTTACTGTATATGGCTGTTTACAATTCCATTCCAGTGGAATAATAATACCAAGAACAAGATAACAATCATGTGTAATAACATCTTTATTGGGTTTCCAACTGTTGGGAAAACTCAAGTAATCAGTATGTAATCCTGCAGGCTCTCCACTGTGGAAATATTCCCAATTCCAATCATAGTCTAATCCCAATTGTTCGTTCCAATGTGTACTGAGCCAACGTTTTGTGTCTTGACTTGTATTGTTAAATCTGTTAAAGTCATTGCGTCCACTGCGTTTAGCATCTGGACTATTCCATGTTGCACGAGCTTCTGGCAAAAATTGCATAGGATCAAACCGCAGCCGCCAGCTACCATATTTTGGTCGATATTCTTCGTACTCGCTTAGATCTTTAAATCCGTCTTTCATTAAATTATCCTTCCAAATGCCCACCAACGCTCTTGACAAAAGAAACAATGTTCGCAATGTACAAAGTTCTGTCCAGTCCATTCACAACTATATGTGTAAGGATACAGCGTGTCAAGCACATCGTATTCTAAATATGCTTGATATACATCACGCTTGTCACTATTTGCCCAAGGTATAACCTGTACAGTGTTTTTTAGTTTTTTAATAATAGGCTCAACTTGATTGTCTCGTTCGTCATCTCGACCTGACTGATGATCGAATACATCTTCTAAGTCTAATCCATGGTCGTGCGTTTCAAAATATTCCCGCATATCAGCAATCGGTGGGTTACGAGTAAGTCCAATATATACTGCATCCAAGTTGTATTTTTCTACACAGTCTGATTGCATTTGATTGACGCCTGCAACATAAGGATCAGGACTAAACTTATCAACAAAATCAGGCTGGTAATGTCGATGCCATGCATATGGTGTTCTGCCTGTTAGCTCAGTTACACGGTCAATAACTCGGGCAGTTCCAGTCTGATACCAATCTTTAAGTTTTGTATCCATTGTCATGGGAACAACTTCTAAATCAGTATCATTCATTAATGCATAGTAAAGCAAACTGCTATCAGCACCGCCACTTAGCCTAATACCAATTCGTTGCCACTGGGGATCTATGTGTAAATCCATGGAAAAAATTCCCTCATTTTTGTTTCATCAGCTCTCCATACAAGAGCATTCCTATCTAATAATTTTTGTATTTGTTCATCAGATGGTTTTTGATACTCATACATCAAATGTTCTTTAAAGTTAGTCCAAGCTGGTACAGCATTTTCTAATCGCATTGCTTTAAAATTCTTAATTAAATCACGACGTAAATCCATGGGTACAAATCTAAAATTTAAATAGTCTGGTGTAAATATTTCATTAAATGTAACCAGTGCACGTGGATATTGGTTAGCCCAACGAAAAAAGTCTGCTACACCTAATAGGTTGATGTTGCCAATACACGGCACTAATCTTACATTACACTTACTATTATATAGCTTTAAAAAATTTCTCTCAACTTGATCCCAACGTGCAGGATAGCGTTGAAACTCAAACCATTTCCCTGTGCTATCAATACTAGCCATTATGTCTACATGGTCAAAATTATTAAGTATTTCTAATATACGTGGCTTGACAGATGTGCAATTAGTAATTAGTTCTATGCGTATGTTAGTTTTTTTTGCTGTTACAAGTCTATATAAAAACTCTTCTACTTCAGGCATAATAAAAGGCTCACCACCAGCAAAACGTATTGCTTCTAAACTATTTAAATTAAATATCTTATCTAGTAACGTCTTTGTATCTGTTGTACCATAATCCTTGCCCATAATTTTAGCAATTTGGTCACTGTCGCTTGGACTGCACATTTTACATTGCAAATTACATTTGTTACTTAATCGTAAATCAACATGCTTGATTCTTGGAAATGCTGTATATGTTTGAGAATTATAGTACATATTTTGTTGACGCATACTTGGTGTACCGTTGCGCTCATTTGCCCAACATGTTTCACATGCACTGGGTTTAATTCCACGTTCAGTATCAAACCGAACATCATCAAATTCTTTTTTAAAGTAAAAGTCATCCAAGTTGTCAACGTCATCCCAATCATCTTTATAAAACAAAGAATCCTGTAAACAACACATGCTTACATTTCCTTTATTATAATAAAAACTATTGTACATAAACTGACAATAATTACTTTCTTTCAGATCTTTCAATTTCATTTAGTCCTTTATCTGTACCACGCTCGTCAAAAATACCTTCAATCAAGTAACGCAGTGGGGTACGTACACCAAACTGATGCTTGCCATTATCATCACTGATCCAACCCACGTGTATGCTGTTGCTTTCAGCTAATCCAAAGTCAGCACAAACACGAGTGTATAAATCTTCATAGTTACTCCACCAATAATCAGTACCAAAGTGCTGCATAGCATTGACTCCCAACCACATATCACTAACATTGCAGTAGTTAAAGTCATTCATAATACTAATAGGACCCACTGTTTTTTCTCTAGTGTAGCGTATGCCAATACGCTGACTGCCCATTCCCAATGCTTTACTTAAACTCACACTTACACTTTTAATAGCAGGGTGTGTAACATCTAGTTCAAAGTTACGACACTGCCCAAACCATGCACCATCAATGTGCACAGGAATATCGTGCTCTGCACAATGATCCAATAGTTTATCAAAATCGTCGTGTAACCCTGTTGTAATACAACTAGGATAGCTTACAATAAAAACATCTCCAGTTTGTAGTTGACTGTAATGGTCTATTTGTGCTACCATAAAGTCAGTTAAGCGGCGGTGGTATTTGTATTCACCACGCATTACTGTTATGCTAAGTCCATATAGTTGATGGAGTTCATCCAATTGGTGTGTTGTGCCATGTATAGCATCACGTCTATCAAATGTTTCCAAACCTGTATATCTTACTCTAGTGTGTTCGTTAATCCAACGATCAATTTCTTCTAAAAAGGTTTGTGTGTATGCATGTGGATCTTTTGGATATGTTCGCATATCCAAGTTTTGTCTAAACTTAGTAAATTTACTCAAGTACATGGGACGCTGACGTCTTGTACCAAGCATTTCAAAAGTTATATCTTCATACTTGTTAATCATGGCAATAAACTGTTTAATCCTCTTAATAAACTTTTAGACCAAGATAAATGTTGTTCTGTACCCGGATGCATTTTATCTACACCTTGATCAATATATTCTATTCCAGGATCCCATTTAACTGTAGTGATATCATACATACGACAAAGTACATCTATTTTTCTTAAATAAAATTTATTCATAATAGCAATCTTTTCTGGGTCTAGTACTGGATTGTCTCCATGTATATTAATACACTGCGACCCATCTCCAGCTAATATAGACAGTCTAGTATTTTTCCAAGCAACTGACGCTATAAGAAATTTTGGGTGTTGTTTTTTAGGTGTTACTGCTAGCATATAAACTAAATTATGGTATATACTTGCTATCCCACTTCCTGGAATTCCTAGATTAATAATAGGGATACCAAGTTGTTCTTCAATTAAATTACTAAACCTGTGTTCTTCTTTTACTGACTGTCCAAATGTTATACTGCATCCTGCTGCAATCCCATAATCTTCAGGTATCGGATCAACTGTGCGACTACGGTACCCATAGCGATTACTATAATATTCAATGCCGTCGTTTATATTCATTGGGTTGGCGGGGTTAGTTAAAAAATATTCTATATCCATTTTTCCACAATCGCATCTAGTTTACAAGGACATGCCGCATAGTTACACACAATAGGACTAATGGGTAACTCGTAATCCTCAAAAATATTCCCAATAACACCACCTACACGTTTTGTACAACGTTTAATGTCTCCATTAGGATCAACCATAAAACGTTTGAGACCTGCTGTACAAGTGTAGCCTTCAAACCGGTGCATTTCCTTGTCAAGCACAGTCATAAACTTGACTTTCTCTCCATCAAAATGTAAGTTACGAGGTATTTCCCAATCAATACCAAAGTCACGCATACGATGAAAGTAGTTGTTTTGTATCCAATCACGTTGCTCGTCAGTATAGTCAAAGTAACTGTGTCCGTGAATACTTGTACGAGTAAACTTGGGTGTAATTTCAACATTTAATGTTTTAAGACGTTCGTACAAGGCTTTAGCACGTTCAAAGTTGTCAGGTACAATCATAAGGGGTATACTAACGCTTGCTTTGTCTTGCATAATTTTAGCTACTTCATAAAAGTGATCATCATCTGCTTCTTCATAGTGCCAACTTAAAAATACAAAAGCACGTCTGGTTTTAAAACTTTCCCAGTAGCGTAGTGTACGGCTTGCATTGGTGCCAAATTCCACAAAAGTTCTATCGTCACTAATAGTGTCTACAAACTCCTGAAACTTAGGCCACACTGTGGGTTCGCCACCAAGTACTTCTACGTATACATATTTGTTGAGTTGCTTCACACGCTCTAAGAAGTCCAAGTAAGGTTGCCAGTCTTCAGGCCAACGATTACTTCCGTCACGGTGAAAGTCACTGCAATAACTGCAATTGTAGTTACACACATTGTGAATAAACAGTGTAACTATAGCACAGTCTAAGTTTTCATTAGTTATTCTCATCAAACAAGCTCTTGTATTCAGGAACAATGTCTAGTATATTTTGATCACGAATCTCATCTAGTCCACGAGTAACTTGAACAAACTCCTCTAACCAAGTTCTTCCACTCCAACATTCACCATCACTATAGCTTTCACTTAACATAAATTTTTCTACGCTGTCAAGATGTTTTACAAAATGTTTTTTTACATTGTCAATATTATCGCTGTTAATCATCCAAGTACGCCACTCTGTATATTGCCTACTAATTTCTTGTTTAATATCATCTGGCAATACTTTAATATTATAATATTTGGGGCTGTGACACATATGAAAACTTGCTAGTGGTCTCCAACTGTGTACAGGATTAAACTTTGTAAGGCCACTTTCTTCTACTTTCCAGCGCATAAATTCTGGGAAGTGAAAAACGTTTAGTGGTGTAATAGTAAATGCAAACCAACACTTAAAGTTAATATCATCATTTGCTTCAATCTTTTTTAAGTTTTCATAAACGTGCTCCCACTTGGCAGGTGCACGTTGGTAATCAAAGATTTCATTACATGCATCAATACTTGCACCAATACGAATCTCTTTAAAGTTTTTCCATAAATCCAACATGCGTGGTGTCACATTGGTCAAGTTTGTATTGTACTCAATCTGCATATTAGCTGCACTGCCATTATGTATAAGTCTTTCCAAACTGTCAACATGTTCTTCAATAATAAGTGGTTCACCGCCTACAATATAAAGTTTTTTAGCATCTTTTGTGTATTCCTCAAAATTGGTCCAGTACATGTTACTGCCTTTAAACCAATCATATTGATCCGTTTCCCAACGCCCTTTGGCATTTTTAGTTAACTGAATGCGTTCGTGTGTGTCTTTATAATGCGTTTGTCCATTAAGTTTAACAAAGTCATCAAACCAAGTGTGGCTATCTGTTGGACCACACATGCGACATTTTAAGTTACAAAAGTTGCCATAACGAATATCAAAAAACTCTAAACTAAAGTCTTCAGTATTGATAGTACCATCTTCTTGTGTAAGCTCTGCTGCCGTTTCAGGTGTTAAATCCCAGTCATTGTATTCCATTTGCCTACGACTTAGCACGCCGTTCTTTTCTTCTTGCCTACAACGTTCACACTCAGGATGCCATTCGCCACGTAACATAGTAGCACGTACTTCACGACTTAGTTCGCTGTTGCGACTGTCTTGTAAATTGTCTCTACTAGCGTTATATGGTGTGCCATCGTCATGTCTAACTATACCACGGTTTGCTGTATAACTGTTAGCGTTACAACAAATTCTTATATCGCCATTGTTGCGAATATTAATACTATTCCAAGGTAGCGGACAGAACGTACTACAATCGCTTTGTTTAGGATTATCTACCATCAAAAATTCCTTTCATTTCTGGAAACGTGGCACTAAAACTATTGTTTCGTTGTCTGTCACACAATGCTAAAAACTCTTGCATCTCTGGCAATCGTACACTCCAGTCTTCGCTTTCCATAAACTGTAACATACCTTGCAGCCTTTTAATACCATATTCTGCTTCACGCCATTCTTCATATGTAACTTTACCTTGATGCCAAACTGGAATACTTTTTTCCCAGTTGGCTTCCCACCATGGATAAAACTCTTCATATTTTCGTCTACACTCAGCCTTAAACCATTCTGGCAATACTTTTACATTTAAATGTGCTGGATGATATACAAAGTGATAATTTACACCACCTGCACCAAATGGCCACATGTTAATTTTGTGGAAGTTCTGCTCTAGCTTCCACTTAATAAAATCTGGCAAGTAGTATACATTAAGTGCTTGGACTGCACAAGCAATTGTTACTTCTACATTGTTACTGGTTTCTTTGTCAAGTATATGAAATACTTCTTCTGTACGTTTCCATTCGCTTGGATAACGTATGTAGTCATTCATTTCATGTATGCTATCTACCGAGTAGTGAAAACGCACCAACTTAAATTCTCGCCATAGATCGAATAAATCAGATCTCCATTCAACTCCGTTTGAGTTATAACGTAGTTCCAAGTTTTTTGCATGGCCTTGCTTAATACATTCTTCAAGTATTTCATAATGTTCCTCGATAATAAGACTTTCACCACCAGCAAAATAAATTTGTTGCATATTGGGAATCTGTTCATAAAATTGTTCCCAGAATACAGGATTTTGTTTGTGCCAATTGTAGCTACTGCCGTTAATGCTACCTTTGTCTTGCCACATTGTGTTTTCTTTTAAAATAGGATTTTGTATTTGTGGGTGTATTGCAGCGTGATCTTTTATCCAGCCTGAACTGTCGTGTGGGCTACACATAACACAAGCAAGTTGACACTTTGTGCCAAAACGTAAATCAATATAAGTTAGCTCTGGAGGTACTTCTCCATCTTGTGTTGTGTTTTCCAATAAACGGTCAACATCAACACGTTGACTCCAATATGCAGTTTCCCATTGTCTTTTACTACGATGTCCTGCTGCTTCTTCTTTAAAACACTTGGCACAACTGGGCGGGACTTCGCCGTTTATCATTTGCTTGCGAACATTTCGCATATATTTGCTGTTCCAAGCACTCTGGAAATCAGTAATATTTAAATTGTTGGGCTTGCCAGTATCGTCTTTAAGTACACCAACCATACCACCATGCTCTTTATCATTAGTAGGCCCAACACTACTAGCATTAGCAGTGCAGCATACTCGCATACTACCATCTGGTCTTGTACTTAAATGTACCCAAGGCAAAATGCAAAATGTTTCGCTTTTAGTCATTATCTATTTTAATCCAAATATTCTTTTAAACCAGTTAGAATTATCTGATGGCGGGTAATAAGTTTTAGCCCAGTTACGTTCCAAACACCACCAACATTCTCCGCATTCTTTTGTAAAGTTTTCAGTATTCCATTGATCACCTTCACAGCTTCTAGTGAGCTTTAACATATCATTAAGTATACCGTGTTCTTTTGCTAACCAAAATACAATACGCTTGTCAGCATTTCTCCAAGGCATATACTGGTATAACCAGTCATTCATACTATCATGACATACCGTTGCACTGTTCTTAAACAATACTCGATTGTCTGGTACGTCACGATGTGCTTCGTCACTTTGTTCTACACAATCATGCGGTGGGTTAAGTGTTACTCCATTATATTCAATATAGTATCTTTTTTCCGGATCAGTAACACCAGTAATACGGTCTCTGTGTTGCCAGCGTAAAAAACCGCCAACATTTTCCTGTGCATTACTATAACTGCTTATGTTTCTACCGTCTACAAATTCATGAACCCACCAATAGTTTGCGTCTTCAACCAGTGTGTCTTTTATAGTTACTGATGGAAACTTCTTACGTACATATTCAATAATCCGCTCTGCATAAGGAACAATATAGACACGCTCATACTCAGGTATATTAGTTGGATTACTACGCTGCACAGTAAACGTTTCAATAATGGCATCATCACGATATTCACTAACTGTTTTTGCTAGTAAATATAACATAACTGCACTATCAAAGCCGCCGCTAAGTCTAACCACACTGTGCTGTGCAACACGATTAAAATATGCTGCACCATATGGTGTTTCATATCTAGTATGAAGTGCTGTTTCGTTAAACATTTATTCTTTCCCACATATTACTTGGCATGTTGTAAAAGGGTCATGCTCCCAGGTATTTGAAATGCGATCCCACAATTCAATGATGCTGTCAACATCATTTTCTTTTACATTTAATTTTTTATAATCGCTGCCATAAAAATCTTTTAGTGCTTGTACACGTTCTACATCAGTTGATAACCAACAGCAAGGCAAAAAAGTACCGTCTAGTTCAATAAACGGCGCCACTAAATGCTCTCCGGCGATGCACTTGGCCAAAATTTTAGATTTACTATTACGCATTTTTGATACTCGTTGTCATTAGTTTCGATCGGTAATAATTCAGCAATAGGCATATTGTGGATATCTTCAAGATATTTAAAATGTTGATAAATGCGAGAAGTTATATCTCCAACATTCCATGCTACATAATTTTCTGGCTTATTGTCTGTAAATGCACGTACAAACTCTACACGATCAAATTTTAATGCACGTGCTTGATTAATTGTTGTTGCAACAGTATCTATGTTATATGCAAATACAAGATGTTTCCAAACTAATTGTGCTGAACACACCGACCGTAAATGAATAATTCCATTTACTATACTTATACGATTTGAATTGATACGATAATTAGCACTGTTGGACAAAGTTCCGTCTATGCTAAAAAAGATATTATCACGTTCATCAAGTATACTACCAAATTTACTCCACCATTCAGGAGTTTTTCCTGAACCGTTAGTATGCATGAGTATTGTTCGAGGTCCTTGCTTTATATAACGGCACAATTCAAATAACTTATAATAGTAAATGGGATCTCCCCAATTGCCACATAAAAGAATTTCAGTGCTTCGATCAATAACTTGTTTGTATTTGGTCCAATCAAGTAAATCTCGAGTAGGACCTTTTTGATATGTTCTAGCACATTCACTACACTGCAATACACACTTATGCGTGAGTCCTAAGTGTAAGTATCTAATTTTTTTATTTTTAAAACTAGACAAATTGTGCTCCAAACGGATCAAATTCAGTGCCACACTTCATTGCACAAACGCCCAGTTTACCAGATTTAATATTATCTTTTTCCCAACTCATTTCAATACTATCAAGCAATGATCCGTCTACGACTTCTTCAATAGTATTTTCAATTACACTAATACCATTTTTTCCTCCAGCTGCATCTATATGATCCCAGATTTGTTCAACACGTGGGTCTTTATGCCACCATTTATACATACGACCAGCAGTCCAACAACATGGCATCAACAGTCCTTCTGCTGTAATGAATATTTCTTTTTTCTCAATTGCTTTGCATTTAATACTGCAACTATCATAATACTCTTGCATACTACCATAAGTTTTTTCAATCTCTTTTTGCTTGAGCAATGCTAAATTTATATTTTCTGGCTTACTTGGTTTAGCAATAGCTTGTGTTTGTTCTCCTCGACGGTTGTTTGCTTGATGCACATCTTTGGCTTTGCTGTTTGCTGTAAAAAATCGGCCACTCTTTTTTCGTTGAAACCGCTCTACACCCCATGACTCTGCTAGTGCTTCTGCTTCTTCTACTTGATGTTCATTGTGTCCAAATATAATGTAGTCCCATCTTGCTCTACCACCGGCGCTGATAAAAGCCCGCATGTTTCGCTCCACGTTTCCCCACACCACATTCTGTCTATAAAGATGGTTAGTATCACTAAGGCCATCAACGCTAAAGATAACACTACCGTGACGACCAATTGTTCTTGCCAATTCAGCCCACCATTCTTCATCTTTTGCTCCTCCATTTGTGTTCATGCTTAACCACATTGTAGGATTATGTTCTCTAAAATAACGGAACACTTCCAGTGTGTCTCGAGCAACAATAGGATCACCCAAGTTGCCACACATGTACATTGTTTTTAATTGTCTTATAAATGAGGCAGGAAATATATTAACACATTGTTCATAAGACAATTCAGCATTAGTAATATATCGGTTATCTGGTCCACCGTTTTCGTTACGATCACACATAGGACATGCTGCTTGACAACGCTGTGTAATTTCCAAGTGTACCATTTCTATGTCACTATAATTGTACATTTATGTTTCCTATATGTTGTCGTTTTGATATTTTATTGATTGTTTCATCACGACTGTCATTCCAAACTACATCTGCTACTGGTAAAACACCAATAGCATTAGTTTTGTCTAGTGGATCAAATCCATTAGTGACCATCCATTCTGCTAACCCGTTAATTTCTTCCTCAGTGTCGTCCAAATAAAATGCAAAATCCGGACTCAAGTAACGCAAGGGCCTGATGGTGTCATCAAAAATAACTTCATCTCCATCCCTAAACACATCTAAAATTGGCTTTCCTACTTGACAATAATTAACAAATACTGTACCAGCGGGCAGCTCTGTAACAAAATTATCGTAATCTTCTTGATGTAATGGCTGGCGCTCAATGTTATTTAATGTACATACAACTCTTGGGGCTCGTGACTGATACTTTTGACCCATATAAAATGACTCTGTTCGGTGTATACAAACATTGTAATCATTTAATGCATTTTTTACTTCAGTTGGTGCTTGATTATAAAACTCAGTTCCAACTGAAAATTCTCCTCTTAGTACTTCAAAATAATGATGTAAGTCATTAAAATGTTCTTGACTCATTCCAACTTCTGCATAATGTTGTATTTTGGGTTGATATGCATTTACTATCTCAATACAGCGATTAAGTTCTTGCACAAGTGCAACTTCATCCCAAGGGTCTTGTGGAAAATTATAAAGCCTATTGGGTTCGTAACACTTGTTATTTTTTTGAACATGATCAGTTAGACACTGATACCAACGGCGTCCATGAGGAGTGTCTCTGGCCGCAAATTCTAGTGTGTATGTATCTAGATTGGGATTTTCAAAATTAACAAAAAACTGCATCATTGATCCAGTATTAGTTTTACGTCTTTGCCAGGCCCGTAACGACTTGGAAGGTCTCCGTATTCATCTACGTACCATTCAATAACTGCACGATACCATGCCTGACTGTCATGATGTGCCTGTTTATTAAACTGCCAAATATTATTGTTAGTAGCCTCCATTGTACTAAGTGCACGTGCTGCTTCACGCTGGAGTTCTCTAACTGATAACTTACTTACGTCCAATTAACATAAACCTTTTGTATTCTCCTAAGTCGAGTTCTCCTTCGTACAACAATACTGTCATATGTGCCATTCTTTTAAATTCAAAAAGGTTGTTTACACAGTTTATGTGTTCTTTAACTGTTTTGAAATTATTACTTTGAAGTATTACTAGTTTTCCATTAGGAACACTTTCATACCAACTTTCAAAATCTTCAATATGTTCACAACTGGTGTTAATAATTGTGTCAGGTGTTTCTTTTACTGTAGCCAATGTTCCATTGGCACGAGTAACTTTATATTCGTGTGTGCGATAATTAATCTTATGTATGTCTTTTGTGACTGCTTGGAAACGCCAATTGTCAATTACCCAAGGCTTATTAAATATTTTAGCAATCGCTGCAACTTCTGGATCAGTATCAAAACTGCGAACCTTGTTTACTCTTAGGTCACTTTCCAATAACATCGTAGCAAGCGTAGCATACCAGCCTGCACAAAGGTATACTATACCTAAATCCAAGTCCATGTGTTCTAATTCTTTAATGATCCATTGTTTACTTAAAAGTTGCCCTCTGCTAAAGCAATCACTATCAATTTCAATTTTGTTTATATAAAAATTCTTAAACGCTGCTGTAAATTGTGTGTCAACATATTTTTCCAACAGTGGCCAAAGTTTCCAGTAATTTTTATCTAAAACAACCTTTCTTAAATCAATTGCATTAAGTAACTTAAAAATACTACGCAAATTTTTATTAACAACTGCCTTGCGTACATCTTCCATGTATTTGTATAGATCTTCTGATTCAATAAAACTCTTAGCTTCCAAAGCTCTAAATATACTGTGTAAATTTTCTTCAATTACAGCCTTGCGTAACTCATCATTGTTGGGATTAAGTCTAAAAATACTACTTAAATCCTTGTCAATAACTGTACGTCTAAAGTCAGCCAACTCAGTAACGTCAGGAAACAGTAACTCATATCTGTCTAAGAGTTCATGCAATTCTAATGGTAGCTTTAATCCGGACTCTTGTTCTAATTCAGATTCTACTTCAGGTATATCTTTTTCAACTATTGCGGTCGTCATCTTCTACTGCCTTTTCAAATGTTTCATGTAGCCAAGAAAAGTCGTTAATTTTTTTCAGTATCTTAGTATGTTCACGGTAGTGCATACCAAAATCCCTTCCTTGGTTTGCTCCCATTATTGCATATTTTCCATATGGTCGATCATCACCACGAGTACACCAAATATCCAATCTATATTGATTATCAATATTATCACCATTTGGGATAATACTACTTGAAAGTTTTGTGCATTCTCTAAATGCACTTTTCCAAGCATCAAATGGTGATGTGTTAAATGCTGTGACATTACTAATCTGAAATTTGGGAACAAAACTAGCACCAATCGTGGTAGTCATATCAACGCTCCATTTTTTAGCTTTTAACAATGCTTTTCTTGGAAATAATTTTGCTCCACCATACCCGTATACCAAGTCATTGACTGGGTTTCTACTCCGCCAAGTAAATACACAATCTGTTTGTGCTATGTGCCCATATTCTAAAACATTTGGGTCAGGTTTAAACTTAAATCCAAAATCTTCTTCAATAACAGCATCAGCATCAATTACATAAAAATGACTTGTTTCTGCAATTTCAGCCGCCGCTTTATGTGCTTCAAATATACCTTTTACTCCCTGCACTCGCTTTGCATGAGGAGCATAGTATTGTAGTATTTCAAAATTTTCATCTGCTTCCGGTTCGTGATAGCTAATTTGTATTACATCTAACATGTAAACTCCGTTTTATTTTTAATATATTATACTAGATTTAGTTTGTCAACTATTCATATATGAATGGGTCTTGCTCACGTAGCTTTTTTAATTTTTTTTCCCATTCTTTTTTCTGTTTATATCTTGTGTATGGACTTATAATCCATTTCCAGATTCTGGTAAACATACTTTTACTCCATATTCTTTAGACCACCGTTCTGCGTCAGCACGAGTGTTGACCAATGGTTCGCCCTTGATGTTAAGACTAGTATTTAATAACATAGGACACCCAGTTAACTTATGCCAACGCTCCAACAAGTCCCTTACATTTCCATTTTCTATACCAACAGTTTGCACACGGCTAGTACCATCATAGTGTATAATAGCAGGAAATTTATCAGGCTGTTTACACTTTACAACAAACTGCATAAAAGGACTTGACACTAGTTTTTCAGGCATTTCAAAATATTCGTGTGCATATTCTTCAAGTATCATTGGTGCAAAAGGTCGAAATGCTTCACGATGCTTGATTGCATTTACACGATCTTTTACATCTAGTCCTCTAGGATCAGCAAGAATGCTTCGGTGTCCAAGAGCCCTTGGACCGAACTCTGCCCTACCGGCAGCGACGGCGGTGATTTTTTCTTTTTGGAGAGCTTTGATAACAGCATCGACTGGGTACTCTCCTTGGATGTTTGTTCCTGTGAAGGCATGTGGAATCTCCATAAATTCTCGTTTATGTGCCAGTACACAACCAATAGCACTACCAGCATCACCAGGATTAGGCATAATCCATACTTTATCAAAATATTTATATGCAATAGGATTAGCAACACAATTAAGTACACAGCCTCCCATTAATATCAAATTACGACTACTGGTTTTTTCAGCAGTAATCATACAATATCGATCAAATATTTCTTCGTATATACGTTGGGTGGCTGCGGCAATGTCAGCATAGTCTTGTACACTGTTCAAGTCAGTACGCCAATCCATGCATCCTCTGTGACAGTTACGCTTAAACAATGTACGTGGATCTTGTAAACTTGGTAACTTACTAATAAAGTCAGCCTTTATAAGTTCATAATACCGGTCTGGATCGCCTATTGCAGCCATGCCCATGAGGATGTATTCGTGTTCTTGTGGTTTTAGTCCAATACGCTGTGTCATTGCACTATACCAAATACCTACGCTGTGCGGATAACTTTGACTCCAACGTTTGCGAAGTTTAGCGTTATTGCCTTCCCAGATGCTTACAGTGTCCCATTCACCAATACTATCTAAAACTAGTACAGATGCTTCATCCTTTTTAAAAGGATGAGTGTAATAGCCTGCGGCTGCATGACTTAGATGGTGTTTAACTCCACGACTGCGTGGTGCGTTTGGTAAAAACTCACGCATATAAGTTGTGGGAGATTGCTTACGCAAGAGAGAATATTGGCCAGCATATAATTGTCGTGTCTTTTTTAATACTGTGTTTTCATAGAAGTATATACGATCAGGATTACCATACTCAAGTGCTTCAGCAATTAAGTCAGTATGCAAATTTCTGTCATTTTTTATGCGACTGTAACGCTCACTGTGTGCAGCAAACTCTAATCCATCTTTAGTAAAAACTGCTAGACTGGCATCGTGACTCATACCAGTCCATCCCCAAGTAATCATACCTTCTCCTAATTAAGTACTACTATAATAACATAAATATTTATAATTGTAAAGGACAAAAAATTGATTATCTATGTTGACATTGACGGAACAATTTGTAGCGAAATGTTTATAAGGCCCAAACAACAAAAACATTATGAAGCTGCACAACCATTCCATGACAGGATTGAAAAAATAAATGCACTATATGACGAAGGACATGAGATACATTATTGGACTGCTCGTGGTGCTACTAGTAAAGTAGATTGGCGTGAACTAACTGAGCGGCAACTTGAAGAGTGGGGTTGTAAATATCATCACTTGCATGTGGGTAACAAGCCACATTTTGATATGTATATTTGTGATAAAAGTTTTAACAGTGAACACTGGTTTACTCAAAATTTGTATGAACAAATTCCTCAGCCGAAAACTCGCTAATCAGTCTTTCAAAAATATAGATAAAACCCAGTTCATGATAGCTTTTCATAAGCAATGGTAATTCACTTTCTTTATATGCAACAACAATGTCACATTCTTGACAAATTTTACCATCTGGATTAAATGTAATACCCATTTTACGAACGCCAGTCTTTTTAGCAATATCAATATACGCATAACTACTCGCAGTATTACCGCTTGCTGTTACAAATATTACTAAGTCACGATCGTCAACACGTGGCACTTGTAAATCTTCACTGTGATATGCTTCGTAACCGCTTTGCACAAGTCTTTGCATAAACATTTTACATGCCAAACCAACACGCCCTTTGGCAACAAACACAATTTTACGTGCGTTCTTAATTTCTCTTAATATTGTTGCTTGTTTATCTGGATCATATAGATTAACATAATCTGTCCATACTTTATCAAAATTATTCATTATTCCACTTATCCAAATGTTCAATAGCATACAAAAATAAGAAGCGATTTAAATCATCACTAACATTAAGTGGCGCCATACTCAGCCAAATACATCCTACGCCTAGTTCAATTTTTTGCTGATGTTCTAGATATATTCGACTGTTTTTAAATATTTGCTGACGTTGTTCATCACTATATGTGCTACCAATACTAAAATGATAATTGTTATCATCCTGTACAAGACGAAATGTTTTAAGTACTGTATTATTCAAATGCAAACTATGATAGAATTTGCATACATCATAAAATATATCAGTGACTATTCCCTCACGGTGATCAATATAAAATACACTAGTATCCTGCACGATAATATTATCCAAGTTTAAGTCGCCATGACATGGTCCGTATACGCCAGTGTTAACAGTTTTCCAATCTACGCTTTCCAATGCACGTATTGGATCAACTGTGCGTCCGTTTATTTTTATAGGGCGAGCAAATTCTGGATAATTTTTAATCATACGATCAAAACGTTCAAATGTTTTTTCTTGCCATATGTTTCTAGCATTATGCTTGTTGTTGTTTATAGTACAAAAACTCCAAAGATTGCAAAGGTTGTCAAATACACGAATAAATTCTGATCCACTAACATTTGTGCGTCCAGGCTCAAATGTATAACTTAATCCATGTTCTGTAAACTGTATATTATTGGGATGTGGAAATGCCAGATTTTTTGTTAAACTGTCAATGAGTTTTGTAACTGGCACATTAAACAACTTGACAACACGCTCACCAACATAGTATATTTCCTGATGATTTTTATCCAATAAATCAAAATTATCTTCGAACTTTTCTAGGGTAACATGCAAACTTTCAGTATTACCGACATCATACCAGTCTGGCAGTTGTTGATGTTTTAGTTCAAGAGCACTGTAAATTAGATAATCATTACGTGTTTCATCACTTTTTAAAAGTGCCTCTCGCCATGCATGAGTATCATGTACATAACCGATTCCAGCAAATGCTTCTCCATCTACAGTATCGTAATATTCCATGTTTGCAGGTCGACAAAAGAAGGCAGTGTTTTCAGTGACAGTTGGTACTTGTGTTGACCAGTTATCGCAACTGTTTAAGTAAAATGGTTTTTCAAAAACATGATCAGGAAGTTGACGTAAACTTGCAAACTGGCTTTCCTGCCAGTGTTCAATTTCTATATACTCAATGTTAGTATAGCCACAGTGATCTAGATATTCTCGAACATATGATCCATTATGCCCAAGCATAACATAAAAAGTATTTGCATGTGGATAACTGTCAATAATATGACTTATAACAGCCTGTTGACCTACTCTTACTAGAGCTTTATGAAACTTTGAATAGCTACTTGAGCGTGATCCAGGACCACTGCATGGAATAATAACGTTATACGCCATTCAATAACCTTTGCATGTTCTCTTCATAATCATCATTGAATATGATTTTGCTGCCTGCTACTAGCCGTATATTAGAAGCATTTTCCCAGCGTTTAAGTGTCTCATAAGTTACACCACCATCTACTGTAACATAACGTTCAGTGTCTGTCAATGTTTCTAAATCGTAAAACGCTGTTTGTACTTTAATGCCAGGGTTGTATGCCATTAACAGGAAGTCGTCTACATCTAGTCGTTCGCATATACTGTCTATTTGTGCAATAGTATGG
>Ga0181580_10000547_pt1 | contig 28360 bp, 43 predicted proteins | sample 071ome_23_FD_132413 | JGI IMG/M metagenome (GOLD analysis project Ga0181580, IMG submission 132413) | Coastal salt marsh microbial communities from the Groves Creek Marsh, Skidaway Island, Georgia - 071403BT metaG (megahit assembly) | ecosystem: Environmental > Aquatic > Marine > Intertidal... | reverse complement strand
TTTCGGTTGAGCCACAAACTGCTGACCCTTTGCCTTACCCGCTCGTTTAGCTCTGGTTGTAGCTGCATATTCAGAATCACTAAGAGCAGCGATAGCCTTAGCAGGTAAGTACCGCTCACCAGTCTCACTAGACTTCTTGCCAGACTTGGTTCGCCACTTCTGTTTTCCCCAATCCAGCAAAGATTTCTGAGAAGGTTTCATGGCGCTTCTTAAAGACCGCGAATTGAGTTTTGAGCACGCTCCATTAGATTTTCCAACCTTTTCTTTTTAGCCAAAAGATCGGGTTTACTCTCTTTGCCTCTAAGCATTCTAATCCCACGGCGTAAACCAGTTATTGCGTTTTTAGTAGCCTCAGCAAAGTTATAAGGATCACGACCTCCAGTTTTGTAAACCTTCTCTCCTTTGTATAAAGGTATAGACTGAAGCTCTTTGTCTATCTTCTTTAAAAGAGTAACACTCTTCGCTTTTACATTTTCCATCACGTATAACCTCCACCACGCTTCTTGTACTCCTTGGCAAGCAACTGTGCCTTCCTTGCCGACCACTGACCAGCAGCAGTCCCATGAGTTGCCCGCGCCTTAATCCTCTGGAATAAAGACTTTCTCATCTTAGGTTTAGTATAATTGCCAGCTTCATTCACGGCCATTGATATACTTACCTTCCATATCCCACTTCCGCTCTATCCGCTTGGCTCTGCTAAGAAGAGACTTATACTGAGGATTCCTATTCCTAATGTAAGTCGCAACATCCATCATTACATTGTGATAACGCCGCAACCACTTGTTCGGCTGGTCCTCATCCGTAACCTTGTCAGGAATGTCAAACGCACTCATCTGCTTAAGAAGAGTGTCATATCGCTTCTCTTCGCTCAATACGTTCTCTCCATAGGCATTAATAAACTACGCTTCCGCATCCCAGTCCGCTCAGGAACATCCTTAAATGTCTGCTCCTTCCGCTCAATCCTTTTCATAGACAAAGAAGGTAAAGGACCAAACTCAGGCTTCATCTCCTGATACATCTTCTCAGCACTCTTGCCGCCACCAAAACACATATGTCACGCCTTCTTCTTATGCCGCTTTGCAAAATTACGCGCAGCCTCTACACTGCCAAATCCCCAAGCCTTCAATGCCAAAGCCTTCCTCGTAGGACGCCCCTTCTCATCCTTCATTGGACCCTTCATGCCAGCAAACCTAGCAGCAAAAGAAACACGCCTCGGATTCGTACCACCCTTCACAGGAGGCTTTAAATTAGCCCCCTCCTTACGCTTGAAATAAGCACGACCCGCAGCAGTCAATCCACCCTTTGGATTCTTATGCTCTTTTCGCATAACCAACACTCTTCAATAATAACTTAACCCGAGACATGTCATCCCGAGGTGGTGCCTTCTCAGCTTGTTTCGCAAATCTAGCCATAACGAACCTATACTATAAAAAAAATAATTCTGACAATGCACAAACCTTTTTGGCTAAAAATGCTAGTTGGGGACTATTACAGTAACACAGTACGCAGTTTTTCCCCCTACCCCCCTAGCCTAGGTCAATGCTAACACGAATATCTCCTGCAACTTGCACCTGTGCTCTATCTATAGGTTTATAGCCAGCCCTATCCAATAAATCCTTGCTCGCTTCAAGCTGAACATACTCAGATTTAGCGTTCTGAGACAGCCTACGCACTGTCGCCAGCGCACTCGTAGCGGTCAATCCAAATGTCTCATTCATCCTCTGCTGCATATACTGTTGCACATGTGCAGCCTTTAGTGCTCTGTGTGCGCTGACTCTTCCACTCTCGCCCTTAGCATAACCAGCGAGTTCAGCAGCCTTAGCAATACTACACCCTTCTGCTACGAGTGTATCCACCAGAGCCATCTGTTTATCAGTCAATTTCTTAGCGGGAAGCATATGTTAACTTTCTATATCTACCGTGTATAGCTATAAGGATACAGACTTTCAGTCCAGTTGCTTAGTGGTGAAGGACAGTGCTATGTCTTTCTTTGCTCAAAGGATTAAGAATTGTATCTATATCCTCTGGCCTTGCCCCCCCTTCCCTCTTCCCCCCCACACTAACACGATCTGTAGATTGCTTGTCAAGAGGTGACGTAGCGTCAAGTTAGATTTGTGAGAGCGGAGAGCAATTCTCAATGGCATCGAGCCATTTCCAATTGCGTTGCATGACGCTTTAAAGAATCGTTTATTGTGTCATGCGCCAATCGCTTCTGCGGCGTCCTCGCAGTCACAGACCCTGCCTCCGATCACCTCACATCTGCCACTTTGCTTGGGCAAAGCTGGCTTGATGCTTATGATCGTAGGAGGCTCTTGTATGTCTGCAGGACACCTTATCAGCGATGTATCTATCATCACACACACATCTTCTAATGATAACTTCCAGTTGGGCTACAGAATCAGCCCACCGCAAGGACGGCGTTTCGCTGCATCAGGCAAGCTGACGCTGCGAACACACCGCCAGCAAAGCTGGTCTTCGATCCTTGCAGTGAACAGATTTGGTATCCGATCCTATACTTGTACATGAAGAATGTGTACTCGATAGACAATATAGGAGAACAAACAATGACTATCGCTACTATGATCAATGAACTCACCTTTGAATTTGACCGCTTTGACTATGACACCAAAGACTTCTTGCCACACGACGAGATGACCTTTGTGCGCAGAGTCCTGATGGAGAAGATGCTCGATGGCCTGTACTTTCTCAGATATGGTGGCAAGAATGGTGTCGATACAGAGATCAATGCCAACAACAAGAAGAGCCGCTACGAAGCAGACCGCAAGATGTACGATGGTACAGAGATCAGCATGCAGCGGATTCGCGGCTCATATGGAGCATCGCAAGCTGCACAGTACAAGCACGAACAGCTTGACGAGATGTACAGCGACTTGCAACACGCATGGTTCGCAGCACATGGCGAATGGTACACACCGTATGGTGCACCCATTGGCTACTCATACGGAACGCAGAACGTACCACAGCAAGAGGTAGATATACCGCAAGAACTGCTGGACATGGATGCAGCAATGGGTATCAACATCGAGGTTGCCAACGACCTCATAGAACCCAAAGCTAAGAAGAAGAAGGCTTCCTAAACATCACAGGGTAGAGGTTCACGCCTCTGCCCTTTTTTTATGTTCACAACTCAGAGGCTGGCGCGCACTATCAGTGTGTATTGCGCGGCAACTACAGGCAACAAAGCAAAGGAAAAATAAAAAATGAATCCCTATCGTATCATAGCAGACATCATCGGAATCCTAGCCATCATTGTGATTGCAATAGGAATTGTGCTAATGATTGCAGCCGCAATTTAAAGGCGAAAAAGTGTCCGGCTATATAATATATGACGTGACGTCATTATTGCTTTTTAAATAAAGTCACTGCTAAAATGCAGTGCATAACAAAGGAGAACAGAAATGAAACTTAACTATATCGACATTGATGAGACACCAGTCTCAGTTACTTTTGTGGCTCATGAAATAAAAATGATCTGTGAATTTTTTAAACTGAATGAACAATGCATTAAAGACTTTCACAGTCCTTATGCATTAGAATCAATGGCTAATACCTTTCACGAAATCAATAAAGAAATAATCACTAAACAATAAGGAGAGCACAAATGCTAGACTTTAGAAACTCATGGGACTTTCCAATCGAATCCCAACCAATCTATGACCAGCTTGGGCATGTCATTGAAGGGCATCAAAGCATTGTCCGCACTGATACTAATGAATCTCTTGGTGTTCACGGCTCACGATACAAAGCCGTGTCACATCAGGACGTAGTAGACTCAGTGGTTGACGGTATCAAGACTGCCGATCTGTCCAAAGACTACGACCTTTACGTTGACGTAATTGAAAACGGACGTAAACTTCGAGGTGAAATTTTATTTAATGATCTGACTATCGAGCCAGCAGTCGGAGACTATGTGAAGTTTCGCGTTTCATTCTTCAACAGCTACGATGGCAGTTGGTCTTTTTCTCAGCTTGCTAATGGCTTACGGCTATGGTGTCTCAATGGCTGCACGACAGCCGATACTGTGGCGCGTAGTAAGTACAAGCATACCACATCTATCAACGTAGAAGGATCAGCAGCCAAAGTTGTTGCTGGCCTTGATCACTTCATGTCACGCAAGGAAGTGTGGCAACACTGGATGCAAACTAAACTTGAGCAAGAGCAAGTAGAAAACTTCTTCAAGAAAACAGTTTGCAAATCTTTCACACGCCAACGGGCTGTAACCAAGACCAATGAAAAGCAATTAGAAAACTTGCTTAAAATTTGGAGCGAAGAAAAAGCTGGCTTGGGTTCTAACAAGTGGGCTTTGTATAACTGCCTGACATACTGGGCAACACACACCAACGAGTTACGCTCGCCAGAGATTGCTCGTTACAACAGAGAAATTTCAATTGCCAATGCAATGAAGTCTACACAATGGGAGAGTCTATAATGATGACACACAAAGACTTTGAATGGATAGCGGATCGGTTTGGTCCGCTAGTCTTTTCGCCCATCACAATTGAAAAGATTGCTGATGATCTTCAAGAAACCAACCCACGGTTTGATCGTGATAAGTTTATTCAACGAGCCGTAACAGCATGGGAGAAACACAATGACATCCTCGACGATGAAATCCCCTACTGAACTTTGTCCTGTCTGCGTTGGCGATGGGCAAATAGAATATGAAATCAACAAACCTCAGAGCTTTACCTGCGACATTGGTTACATAGATACCAAGTGGGATAAGTGTTATGCGTGTGATGGAGAAGGAGAAGTAGAGATTCCACGCTACCTATTGACGAGCAAGGAATGAATACTGCATAAGTGCAGTATGAAATCGTATCTGACTACACTAACTGATAAAGCAAATGAGTATGATGTTTCCTTGCTCAAGGCATTCAAGCAAGCAAGCATACCTACATCCACATACTACCGCGCTCAGTCTAGTGGTCAGATACGATACGAAACTGCATTGAGGGTATTCAATGCCATTGAAAAGCTACACGTACTACAACAAGCCCGTGAGCATACCCAAAGACTACGAGCGTCTGGTAAAAATATTAATCGACGCACGGTTCGCGCAAAGTTTAAGCCAAGAGTCGTTAGCTCATAGGATAGGGTGTGCAACTTCGCTGATCCACAAGTGGGAAACTGGCAAGCGAATACCCTCTGGCTTTATGTTAATGTGCTGGCTTGATGCTTTGAACTGTGAAATCGAAATCAAAAAAATCCCACAGAATCGTCTGTCTTAAATGCCAAGTAAAAACCGAATGGTTTGTGGCTATCTTAAAACAAACAAATGATAGCTATGAAAAGCATTGGTATATTTGCAGACGCTGCTATGAGGAAGACCAATGGCAAACCGTAATAAAAACAAAGGAACGTACCACGAGAAGTGGTTCGTCAAGTGGCTCGAAGCAGCAGGTATCAAAGCCAAAAGGCAGCCCCTCTCAGGCAGTCTGGGAGGCGAGTATAGCGGCGACATCAAGCTCGAACTCAACGGACACGAACTGGTAGGCGAAGTTAAATACCGTGACAAGTCTACCTTTCCTAGTCCCTTCAAAGTTTTAGAAGGCAGAGACATTGCCTTTTACAAAAGGCGGACAGGCGATCCGCAAACCCTAGTCATCGTATCTGGTGACACATTCCTTAAACTAATGGAGAACAAAGATGCTATCTCAAAATAAACAAATCTTGCATTACTTAAAATCAATGGGATCAATTACACCAATAGTTGCTCTCAATGAATACGGATGCTTTAGATTAGCTGCAAGAATTAAAGACCTGCGCGATGAAGGTCACAACATTCTGACTGAAATAGTTTCTAATGATGGCAAGAAATACGCTCGGTATTGCTATATAAATGAGGCAAGCAATGGTTAAGAAACTATCTAACATGGCTGATGCTGCTATCTGGGATGCACAAGTCAACAAGTCTTCTACGAATCCTGACTACAATCGCGCTATCAAAAAGCAAGGTTTCTTTCTGGACACACACCAGATTGTAGCCAAGCGGATTAAGAACGGAGAACCTGTTGGCGAGTTTTGGTTGCGAGGCAAAGCCAAAGAAGCACTGCTAGATCAGACCGACTTAAAGCAAAGCGACTTCTCTAAATACAATGGCTGGCTTCAAATGTATGGCAACTATCCAGAAAATAATTCTTGATATAACTGCGTAAGTGCAGTACCTTACCGCTTATAATATAAGGAGAACATCATGAAACGAACAGGTTTCATTGGCGGTAGTGATTGCGTAAAGATCATGCAAGGTGATTGGCAAACACTATGGGAAGTGAAGACAGGGCGTAAAGAACCTGACGATTTATCAGACAACATTGCAGTGCAGCTTGGTAGCTGGACTGAATCCTTCAACCTTTCTTGGTTTGAAAAGCAACACAACTGTGTTCTTTCTGGGCATCAATATGAATATGAGCAGATTGTTGGTACGGTGGCTTGCCGTGGTACAGTAGATGCGCGGTGGAAGAATGCAATTGTAGAAGCCAAGCATACCAATGCCTTCAACAAGATGGATGACATTGTCGAATTATACATGCCACAAATCCAACTGTATGCACATCTCGCAAAAGCAGATGGCACTCACCTTTCAGTAATCTTTGGCAACAGCAAATGGGAGTCAACCTTTGTCCACTACAATAAAGAGTATTTCAATTCTATGTGGGCGGTGGTGTCAGATTTCTGGAGTTACGTGCTACGCGACGAACAGCCTATTGGTGTTCAAGTCGACAAACTATCGACCGACTCGATTGCGCTGGACAACATGGTCAAGCGTGACGCCAGCCGCGATAATCAATTCATGGACGCAGCCGTTACATACCTCAACGAGTATGAACACAACCGCGTATTCGAGAACGCCAAGAAAGACCTCAAGCAAATGGTCGGCCCAGAAGAAAGGGAAGTGTACTGTGATCAGCTTGCAGTTCGCAGAGACAAACGCGGTGCATTAAGGATTGTAAAGCGATGACACAAGAACTTACAGAAAAAGCTAAAGAATTAATCCAACATGAGGTTAGGGAATACCTAAACCACGAAGACATTAAATTTCACGAAGAAGTTGTACGCGAACTTCATTGGGTTATTAATGATTACTTCAGGGAAATAAAAAAAATATTACAAGAACCACACTCTGACGTTAATTCACTAGAGTTTTCTAAATCAGACACAATGGACGCAATGTATATACTTGCTCAATGTGTCTTGGAAGACGTGCTGCCGAAAGTTTATCTCAAGCCAGAATGGGTAAGAGATAGCGACTGGAAAAAAATGCTAACAATAAAGGAGAACACCAATGACACTACAAATATGGAATAAGCTGGCCTCTTCAGACCCCAAGTATCTGAAGAAGGTCAGCTTCGGAAGCCGCAGCTTCACCGCGATCGACCCACAATACCAAGTCATGAAGATGACAGAAGAGTTTGGCCCCGTTGGTGATGGGTGGGGTTGGCACAATCAAACAGAGATAGTGTCTCTGGCTAACGGAGACAGCGCTGTGTTAGCGCATGTGACTGTTTGGCATGGCAACCAAGGAAATATGTTTGGCCCCTTCACAGGCTGCCGTAAGTTCTTTGACGCTGCCAAGGGTCGATTGGCAGAGGATGCTCCGAAAATGGCTATTACCGATGGCTTGACTAAAGCTCTGTCTCACATTGGCTGTGATGCTGATGTGTTTCTTGGTAAGATGGATGGCAACAAGTATGATGCCGACAGCAACAAGAGCAGCAATGGCGCGTGGTAAAATATTCTAAATGTACGTTCAAAGATGGTTTTGTTTGGATGGAGGGTTATGCTTTTTATCCAAACAGAATTGGAATAAATGCTTACAAAAGCAAACTCCTTCATGAATCAATACAAAAAGGATCGTCTTGGGTAAGAGTTAATAAAATAGAAAACATCATCTTTGAAAGAGACATTGTGAAAAGACTACTGAAAGGAAAACGTAAGCAAGATGTTGCGTTTGAATTTAATGTAACAGTAAACCGTGTGACAAGGATATTTAACAAATGGATAAACGAATCCATAAAACACCACTCATCCTTTTCATACTACTCTAAAAAAAGGAACAGCGATGGCGCGTAGTAAACACATTGCTTTAAAGTTAGGGCTTGCAGAAGTGCAAGTCCTGATTGCTGCTGTAATACACAGCTTTGAATCTGACTCTGCAAAAAGCAATGAGCAAAGAAAAGCTCTTGCTAATGTAGGTCAAAAACTCAGAAGCCTAGAAAAACAATTACTGAAAGGAAATAACTCATGAGTGAGTATGACGACACAAACAAAGGAGCAGCCTTCACGCCGTTCCCAACGCAGCAAATGATTCTTGCTGGCAAGATCAATGTGCAAGGCAAAGAATCCAAAACAGTCTTAGTTAAAGATGCAACCAAAGATGGGCGACCAATCATTGAAGTGTATCAGCGACTAGCAATCATGTTTGAAAATGACAAAGCCAACAACGACAAAGCGCCAGATTACTCTGGACCAATAGATGAAAATCTAAAAGTCGCTGGCTGGCGTAGAAGCAAAGATGGCAAACCATACATGTCATTATCTGTTTCAGCAAAAGGTCAACCGCAAGCATCCAGTGGCTTGCCAAACGATGACATTCCATTCTAAACTATGAATGTTCTCTGGGAGGATACTGCCCTGTATGTTCGCCTCAAGTCATACGACTCCTCCCTGACTGGCGCAGCTTCGGCTGCGTCCTTTTTTTTGGAGACACAAAATGACTAAGAAAATACACCTTCCATTCAATAAAGACCTAATGACCTTTCGCGACATGAAGCAAGCAGTTGACACCCTTGAAGGCATTGTCAACAGATGGCACCAGCGCAACAAACAATTCACTGAAAGAGAATATGACTTGACCGAGTTTTTCTGGGAAGTTGACCAACAAATTCATTGCTACACTACGCAATTGTATAGTCAAACAGAAAGTGAAAAGAATGACTGAAGAACAAATGCTTCAAGCAATGCTTGCTGATGCAAAGCAAGTAAATAAAAGATACAGAGAAAAGTGGGGTGGCAAACCAGACAGCAAATTCATAGAGCCAAAGCCAAAGCCAAAGGCGACAGCCGCGCCCACACAAGGCGAAGGCTGGCGCAACAGCAGTCTAAGCAAAGAAGAAATAGAAGACATTAAATACTTTCAAAGCAAAGGCTGGTGCATAACATCAACCGCTATCTTCTTAGGTCTTAGCGATAGCACTGTGAGAAAGTATCGTGAGGATGCCAGTCGGGACCGACACCCCCAAGAATCTTAATAGCATCTGCACATCTAAGTGCAAGTTAAATCATTAGCTCAAAATGCGGGGCGTCGATAAAAGGTCTCCGCCCCTGTCCGCGTCTAGTGTCAATGTAATCATTCATTGCAGATTCCATAGTGCCATCCCAATAAGCAATGTTTGGAACAGACCAAGCAGCACCCCACCGCACAGGCACATCAACAGCCCTTGCACCTTCAGCCATTGCATCGGCAATCTCGTCATACAAATTTAATTCCCAACGACCGCCATTCACATACGCCATAAGATCAACAGCCAATCCGTCAAGATGTTTGCTTTTCATGGTTTGACTAGCGCCTTTGGCAACCAATGCCTTCTGCTCTTCGATGGTTCTCAGCCCACAGATCACAGAGAAGTCTTGCTTGGTCACAGAAATAGCATAACGAACAACAGCCGCCATCCGTTCATCAACACCTTCTAGTTTTTGTTGGCTCCGTTTTCCTAATTTATAACTCATTTCTTCCCTCCGAAAAATTTGGTTGCTGATCGAACGCCAAAGCTTGCAGCAACAATTACGCCTAGCGTGTACTGATACCAATCAGGCATGGATTCCAATGCTGCAAAACCATTCTGCACAGCACGATCTGCCCAATCAAATGGCAAGAAACAAAGAATAAGAGGAATAGAAAATAAGATAGTAAGCCACTCATCCTTCCAACTATTCTGAGAACCCTGTGCCATCAAGCGTTCCCAATCACTTTCGCTCGTAGCAGCGTTCTTCATTATGGTGGCTTTAGCTTCTGCCTCAACCAACTTTAAATTAGCAGCCGCCGCATTTGCATCCGCCTTGCCTTTCAGCCAGCCACCAGCCAACTCAGCAATCGGTCCTATCAATGCTTGGATCATACCATCACCGCTCCATATAAACTCATCTTAATATTAAGCAGAAACTCAAGCGCCCTGACCATCAGGTACACCATGAAATCCTCAACGGTTGTCATACTTTTCCTCGTGAACAACCTTGTCAGAAGTTACAGTCGTCTTGGATTCCTTGCCCATCCAGATACCAAAGCATCCAGTAAGCGCACCCATGCACACAGACACCAATCCTGATTGTGCAACAGATGGATCAGGCAATGACATAAACCAATGTACTGCTTGATAAGTTAAGACGGTCACTGCCAACATCATTAAACGCGGAAGTATCTTGAGACTGTCAATATATTTTGCTGTAAGTTGAACCATGTCAGACCTCCATATCTACGATCTGGCCTTGAGGTTGAAGTCCACTATTGGACGCGCCAAACTTATCATAACTCAGCATTAAATCAAGTTGTTGTCGCTCAAGCGCCTTAGAGAGCTTGTGAGCGCGGTTATGCTCTACCTGCACCTGTTGCTGCGCTTGATGGTTTTCGATGCTCTCACGGCTTCTCTGGGCTTCTACGGCAAAAGGAAGATTACCAACAGGATCAAGCATTAGCCAACCATACAAATCCAACAAGACCGCCCATCAAAACAATAAACAAAAGAATACCAGCAGCCCATTCAATAATAGCTTGCTTAATTTCCATGCGACGAAACTCATGCTCTCGCTTTTGCTTTCTAATCTCAGCCTCTATTCTAAGAAACTCTTGCCAATGCGAAGGGCCAAGAATAGCAGGGTGACTAATGATCTCTCGCAATTCATCACGCATTTGTTGCGCTTTCTTTCTTGCCAAAAAAACTTCCATAGCCTGAGCCTGAGTGCCAGAGCCAAGAGCCTTATACCAAGGCGGCTTCTCTGCCATCTTTTCAGCTTGATCCAACTCAGCCATGCAGCCAGCCCAATCTTGTAGCTGCTTGCCCATATCTTGAAGATCGCGCCCAACTTGAACGCCCTTCTTTAAAAAATTAAATGCTGCTGTTGCCCCTGCTATCGCGGTCACTGGGTCTATCATGTTGCATAGAACCTCGCTGGGCAGTTGTAATTAGGACGCGCTATATATGCTCTGTCATACCAAACATGGCTGGGTCTTTCTTGACCACAATCATATGCACAAACTTTATATAATCCGAAAGAAAAACTCTGGCCCCACAATACTGCGACCAAAACGCATATCATTACATTCTCATTAGTACCGTAATTAGTAAACCAATTACCGATGCAGCCGTACCAATTAAGATATTTTCTACACGTTGAACACTGCGTTGAAGCGTAGACAACTCAGCTTCGAGCTTAATTATTCTTGGCTCAATGCTGTCTATTCTTTCATGTGCGCTGGCTATTGTTTGCTTGCTCATAATTCACCTACAATTATTCACTAGTAGTTAGCGTTGAACTGGCAGTCGAACTGCTTTCAGAAGAAGGAGCTAAGGGATCGGTAGGCCATGTCACACTGTAAGGGAATCCAGACTGAGATGAAATATCTCTAAGTGCTTGACGATAAGTCGCCATCTCGCTTGACATTGTTACATCTGAAAGCGCCATCCAATCAGTTGCAGTTAATAGCTTATTGCGTCTTTCACGAATGACGCCTTCTGCTACACTCTGAGGTCTATTTTCTACAGTGTAACTTGCTTCCCAAGAACTACCATTTAAAGTCGGTGGGTTTGTAACTAATGTTTGCACCGCTGGATTATAGCTAGGAACGCTTGGAACAGTAACACGGTAAACACCATAACTCTCAAGAATAGAGTTTGGAATTGATTTAGGGAAACTTGTATTAGGATTATCGCGGCGTAAATCTCCGATCGTGTAGGGGAATTGATCGATAGAGCCGTTTGTTACTTTGACGTACATATCTTACTCCGTTGATGTTAGTAGACCATTATCGTCTATAAACGTGGTTGAACTATTAGGATTATCCATATGCAAAAGCAACACGGTATTGCTGTCATTATCAAATGCAGCAGTGGGTGGCGTAAAGCTTAAAGTGTATCTAGCTATAGTAGAAATTCTAAATTCGTCTATATATCCTGCAAAATTGTAAGAGCCGCCACCATCACCATTTAGGGTCAGGCCGTTACCAGCATTTTGAATTACATTTGTGGTGGAAGATATAACCTCAGAGCCATCTACATATACTTTCTGGTTTGTCCCGTCCCAAACGGCAGCAATATGATACCAAGTGTTAGTATTAAAATCATAAGTCCCGTTGCTTGTGTATGTTCCTGTCCCACGTTGTTGAAGGGATAAAGTAGTTGTTCCCGAAATGGTGATAAGTTGGGCGTAACCATTTGTTGCTTCATCATTTAAGGACCATAATAGCTTTGTTGCGCTATTCGGGTCTGTGGTAAAATAATACCAACCCTCAATCGTCCAAGAACCACTACTAAGATCAGCTAGTGACGGTGACTCTAAACGATCACCAGTGCCATCAAAGTAAGCACTAGAACCACCAAACTTACTTTGTGCAGTGCTTATTTGTGCATCTGCATTTGCAGTAATAGACACAGCTTCACGGGTTGCACCAAAGTCAGGATGCTCTATGCGTGGCGGAGTAAAGTCAGAAGTATAACGAGCAACGCCTTTAGTAACACGAACATCATCTAAATAACCTTGAAAAGGAGAGCCGCCAACAGAATTAGCTCCTATGGAGACTGCGCTAGTAGAGGCTCCTACACTACCTGTAAATGATGTTGAATAAACACTTGTGCCGTTTAAGTAGAGAGAAACTGTATTGCCTTCTCTAACAAAAGCACAATGATTCCAAGAATTTAAGCTCAAAGCAGATGTGCTTACATAGTCGTTAAATACTCCATTATATAATATTGCTCGCAGGTATCTATTACTATTATTGGAAAGCATCAATGCCCAAGAATAACTACTCGTCCATTGCCCAATAATAATTGGTTGGGCGGGAGAAGCAGTTGGATATACCCAAGCCTCAATAGTGAAATCACTACTATTCAAATCCCATGCTGGATCATCTGGTACAGTCAGATAATCACCAGTACCATCAAACTCTATAGAGCCAGTGCCAAATTTCTTAACGGCTGTATCAACTTGAACATTACCATTAGCTGTAATTGTTAATGCGTTAGAGCTTTCATCAGTAAATGTTGTGCTGCCGTTTGTGCCATTTCCCGAAACAAGAAGTTCAGTTGCATAAAAATACTGGTCGCTTGCTATGTCTGGGTGTGGAACATCTGGCGGATTAAAATCAGTAGTGTAACGGCCTACACCGTTGGTAATCCGTAAATCGTCAATGTAACCATCAAAGTTAAAGTTAGTAAAACTTTGATTACTATGAGCAGAGCCCACTTCTATGGTTTCATTTGAGTAATCCAAAGAGTTTGTCCAAGAATCTATTGATGTGCCATTGACGAACGCTTTCATAGTGCCAGAAGTTCTTGATATTGCTATATGGTTCCAGTTATTTTGATATATTGCATCAGGTAAAGTTGAATTTGCACCATTCCATCCAGTGTCATATATCCCTAAACCCTCGTTAGGTGCGCTTGTACTTCCATCACCCCTAACAATACTTAATCTATTTGTTCCTTTAATATCCATAAGATACTGATTGCCACTAATACTTTCAGAGTACACCCAAAACTCTATAGTAAAATCACCACTTCCTATAGGATTACCAGAAATAGTTAATTTGCTATTTGTTCCATCAAACTCAACAGACCCAGAACCAAACTTTTTAATAGCTGTGTCTATCTGTGCATTACCACTTGCAGTAACAGTTTTTGGGTCTGGACTGCTATCAGTAATTGTTGTGCTGCCGCTTGTACCATCACCATGAAGAAGAAGCTCAACATTATCAAAGTATGGATCAGCAAGCTCAGGAGTAGGCGCTACAACACCAGCCCCACTAGCAGCCATAAACATCTTGTGAAAAATGCTCATGCCATTGCATCTCCCGCTTGGAATCCATAATACGTTGTACCACCATCCTGAGTGTAGAAAGCAAACACATCTGTTTCACCAGATGCAGTTGCAGTAGGCGCACTGCCACCAGCCCAATCAACAGACGCAGGCCACGTTTGAGTAATGGTTGCAGATGGACTTACCTTTAACGTAAACCCAAAAGCTGTCCCAGTAGAAGGTGGATTAGAAAATACATAAGTAACATTTGCTGAAGGCGCATGGCTAAACACATTACCCGTTGAAAGGTCTAATGTTCCACTGCTTTCTGTTCCAACAGTTTCTTGGTAAGTTGTTGGCTTAATATCACCTGTTGGAGTAATGTCTCCTGTGCCAGTAATATTATTGCTATTAAGGTCTAAGTTACCACCAAGTTGAGGCGTTGTATCTTCAACAACATTAGACAAACCACTAGCACCACTAACGCTCTCCCAAGTTAAACCGCCAGTATTTGCTGAACGCGCAACAAGAACATAACCATCTGTAGGCGCATTGCTAACTTTTAAGTTAGCCTCATCTACAACATTGTCAGCAATTGTTAATACTGTGTCACCTGTAACTTCCCCAGTATGTGTCGCATTGCTAACTACAGATTCATAACTTAACTGTCCCGCACCATTTGTTTTCAAAAACTGGTTTGCTGAACCATCTGCTTGAGGCCAATTTACACCATCTAAAACAATACTGCCTGTTCCATCTGGCGTGATTGCTATATTGCCATTTGATATACTAACAATAGAATTACTATTAACATCAAGATTACCACCAAGCTGAGGAGTAAGATCATTAACAAGCTCAGTAATTTGATTGGTCCAACTTAAAGTACCCGATCCATTAGTCTGTAAAACTTGAGCAGATGATCCATCTGTGTTTGGAAGGGTAAGAGTATAATTTGCAGCAGCGCTATGCGGCGGACCTTGAATTGTAATTCCGTGGGTATTTTGCTCACAGTTTAAAACAAAATTCCCTGCACCCCGTGTTAAATTCCCTTTAAAAGTTACCTGTCCAAATCCATTAGGGTCTAAATCAATGGTCCCATTTGATACACTAACAAGTGCATTACCATTGACATCAAGATCACCACCAAGCTGGGGTGTAGTATCTTCAACAACATTACTTATACCACCACCCGCTCCGGGAGCAGCTTCTAAGCTAATCTTACCGCCAGTATTGTCATAAGTTAAAACATAATTATCTTGTCCAGCGCCTATAGTTTGATCAGCGTCAAACTTAAAATTACCAATATTAACATCACCAGCACCATTTGGATCAATTGTAATATCGCCATTGGTATCTGTACTTGAAATTGTGTTTCCGTTGATATTAATATTATCAACTTGTGCTTCTGTTACCGCGCTGTTTGTTCCAAGCGTAACGCCATCAATGGCACCACCATCAACATCAATTGCAGTAATTGCAGCAGTGCCTTCTGTCTTTTCTATAGCGGCATTTATCTTTGTACGGACTGAGGAGCCGCTTTCTCCATTAACAAATGTACCCATTATCTAGCTCCTTTATGGTGCGCTATCGTTCCAAACATCAGTATCATCCCAACCGCCAGAATCATTCCAAGAGCCTGTTGCAAGTATCCAGTCTAAAACTACAGCCGCATAAACCTTTAGCTGGTGTATTGATATGCTAAACCCAAGGAACATCAGAAAATTGAAACAATATTGCTTGCTGTTGTGCCAGTGCTATAAACACGCTTTACTCTTACTGGCAATATTGCACCAGAAGGTACAGTGCCAAATGTTACTGTATCACCAGCAGCAGTATCTACCTTAACATCGCCAGTGCTTCCAACATAAAGCGCTCTAGCAGTATTTGTTAAATCAGTAGAGTCATTTGGCGTAACAGCAGCAGCGTTATCAGCAGGATCGCTACCTCTAAAGTTTGGTTGAACAGCCATGTTTATCTCCTATTTGCTTCCTTGTTGTATAAAAACAAAGAAATATCAACGCACAAATTAGTATCGACCAAAGCCAATCCCATCATCAAGCTCACCTTCAATCATATTTGTAAGCTCATTCATCTTACCTTTCCAAAACCACATTCGCGCAAACGGCAGATTCCGAATGATTTGCTTAGTCCCTTCTCCAATATTGCCTGTTGTTAGATCATAAACACCACGACCTAAATCAGCAGCAATACTAGGACCAGCACCAAGAACCCCAGTGGCAGCATCTAATGCGTCTGGCTCCTGTGGGAATCTTGGCTGAAGAACACCGCCAGTAATATTTGGCCCACCCAAAGCCAAGCTAGTAGACATAGCAGTATAGAAAATATCAGAGTAAAGAGCAGCAACACCTGAGTAATCAAATGCTCTAGCAAACTGATCTTCAAAATCCATCTTAACAAAATCAGGCGTTTTGTACTGTAATACCATATAGCCAAGACCCATAGACATCGCAGTACCAATCCACTGATTCTTTAACTGTCCATGTCCATATGCGGCAGTAATCTTGTTCAAAGCAGCAAAGCTATAACTATAGAACTGGAAGGGTAAGCCAAGAAGAGCATTCTCAATACGAGCATATCCTTTAAACTCTTTGTCCTCTTTCATTCCAAACTGACGAGCAACGCGCATCGGAATATAAACAATACCATCTGTAATTATTGGTTTGTCAGCAGGTGTACCCATTAAGATTGTATTCATAATACCAGAGCTAAGAGCATTACGAAATGTGCGTACTGTCTCGGGATCGACCCTTGCTTGCTTTTCTATTTCAGCAACAGCCAGATCATTTATTGCATTTTCATATGCAACCTTGTCTGCTTTCTTTCTCATATCAAAGCCCATAGCTTTGGGCCTATTTAAAGAGTGCATAATCTCGTGCATTTTAATGAAGGTAACATAATCTTCTGGGCTATTAATTATGCCTTTCTTAATTGGCTTTACGCCCTCAACTCTAGGATTTTCCCATCTACGCTCAGGCCACATTTCATTTATGATATGCTCTTCATCAATGTATATTTTGTTTTCTGATTCTCTGTAGAAAGCTGGCTTGTATCTGTCTCCATCAAAAGTATTTGTTGGCCCAGAAATAACCTCTGCTTTTGTTGCAGGAAACTCAATGGTGTTTGTCCATGCTTCAGTGTTTGCCATGTAAAAGCCAGCTTCTGACTTCTGCCATGGTGCATTGGCAATCTTCTTAGCGTCTTCTAAATCAATGTTATATCTAAGAAGATATTCTTGTTCTTGCTTTGTTGCTTTGCTTTGAGTCCAACGTACTGAGTAATCAATCAAAGTATGACAGCGCATCATAGCGTCAAAGTCTTTGAAGATTTTAGTGATAGGACCAAGACCATTTAAAAGATAAAACGGACTTTTAGCCCTGTCTAAAATATCAGACCTAAATGGATTGTTATTTACATCATCAACAATACGCAGATGCGCAGAGTTCATAAGATTATCTATACCTTCAGCCGCAAGCCTTCCTTCTTTAGCGCCCATTTTTAGCTGGTTATTTTTCATTATAGAAAACAAACCACGGAATGTTGGGCCTAAACTATGCTCCATCATAATTTTAGCTGGTTCAGTCATTGTAGCAACACCAGCAGAACCAAGATAATTAAATTGAGCGAGACTGCGTAATATTCTGCCAAATGATTGATCCCAACTATCAGGATCACGATGCAAGCCACCAACAACACGCTTATAAAGATGGCGCATATCTTTCATAGCAGCATGTGCTTGTGCTTGTGTTTTACCAGCATCCATCATTTGATTAAATACATCATCCAAAACATCATCAATTGTATCGCCGCCAAACATACGCGCAAACTCATACCTAGCACCTGTGCGCTGAGTATATGCTTTCATAACTGCAACTGGATTCGTTTGAATATAATCCAAAACAAGTTCATTCGGTATATCTACCAAGCGGTGTTTAAAGTGCTTTGATTTACCAGCACCATAGTATCCTATTTCTGGGTCTAGGATGTCCTTAATACCAAGAATAGTATCAACAGTTTCATCAACGCGCCTTCTAATCGCCTGTTCAGAAGTATCTAGCATTACCCTAGAAGATTTACCGTCTTTACCGCGAACAATTATAGAAGGATTCTTTGTGTACCATTCTGTTAGAATCCGCTTAAAGTCTTCTAAGTTTGCTCTAATTGCATCCTGATCCCAATACCTAGGACGGAATAGCTTTTCATTAGGAGGCAGGACAGGACCAGCTTCTTTAATATCATCAAGGATTGCTCTAGCTTCAGTAACTTCATCGGAGTAACGACGAACCTGCGCTTCTAATCTAGCAATATAATCAGGTGATCTAGCAGTTTGTAAGCGCTTTTGAGCATCTTCTGTTCGTCTTTCACGACCAAGAATAAACTTCTCATAGTAGGGCGCAGAGCCAATTAATCCCTGCTCATTAAGACGCTGCTCCCAATTCTCATAAAACTTATTAAGACTCGCCATTGCTCTAGCTTCAAAATCATCGGCTGGTGCAATTCCGCGCATAGCTTTGCTATCAACACCCTCAAGCCAAGTCTCAAAGCTCTTACGATTAAAAGTATAATCAAGAGGATTCACAACACCCTTGCCAGTGCTTTCACCCCAAATGTTTATTGTTTCATCATATACTCTAATCCACTCGCCTTCGAGCAGCTTTGCATTTTGGTAAACTGAGTTTCCTATTTTTTGACCTTGTTTATTGGCTGCAAGCAAAATGCCTGAGTCATTAGCAATCTTTAATGTTGTTAGCTTTACAGAGTTGGGAACATTATCGTCTGTAAGAATCCGCTTCATTGGCGTAGGGACTGCTTTATAAAGCCAAGAATCTGTAAATAAACTTGGAGCTATTCGCGCATCTGGCTCCTCGCCTTCTGGCGCAATTGCAGTTCTTAGATTATTAATCTCAATTTCAGCATTTAATTGTGCAGCAAGTCTTCTCTGCACTGGAATAGTTATAAGCCCAGAAAGAACGCCGCCGACTAAAGCGCCAGACCCAATATTAATAGCAAGCTCCTGTGGCGTTGCTAGGGGGTCTACAGGATACCTAACGGCTTCTTGGGCACTGACCATAGCGCCAGTAGCTACCGCGCCTCTAGCAGCCGTTTTAGCGAATGTAGCGGCAGGAGCAAAAGGTATTGCAGCCCAATTAAAAGGATCAAAGATTTCTGCGCCTAATTGAGCAAACACACCAGATTGAGCTAAAGTTTCTCTAGTTTTAAGCCCAGCTTCTAAATTACCAATAAGGTAATCCATATGCTCTTGATTTGTTGCCCTAAGAAGATAAGAGCCAAATGGCTTTAGATTCTCAGGAATATTATCAATTGCACTGTAGCCATCTTCTGGAATATTTGGAAAACTAGAACGCTCTTCAAAGTAATTAAAAACAGGATTGTACTTATAAGCAAGGCTTGCCTTAACAGTATCTATAAAATCAATCTCAGGAGAAGGGGCTACTCGCGTACCAGCCTCAAGACTTCTGACTATATCTAAACCATTTTGCATTTAACCACCAAACGGAGAAGTAAGAATTGCACTAGGAACTTTGTCCAATCTTTTCTGACCTTCTATAAGCTGTTGCCTTTGCTCATTTTCTTTTCTTAATTCTGCTTCTAACTCAGCAGCCTTTGCATCGTAATAATCAGAAATATCATTCTTATTAAATGTTGGCAGCCAAAGCTGACCCCCTTCTGCTTTAAGAACTTCTTCTTCAGTCCTAAGAGGTTTGCCTCTTGAGTCTGATCTATAGATCAAAGGTCTTAATTCATTGTTCTTATCAATAAAATAAGCCTGATAAAAAACATCACTACCAACTGGAACTGGAACCAACTTAATTTGTTTTATATTCTGTTCTGATCTTGCGTCTGTTTCCCATGGGGGAACTGGCAATTCATCAATTTCGCCAAGAGCAAAAGAAACAATCTCACCATCAATCTCAATATTTTTTGGTAGCTGTCTATTTACCGCAGAAAGAAAAGCAATCCTTGCTTCATCATCACCCTTAAAATAATTTTCTAATGAGTGCCTTGATTTTGATACATTACCCATAGGCAATGCAGGATCAGCAATATATTCCGATGCAGTATATTTTTCATCTAAAATTCTTTGCGCTTTTTCTTTGGCAACTTCTAGTGAAGCACCAGATAGAAGATAATAATCTAACGTACTTTTTATTTCCGTAGCTAAAGTTGGATCATTTTCTGTAATCTCATTAGCAACAGAAATTAAAGAAATCTTTTGACCTTTTTTATTGACCAATTGGTTTGATCTATTTTGTCTGCCAGCTTCACTTAGCTGCATTTTCTTAAGATTAACCGCAATTTCAGCTATGGGCGTTTCTGTATCCCTAGAAAGATTAATAACATCATTTAAAAAAGCACGATCATCAAAAGAAATAGAATCTCCAAAAGCACTTTTGGGCAAAGCATTGTATAAAGATATAAACGACTGAGCATTTGTGTTAAACTGCCCACTTGTTATAGCTTTTAAACCATCAACAAGACGATCAGAAACAGCACTGCCAACAATAGGAAGATACAAACTCTTTTGTGCATCGGTCCAAGATGAAAAGTTTTCAACAGGAAGTTTTGCCCTATCTAGAATTGTATCAGTAGCCTGTCTATCTTTAGCAATATTAGAGTTACCATTTCCAGAAAGGATTCTTACGCTTCTATTAACTTCTTCTAGTTGATCTTCTCTTTGTTTTTCTTGTTCTTTAAGCCTTACATTAAGAGAGTTTATATCTGATAAAACCGCCTCTTTATCTTCTGGTGTTGTTAGTTTTAAGATAGCATCGCCAACAGCAATAGTCGCATCAGAAAGCTGATCTCTATCTTTGCCATCTGTTGCTACATACAAGTTTAAGTTATTTAACTGAGAAGAAGATGCTCCTTGTGCAATAAAACCAGTGACTTCATTCTTAGCCATTGATTTACGCATAGAAGAAAGAAGGCCATCAATATCAGTAGCAGTCAAAGCAAAAGCATTAGCCCGCAATTTTTTCTCAAGATTTGAGTAAACTTCAGGCGTAACTCCGCGCGTTATTGCATTTGAAACTTCTCTTGTTAAATCAAGCTCTAGGATTCTATCGTCTCTTTTCTTTTTAAGAGAATCTTTTCCTGAGTTGAGAATAGACTGGGCTTTATCTTTTATTTCTTGATTATCTAAGAAGTCAGAAGCGTGTAGCTCATCAATGATGCTTCTTTGCCTTGAGGTTAAAAGCCCTCGACTATAGTTAGGATTTTGAAGCGCAGCCTTTGCAGAGTCAATATTCCCCTCAAGTCCAAGCTCTGTAAGAAATGGCTCTATTAATTTTAACTTTGCATTATTGCGCTCTTCTCTTAAACGACCAGCAGCAACTCTTGCATCTTTACCATAAACACCAGATTCATAATTTTTTTGAAGCCCTTGGTCTAATGTGTTGTAATGATTTTTTATTGTATTAAACGCACTGTTAATTGCAATTGGTGGGTGAGGACCAAAAAGATTAGCACCCTCAGTTGTATTATATGCTACATAAGCTGAAACATTAGAAAATGTATCTACAGATTCTTCAAACTTAAGAAAGTCAATTCTAGCTTGCTCTTCAACACTAGCCTGTATTGCCGTTTGCTCATCTGCGTAAGCAGCATCATAATCAGAAGAAATACCAGAAGCGTAATTAATTATTGCCTGTCTTTCGCTCGGATCAATAAACTCAAGAACCTTCTTAGTTTCAGCCTCATCTAAAGCAATACCTCTGTCACCATTACTTTGAAGGTAAAGAATAAGTTGACTACGCTCCATTGGCGTAGCTGTTTGTTTTATAAGGTAGTCAATGCCACCAAGAGCAATAGCTTTATCATAACCACTTGCTACACGCTGATCATCACCAGCATTAAAATTAGGAAGCGCAGAAGCAATACCATCACCCGCAGCACCAACATTCTTATTTTTAATTGCTATAGCAGATTCAAAGTCACCAGCCGCAGCCGCAGACCTTGCTTCATCTTGATTATTAGAAATAAAAAGAGAAAGCTGAGAAGAAGCATTTGCCCTCGCTCTAGCAACAACCTTCTCTTGAATATTTAATTTTGTAAGAGCCAGATACTTAGCGCCAGTAGATTCAATGTAAGCCTCATACTTACCGCCAGAGTTATTAGACATCTGACCAATGTAATCGCTCATAGCTTCGTCATAAGACTCAGGAGCAAACTGATATTTTAAAGCAAGCTCTTTTGCTTTAAGCTGCATTTCAGTATTTATTGAGTCCTCAAAGCGCTGATCAATAACACGCTGATAGGCTTCAGCAGCAATCTGTCCAAATCCTTGTGGTGCTTTATATGCCTCTGGTTTGCCAGTTGTAGGGTCAATAGTTGTTAGCTTTTCTTGCTCAGCCGCAAGAGCAACATCAACCCCCTTTTTTTCAGCAGCCCTTGCTGCATCCCTAAATGCAAGGTTAGCCATTGTTCCAGCCGCTTGGCTAATGGCTTGGCCTACTGAAGCTGCACCAGCATCGGCTCGAACAACTCCGACTGGCTGATTAAAGATTTGGGTTCTCTGTCTAATTACAGCCATTATGTTTGAACCTTCTTATACTGATAACCAGCCTCTGCCATAGTACCAACTGCACTAAACAGAGAAGAGTAAAGAGCATTACGACCACGGCGTTTCTCAGCCATAGCCATCATATCAGCGCGTAAATCTTCTGCTCTTGTTTGACGTGCTATTCTGCCAAGGTCTTGACCAGCTATTTCTTCTTGCCGCTTCAAGAACGCTTCAACACTGCGATCAGCCCCAATATCACGACCTTGTGCCGCAAATGCAGCAAGGTTTGCAGAAGTTGCTAGATCATATTCCTCGCGCCTTGCTCTAGCTTGCTGCATTGCAGTAACTTGATTTTCTTTTTTTTGCGTTTGCATTTGAAACGCATTAAGCCTTGCTTCTTCTTGTTGAGCCTTACCAGCCATTACTGTGCCCAAAACACTTACAGCAGTACCCGCTAAAGCTAAAGGCGCTGCTAGTGCTGGATTTAAAAATACTGCGCCAGAAAGTGGATCAAGTGCCATTAAACTATTAACTCCGTAACTATTCCATTTACTTGCATAGTAAGCGGATCATCTTGTTCAATCGTAATCTGCGGATCACGACTATACCCCAAAGAACGAAACTCTTTCTTACCAGTAAAGCCAGCAGCCATCGAAGGCTTTCTGCTATTTACTTTTACTGAGTTTGCATTCTTTAAGTCTAAAACAATATTGGTAATACCTCTTGGCGTTCCAGTTGCAGGACCACCACCCATAGAAGCATCAACCGCATTTGTAATTATCTTTGCTGTGTACTTCTTACCCACATAAGCATGAGTGTAGTTCTCAGCAGAGTATGCAGAAAGATCAACCTGATTGCTTCCATTTACAGTAAATGCACCAAGAGAATACTGAGTAGAGTCCTTGATTGCTATTACATCAACAGAATCCCCAGAAGAATACACCGCGCTTACATCAACAAGATTAGTTGATATTGCACCATATAGCCAGAAGTCTAGGCCAACTTCAGTATCAAACTCACAGAGTTGCAAGTTGCCATCTGAGTCATAGACATTAACAAATATACGATCCTCAATAGCGCAAACAGAACCAAAGGTCCCAGCCGTTGTTACTCTAGTCCAAGCTGCCCTACGCTCTGCTCTATTCGAAGTAAATAAAACCATTTCACCATTAGTCATGGTAAATGCAGCATAAGAATCTGGCAGACCAAAACCACTATGTGCAACAGCAGCATACTTTGGCGTATCAATTAAATGAGAAGCAATTGTAGAAACAGCAACAGAGCTATAAGCATCCTCTGCATCGGTATAAAGATATTCGCGTATAATCCTGCCGTTTAACTCACAAAATATTGTAGCGCCATCAATCTCCACTGGCTTTACAAACTCAACGCCAAATGGTGTTTGCTTTCTAATCTGAGCATTTGTTGGTGTAATAGCTTGGTTAAGATATGTTGGCACGTAGAGTTCGCTTGACGCGGTAAATACTTGCAGGTCACGATTGGAAATCAAATACCGTATTTCATTAACATCGCCTGTTGCTGCAATAAGATTGATTGAATCCGCATCAGCAGCCTCACCAACATCAAAGTTAAAGTATTCTCCAATCTTACTAAACCAAAGTGCATCAGGTTCAGCTATTGTACCGCCGTAAACAAGCCTGTTCTCATGGAAAGTAACAGCAGCAGGGTATCCTCTTTTTGCTGAGAATGATTGCTCGTCCCAATCTGCAGTAGGTGAATCGCTTGAAATCGTTACATAACCACCACCATCTTCAGCAGAAGACGCTGACCCACCCGCATTAAATGTAAAGGTATTTTCATCAATAATACCGCTTACAGTTTGAGGGCCATTTAAGTTGCCAGTATTAATTCCACCAACAGCAGAGGCATTTGATATAGTAATAGACTCACCACCAGCAAAGCCATGAGCCAACATAGTAACTTCTACATTAGCTGTACTACCATCAGTGCGAAGTGGATTCAAAACAGATAACCGCGTTGATAGTTCATCAACAACATCGCCAGTTGCTTGAGTGGCAGATTGAACACTGGTTATTTCAATTTCATTTCCACTGTATCTTACAATTACGCCAACGTGCAAAGAGTCCAAATAATTTCCAGCAGTTTGTGTCCCTGTGGTGTCCCAGTAATCAGTGCTGGTTGTTAATGTAATACCAGTGCCAGTTGTTGCGCTAGGGTCAAGCGTTGTTCCATGATCTTGAAACTTAGAGTAAGGCTGAAACGTAACGCTGTTATCTAGTCGCTGATCGAAGGTGTAAGTGCTAATTTCAAAAGCTGTGAGGCTGGTTCTTGTTAGCAATCTTGGCGCAAACAATGGATGACATATCCACATTACATCGCCACGCTGTGTTGCTGTATATTGTTTTAAGTAATCTTGATCAAATGGCAAAGCAGCCGCGCTCGTATCTGCGGTAATAGTTGCAACAAGACTTACAGTACCATCTGTCAAAAGTCGAAAACATCTAACCTTAGCATTCTCTACAGAGATTACATACTCTTCATTCTGGTCAAAAACAAAAGGAAATAAATGAGATTGCTCTAAATAACTTGAGCGTGAGTATTGAAAAATTTTTGATTCCCCAAATTGAGCAACATAAAAATAAGAATTATCAGGTTTAAAAAAAACTCCTTGTGGAAGAGTTCCTTCAGAAACTACTGAAGTAAAAGTATTGTCATAAGATACAGTAGAAATATCCCAAGCCGTTGAAAGTGAGTAAAAATAAATAGTATCAGAATTACTCCCAACGACATACATCTTCGTTCCATCATCATTAAAATGCAATCCAGTAGGATTCGTCTCTTGAGAAGCTACAGAAAAATATCCGCTAGAACCTGTTATACCAGAAAGTGAAAATGGAGTAGGTAAAGAATACTCTACTACGCTGCCACTAAAACCACTTTCTAGGACAAACATTTTAGTTCCATCAGATTTAAAAAATAAACTCCTAGGATTTGTGACGCTAACTGTACCTACATGAGTTGCAGTGGTAATATCCCAAGCAGTAGATAAATCATAAGCATAAACGTTATCATTTTGATCGCCGCAAAAAAACATTTTAGTTCCGTCAGATTTAAAAAATAAACCTGTTGGCGTAGTATCTTGGCTAGAAACTGATAAAAATGAATCAAAAGATGCTGTCGATATATCCCATGCTGTTGTTAAATCGTATCTATTTATTCCAGATAAAGATGTACATATATAAATTGTTAAGCCATTAGGTTTAAAAAATATATCATAAGGACTAGAAATTGAAAGTTCTGTTTCAGGAGGATAAACAAAACTTGATCCATAATTATGGATATGTTTTAGGCCGTATCTTTTTTTCAAAGAGCCTTCCGCAGTAACCACCATATTTTCTACGCGCTGCGCAGATGCAGGATACACCGCAGTATCAGTTCTCATTACTAATGAATCACTGACTTCTCCAAACTGAAAGCTGTTCTGAGCAACTCTAATTTTTTGCATCAACTACGCCTTTCAGCAATAAACCTCGATGTGTGGAGTTTTCTGGTGGTCTGTTGTTGTGAGTCCAAACGCCTTGCCTTTATAAGCTGGCGCTCTGCCTTTTCCTCAAAAGCAGTCGCCAATGAAGCATCCCTAGCAACAGACATAGCAAGCATTGAAGCAACAGATAGCTCAACACCAGTAATAAAGTAAGAAGGCCAGTTAGCCTCATCAGCCCTAAAGATATAATCAGCAATTACAGTATCGGTTGTTGTCGCATCACAGAACGCATTGCCTTCATAAATATCATATTCAATCGGCAGGTCTTGGATTGTAATTACTGAAATCATCAAAGAGTCAGCTGGCAGCGCATAAGAAGCATCCCAGCGTGTTAAAGGTGCAGTACCATTTCTAGTAAGCTGCGCTTGTTTAGATGCAAACCTCCATCTTGTGCTGGTTAAAAGACCTTGAGCAATATCCTCATATACAGCATTAGCAACCGTTGCCTCGGCAGTAGAGTCACTAAATGAAGAAATAGCATCACCGCCAATCAGGAGGGATGCTCTCGAACAAATCAATAATGGTGTGTTTGCTATCGTTGGCATGGCAGTATGGGGGCCGAAGCCCCCATCCCTTAGTTGTTGTCTAAGACTTCAAAGACACCATCGTCATCAATAACAACAGCACCCATTGACATCATAGAGGTTGCAAGGTGTGAAACCTTCTGAGGTACATAGTTTACCTCAGTCTGAACATCAGAGTTAATACCAAGTCCAACAGCAGTTGTGTGGTATGCAAAGTTCTTACCACCAGCAACAGCAGACGTTGAGAAAATCTTGAAGCCCAAGAACTCTTTCATTGTCATACCGCCAGCGTAGGGCAGATTCTGCGGTCCAACAAAGTCAGAAGATGCAAACTCATTGATTCCATACAGGTCAGCAAAACCAGCAGGAGACATAGCAAGATAGCGTTGTCCGTCTTCTGGAATGTCTTCATTGCCGAATGTTTCAAACAATGACAAAAGGTCTGCTTTTTCAAGAGCAGATGAAGTGTCATGGATTTGAGTTGAATTAGCACCAGCATCCATAGCTGTTGTAATCAATTCATCAGTCTTACGACCAAGAGCAGCAGCAGCAGATTGCGCTACAGCTTGACGCTCATTGATGTTGATTTTCAATTCATCCAGCTTGTCGATGTACTCCGCAGCGTAGTGATCTGTCATCGTTGCTTCGACATTAGTGTGTACCAGCTCCATTGCAGTTACATCACCATTGCGAGATTTAGTGCTTGCAGTACCTTTACCAATTACTTGGAAACGAGCAACTGAGCCAGTTACGTTCGAAGAGCGAACAGTGTTACGGAATTTGGAACCCATACGCTGATACGCCATGTGAACTTCTGTCTCAAACTGCTTGATAAAGGCTTGGTCAATTGTATTAGCCATTTATACAGTCCTTATGAGGTTACAGATTTATCGTCGGGTGTCCGCTCTCTCACGTCAGCAAGGGTATCCTTTCGGGCCTTTCAGTGCATTACGGGCCGTGATGCGCCATCGTAAACACTTTTTCTATTGGGATTGCAACGCACAAACTCAACATACTTGTGAGAATTGCTTTCTATTACACCAACCACTTCAAAACCAAGCCATGTTGCCCACTGCATCATAAACTCATAATCAGACAGGATTGTCATAGACATCATGTCTTGGGTCTTATCAAAGAAGTTGACTAGCATTTTTGAGCCACGCGCTATTGGCACAAAGTGATCTGCAAAGTCTTTAGAAAACATAGAGAACATTTGCGGAAAGTCTTGATCCTCATTGTACCAAAGACCACCCACCATTAAGAAAGACTCGCCCTCCTTACGTGCCAGATAGCACTCAGAGGATTCATACATTTCAATCAGAGCTTCTTCTATATCCAAATGCCCTAGAAGTTTTAGCTCTCGCTTGTTTTCTTGGCTAAGATTTAAAAGAACCTCTTCTATATGATGAGGCAGAAAAGGGGTAAGGTAATACTTGCCCCTTTGCAGAATCTTAACCTCATTTGTATATTTGCTGGAAGCCATCTGTAACTTGCTTGATGAAGTGTGGATCACGGTCTTTCCAATATCTTGGGTCATTCATCATCTCCCTAAGTTCTTTTTCGCTGGTTCCCGCTACTGCCTGAGTATTGCCAGCAAACGAACCATCTTTCATAGCCTCCATAATAGCTTCTAATGCAATGATACCCTCATGAGATTCACACATTCTTTCTATTGCTGGAAGTGCTGCTTCTGGAAAAAACTTATTGGCAAACAAAGATGCAGCCTCAATGCGCTGATCC
>Ga0181580_10000545_pt1 | contig 28394 bp, 18 predicted proteins | sample 071ome_23_FD_132413 | JGI IMG/M metagenome (GOLD analysis project Ga0181580, IMG submission 132413) | Coastal salt marsh microbial communities from the Groves Creek Marsh, Skidaway Island, Georgia - 071403BT metaG (megahit assembly) | ecosystem: Environmental > Aquatic > Marine > Intertidal... | reverse complement strand
TATAATAAAATATAATAAAATATAATAAAATATAATAAAATATAATAAAATATAATAAAATATAATAAAATATAATAAAATATAATAAAATATAATAAAATATGTTTAAAAGATTATTTAATAAAAAAGCAACAAAAGTGTACCCTATATCTTCAAGAATATACCCATCAAAAATTGAAAAAACAACAAATATAAAAGTAGAACCACAAGAACATAACTTAAAATCACCTTTAAAAGTGAATAATAATTATAATCTAAAGTTTTCTTCAAATGTAAAATCTAATTCCATGTATGTCAATCGTGGTTCTCTCCAAGAGTCTTCATCAAAAGTAAAATCACATAAAGAGTCTTCATCAAAAGTAAAATCACATAAAGAGTCTTCATCAAAAGTAAAATCACTTAAAGAGTCTTCATCAAAAGTAAAATCACTTAAAGAGTCTTCATCAAAAGTAAAATCACTTAAAGAGTCTTCATCAAAAGTAAAACCACATGAATTATTTAGTCAAATTCCTATTCAAAGAAGATTAAAAAAATTTTTTGGTCCAGTGACAAAAGAAACAATACATGTGGCTAATTTACATCCATATATAGGAATAGGAATGGAAAAAAAATTTTTTTTGAAAATTGGAGATAGAAAAATGAATGTTCATCTTATTAAATATGACGATAAAAGTAGATATTATAGCATAAACTACGATATAAATTATGTCGGTAAGCCTCTAAAATCAGAATTACTAAAGAAGACTTATGTAAATAAAGAAGATACAATGGGACGATATACAATAAGACGATATTTGAAGTATTTTTCAAATAATAAAAAATATTTGAAAAATGTTGATGATTTATTAAAAGTGATTAAAAATAGTATTAAACAAAAGATCACAATAAAAATTGTTTATAACATATCAGAATTAGCTCTATTATATTATATATTAGATGAAATTAATAAAATATCAAAGAATATATCAATTTATTTAGTAATACATATAAATACATATAAAAAAATATATGGATTTTATAAATATTTTCAAAATTATGAATATTATATGTTAAATGATATAAAGTATATAAAATCAAAATATTTATCAGAAGGAAAACGAAAAAGAGTTGAACCAGTCAGAAAAAACATGAATAAAGCTGTATCTTTATATAGTGGTAATAATTTAAATAATAGTTTTAATAGTTATAATGTAATATTAAAAGAAAAAGATAATTACTATAAAAAAGAATTTAGAAATTATATAGTTAGTCTTATGAATAATTATGTATCAGAATTAACATTAATAGGGGAAAGAGCTCCACCTTCTCGTAGTCCAAGTGAAGCGAATTTACATCAACCAATATCGAATAATTTTAATAGTAAGACACACCAATTATTACAAAGGGTAGCAAATATAAGAAAAGTACATGATTATAATGCAAACCAAATAATTTTACCAGAAAGACTTAAGAAAATAAATTTATTAGGAGAAATTAATTTAAATGAATTTAATTTTTTAAAATTATCAAAAACTATAGAAAGTTTAGTATTAGGATATTTATATGGATATAGAAGAACTTTTCAAGAGATGTTACGTAATAACAATAAATATAATGGTAAATTATTAGTAAATGATGATAGTATGATAAATAAATTTATATCATCATTAACAGGTTTAAAAAATATTAAATTTTTAAATAGTTCTGCATTAAATGATATAAAAGAAATTCCGCCACATATACAAGAAATAACATTTAATTTTAAACCTATATTTATAAGTAATTTAAAGGAACATAATATATTTAAAGTATTTTTAAATCTATATGTTAAAAGAGTATATTTTCCATATGGTATTGATTATAATAATATAGCTAATAGTGATAATATAGCGAAGATTGTATTTAATTTTATTAAATTAAATAAATTAAATAATATAAAGTTCTTATTATTCCCTGAACATTTTGATTATAAAATTGATGTTGAAGGTTGGAAAAGATATAGTAATACAAATTCTGATTATAGTAAAAATCCTATGAATTTTTATATATATATAAAAACTCAATAAATAAAAAATAAAATATTTATAATTGTATATCTTCAATAAAATTTTTGATAAATAAGTAGCAATTATTTTTTTTACATTTATTAAGAACAATTGAACTTAATTTCAACTTTATATGTAATTCATTATTATATTTATATACAATATTTATTTTCATAATTTTATCTAATAATTCTTGATAATTAATATTTACTAAACCAGATTCAAGTAAATAATTACATAATTCATTAAATAATATATTATAATTGAAATTAGGTTTTTTACAATTTTTTGAATTACTTATATGATTTGGAAATTGTATTTTTAAATATGTAATTATATTATGTACTATTGCTTTAATATTATCAATATGATTATTACTATTTAACATATATATGTCCGCAACAGGAGCACTTTGATTTAACGCAATAAATTTTTCTTTAACATATTCGTGTGTAACTCCATCAAGTATATAAAGAAATATTTTGTAATTTTTATCAATACTTTTTAACGCATTTAAACGATGTAATCCATCAAAACAATATAATACATTATCATATTCTTCAACAATATTTGCACAATAAATTATACCATCAACAAAGTCTTTATTACATATATATTCAGCAATAGCAACAACTCTATTTTTATCAACAGGTCTATTATATTTCCAAGGATGTATATGAGATTCAATAACTTTAGAATTAACTAAATATAGTGATTCTTTAGAATTAATTTTATGTAATATATTTTTTGAAAAATTTATACAATTCATTTTTCTTACTATTAAATTTATATAACATTTAATATTATTTTATAAATGTGTTATATAAGATAAAAACAATAGTTCTTTATATTAAAAATTAAACAATAAAATTAAATATAATAGCAATAATAATAATAAATATGCCTAAATAAATCATTCTATGTTTTTGTTGTAAAAAGGTAATAAAAGATTCATATGATATTTCATTAGAGTTAGTTAAAAATTCCAATATATCTTGTAAAGTAACAAAAATATATTTAATAATTTTTGATAATCTATTATTTAAGAAATATTGATTTTTAAGTTTAAGTTCTTGGTCTTTTTTAGCCAGATTATTAGCCATTTCAATAATTTTATCTTCTTTTGACATAATTTCACTATATACATTATCAACATCAATAGTTGTTTCTTTAAATAGTTGTTTAATTTGATTATATGTTGCTAAATCATCTTTATTTCTTGCTTTAATCATTTTATCAAATAATTCACTTTTATATTCATTAACTTTTCTGTAAATTGTATCAATTTCTTCTTTAGTAAATGATGAATTATTAACCATTTTAACTAATTCAGCATAAGAATAATTATCAAAATTAGGGTCTTTAATCTTTGATAGAATTTGATTTTTTTCAGCAATAGTTAATGGTAAATTATCAGCTTCAACCACACGACCATATTCAGGAATATTTAATTTACGAAGAAGGTCGTCGTTTGTAGCAAAATCAATATCATAACCAGATTGACTATATACAGTATCATATAAATAATCATTATTTATTTGTACTATTTTTAAAAATTTTTTAAATTGTGTAGGAATATCATCTTTAACAGAATCAATCATAATTTTTCCATAAGATAATTCTGGATCATCTTCAATAAAATTAAAATCTGTATGAGGTTTAATTCTAAAAATATTAGATAATGTAACGAATTGAAAAATATTAATAGGTATATATTTTAATTTTTCATTAGTTATATTTTTAAAATAATGACTATAATTTCCGTAATATAATAATTGTTCATCAGGATTTAATTTATTAGTATTTAATGCTGCTTTTATTGTATTTTTAAGAGTTGTGATTTCTTTTTGTTGTTGTGGTGTTAATGGTAAACCTTGATTTAGTAATTGATATTCAACTTCTTTATTAATTTGTAATTTATATAATATAGTTTTTGGTACATAAGATAGAATTTGATTAATTATTTTATCTCGTGTATCTTCATCTGGAATATCACTTACTTCAAAATTTTCTACAATATTATTATAATTTCTTGAATTAAAAAATATATTTGACATAATATATATTATATTAGTGATGTTAATATTTTTTATAAATTATAAAAATTATTAATTAGATTATTATTTATAATATTATTAAGTAAAGATATTTTATATATTTAAAATTTATATATAAATTAAAATAAATTAAATTTAATGAATGGTTCATTTTTATTAAATTTAAGTAAAAATATTGTAGAAAGAATAAGAAATATTAATAATAATGAGAAATCAAAAGATGCAATATTATTAAAAAAATTTAATAAAGAAATTTTAAATATTTTTAAACAATGTTTACAACATGTAAAAATCAATTATATCTTTAATAAGTTTCATTTATATCAAAAATTAAAAATTAATTTAACAATTTCATTAAATGATATATTAACTATATTACATTATAAACAACAATTAATAGTTATAAATAATAACAATTTAGAATATAAAAATTTAAAATTACAATATATTGAAGATACAAAGGATTTAATTAAATATTTATATCAAAAATACGATAATAATAAATATTAAATAATAAATATATAGAAATAAATATATAATAAAATATATAGGAATAAAAGTATATAATGAAATGATATATACGAAAAGATTAATTATTGTATCACGAATATATAAATCAAAAATAATAACATTCAGTATTATAAGTATATATGGGATTATTAAATTATAAAAAAAATAAAGTAAAATTATATTTAGTATAATATTTAAATATTTTAATTATGTAATAATTAAATAATAAAAATAAAATAATAAAAATAAAATAATAATATAATAAACATACTAATTATAAAATTATAAATATGTTTAATAAAAATAATTTATTACTATTATTAATAGTAAGTATTATAATATGCATTGGAATATTTACTATTTATTATTATCAAAAAAATAATCAAGAAGAAAAAAGAGAAGATATAATAGAAAATTTTGATTATTATAAGAGTGTATCAGATTTTAATCCTAAAAATGTTACAGCAAATATTCCAATGAATAAATTATCAGAATTTACAAAAAAGGCTTTCGGTCATAAAGATTATAATATAGGAACAACAGATAAACATACATCAACAGTATATTTATTTGGAGCACGACAAAGTATAAAAACATTTAGATTATATCCAACAGAATGGGAAGGGTGGCCTTCTTGTAGAATTGCATTATTAACAAAAGATAAACATGGTAATTATATACCAATTGGAAAAGATAAAGAAAATCCCAGAACTGCTAATTCTTATCATGCGTCAGATACTGGATTAACAGCAGAAAAGTCTTATTTAGATAGCAACCGTTGTTGGACACCAAAAACAAAAACACATAATGAAATGTATTTACAATTAAGTTTTAAAAATAATCAAGATGTATATGGTTTTATAATTAAACCAAGAGGTTATAAACAACAAGGTTCATATCATTGGAATCAGCGTGTTAAAAAATTTGTATGTTTTAAATCATGGAAAAATACTTTATATGATATGGATTATTTAAATAGTGATTTTATAACAAAAGTAGATAATGCTTCAATAGTAATAACTGAATGTCTTAATTGTAATGTAAGTACATATAAAAAAAATAAGGATATGGAATATGATATAAAATTTAAAGTATTAAAAAAGGAGGATGTAATTAAAGATATGTCAGAATATCTTGGACAAAGTGATTATTTAAGTGAATATAATGAATGTAAAATAGATTTACAAGATAAAGATAGTGAAATTACAAGACAAAAAGATTTAGTAAAACAATATGAAGTTAAATTACATAAAAAAAATATTGATATAAAAAATAAGGAAAATGAACATTATAATATAAAAAAAAATTTTAATAGATATAAAGAACTATATTCAATAAAAAATAGTACTTATAATAAAGATATTGTATTAAGAGATACAAAAATATCAGAACTGAAAGGTTTAATTAATACATATCAAAAAAATATTGAAAAATTATGTAGAGAATCTGAATCAGCAGGAACGCCATATTGTGTGATTAAACGACACTAAATAAAACCTTTAAAAATATATAAAGATTTATAATAAAAAAATTTATAAGTATGCATTTAAATTTCACAAAAAATGTAAAATAATAATTATTTTTAGTATTTAAAGGAATTTTCTTTAAATCCTATTTTTGGAAGACTTTAATAACATATTCATAAAATTTACCATTAACAAGACTATTAATATCTTGTGGATTATCAACTTTAAAATATTTATTTTTATCGTGCTTTTCATAAAATAAAACTTTTGTAATAGGATGTTGATCCATTTCAGAATTTAAACTAATTTTAAGTTTATGAATATATACATTTCCATTTTTTATTTCATTACTATATTTTTCAATAACATTTTTATAAATTATATTAATTTCATTAATATAATCAATATTAATAACTTCAATTAATTTATATAAATTACGAGAACTAATTCTATTAAAAATTTCAAGACCTTTTCCACCAGCTTCTTTATCATCAAGTAATAATTCGTGATTAAATTCAATAATATTATCTGTAAGTAAAAGAAACTTATCAAAATTTTCAGGATTTAGCATATTAATAAAGTTATAAGTTTTATCAAGATGATGCATAATATCAACAATCATATATTCAACTGCTTTAGTAGTGTTGTGATTATATATTTTTTTATGAAGTCTATAACGTAAATTATACATTTCTAAAATATTGAATGCTTCTTTCATCGGATAACAAATTTTTTTATCTATAATAATAGAAGTTTTAATAATTCTATCACAATTAAAATTATATTGTAATCCAAGTTGTTTGCAATCCCGCATAATATAATCAAATTTATCAACATCTAATCCTGAATGTTTATTACATACAATATTATATAGGAAATGATTATTATGTTCTTGTTTTGGATCAATCATATTAATAATAGTATCTAAATCATCATCATTAAAATCTTGACATAAACTTGTTTCATACCAAATTTTTTTAAGAATCTGTATAGAACGTTGTTCGTGTGTTTGATAATTTTTATGTATTTTATTAAATTGTGGATGTTTTTCAAGGAAATCATTATCAAAAGCGTGACTGAATGGTCCATGACCTATATCATGACAAAGCCCAGCAATTTCAACTAAATATATTTGTTTATCACTAATTTTTAATTCTGGTTGAATTGAGCGAAAATGATATAATGTTTGTTTAGCAAGATGAGCTACACCAATAGAATGTTCAAACCGTGTATGAGTAGCATTATGAAATACATAGGAACAAGTACTTAATTGTTTTATATGACGTAATCTTTGAAAGGCAGTTGTATTGATAATTTTCATAGCATATGGAGAGATTTCGATAATTCCGTGAATACAATCATTAAAAATTTTAGGCGATTCCATTATAATTATTGTATAATAGTAAATATAATTATAATTAATATATAATATAGTATAATATAACTTTAATATGTTTATAAGGAAGGCATTTTTTTTACATATATAAAAAATAAAATATTTTTAAAGGCAAAAAAAAAAATGCTATCATAAATGTATGTGATAGTTACCGTTGCCATTTTGGCACAAGCTCTGTTAGAGCGCACAATGTCCTCAATGCCTTCCAAGCATTACCAGCACGAGCTGGTACGTGGAGAGAAGGGTGCCCTCGGGCACGAGTCGACGGGATTGGCTACGATTGATTGGAACACGAAAGCAGTGCGTTCGCAGACCGAGAAGTCGTTGCTGAAGGATTTTGCCCTTGCTCTGACCGAGGATGGCGATGTTTCGCTCCAGATGGAGGCGTACATTGGCGATCCGCGTGATGGAAAGGGAGAGAAGAAGCTTCGGCTTCTGATGTTGATGTTCCTCAGGAACGTAAAGCCGAAGACGTACGTGACGCACCTGCGTCGGTTCGTTCAGGATTTTGGTTGCCTCAAGGACCTTTCGATCCTTGCGCTATCGCTGAAGGATTTGAACGTCAATTCCTTCGAGATCCAGTTGTGGAAACAAATCATTGAAGAGGCATTCCAGGATGGATGCACCTTCATTCGACTGGTTGCTAAGTGGATTCCGAAGGAGTCTTCGAAGCGTTTCAAGAAGGTCGCACGGGTTCTTGCCAAGGCATTTTTCCCGACCTCGAAGGACGCGATGAAGCTCTACCGTACAGAGATTGTGCGGAAGTTGACGGGTGGCAACCTGTTCGAGACGAAGCTCACTGATGGACGCTACGCAGAGATCGAGCTGGACAAGCTGCCTGCGAAGACGGTTCTGATTTGGGGTCGCGACAATGTTGTGAACCCTGTGTGGAAGCAGTGTAAGGATGCCGAGAAGCGCAAGGAGATGGATAAGTTCCATGCTGGCGCTTTTGCTCGGCACATGTCGGAGAAGCTGAATGCGTTCCGCGCTGCGGCGAAGGATCCGAACAGCAAGGTTAAGCCGAAGACGACGGCTCTCGAGCCGCACGTCATCATCCGCACACTGCTTCGCAACGTCGATGAGACGTGTGAGCTGATTTTCATGGAGATGATCCGCAAGATTGCTTCCAGTCCTGTCATCAAGAAGTCGCTTGCGGTTGCTGATGTGAGCGGAAGCATGAGTGGTGAGCCAATGGAGGTCGCGATTGCGTTCTCTCTTCTGATTGCGTGTGCTTCGGACGAGGATGCGTTCAAGGACATGATCCTGACGTTTTCCGAGCGCCCGGAGTTCCACAATGCGAAGGGAGAGACGATTCGCGAGAAGGCTCGCTCTCTGAGCCGAGCCAACTGGGGCTACACCACGAACTTCGAGGCGACGTTTGACCTCATAATGGAGATGTACCACAAGTACAGGATCCCTTATGAGCGACAGATTGAGTACCTCTATGTGTTCACGGACATGCAGTGGGATCAGGCACAGTACTCGCGTGGCGGGAACAAGGAGACGTTCATCCAGACGATGAAGAAGAAGTTCAAGGCACAGGAATTCAAGTCCCCGAAAATTGTGTTCTGGAACCTTCGCGCGACGACTGGAACGGGTTTCCCGATTGACATCAGTACGCCGGACATGGTTCTCGTGAGTGGTTTCAGCATTGAGTTGCTGAAGGCGTTCATGAGCGGAACGGAGCTTCACCCGAAGATCCTTCTGGAGAAGATGCTTGCGCCGTACAAGTCGCTGACGCTGGATGCCACGGAGCGTGGTCCGGTGACGGACTTTGACGTAGAGATGTACCTGAAGGGTACGAAGGTCTCAGACAAGGAGCACAGTACGATGCGAGAGGCACTGCTGGACGAGCTGGACGAGTAAGACGACACGGTCGGACTCACGTGGTGAGAGTCCAAAGAGGCGAGAGACGAACGGAAGTAGTAGTTTCGCACACGGATACCACTGGAACACACAACAGGTGTGAGGTTTGTGAAGTTTAAAACAAAAAAAAACAAAAAAAACCAAAAAAAATAAAAATTTTTTTATTAAAAATTAAAGAAAAATAACTTATACTAAGCAACATCCACAATTATATTCTTTTTTTCTTATACGCATTTTTGGTGTTGATTTAGGTTTATTATTAAATTTAATATTTTCAATACCTTCAATAATAATTTCCTTATTATTATCTTCAATATTCTTGTTTATACTGATTGATTTTTTTTTGATTTAGATTTTGGTGCTGCTACTGGTTTTTGTTCATCAGAAACTTCTGAATTTGTGTCTTTACCACAGTTGCAATCACATTTACATTTAGATTTTTCTACTTCTTCTTGAATCATATCACAATGTGCTTTAAGTTGATTTTGTTTTTCTTTAACTTGTGTTGATAATGCTTCTACCTTATTTTCAAGTAATGCAATACGTGAAATAAGAGATGAATCGTCATATTTTTCTGATACACCTGAAGTTGTAACTACTGGTTTATTTTCAAGTTTTGAAAGACGATTTTCAATATTTTTAAGTTGAGTGCTCATAATTGGAATGTAAAGTTTATATAAATAATTTATTGTATTTTTATTATATAATTATATAATTTTTTTTAAATAAAAAAAAATGATATAAAATAAATATTATTTAAAATATAAGTAATTAATAAATAACTAATTATAAAAATTTATTATAAATTTTGTAAAAAATATTATTAAAAATGATAATTCCAGTTCGTTGTTTTACATGTGGAAAAGTATTAGGAGATAAATATGATTATTATAAAAATAAAGTTGAAGAAGCAAATAAAAATAAATCAAATAATACCACAATCCATATAACAAATAATGATAAAAAGCAAAATTTATTTGAAGATAATACAATAGAAAATGAAGTATTAGAAGAATTAGGAATAACAAAAATTTGCTGTCGTCGTCATATGCTAACACATCGTGATATAATTGATGATATGTAAAATATTAAAACAATATAAAAATAATTATTTTTATTAAGAATATAAACTATGTAAGAAAGGTTCATTATTTTTTTGTGTTGAATTAAATTTTTGAATTAAATCATTTATATCAAATTTATTTAATTCTACAATATCATTATATTCATTATTTAATATAGTATTTAAATTAATATGAGATATAATAAATTCTAAAATACGTCTAATATCTCTAATACCTTCATTTTGTGTAGTTTTAAATATAATATTACGAAGTAATTTTTTACTAGATATAATTTGTTGTAAATTAAATTGATTAGAAATAGATGGTAATAAATATTGATTAGCAATTTCAACTTTATCATCAATCGAATAGTCTTTTATATTAATAGTTATCATTCTATCAAGTAAAATTGGATTAATTTTTGATGCATCATTATATGTAAATATCATAATAGATTTTGATAAATCAACAGGAAATTCAGAAAAATATTTATCAGTATATTCACAATTTTGTAATGGATCAGTTAAGTGAATAAGTAAATTTGAAACATCACCACCTTTATATGATTTTCCTACTTTATCCAGTTCATCAAAATAAAATACAGGATTACTACATTGAGCATGAATGATTGATTGTATAATTTTCCCATAAGTAGATCCAGTATATGTAAATCCATGCCCATCTAAATAAGATACATCATAAACTCCTCCTAATGGAATATTAATAAAAGGTAAGTTAAAAGCTTTACTAATACCATTTTTTGAAATGCTAGTTTTTCCACAACCTTTTGCGCCTTGAATTCCAAGAATAAGACCATTTGAATTTTTATTCATAACCCATTGAGCTACAAATCTTACAATTTGATTTTTTGTATCACAGTGACCATAAACTGCGGAATCTAAACAGTTTTTAGTATTTTCTAAAACTTCTTTAATTTCATGAATTTTTGGCTTACCTGAAATATGATTTTGAATACCTGATAATCCTTTGTATTTATTAAATGGAATTTGTACTAATGTTTCTAACCATCTATAATATTTATCAAAATCAGAATCATATGGTTTCATATTATTAAGTGAATCTAATTTTTTTAATGCTAAAGCTTTATACTTATTATCCATATTACTATTAACTATTTGAAAACGAAAAGGAATATCTGAGATAATTTCACTAGTATTTAATATTTGTTTTTCTATAGTATCAATTAAATCTTTTTCTTTACTTGGTAATTGTTTATAATAAGCATATTCTCTATTTGAATAATTATTTTTAAGTTGTTTTAATTTTTTTTTAATTATATAATAATTATTTTTTTTATTATGATTAGTATCTTCATCCATATAATCTTCATCTTGATTATAATATTCATCATTATATTCTTCTTCTTGTTCTTCATCATAATACTCTTGTTCATTTTGATTATCATACATATTATTTTTAAAAGAAGCAAATGCATTCTGTAATAATGAATGTGTAGATGGAATAAAGATAATACTAGTTTTATATTTGTTATCATCTTGTTTTGCTTCTTGGTCTTTTTCCTTATCTTTATCTTTTTCATCATCACGTTCTTTGATATATTGTTCAAATTTTTTATCAATTTCCGAATATGTATCTTCTTCTTTATCACTTATTTTTTTATTTATATTATCATTATCTGTATTTGTAATAATTTCATTAGTTAATTCATCATTATGTTGATTCTTTATATTTTTATTATCTGTGTTATTTTTATTAGATTTCTCATCATATTTATTAGAATTATGTATTTGATTTTTTACATTATTTTTAATAGTACTTTTATTATTATCGCTTTTATTATTTTTATCATTATTATTCTTACCCATTAATATAAATTACAAAGATTATAAATTACTATTTAGCATATTATTATAATATATTATATAAATATTTTTTAAATAAAGAATGAAGTTAAAAAAAAATGATATATAAAAATTTATTAATTAATTATAATATATAACAATTTATTAATATTAAATAAATATTTAATTAAATTATTTTTAATATTGAAATATGAGTACAATTCATCCTGAACTATCTTATGACCGTGATATATCACAAGTAGTGGGAATTCAATTCACATTACAAAGTCCTGAAGAAATTATAGCGAATTCTGTTGCTGAAATAGAGACAACAGATACATTTTCAGGAAACGAACCTGTAATTGGAGGCATCTTTGACTCCAGAATGGGTGTAATAGAACCAGGAAAGAAGTGTCGCACATGTGCTCAAACATATACATTTTGTCAAGGTCATTTTGGACACATAAATATGGCTCGTCCTGTATTTTATTATCAGTTTTTTGATACAGTGCGTGACATATTAAAATGTGTATGTGTGAATTGTTCAAAATTACTTGTACCTATATCAACATTAATAGATGAACATATTATTACTAAAAAATTATCAAATCAAAAGCGTTTTGATCAAATTAAGAAATATATCGTAAAATCAAGTATTAATGAATGTCCTCATTGTTCTGCACAAGTTCCAACAAAAGTATCAAAAGATATGGAACGTTTAACAATAAGTTTTACCTTTGGTGATATTAAAACTAAAGATGGAAAAGAAAATAAGGATTTAGTAACCCGATACTTATATGCGGATGAAGTATTACCTATTTTAAAGAGTATATCAAACGAGGATTCAGAAATCTTAGGATTTTCAGAAAAATATAATAGACCTGAATGGATGATTTGCAGTGTATTCCCAGTACCTCCACCATCAATGCGTCCAAGTGTAAGATATGATACAGGACAACGTTCAGAAGATGATTTAACCCATCAATTAAGCAATATTATAAAAAAAAATAAAACATTAAAGCAAAAGTTAGAGCAAATTCAAGAAGGTTCTGCTGTAGCTTCTGTGGATGAAATCAACAAACGTACTCAAGAACTACAATATTATGTATTTACATTTGTTGATAATAATATTCAAAATTTGCTATCAGTAAAACAACGTATGGGAAATCGTTCATTAAAAACATTAATTGAGCGTTTAAAGGGTAAAGAAGGACGTTTTAGAATAAATTTAATGGGAAAACGTGTAGATTTTTCAGCCCGTTCAGTAATTACACCTGATCCAAACATTGGAATTGATGAATTAGGTGTTCCATATAAGATTGCGATGAATTTAACAGTACCTGAAATTGTGAATAGATATAATTTAGATGAATTAACAGAATATGTAAAGAATGGACCACATATTTATCCAGGAGCAAAATATGTGCGTGATAGTGAAAAGAAATCAACATTTATAATTCGTGAAAAGAATCAAAAAAAAATAAATCTTAAATATGGAGATATAGTATATCGTCATATGAAAAATGGAGATACAGTTTTATTTAACCGCCAACCTTCACTACATAAAATGAGTATGATGGCACACAAAGCACGAATTATGGATTATGATACATTCCGCTTAAATGTTTGCGTATGTCCATGTTATAATGCAGATTTCGATGGTTAACATCATTTCAATAGCCATCAACAGGGAGCGTGAAAAGCTGTGTTACTCCCTAGTATTCTTACTATAAAATTTATAATTATATTCTATAAATAAACATATATGAAGATAAATAGAAAATTTCTATAAATTTTATAGTGGAATGCGAGACACCTTATAAAGACGGGGAAGCCCTTAGAGCCTTTGCTACCACCCCATAATGGAAACGTTATGTGGGGAACACGGTTAATAGCCGTACCCAATGGTAATAATGTAAAGGATTGGGTAATCCGCGGGTAAAGTTCCTAAGTCCGTTATGGTAGGATATGGAACTCCCTCAACGACGCTTCGCAAGAAGGGATAGAAAGATGGTTCTATTCGCACGGGTGTCGGTTTCCTATGAAGGTCTAACCAACCAGAGGAAGCTTAAGATACAGTCTACTCCCAATTGGAAACTTTTGGGTAATCAGGGATGAAATGAATATGCATTTACCACAATCAATTCAAACAGAACAAGAGCTATCTTTAGCAGCCGTTCAATCTCAAATAATTTCACCACGTGAATCAAAGCCAATTATTGCGGTAATGCAAGATATAGTATCAGGATTTTATTTATTAACACGTGATGGATTAGTAAGTGATAAACAATTTATGAATATTGTATCTAATTCAAGTAAATTTATGGGAGATATATACAATTATCCATTTAATGCACAATCGCAACAAGAAACTAGAAGTGGTTTAGAGTTAATGTCTTATATTTTACCAAAAACTTTAAATTTAACATTAAATAATGGTCTTTATGACTCAGAAAAAGAAGATAATGAACTTTTAAATCGTGTAGTAATTGAGAATGGAATTTTAAAACAAGGAACATTGGATAAAGGTATATTTCAAAAGAAGACGAAAGGATTAGTACATACATTATTTAATGAGTATGGACAAGAAACAACTAAGGATATGTTTAATGATATTCAAAAATTAATTTGTCATTGGTTAATCTATAATGGATTTAGTGTAGGAATATCTGATATGTTAATAGATAAAGAAAGTCAAGATAAAATGGATGAAGAAGTATCAAACATAGATAAAGAGGTGAATGAAGCAATAGTAAAATTACATTATGGTCAAATTGAAAACAATTCTATTGGTTTAAATAATCAACAAAATTTTGAGAATGAGATTATGAAGATTTTAAATAAAGGTGCAGGAAAAATTGAGAAGATAGGATTAAAGAAGATTGGTGAAAATAAGGATAATCGTTTAATGGTGATGGTTGAAAGTGGAGCAAAAGGTTCTAAATCAAATGTCAAGCAAATTATTTCAGGTTTAGGACAACAAGATATTGAAGGAACTCGTGTTCCATATGGATTTGACGACCGTACTCTTCCACATTTCCAAAAATTTGATGATGGAACAGAAGCTCGTGGATATGTGCGTAATTCATTTATGCGCGGACTCAGTCCACAAGAGTTTTTCTTCCATGCTATAAGTGGAAGAAATGGCTTGATTGACACAGCAGTTAAGAGTTTTTTCCACAGCACACAAATAAAGACCATTAATAATGGAAAATATGAAAATATAACAATCGGAAAATTTGTTGATGAATTATTAGAAACACATAAAGAGTATATAAATTATAAAGGACCTGAAGATGCGAATATGGAATTATTAAACATTAAAGAATTAGGTTATAATGTTACTATTCCTACAAGTGATGAAAATGGAAAAATCACTTTTGAAGAATTAACACATGTAACAAGACATGACCCATCAGAAAAGTTATACAAAATTACAACAAAATCAGGTCGTACTGTAACAGCAGTTGATTCTGAGTCATTTATTGTATGGAATAAAGAACAAAATAAGTTTATTAAAAAGAAATCTTCATTAATACAAATTGGTGAGAAAATTCCAAAATCGTTAAATATAGAAATACCAGAAAATTTAAAAGTTAATAACATAAAACTTGAAAATTATATATCTAAAACTGATTTGATTTTTGGTACTGAATTCCGAAAAGCTTTACAAATGTATAATGAAGGATTAAATGAAAAAGATAAAAAGGGAAATATTAAACAAAGAAATGGTACAAAAACATTAAATAAAATTAAAGTAGATTTTGATGAAAAATTACCAAAAATGACTAATGATACACTAAAGAAAAAATTTGTTAAGAATGAACTAAAAGAAGGTTTTGTATATACCTCATATAATAGAGATGATAATATTACAACAATTGAGGAACAATTTGAATTAAATTATGAAAACGGAAAATTATTTGGTATTTATATTGCTGATGGTTGTTGTGATATAAAAGCGAATTCAATTCGAATTTGTAATAAGAATAAAAATATACAAAACTTTGTTGAATCATGGTTTAGTAAGCGTGGAATTTCTGGAAAAGTAGAAGTTAAAAACGGTCAAAATTCTGAAAATTACCGTTTCTATTCAAATGCATTAGCTAAAATATTTACATCAATATTTAAACATACAGCATCTAAAAAAATAATTCCAGAAGAATTCTTATATGGTCCTGATGAATTTGTTAAAGGATTTTTATCAGGATATTTAAGTTGTGATTGTAATTATAACTTAACATCAGGAGTTACAACACATAGCGCATCTGAAAATATTTCGGATAATATAGCATTTATGCTAAATAGATTTGGAATTCATACACGATACTATTTACAAACAATTAAAAAAAAAGAACATCATAATGATAGACATGATTTAAGAATTCCAACAAAATATTATCAAAAATTAAATCAAGTAATAGATATAATTGATGAAGATAAAGCTGAAATATTTAGACAAATTTTAGAAAAAAATTCTAAAGATAATTGGGGTAAAGATGCATGTTATAAACAATATGTTGAGGTTGAAGATGTATTATTAGATGAAATTAAAGAAATTGAAGTATTAGAATCAAAGGGAGAAAAAGTATATGATGTAACAGTTCCTAAAACATTAAACTTTATGATTTCAAATGGTTTAGTTATTAGAGATACTTCAGAATCAGGTTACCTTCAAAGAAAGCTAATCAAAGCGATGGAAGACGCAAAGATTAACCATGATTTAACAGTTCGTGATGCATTAGGAAACATCGTACAATTCTTATATGGAGAAGATGGAATTGATTCAATTAAATATGAAGCACAAGATATAGGTCATATTGAAATGACTCCACAACAAATGGAAGATGAATATCTTCTATCTCATAAAGATGAGAAACTTATGGGAGCATTATTAAAAGAAGAAACATTTAAAGATTTTAATAAAATTGGTGATAGATACGAGCGTTGTATGGATTATTATAATAAAATAGTACAGGATAAGAAAAATTTAATAATTAAAGTATTTAGAAAAGAATATGAAAAAACATTAGAACATCCCGTAAGTTTATATAAGATTATTAATAACGCTCGTATAACATTTAGAACAAATGAAGTAAAACGTGTATCAGATTTACATCCAATAGAAATAATAGATGCATTAGAAAAATTAGAAAAAGAATTAGAATTAACAAAACTTAATTCAGCAACAAAAAACATGGGAGTATTATTAAGAGCTTATCTATCACCAAAACAAGTTATAAAGAAATATAACTTTGATAAGAAAATATTTGAATATATATTAGAAAAGATTAAATTACAATTTAAACAAGCAATAGCACATCCAAGTGAAATGGTTGGAATCGTTTCCGCTCAATCAATTGGAGAACCTATTACGCAATTAACCCTTAACTCTGTTGAATACAATACAGAACTTTTACTTAAAGTAAATGGAAAATTACAAAAAGTAAAGATTGGAGAATGGATTGATAAACGTATTGATGACGCAGAGCCAGAAAATATAGAATTACATCCAAAAGATACAGTATTAGAATATGTTAAAGATGCAAAGATTGAGATTATGGCATGTGATGAAAATGGTAAAATGATGTGGGATAATGTATCTGCTGTTACAAAACATCCAGTAGTAAATAAAGATGGTTCAAATACATTAATTAAAGTTAAAACAGAATCTGGTCGTGAAGTCATCGCAACAAAAGGTAAATCATTTTTAACACGACAAAATAATAAGATTTTACCAAAAGAAGGAGAAGATTTAACAATTGGCGATTATATTCCAATTTCAAATACATTTGTAGAATTAGACCACGAATTATATAGATGGAATATTGGAAAATATTTTGATAAATCTAAACATGTCTTTATGAGTGAAGTAGAAAAAGCAATAAAACTTAGAGAAGAGCATGATGTTAAACATGGAAGTCAAAAATGTAAAGATTTATTAAAAGATTTTAAAATTGAAAATAATGATGGAAGAAAAATTAGAGATAAATGGTATAAATATGGATTAGCAAAAGAAATCTTTACATTACCATTCAATCGTGGTGATAGTTTCTTAGAAGCTTATAAAACAAAATATAGTGAAAATAATAGTAATGAATTAATATATAAAAAGAATTGTATATATCCTAAAAATGGAGGAGCACATCAATCAGGACATGTACCAGAATATTTAGTATTAGATAATTTATCAGGATTTTTCATTGGTGCTTATTTAGCAGAAGGTCATAGCACATTAACACAAGTATTAATTTCAAATCTTGATGATACTTTTAATGCTCGTATTAATGAATTTTGCGAGAGACTTGGAATGAAATATCATATTAATGAAGATAATGATAAAAGAAATAAGGAAGGAAAGCAAATAGGTAAAACAAAAACATTAAGAATTCATTCAACATTATTCGCAGAATTATTCATAAAATTATTTGGTAAAACAAGTGATAAAAAGAATATTCCAGTTGAATTACTTGAAGGAAACAAAGACTTCTTAAAAGGATTAATTGATGGATATTTTAGTGGAGATGGATCTATTTATAAAAATAGAATAACCGCATCAAGTATATCACAAGAATTATTATTAGGAATATCTAAAATATTATTAAAATTTAGAATAGGGTGTAAAATAAAATCACAAGAAAAACAACAAATATATAATATAAATAGAGGATTAAAAGCAAGACTCGGTTATGAATTAAGTCTTGCTTCAAAAGATAGTGAAAGATTTAAAATTAATTTTAACTTAACTATTAAAGAAAAGCAAGAAAGATTAAACAATATAGAAACACAAATAAATTATAATACACAAGATGAAGTTCCAAATGTTATTTTATCAAATGTTATATTTGATAAAATATCAAGAAATAATATATATAAATTATTATATACAAAAAAGGATAAAGATATAATAATAGAAAATAAAAATTATAAGAAATTGAAATTAAATGATAATGATATACAAATATTAGAAACAATTTTAGATGAGGAAATTAGATATGATAAAATTTCTTCAATTACAGAAGTAGAAAATATAAATCATTATGTATATGATTTAACATGTGATATTACTAAAACATTCTCCAGTTGGATGGAAAATATCTATTTTGACACATTTCACTCATCGGGTGTAGCTAATACAGGAACTCAAACAGTTCGTGGTGTTCCAAGAATCAAAGAAATCTTTAGCTTTTCAAATAATATCAAAACACCATCAATGAATATATATTTAAAAGATGAGTTTAAAAAGGATTTACAAGTAGCAACTGAATTAAAAAATAAAATTGAACTCACATATATGAAACAAATCGTACAAGCATCAAAAATCTTTTACTGTCCCAAGAGTAAAATCAATGAAGTAGAAGGTTATGGTGATTTTATGCGAATGTTTGAAATATATGAAGAATATAAAAACATTAAAGAACTATCACCATGGTTTATGATGTTTGAGTTTGATAAGAAGAAGCTATTTGATTTACAAATTCATATGATTGATTTAGAATATATCATTCGTCAAGAAGTTGTAAAGAACAAAAAGTATAGCGAAAAGTTTGATGTAGTATATGTATTAAGTGATGAGAATAGTGAAAAATTAGCATTACGTATTAATATAATATCTTCATTAGATAGAACTGACAACATTGTTGGTGATATTAAGTTATTATATTCATTTATTTTAGAATTATTAATTAAAGGAACTAAAGGAGTAAATAAGGTTGCTTTATCAAAGAAAGATTTAATGGAATATAATGAAGATACAAATACATTTGAGAAGTCATATGAATGGATATTACAAACAGATGGAATTAATATGGGAGAAGTAATGAACTTTAGTGAAGTAGATACATCTCGTATATATTGTAATGATATTAATGAGATGAATAGAATTTTCGGAATTGAAGTTGCTAAACAATCATTTATGCGAGAATTACATGATTGTTTATCAGGAGCATCTGTTGGTAATAAACATGTATCTCTTTTAGCAGATATTATTATTGCACGAGGAAACTTATTATCAATTGACCGTCATGGAATTAATAAGAGTGATATTGGACCACTTGCTAAATGTTCTTTTGAAGAAACAAGCGAACAATTAATAAAAGCAGGTTTATTTGCAGATTATGATAATCTCAAAGGAGTATCTGCAAATATTATGTTGGGACAAATTCCTCAATGTGGTACAGGAGATAGTAAGATTTTACTTGATGAATCTAAATTAGGATTACTTAATATGGAATCTTCTGGATTAACTCATTACAATAATGATATTACCCAAGAAATGTTAGACAAATGTGTTCCAGAAAATCTATTTGATGAAACTGAACCAAAGAATTATCCCGGTAATTATGAAATGGAAGAATTTGATGTAATGTAATAATCATTACCATATATAATTTATAAGTTTAAATATTAAATTATAAAATAAAAATAAAAATAAAAATAAATTTTTTTATTTTTTTCAAAATTATATAAAGACTATTAAACCAGTAACAGCGTAAATATAGTGAAGTCTATAAAAAATGCTTATTTTTAGATAGAATTTATATACCAGTATATTATATAATATACTCTTATAAATTCTTATAAATACTCATATGTTGGAACTTCCTGAAGATTATAAGACAAGAAAATTTGTAAAATTTTCAACATCATTATTTAGAAAGAAATCCAAAATTCTTGGTTTAGATATGGATCATACATTAATTATGCCAAAATCATTAACTAGTAATTTCACAAAAAATGAGAATGATTGGATATATTTAACTGAAAATGTCAAAGATATATTAGATGATTATTATTTAAATGATTATAGTTTAGTTATATTTACAAATCAAACACGAAAATTTGTATATAATTTAATTCAAAATTTAGTAACTGATTTGGATATTCCAATAATGGTATATGTATCATATAATAAAGAATATAAGAAACCTAATCCAGAAATGTGGACTGACTATATAAAGGATTATCCAACTGAAATTGATTATGAAAATTCATTATTTGTTGGAGATGCATTAGGACGTCCTAATGATTTTAGCGATAGTGATAAACAATTTGCAATTAATTGTAATTTATCATATCAATCCCCAGAACAGTTTTTCAAAATAAAAAAATCTGAATTTGTCTGTACTTATAAACCTGATATTCCTGAAAGAAAAGAATTTGTTATGTTTGTAGGTTGTCAAGGAAGTGGTAAGACTACATATTCAAAAACATATGAAACGATTTCTAATTATTATGTAATTCATGGTGATGATTTTGGAACGGAAGCAAAAATTAAAAAAGAAATTAAAACAGGAATATCTCAAAATAAATCTATAGTATTAGATGCTACAAATGGTACAAAGAAAAAGCGTGAAGTATATATAAATATGTTTAAGGATATAGATTATTTAATTAAAGTTATTTATATGACAACTGATTTTGATATATGTTTTAAACGGAATCAAGAACGTGAAAATCCAATACCAAAAATTGCATTATATACATATAGGAAAAGATTTGAAATGCCAAAAGAAGATGAATATATAGATCATATTATATACATATAAATAATATTATGAATATTATGATTTAATATATAAATTAAAAAATGAATATTTTTTACTAAATTAATATACCTTGAGTAGTATTAATTGTAAGGAAATTCATTTGTAATTAAATTTGTTTATTTTTAATTGCTGATAAAATATATTTTTTTTTAATAGAATGTTTTTGCAGATTGTCATTTTGAAACATTATATTTTTAATACCTTTATCATTCTTTTTTTGTATTATAGTTTTATATGTTTTTCCATTACTTTGTGTTAATATATTAAGAGCAACTTGATGTATTTTATTAGTATCTTCATCAAATGTAGGATATAAATAAGTTTCTTTATTAATAAATGAAATTTTAGGTTTTACTAAAACTTCAGCTTTTTTCTTAGGTTCAGCTTTCTTCTTGGGTTCAGCTTTCTTCTTGGGTTCAGCTTTCTTCTTAGGTTCAGCTTTCTTCTTGGGTTCAGCTTTCTTCTTGGGTTCAGCTTTCTTCTTGGGTTCAGCTTTCTTCTTGGGTTCAGCTTTCTTCTTGGGTTTAGTTTTCTTCTTAAGTTCAGCTTTTTTCTTGGGTTCAGCTTTTTTTTTAGCAACACCTCCAGAAATAGTAGTTACAACATCTGGCTTTTGTTGTTGAGCTTTTTGTAGTGTATTTGCTAATTGTAAATTTTTATACATTATAAAAATAATTAATTATTTTTATATATAATTAAGAAAAAATAAATTAATTTATAAAATTTGTTTAGTTATATTATTGTTTCCATACTTGAATAGCAGTAGTGCCACCACCAATAATAGGTCCAGATGATATATTTTTATTTTCAAAATTACCACTTACAGAACCACCTTTTGCTTTTAGTTTAGGTTTAGCTTTTGGTTTAGGTTTAGCTTTTGGTTTAGCTTTTGGTTTTTTATCTAGTTTGTTCTTACCACCTTCCATTTTAGAAGGATTTTTGAATGATGAAGAAATATCTTTTAATAATTCATCAACAAAAGAGCCACCTTTTTTTTTAGGAGTTTTTTTAGGAGATTTTTTAGGTTTGGGTTGTTTTTTTTTACCACCTGACATATTCATAGATAATGATACATCATCAACTTGTGTTGGCATAAGAGAACATTGAGATCCACCTTTTTTCATAGTTTATAATTAATTAAGATTATATATTTTTATTATATATTTTTATTATAATTTAAGAAAAAAAATAAAAATAAATAATAATTATAATATTATCTCGTAATAAAAATAGAAGATAAATTTGAAAATACTTAAAGATATTTTCAAACCAAAATAAAATTACCAAAGCAAAAACAAAATCATCTTAAAGATAGGTATTAGACAAGATCCGCCAATTTATGTTTTTATATAATATCCAATTATATAAATTATTAATATATAAAAAAAACAATAATAAATAATATAATAAATTATAAATAAACAAAAATAAAATATTAATAAGAAATGGCAGTATCATATGCGATATTTACTTCACTATTAACAGATACAATAAATGCAGCATATTATGCAGTTAATAGTGAATATCCAGATGCAATAAATATGACAAAAATCCGTGAATATTTTTTAGGATTAGCATCTGTTTCTGGTTATTTGCCAAGTTTAATTACTTATACACATGTATATAATTATATAAATGATACATATACGACTGTAAATGTTGATGATACAGATACAACAAATATAACAAATCAATACGTTCAAACTGATAGTTATGCATCTGCAAATTATAATTATGATATGACAGTTGTTGATATAGATAGTTTATCGGATTATAATCCATTAAATATTGGAAATGGAAAATTATGTATAACATCAAAGAATATATATAATAAAATGACAAATGTATATATAACAACACGATATGAAACAAATGATACGGATGATTATAATAAAAATTTAACAGAAACATTTAATAACCAAAAATATCACTTATATTCCTATAATAATACATCATTAAAAATAAATGATTATACAGAAAAAATAGGAATGTATAATGGAAAATTTACAAAAACTTATAACTATGCAAGAACAAATACTATAAATGGGAGTGTTGAATTTACATATTATGTAACAGAATCAACATTTGCATTACGTCAATATCCATTTTGTACTTTAAAGAAATTTACAATATATGCTGATCCAACAACAACTGGCATACCTGATCCATTTATATTTTTACATGAAGTTGAAACACCAAGTGAAATTCAAGATTATGTATATAGTACAGATATAGTAAATAATACATATGGATTACAATATTCATTTTTCAATGTTGAGGGATTTAAAGAAAATATAAAAGGAAAAAAGAAAAAGTTTTGTTGTCAAAATACATATATATCTGAAGGTGGTATTACGACATTAGGAGGTTATGAACAAAGAAAAACAAATACACGAATAGGTTATAATAAATTAACAATAGATTTTACAGATATAACTGATATAGGTAATTATACTCATGCAGTTGAATTTTATATATTAGGTGGTCATATGTCTCAATATGATTTTCCAAGACCAGTAATTGAATGTAAAAAAATGTTAACAAATATATTAAATAACGTAGCTGTTCCATATTTAAAAATAAATGTATATGATAATGGTTTATCAACATTAACAGAACCATTTTCAATATTAGGTTATTATCCATTATATTTAACATATGAAAGTGCATTAACACATAATTCAACAACATATAATACATATCATACTTTAATTTATGATATTAAAGAAGAAACAATGACGGTAACAGATGTTGATTTTGAAAATTATGATAATAAAAAGCAAATTATATTATATCGTCCAAGTGGATTAACAGAAGAAACAAATGAAGTATCAAGCGTTGTTGGTACAAAATACTATGATGGTACATATATAGTTTCATCAACACCTATTACATCAATTGATACAAGTGCATTACAAACACGTACTACACCAAGTGCATCAACAAGTGCATATTTCAAAGCTTTTACAGATAAAATAATAACACAACATACATTATTATGGGGAGAATTATGGGATAGTTTAATTGAGATTAAGCAAGACGCGGCAAATACAGCTGCACAAAAACGACAATTAAATAGTTTAAACCGTATAATAAAGTTAAGTTTATATAATTTATATTGTTTAATTAGAAGTGATATAAAAGTAGATTTTAATCCATTAAATTTATCAATTACTGATTTAGATGGTTCTTTATATTGGATTGCTGAATTATGGGTAATGCCAACATTAATAATGATACATCCAAAAATTGCTAAAAATTTATTAGATTTTAGATATAGTCAATTAGAAAAAGCAAAAGCAGTAGCAGAATCACGCGGTTTAAGTGGAACGCAATTTCCATATACAGATAATGAAATATCATATAATGATGCTTATGCAAATGCTGAATCGGCAGTATATGTATTTAATACAGCATTAATATCAATAAATGCATGGAATTATTTCCGTCGTACAGAAGATATTGATTGGTTAAAATTAAAAGGATATACAATGATGAAAAGTAATGCTGATTTTTTAATAAGTAAAATGACGCGTAAATATTCAACAGCACAAGCAATATATTATTATAGTTTAGACGATGTAATTGGAATAAATAGTAATGAAACAACAGATAATAATTTCTTATCATTTTATTTAGCACGTTTAGCAATAAAGATGACATTGGAAGCAACATATTTCTTACAATATAAGCCAAGTACATCTTGGACAACATTTTATAATGGATATATGCAAATGCCAATATATTCTGATAAGAAAATATGTTTAAATGAAAGTGAATTAAATGCATATATAACAGCAGGACCAAATGATTCTGGATTATCAAATTTAAACTTATTGGAACCATTGGTAATAATGCATCCATATTATGATTATATGTTATATAACGTTCAAATGAAAATATATGTAAGTGAAAGTGTAATTTTTACATTAAACAATGGAATATATAATTTTACTATATCTGATTATAATACAAATTTAAAAACATATAGTAATAAAATAGATAGTAATTATTCAACAAATATAATAAATTTATTAATGATAGCATTTGGTAATTTTAGATATGCAAATAACTTAAGTATATCCAATTCAATTGCATACTTAACAGCATTTGAAAAAAAATTAGCATTAGCAATAAATAAGAATACATCATTACCATGGAACAATTTTATAAATATTCAACAATTAGGTTCAAATGATAGTAAATTAAATGACATAGGAAGTAGTTGTGCATTTTTATTATGTATATTATGTCATATGTTAGGAACAACAATAAGAGGACAAGTAAGTAGTAATGGAAGCGTAGTAGAGCCATTTGGATTAAATAATTTTGAAGGTCGTGGAATAAATTTAACAAATTTAAGTAGTCAAAATTATCCAAGTACATGGGAAAGTATATATTTATTATTAGGAGGAAGTAAAACAATATATAGTAATGTACAATAAACACCTTTTTAGAAAAGGTGTAAACCAAAACTTTAGTTTAATTTAACACCTTTTTAGAAAAGGTGTAAACCAAAACTTTAGTTTAATTTTAATTTTAATTATTATAGTTTAAGTTCGCTTTGCTCACCATATGCGGCGATTTTTTGATTGATGATTTATTTTTTGAATAATTGTAAAAGAAAGCAAATTTTACAAAGCAAAAAAAAAACCAGCGCGTTTGAATTCACGATATATTATATAAAATTTCATAAAATTATATAATATTTATTCTTTATTTTTATTATAGTGAATTATGAAAGTTTATATAAATATTCGTGTAAAATATATAATTTAAAAAAAAATATTTATAATAAATAAAAATAAAGATTTATATAATATATAAAAATGACATAATTTTTTACAAGATTATTCGGTCAAAATAGTCAAAATAGTAATAAGAGTAATAGAGATAAAAATATATTCGCAAATGTAAATAGTAAAAACAACCTAAGCGATGTCGTAGGAAATACTGAAATGTTAAATCCTGTAGGAGAAAATTTAGGAACACAAGAGTTTGATGGTAGCAATTCTACATATATTGGAGGTGCAAAACTCAAAAAGAAATGCGATAAAAAGAAATGCGACAAAAAGAAATGCGACAAAAAGAAATGCGATAAAAAGAAATGCGATAAAAAGAAATGCGACAAAAAGAAATGCGACAAAAAGAAATGCGACAAAAAGAAGTCAAATAAAAAGAAATCAAACAAAAAGAAATCAAACAAAAAAAAATAAAATATTTTTTTATAATTTATTAAATATCTTTAATAATTTTTTTTTATCTTTAATTATATTTTTGCAATATAACAAAATCCCATTTGATACTAAACTTTTATCTAAATTTTTTACTAAAAATTTTAACATTTTTCTATATTTAAAACGACATGAATGATATAAGAATGCATTGTATATACAGTCAGCCTCTATATCAACACTAAAATCATTATAATAATCAGTATGTTCATAATAAACAAGTTTAGTATTAATATTTGAATAAAATTCATAATTATTAATATGTAAATTAATGATATGACTAAATTTATCCCATAAATATAAAACAAGTTTCATATTATTATCATATATTGACAAATTAAAGTAATATTGAATATTACATAAATATTTTATAAGATTACATGATATATTATAAGTATATTTTTTAAAAATATTATCTAATATTCCAATAAAATCATCAATTTTATTTTCTTTATATAATATAGTAAATATATTATCATTATAACTGAAATGTATAGGTAATTTTTCTTTTGTTAATATAAAACCACTTATCATATGGTTATCAATAAATGAACATTCTTTCATATCATTAAAATATTCATATTCAGGAAAATCATATTTATATTCAAAATTATATGTGTTTATATCAGACATATTTTATTATTTGTGCCTTATTATATAAAGATACAGTATAAAAATAAACTATAATAATAGGCATTTTTTATAATATTCCATACTTATCAAAAATTGTTTGAATATTATTATTTGTAGATTTTATATCTTCTTCAAAATCATGACGTCTTGCAAAATTATATAAAAATCTGGTTTCTTTTCTATATGTATATAATTCATAATATAACCGAATGTACAAACAGTTTCATTAATACATTCAATAATTATTTTTATTATTTATTATATTCTTTATTATATTTTTTTAATATATAAATTTTATTTCCATTATTATTACATTCATTACATTTTTCAGTCTTATCATTTATTGTATTTGATATATCATTTTCTGAACATTTTTGACATAAATCTACATGAGTTTCAATACTATAATCTGAATATGATTTATTAATTTCACGTTTCTTATATGAAAAAATATTGAAAAATTTATTAAAGTAACTCGATTCTCTATTACATTCACTATTTTTGTTATTTGTATTTTCATTATCTATAATATTATCAAAATGTATATGATGTGAATTAACAGATTTTTCCGAATTATTCTTTATTATTTCATTTTCTATAACATTATTATGTATTTGCTGTGTTTTATATATATTATAAGAATAAGGATTAAAATAACTTAAATAATAATATAAATTACTTTCATTTTTATTTTCATTGTTATTCATATTTTCATTTGCTTCTTTAGTTTCTTTATCTTCTTCTATTTTATTTGTATTATTATTTTCAATATT
>Ga0181580_10000536_pt1 | contig 28516 bp, 27 predicted proteins | sample 071ome_23_FD_132413 | JGI IMG/M metagenome (GOLD analysis project Ga0181580, IMG submission 132413) | Coastal salt marsh microbial communities from the Groves Creek Marsh, Skidaway Island, Georgia - 071403BT metaG (megahit assembly) | ecosystem: Environmental > Aquatic > Marine > Intertidal... | reverse complement strand
ATACTCCTATTATACCAACTGCTATAAGCACTATAAATATAAAAACTAAGAGAAAAATAGTATCTCCTTGCATTATTTATTTAGTATATTTATTTTAATTCAATGATCATATTTTCAGTAATCTCATTATTAGTATATTCATTTTCGGTAGGTTCGCCTCTAATGCTTTCTATTGACTTTTCTATATTGTCTTCATCTATTTCTATCATTTCTTCATCAGTATCTTTATTTTCTTCTATATAACCTCCAATACTTTCAACATCTGTTGTTTTTTCAACATCTTCTGTATAACCACCAATGCTTTCAATACCTTCAGTGCTTTCAGCATCTTCTATTTCAATACCAATATTTTGAGTGTCTTCATCATTGTCTTCATCATTGTTTTCAGCACTGTCTTCATCATTGTCTTCATCATTGTCTTCATCATTGTTTTCAGCACTGTCTTCATCATTGTTTTCAGCACTGTCTTCATCACTGTTTTCAGCACTGTCTTCATTACTGTCTTCATTACTGTCTTCATTACTGTCTTCATTACTGTCTTCATTACTGTCTTCATTACTGTCTTCATTACTGTCTAAGTCTTCAACTTCACCGCCTTTTATTTTCTTAGTCTTACCAGGTTTACCAGGTTTATCAGGTTTGTCAGTTTTTTCAGTTTTCTTAGTTTTCTTGGGTTCTTTGACATCTTTTTTGCTGACATAAGACATAAATTCTTTATATAATTCTTCGTCTTTTCCATTATCTTCAAAATAAATAGTATCATCATCATTATCATCATTATCTGAAAAATGTTCAATAGTATTAAGGTTATTGGGTTCAATAGTATTAATAGTGTTATATTTCATATCTAAACTCATAGTATTTAATTCTTGTGATAATAATTTGAAAGTATAAGGAATATCAACCTTAGTCATATTAAGTGTTGGTTTGGTAATAGGTGTTCCTTCGTGTTGATCAATAAGCATAGAAAATTTATCTGCACGTTCCATATAAGATTCTTTAATAAATGAAGATAAACCGTGTCCTAATAATACATCACGTTCCATTTCACCTAAACGCAGACCACCGCTTTTACGTCTTCCGTGTGTTGGTTGTCTGGTTAAGAATTCTTTAGGAGCAAAAGCACCGTGTCCTCTAGCGTTAATTTTATCAGAAACCATATGTTTAAGGCGAAAATAATAAACAGGACCAATGAAAATCTCGCTTTTAATTTGTGTTCCTGTTAGACCGTTATACATTATTTCAGTTCCATTTTTTTCAAATCCTAACTCCGCTAGATCGTCTTGCATTTTTTCACGATCAAATGGAATAAATACAGTTCCATCGCCCTGGACACCTCTAAGACAACATACTTTAGCATATACACTTTCAACAACGTGTCCTATTGTCATACGTGAAGGAAATGCGTGAGCATTCATAATTATATCTGGTCTTAATCCATCTTTTGTATAAGGCATATCTTCTTCATCAAATATACGACCTATAACACCTTTTTGTCCGTGTCTACTAGAATGTTTATCGCCTATTTCGGGTTGTTTAATTTTTAAGAATCGCACTTTACATATTTTATCTTTATTTTTTAAAGTTCTACTGGAAACATATACATCATCAATAATACCGTAAGCCGATATGTCGGTCATAACAGATATATCAACATATTCTTTTTCAGTTACTGCTCTATCAAACATTCCTTTTTTTTCAGTTTTAATAACTGTTCTTTCAAGAACAGCACCTATAACAACAACATCCATATTGGGTGGTATGTATATTCCTTTTTTAATAAAACCATTTTCATCTAAATAAGAATAATTTGCTTTTTTCTTAAAACCTTTAACATTAATACCTTTATTAACTAGATCTTTAGGATTACAGAAATATTCTTTTTCATTAACATCTTTGTTTGAAATACTTAACGAAACAGATTTAAAAGAACTAATTTCTTCAAAACTTCTTTCAATAGTTCCACGATTGATCATTAAACTATCTTCTTGATTAAAACCGGAATAAGACATAACCGCTACAATAATATTAGTTCCGTTTGGCATATTTTCACTTTGTGTTAAATTAGATGGTTTGGTAGTAATGATAGGTTTTTGTGAGTAATGTAATAAATAACCTGCAGTGTCAAAACGATCTTTAAAGTTAGTCGCATAAACTCCAATTGCTTGTTTAGATTGTGAAGCGTGGAAAATATTACGTGCAGCAAAACTATGATTACACATTGGTATATTAACACTAACAACGCTTAATATTGTTGAAGGATGTATTTCACAATGTGTATGTTGGTTATTAATTGTATTTTTATTCATAGCAATATATGAAACATCAGTTTCTTCAATATCAATATATTCTATAACACCACAGTGTTTTTCCATTTCTTCAATTGTTTTAAGTAAATCTTTTTTTTTATCTTTAAAAGGTGATTTATAACCATTTTTGGTATAAATATTTTCAGAATAATCATTATCTGTATGATAATTTCCTAACAATAGCTTAAACCAGTTATCGTCTTTTTTACTACTATGAATCTTTGATTTTTTAACAACAAGTAGTGGTCGCATTGCTCTGCCTGATTCTGTTAAAATACGTATTTCATTATTAAGACGATCTAAAATAATACCAGTTAAAATATTAATAGATCCTGTTTTTTTGCAAGCTTTTAAAAATCTATTTAAAATAATTGGTCTATGTGTTGTGCCTATTAAAGTTCCATTTATAAATATCAAAGTTGTTTTAACTTTATGTAAAACCTTTGAACTACAATTTTCTAAATCTATAAAAACATCAGTATCATTTAAACATTTTAATATATCATCTTGACTAGTTCCTGCAGTAATTTTCGCAAGTAATGCAAGATTCTTTAAATATCCTATAGAACCACCATCGGGTGTTTCGTATGGGCAGATAATACCAAATTGATGAATGTGCAACATATGTGATTTAAATAATTTAAGACTTCTATCAATATCAATATTGACACGTCTAACGTGTGATAAATATCCTAAATAGCTAATTCTAGACAAATCTTGAACTTTACCTTCTTCGCAATCGTCAGGATTAGCATCAGATAATCCCCATTTACCTTTTAAAGATTTTACAAATGTTTCACTCATATATATTGATGGTAATATTCTACGAACATCATCAGTATTACCCATAAATTTCTTATACATTTTAATATTCCTATTATCATCGGTAGAATTAATATCATCAATATCAATAATACTACTATAATTATACTTACTATCTATTTTATCTCTTATTGCTTTTATAAATTTAGCATATGTGGTGTTATATAAATCTGCCAACATAGCACCACTTACATCAATACGTTTATAAAAATAACTATCTTTGTCTGTTTCTTCCAAATAACCAAAAGTAAAATAAGCAAATTGTTTAACCATATAGCCTAAATATTTAACTTTACCATCCCAAGTTTCTATATTTGGAAATAGATCTAAATTAAGAATACCATTAATAATTTCTTTGCTTTTAATATTGCCTTTGTTATGATCAAATATATAATCAACTAAATTAAACATTTTGTTAAATTCAGTAAATTTATTTGCACTTATTATACAAGGTCTTAAGAATTCTTCATATTTATTTTTTTGTTCTGTTGTATGATCATCTGGATTACCGAATATTGTTTCATAAACATCGTAATCTGTTAATATTCCTAAGAAATTAAATAAACAAATGATAGGAATATCAATACCTATTTTCGCCATATTAAAGACAGTTGAACCTTGATATTGATATTTAGTATGTGATACAACATTAAGGACGTCAGAAAAACCAAGTTCTTTAATATATTTATTACTTGTACGATCAATATATTCCATTTTGGTTGGTTTTTTCCACATTTTCATTTCAAAACGTTTTGGATATAGAGAACCTTCACCTTTTTCAGCTATACAAGATATATAACCTTTATGACTAAAATCATCATCTTCATCTAATTTTTGTAAAAATAATCTATTTTTAGTTATTCTTTCTTGTGATATAATAACTTTTTCTTTTCCATCTAATATAAAATATCCTCCATAATCATAACGGCATTCTTTCATTTCACTTAAAACTTTTTTATTATTACCGTGAAGAATACAAGCATCACTATGAAGCATAATAGGCACTGATCCAATATACATTTTTTCAAATAAAGTATCTTTATCATCGTCAAATTTAACAGGTGTTGTAAAGTCATTTCTATCATAAAATTTAAATTTAACATCAGCATATATGTTAGTTTGATATGTTAAATTACGTAATCTTGCTTCATTAGGTGTTAATAATATATCTTTATTATTTTCGTTAATAATAGGTCTATCAACGTAGATTTTATTATTATGACCAATTTCAATTTCTAATTTAAAAATTATTTTATCATCTTGTGTTTTTATCATACTGATTGGATTATTACTACATATGATATTAGGTATATAAGTTCGTAAGAATTCTTTATAACTATCAAGTTGATGGCTAACTAAAGGGTATTTATGATCTTTGAAATATAAATCTAAAATATCCATTATTATTTACAAATCAAAGAGATAAAAACTTATTGTATTATTTCATTATTATTCCATTTGCAATTTTCATATTTTCTTTTTCCATTAACATAGTATGTCATTTGTTGAGTAAAAACACTATTATTATTAGCAACTATTTCATTTAGTTGTTCAGTTCCTTGGTTATCACATTTTTTATTTGTAAAATGTTCTATTTCACGTGTAATCCATTTACATTTAGCGTATTTACTTGAAGATCCTTGGTATCCTTGGTATCCTTGATTGCCTTGATTGTCTTGGTTATTTTGATTATCTTTGTTGTCTTTTCCAGATAAATAGTTCCATAATCCGTATTTATTTATTTGGTTTATATCATCCGCTGTAGAGGATGTATATACTCTAAAGTTTTTTAATAAACTTAAAGGTTTAAAACCATTTTCGTAAATAGTTATAGTTCCATTATTATTTACAATTAATGATAAAGGTAATTTAAAATCTTTTTGTTCTGTTATTGTAAGTATTATTACAGTAGATGTTCCTGAATCAACAGTTATTTTACAATCTGTAGTTAATTTAATTCCATATTTTCCTGAAGGAAATCTAAAGCTACTAAACCATTTAATAACAGTATTATTTTGTTTAATACCAAGTTGTCCGTATTGATTAGTAAATAAAGAATAAATATTATTATGTGATTTAATTTCTGTTTTAAAGTCTCCTTCGGCTAGAAATTCTTTATTTGTTAATAATCTATCACCCCAAGGCAAATAAAATACTCTATTTCTAATTTTAGATCTATTAACAATTAATTGAAAGAATGGATAAATATATTGTTGGACACCTGGGAATTGTGTTTTACGTTTAGCTAGTTCTTTCATTATATCATCATTCCATTTTGTATAATGATCTTTTTTGATTTTAATAGGTTTTAAATCTAATTGAACTTCATCATCACCACCTTCTTGTTCTTCGGGGGTTCCTTTAATACATTCGTATACATAACTATTCATATGTTTAATGATGTGATCATCGCATAGTTCGTTTTCTTCTAATGAATTAGGATTACGTCTAAACTTATCAATGTAATTATTCCATCTTTTAGCTACACCATTATCTTTATCCGCATTTTTAAACATACAATCAATTGCTAAACAAAAAATCATTTCAAATACTATATCAGTATAATCAACATTAATATCAAATTTTATTTGTTTTCTAACTTTTTTACCTTCAGGATTATAACCATTTTTAACGTAATCTATAGGTCTTAAACATTTATTTGGTAAATATATTTTGGTAAGTTTAGTATTAGCTCTCATTGTGCTATCATCTTTGCTATAAGGTGGTAGTATAGCATCAAGATCTTCTTGATTATCTCCAGTGCTAGTGCATCCGTGAAAAGTGCATATGTTCTCGCTATCGTGTTCAAAATTGTATTGTTTATGAACTTTCTTTTGTAAAAACTTAGGATAAATAGATATATCATTTGGTATTATATTATTCATAAAATTATGATTTACTAAATAGTTTGTAATTTCATTATGAATATAATAATCAAACATATTTGTATGAATGCGATTTGTGTTATTCATATTAGGTATTAGAATAATTAGATCTATATTACCTTTCCAAACATATCTAGCTGATATGGTGTTATCAATTAATGTTTTATTATTTTTAAGTTGATTGGCAAGGTCTGTAAAAAACCTACGTTTATTTTTATTTTTATCATCTTTAACAATATCGCAATATCGTGTAAGATAAGAACCATTGTAATCTAATATTTTTGAATAAGCAACATATATTGGTCCAGGTATTTTTCCACCTCTTACGCTTTTAGCAAAACTATCTAATATATTGTCTATAGTTTCTTCTAATTTTCTTAGTTGTGCTTTATTCATTGTAAATTGATACATTTCAATAGTATCATCGTGTTTTTTAGTATCATATTTTAGTGTTTTTAGTATTTTTTTTCGTGTATTTGGATTTGTAATTTTGGTATTTCCAACATTAACAGTTTTACGTATTTTACACATATGTTTAGGTAATAGGTTTTTATCAATATCTTGGTATTCTTTGGCAGTATAATAATTACATCTAATAGGTTTTAATAAGTTTGTATCATTAATAGAAGAATATTCGTTGCTTTTAATTGAATAAGGGTGTGTTTTAATTGTTTTGGGTGTGCTAGAACCTTGACCCATTTTATTATTTATAATTGATTATATCTTGTATTCATTAAGTCATATACATAATCACGATATTCTTCAACAGTCATATTTTCTTGGCAACTTACTAAATCCATTACATCTGCTACAACTTCGCATTTACCATCTAATAATATTTTAGAAAATCCTGTTATAGGATGTTCTCCGTTATACCATCTAAATGTAGGATCTATAGTCCAATTTTTATATTTAATAACAACCGGTAATATATCGAATTTACCTTGAAATGCTCCTGTTTTGAAAGGAGCTATATTTTTACCTACAGGTATAGGATTCATACTGTCAGCAAATACAACAATTATATTATCATTTATTTTTCTTAAATTAATTTTATCTATTAAAGTTTCTGTTCCTTTATTTGGTTCATAAAAAAAAGAATTTGATTTTTTGTTAATAGCATTAATAAAAGGCATTAAATTACCACCTTTTCTACTTAACATAAATCCTATATCTTGTAAACTATGTAGTAAAATAAAAATATCAAATAAAGATTTATGATTTGCAACAATTAGTAATTTTTTATTACTATTTAAGTAATGTTTAAATAATTTAACATTATTAACTTTAACATCTTTAAAATTTGCAGTTTTTAAAAATAATTTAGTCATAAGCTTTATCCACCAAGAATTAAAATTTAAATAAAGGTATGGAATTAAAAATACTATAAAAATAATAATTAATAAAATTATTCTAAAGATAAATAGATACACCATTTATTTTTTCATAAAAATAATTAATAACTATTTATACGCTAGTAATATTCATTCTGTAATAATACCCAATAATAGGTTGGAACATAATTAATGTAGGAGCACCAAGATCTAACCAAGATTTATCGGTATTTTCTATTTGTATTTCTTTTATTTTAGCATATTCATTTATAAGACTTGCACATCCTTTAACCTTAAAAATTAGATATTTGTCTGTGTGTTTTTCAATATAATCTTTGATTGCATTTACAACTAAAAGTTCTTTTTTATCTTTTTTGTTATGATTATATTCAGTTTTAATATCACCAATTGTTACAGTTAATTTATTATTTTTAGTATCACCTTTAACAATAACAGGTATTTCTACATTTTCCAATTCATCTTTCTTTGATTTAAAATCTAGATTGACAACTTCTTTTTGTGAAGAAGTAATACGTTTTTTAACAACATTACCTTCTTTATCATATACTGGTTTTTCAAGAAGACGAATATAAGGTTCAAATAATAATTTTTGAACGTGTTGTTCTTTAAGACTTTCAATTCTTGACATTCGTTTATCATAATCTTGATAGATTTCTTTTAGTTTTAGTTTATCTTCTTCACGTTTCCAATAATCAGGAGGAAACGTATTATTTGGTATTTGATCAATACAAAGTGTATATAATTGGACTACGGGATTCATAATTTGATTTTTAATATAATGTAGATAATCAGGTATAACGGTATCTTTATTTTCTAAAATGAAATCTTTGGTTTCAATACGATCACCTTGTAGTGCTTTTGGATCTTTATTTTCAATGTAAATATAAGCTAAACGATCGTTAATTTGTGGTTTATTACCGGGGTCTCTTTCAGCTATTCTTTCAGCCAATACTTTATGTGCTATTTTCGTAGGATCTTTATATGTGCTTTTCAATGTTTTAGATATTATAAGACTATTAAGATCAACATCACCATTAACAATTTTTTGTAGATGGTCATCTAATACTTTAAAAGAACCTGGTAAATCATTTTCCCATAGTATCTTTTTGATAACAGCACCATAAACTTCTTTCATTATTTTGGAATAATCTCTACGTTTTAAAGCAATACCCATACTTTTTTCTTTACATTTAGTTGGATCAGTTTCGTATAATAGTCCTACATAACGTTTTTTGCTAAAAAGTATGAAAGGATATAGGACTTTTTCGTAATTAAGAGCTTGAGGTTTATAAGCTTTTAGATGTTCTGCTATAGCTTTTTCAACTTCTAAACCTTTTTCAATAGCTTCAGGAACTGCTTCTTTACCTTTATGTTTTAGATTAAACTTACAGAAGATAGAATCAGTATCACCGTAAATAACATCAGCATTGTAGTTTTTTTCAACAAAATCTTTAGCTTTCATAATCATATTTCTACCAGTAGCAGTTGTGCAGGCAGCGATGGACTTCATATAAATAGGAGATGTTTTAGCACCAGTTTGACCATATAATGAATTGGCAGTAATTTTATAAGCTAATTGTAGTGAATCAAATACTGCTTTTTCAAAATCATTGTAAGTATCTGTAATAGATACAATTTCTTCGGTAATATTAATAGTTTCTTCTGTAGTTTTTATAGTATTATTGCTAGAATTATATATACCACTGTATTCATTGGTGGTTGTTTTAACAGTTTTATATTCAATTTTATTTCTAGTAGTTTTACGTTGTTTTATAAGCATTTCAAGAATCTGTGGAATAGTAGATTTTTTACCATCACGGTATTTAATATAGTAATGAGGATCTCCGTCAATTTCAATTTTATTTAATATAAGGTCTTCATTATTTTCAAGTAATTTATCATCTTTAATGTATTGATTAACATCTTCCGGTAATATATGTGATTCGTGTGATAGGTTTTCAGCAATCATAGAACTAGGATATAACGAAGAATAATCAAATACTACAATAGGGTCATCAACATAGATACCAGTTTTAGGATTTAGAACAATAGCACCTTCATACATTCCGTCATCAATGACTTCTTTGGATGGTATAACTTGTTTGCGTTTTGTGCATTCATACATAACAAGTGAATAGATTTTAGCACCTTGACCTCTATGAAAGATATACGATAATGGAACAAGACATACATTACTCATACCAGTGTTATTTTCTAAAACTTTCATTTTATGAAATAATCTATTTACGAGAATGCAATCTTGAATACAATATATACCAATATCAGCACGATCTTTAGATGTTCCTAAGAACTTTGAGAATATTTCGTTAGGTTTAAGATCAACTTTCTTTTCACCTAATATATGTTCGGCTACATTATCAAGTTTATAATTATCCAATGTTAGGATAGTTGGTGCTTTAACATAAACAAACATATCAATAACTAAGATACCTTCAAATTCATAGAAATATGTATTTACTTCACCTAATGCGGAAGAAGTTAAAGTTTTACTTCTAAAGTTAGCATCAATTTTACCAGATTTACCGAATTCTGCTGTAAATATTTCATTAATAGAAAGTTCTAAGCATCTATCGTAAATATATTTAAAATCAAAACCCATTATATTGTATCCAGTTATAATATCAGGTTTCATAATTAGCATCATTTCTTTCCATTTTTTAAGTAGTTTATCTTCAGTTTTACAAGCAATAACATCAACACCTTCAATTTTATCACAAGAACCTAGATTAACCAAATGTTTGTAAATAATTTCATCAGAACCATAACGATGAAAAGTAGTTCCAATTTGAATAATAGGATCTCCTTCTAATTTAGGTAATTCTTTAGATAAGATGTTTTTAATATTATCTTCTTCATATTGAATTTCTTTTTGTGTAAGTTTAGCATTAGATATTTTTTGAAGGATAGTTTTAATATTTCCGCATTTGCTTTTGATACCATCAAGTTGTTTAGGGCTTGGTTCGTTTTTCATATTAATTTTATGAATACAATTTGTCTTATTTATTTGAAAATCATCTTTCATAACAGTATTTATGATTGACATAATACTAATATCATTTGAACAAATATATTCAGCATTTTCACAGAGATCTTGTGCAAGTTTTTTATAGGTTTTAATAGCCATAGGAAAATCGCCTGAACTACTAGTACATTCAATATCAAAGGAAGCAATTAGTAAGGGTGCAATAGTATTAATAGGTTCAGGTTTAATATCATCTTTTGTAATGATATAAGCATAATCGCAATTAGTATCTTCAATAGTTTCGCCATTATTGATAGTAACCCAACCAGATGGTTTAATTTCTTTTTTGTGAATAAATCTAAGAAAAGGATCAATATTAGTTTCATATAATTTCCAAATATCTTTAGATGGTTTTTCTTTCCACACATCTTTGGAAGATGTATCACGATTAAAAGAATTAAATATATATTGCATTTTTTTAAATAGTCCTATATTGGATGTAGTAATTTTAAGAAAACATCTAGGTTCTTTAGAATAACCCCAAAAGTCGGTTAATTTAACACATTTATATTCTAAATTATTATATTCGTTTGGATATAATGCATCTTCTGTTTCATAACCACAATGAATACATTGTCTTGCATTAATTTTATGACAACATATTTTGTCTTCAACATTGTATTTCTTTTTATAATAAATATAAGCTTTGTCTTGTAGTTTATTAAATAGATGAGTTTCAATAAAACTTAAAGCTTTTTTTCTTTCTTTAAAACTTATAGGAGCTCTTACATAAAAGAATGGTTTAAAATCTTTAATACAACAAAAAACGCTTTTATTATCAGATTTTACACCATAAATATGAATATCGTAATTATAAGGTTTTTTTTCTAAATCTGTATTATTAATTTGATCCGCATATTTAGGTATATACCAATCAACAATTTGAAATGTTGTTGTGTTCATTATTATTGATTGTCATTAATTTTTTATACGCATCATTTTTTATTTGTCATCCAAAACATTAGAAGTAATATTCATACCACAATATGGTTCTTGGTCTTTGCTATAATCAACATAGTTATAAATACCAATATTAACTGCGTGTTCTAGAAGCCATTCGAAATTATTCCAAAACTTTTCATCGTGTTGTTGAGATGTTAGATCGCAAATATGTGCAAGTTCGTGAATAATAACATACATTAGGGTATTAATTTCTACGAAATCATTATTCCTTTGTCTTAAACATACTACAATTTTTTCGCCTTTATTAACAGTATAACTAGTAACACCTGATTTCATTTCTTGTGGATCATTTTCGGTTATATTATTAGGATTAAAACGTGATAGTAATGTTTTGGTGCGTATATCTTGCGATTCTGTTTTTTTTAAATGATCTAGTAAGGTTTTAACTCTAGTAGTAGCATCTGATAATAGGTTAGCGGATTCTTTATTATCTTCAGTAATTTGAACACGATATTGATTACCATCATCTGCTTTTACATAAGTATGATTGCGATTATTGTAATACGTAATACTAAAATATAAAATAATAAATAAAATAATACAAAAAATGACAGATTCTATTATATTTTTATCAAGCATATAAGTATATATTTATTAGTAGTAATATTAGAAAATGAATTACTCTCTATTTTTATTAATTAATAAAACTATAATAATTTGTTCGGGATTAGATATTACTAGTAATATATATATATGTAATAATGTGTTTTTTAAACAATTTACAATATGGAATATTATTACAATGTGGTTAGATTGTTATAATAAGCAAGTAATAATGAATAATATAACTATATGTTTTTTGTTTCATTCAATGTTTTTATTAGATCCTAAATTGATATATAAAATACCTAAAAGATGTGGGGTATCTTTAGGTTTTTTTGGTATTATTAATATAATTTTACATATTATACCATTTGTGTATTCGGTGGTATATTTAAAAAATAATAAAGTAACTATAAATTATTTTGATATATTAGATAATTTAGTTTATTTGTTAATATGGAATGTATATGTAGGATTCGATTATTCTATTTATAGTATTGATAAGTGTTATTATAAATATTTATTTTTAGTTTATTTTAGTTGTTTGGGATGGTATAAAAATGATTTTAAATATTTAAAATGATTTAATGTCGCCTTACATAATGATTAGTATTTCGTATTATTATAAAGATGCTGATAAAATAGATTTAAAAAATAAAAATCTTATATCTTGAACACGAATTACATCACTAAAATCACTTTTAATACCAAACCATTTATTTTTATATTCTAAGTATAATGATGAGGTTTTAACAAAATAATCATTATTAAATTCTAATTTTTTATTATTGTAATATAGATAAGTTTCTACATTATCTTCTGTAGTTATAAAAGATATATTTAGATCTTTAATTAATTTAAAATATCATCTAAGATATTCATTAATTCAAATACTATTTTGTTTAGCATTTTATTATCTACATATTTATCATATGTATATTTATCATTACTGATAATAATATTCTTAAAATCTTTAGGTATTTCGTTTATCTTAATCTTTAGTGGTGTAAATAATTCTATTATTTGTTTTATTAATATATAAAGAAATGTTTTTATATATAAAATGACTGTAGGACCACAATATTCTACACTTGATCTTAATATTATAAATGTTATTATACAAATAATTATTGGTTATTTAATAGCTGATTTTATTACGGCATTATTTCATTGGTTTGAGGACAATTATTTGGAGTTTAATACAAGTAGTTCTATTATTAATGATATTGCATTTCACAATGTAATGCATCACTTTTATCCTAGAATGATTGTAATGGATAGTTTCTTTGATAATATTAGAATTTCATTAATATTAGCATTTATTATAATTTTGTTTATTTATTTAATAAATAAACAAATTATAATAAAATATTATGTTTTCTTTATAACTTTATTTATAGTATCAACATTAGCAAATTATATACATAAACTAGCACATCAAAGAGATTGTGAAAACAATTCATTTGTTAAATTTATGCAAAAATATGGATTATTTATATCACACAAAGAACATTCGCATCATCATTCAATTAATCCAGAAATGAAATATGGTGTAATTAATAATTATACAAATTATATTTATGACGGTATTGGAATATGGAGAATATTGGAAAAAACAGTTTATTTTTTTACAGGTATTAAGCCTTGTATTAAACCAACTACTGAATATTTTTATTCATATTATGATGATACTTTATTAAATTTAATAAATTCAAAATGTCCTCGTAAATTAACAGACAAAGAACAGAAAATATATTTTAAAAAACTTAAAGATATTTATATTATTAATAATAAATATCAAAAAAAATGTTATAACTCTTAAACTCTTTAGATATTTCGTTTATCTTAACCTTTAGTGGTATAAATAATTCTATTATATAAAGAAATGTTTTTATATATTAAATGACTGTAGGATCACGATATTCTACACTTGATCTTATAACCACTATTGTTTTTTAATATACTTTCTTTAACATTTAATATAATAAAAATGATATAAACTCCTAAAACAATAACAATTATAAAAATGGAAAAGTCATATTATTTAACAGGATGGAAATTAGTATCACCTACAATTCCTCATAAAAATTATAAAACATATAAAGATTTTACGTATAATGCTGATGTTATTTTAGGTATTATAGATGCGGTTGGTATTCTAGACATTAATAATATTAATTTAAAGATTCCTTATAATAATGAAGATTTTCTTAAGATGATCACAGTGCCTTATACAATAAAAGAAGATAGTATTATAATTTCAAAAGTTAATTATATTGATTTAATGGGTAAATTATATGCTGAATCTAAGGAACATTTATATGATGATAGTAATTTTAATAAAATTATAAATTGTAATCAACCTGTAATTAATTTCATTAAAATTAATGAAAATGCTATAATTCCAACGAAAGCTAATTTTAGTGATGTAGGTTATGATATTAGTATTTTAAATGTACATAAAAAAATTAATTCTAAAACTACATTGTATGATACTGGTATTTGTTTAAATATTCCGGTAGGATATTATGTTGAAATAGTTCCTAGATCATCTATAGTGAAATCAGGATATATGTTAAGTAATAGTATAGGTATAATAGATTGTAGTTATAAGGGTAATTTGTATGTAGGATTAACAAAAGTATGCGATGATGCTATGGAGATCGAATATCCATTTAAGTGTTGTCAATTGATAGTAAGAAAGCAAGTATTTCCAAAGTTTATTGAAATGGGAATGGAAGATGTATTGGAATCTAAAAGGAATACAGGAGGGTTTGGATCAACGAATGTTTAACATTATATTAAAATAATAATGACAGATTTAACACATTTATTTATATCAGGTAGTCATTTATGGGGTTTATATAACTTAGGAATTATAAGATATATGCAAGGTTATCCTGATTATTTTAATAAAATAAAAGATATAGGAGGTGTATCGTTTGGTGCAATTACTGCTTATTTTATTATTTTAAATATTGATATTTTAAGAATAGAAAAGTTATTTTATAAATTTGTAGAAATGGAAGAACTTAAACTTATACCGTATGATAAATTAGTTAATATAATATATGAAAAAGGTATTCAAGATGTATCAATATATTTTAATATAATAGAAGAAGAATTAAGTGAGTTTAAAGGTCTGACATTTGCTGATATATCTAAAAAATATGGAAAAAACTTACATATATTAGCATTATGTGTAAGCACAGGAGAACTTACATTATTTAATACAGATAATACACCTGATGTTATAGTTATAGAAGCTATAAAAGCATCTTCATCTGTTCCTATAGTATCAACACCTGTAGAAATAGATGGTTATTTATATTGCGATGGTTGTATAACGAATAATACATTATTGGAATATTTTTCAGATATTCCTAAGAATCAAATATTATCAATAATACATAAGTTTAATACATCAGTAAAGATATATGAAAAAGGTCATAAACTAACTAATTTCGAATATTTTAATAATTTATTAAATATATATTATAGAAAACAGAATTATGTATCAACATCAAATCATATTAATGATAATACGTTGGTAATTAATAATCACGATTCTTTAATAACAACTACAACAAACGAAGAAGGATTTTATGTAAATATAGATAGTAAAACGGTAGATCGTGCATTAATACACGGTTTTAAATTAATGGTAGATTGGATGGAAAAGCACTATAAAGATAAATAACTAAGTATAGTATAAATGTTAATAGTTTCATTTGATATTGGTATTATTAATTTAGGCTGTTCAGTTTTATTAAACAATAAACTTATTGTATGGAAGGTAATAAGATTATTTGAAAAAATGAAAAAATCTATTAGTATTGCGGAATTATCACAAATGATCTACATAAGAATGGATGAACTAATAGGTGAAATTAAAGAAACTACTGATGAAAAAATAGATATAGTTTTATTAGAAAACCAACCATCTAAAGGTGTTATGAAAACCATACAAATGTTAATATATGGTTATTTTTATAATTTAAAGCATTACGACAATTATGTTATTGATATAGTTCAAGTAAATGCTTCAATAAAATTGGAAGGCTATGAGATGGATAAAACTTGTAGTAAAGCAGAACAATATAGGAATAATAAAAAAAAATCAATAGAAATATGTTGTTTAATGATAAAAGATAATGAGCGTTTAGAAAGTATATTTAAAGAATATAAAAGTAAAGCAGATGATTTATGTGATTCTTTATTACAAATAATTGGTTATTTAAAAAAACGTAAAAAAATAGAAATAAAAATGATAACATAATAAAATAAAAACATAATGTCGCTGAACAAAATATTTTATAAAGATACTTTTAAATGGTTGAAATCTATGTCAAAAGATGAAATATGTGTAATGATATTGAACACTAATTTTGATAATTTAAAAACAACAGATAGTAAAATAAAAGCATTGAAAAACTGGAATAAACCTAATAATAATATTACTACAACAGATGTTAAGAATATTCGTAAATGGATATATCAACAGAAAATATTTAAAAAAACAAAGAATAAGATTGTATCATTCTATGAAATATTTGGTAAAGATAAGACTTGTGCAATGTTAGGATGTTCTGTAGAATATCTTAATAAATGGTTATCTGCAAAGACATATAATGTTATTAATTATACTTATGGTCATAATAAAATAGATATAAGAAAATCAACAGAATTAATAAGTAATTCTATGCAAACTATAATAAACGATACAACACTTAAATTGATTGATACGTTAATACATATATAATGCAAATAAAATATACATATATATTTCATTGTAAGAATATTAAAACACCTTTAATATGGGCATTATTTGATGAAATAGAACGTGATTATAGTTGTTTTATTTATTTTTTGAAATATAAAGAAGATTACGATTATTATAGTGGATTTTCAAGTAAAGAGAAAAATTATAAAGATTTACCTGCTTATATATGGAATGAAGTTGTTGGAAAAATACAATGTATATTAGATAAACATAATATGCAAGCATATGATAATGATTATATGCATTATATAGAAATGACTCTTTCAACTAAATTATATAGGTTGTATAATATATAAAGATTTATTATTATATTTAAATGACTGTTATATGCAAATACCATACAATATCACTAAATATCATATAGTATTATATGGTATTATATTGTGTTCAATAATATTGTTTGGTATTAATAATAATCTTATATGGTATAATATAATATCATTGTGTGCTATATTACATTTTTTAGTATTATATACTGTTGTATGGTATTATTCGGTGGTGATCTTATATAAAAATGAATTATAATATAACATTATAGTAATGTTATCAAAAAAACAAGAAAACGTTATACAGAGTATATTAAATGGTGATACTATATTTTTAACAGGTTCACCAGGAACGGGTAAGTCTTTTGTATTACAAGTAATTATGCCTCAATTACTTCATAAAAATGTTGGTATAACTGCTACAACTGGATGCGCTGCAATTAATGTTGGTGGAACTACTATACATTCTTTTTTTAAACTTAAACCAGATACTAATGTTTCTAGACATATTGATAAATTAATATCAACTAAATGTGATACTTATAAAAAAATAAGAGATTTAGATATATTGATAATAGACGAAGTATCTATGCTTGATAGTATTCTTTGCAATACTATTTCAGATATACTTAAAGCTTGTAAAAATACGGATAAAGTATTTGGTGGAATACAGATGATCTTTGTAGGTGATTTCTTTCAATTACCACCTGTTACTAATAACTTTTGTTTTTTAAGTTCATCTTGGATTAAACTTAATCCTAAGATTATTGAATTAACTGAATTAATTCGACAAACTGATGATAAGCTTTTTCAATTAATTTTGGCAAAATTACGTTTTGGTAAATTAACAAAACAGATATATGATATTTTAATTAAAAATAAAGAAATTACTTTTACAGATATTAAACCAACTAAATTATATCCTAACAATGTGGATGTTGATAAGATTAATCAAAAAGAAATTAAAAAATTATTGGTAAATAAACCAAAATCAAGTATTTTTGTTGCTTATTTTACCAAGGTTGTTAATGATAATTTAAAACAAAAATTGAATGAATATACAATATTTTTATGTGTAGGTTCGCAAGTTATGATAACACGTAATATCAATATTGATAATGAATTAGTTAATGGAACTAGAGGTGTTGTGGTTGATATTAATAAATCTAGTTGTTTTGTAAAAACATTAAATGGTTTAATACACGAAATTAATTATTATCCACAGGAATATAAAAATAATTATGTTAAAAATCTTACAATTATGTTTATGCCTATTAAACTAGCATATGCTCTTACTATACATAAAAGTCAGGGTTCTACTATTGATTACTTAGAAATAGATTTAGGTTCTAAAATATTTGAATATGGACAAGGTTATACTGCTTTGTCGCGTGGTAAAAAATTAGAAAATATTAAAATTATTAATCTTCATTGTGATTCTTTCAAAGTTCATCCAAATGTTATTAAATGGTATCAAGAAAATTCAATATCTATTTAGATTTTGTATCTTCATTGTCTTCTTCTTCCTCTTCATTGTCTTCTTCCTCTTCTTCTTCTTCTTCCTCTTCTTCTTCCTCTTCTTCCTCTTCTTCTTCATCATCTTCATCATCGGGAGAATTCATACCACCGAAAATATCAAATAAATTAGGAGAATTTTTCATTTTATTTTCATTTGATTTTTTAACTTCTTCAAGAACTAATTTAATATTTTCATTAATTTCGTTTAAAATAGATAAAATATCAGTATTATTATTTTCCATTATTATAATTAAAAACGACATATATCTTTATATGATGTCTTCCAAACAAACTGGTTTTTTCTTAATGGTTAGTGCTTTTATTGTTGCTCTGTTTATTGTATATTTTGAATTAAAACGTGATAAAGTAGATAATTTTACTAAAAAATGTAAAGATGATACCGATTGTGCGCCTGGTTTAAAATGTGTAAATGGTGAATGTCAATGAAAATCTTTACGATATTTGTATATAATTCCAAGCACTAATAATATTGATAATAAATAAGTTGATCTATAAGCAAACTTATAATTATTTTTATATAAAATACTGTCTTCACTTTTAACAGTAGTGCTCCAAATTGTCATTAAAACTAATACAGGTAATGCAGATAATGAAACTATACTTAAAATACGAGAGTTTAATATATCTAAATAAATTACCTTACTAGTTATCATTGATTTTATATTTTCTGATAAGTTTTTAAGATTTTGGATTTTATTAACATTCTCATTTGTTTTAAAAAAATCAATAGATGTTTCAAATTCAAAAATTATTAGGTTAATATTATCTATTAATTCGCTAGCCGATCTTAACATATAAAAATCCATATTGTTTAGATCACTCCTTATCAATAACAATAATCGTTCAATTTTTGAAAGATTTTTTATATATTCATCAATATAATTTAAAGTCTTGTCATCTACAATAATTTTATCAGCTTTTTTATCTAAAAAACATAAATGTTTTATTAATTTTGGTATTTCATAAGTATTATTATTTATTTTTACTTGTTTTGATTTAAATACAGTATGTATATAAGGTATATTATCTTTAATATTATCATCATCTCTATGTAATGATATTATATAAAGTTTTTTATATTCTTCATTTTCAGAAATACTTGAAAAAGCAAATGATTTAAATTTTTCGTCTAATACATTCATTTTACATAAAGCTATGACAATATTTTTAGATTAAATGAAAACGGGTATTTTTATTTTTACTAAATCTTCACGTAAAATATACCTTAAGACAACCTTATATTTTTTATTTAAAAATTATAATCATAATCATAAACACAATGTTTATATTTTAAATGAAGATTTATCTAAAGAAGATAAAGAGGAAATTCTTTTAGGTATAAGACCAGATTGTTCTAATCTTGTTTCTTTTAAAGACATTAAATTATCTATACCTGATAATATTGACAAAGATAAGTTTAATACAATTTTAAAAACTGATATAACCACTGATTGGAATAATGTAGAATATCGTAATTTAACATATTATATGTTATTTACATTTTGGGAAGAAATTGCAGATGATTTTGATTATGTTATGAAACTAAACGATGATGCTATTATTGAAGAACCAGTTAAAGAAGATTTCTTTAATATTATTGATAATAGAGCTAATAATATTCTTTTTTGTTTGATGTCAAATCAATGTGTATTTAGTTCTTTTGGTATGTATGATTTATTGAAAGCTAATTTTCAAAATGATGTAGATAAATTAAACTCTTTTAATACTCCTATTAAAATTACAGAAGAAAATGCTATTAATGATTTTAAAAAATTACATAATTTAGTGTTTAATAAAGATTATTCATTAAATGAAGTTGAATTAAGGCAACCATATATTCCAAATGATTGTTTTATGATAATTAGAACAACATTTATGACTGGTAATAAAATTAAACCATATTTAAGTAAAATAAAAGATCTTAAATATATTCATTATTTTAAATGGTCTTTTAGTTTGGTTGTATCATCGTTAGCTATGATGTTATGTAATGATAAGGTAACTAGATGTGTATTTAAAATTACTGAAGAAAAACAAAGGAATGCTTATATTGAAAATGGTAAGATTATAACTAAAGTTCCTGACAGTTATAAAAAATGATTTAAAAGTTTATAACTTAATATAATTATGTTTGATCTACAGTATTATAATAAGCTTATTAAAAACAATTATAAAATTATACCTATTGTATATATGTTAGTTACTGATGAATATATTATGTTAAATGATCATATTAGTAAGGAACAAAAGAAACAAATATTGCAAATAAAAATTAATACTCTTAATGAAAAGTTTAAAGAAGAAAACCTATTGGTTTATCCGTGCTATTATGATGAACATTTAAAACATAAAAATAAGTTTTTAAAACTGATTAAAGATGATCCTAATATTTATTTATTGTTCATATGTAAAGAATATAAAATGTGTGATATAATTACTTCAAGTAAATCACCTAAAACTATTCAACAAGAAATTTTACATAAGGTTTTAGCTTTGTATAATACATAAACTATATGCTTTTTAAAATATTTTTTATAGCATTTACAATTACTATTATTATTGTATTAATTATAAAATTAAATTGTAAATGTAAATAATTTTATTATTTTTTTAAATTAAAATGTTGTTAAGATATTGGATTAATAAAAGTGATATTGATAATTATGGTTGGGAAGGATTATCTGCAAATCCAAATGCTACTACGATGTTAGAAAAAAGAGTAGAATATGAGAAAACATTAAGTAAAGAAGAATATGATCTTTTAAAAAGTAAAATAGATTGGTGTAAATTATTAGCTAATCCAAGTATATTACTATATTTATTAAATGATTTTAAATTCGTTAAAGATAAATATTTATATTCATTGCTAATTGATTCTAATAAATCTAATGATCTTTTAATTTTATGTTTTAAAGATGAATATTTAAAAGGATTATCAAGTAATCCAAATGCTATTAAAATATTAGAAGAGAACCCAGATATAATTGATTACTTTAGATTATCTGCAAATCCAAATGCTATTAAATTATTAAATAAAAATCCAGATTACATTGATAATAATAATTTATTTTTAAATCCTAATGGTAGTAAATTACTTAACAGTGGATATAAACCTACAGAACAATTAAAAATTAAAAAGATTTGTCGTTCAAATGATATTGAAGCAATTAAAAAATTAAAAAATCCTAATTGGGATGAGTTATACAGTAATCCCGTTGCAATAGATTTAATTTATAAAAAAGTTAATAAAGAAACCTTATCTATTTTAGAAAAACAAAAGATATTTGAAAATCCTAATATTTTTATAACAGAAAAAGAACTTGAAAGTAAATTAAAAAAATGGCGTCATAATCCTAAAATTAATCCATATACTGATGAAACTATTAAAGTATCTATTGTTGATAATAGTGAATATGTTAAATTGTATAAATCGTTCTTAGAATATTTAGTTTCAGTAAATGAACCTAATATTACTGCTAAATTACCAAAAATGCATTGTTATAGTTTTACAGGTACTATATTTGATTTATCTTTTTATAAACAAAATGGTGGAAAAGTTAATTTAAAAACTTTTAATTTTGATTATTTATTTACTACATATTATTTAAAGGATAATAATATTATTGAATTTAATCTTAATTACTTTTTATATAAAATAATATCACGACAATTTGAAATTAATTCTAAATTGGCTGAAACGTATCCAAATATACTTGATGTATTAAAAGATATTATGTTAGACGAAAATCTAGAAGTATTTATTGAAATGATAAATGAATATATTTATGATCTTTGTGTTTTAATAGCTCCACTAACAAAATTAGCAAATCGCATAGAATTGAAAGAAAGTGAATATATTTCATATTTTGAAGAAATGTTAGGTATTGATATAAATGTTTTACCAGAAACTGTAAAAAATATGAAAAATAGATTACATTGTATATTGCACTTAATTAATTTGTTTGGAAAAGAAGATATTTTTAAAAGAATTAAAGAAACTAAATTAGATGATTATTATTTAGATGATGAATATATAAATAATATTTATAATATTGTTATGACAGTTGATGATATAACATTTAGAAACTTTTTAGTATCTACTATTTTTGATATTGAAGAAATGCATATGGAATCAAATGAACAAGTGGTATATAATTTTATAAAAGATCCATATAATAATTTACCAAATCCACCTGAAATACCTAAATATCCTGTTTTATCGCAAGAATTAATAATATATAAAAATCGTAAATTAAATTTAGAATCAAATATTGCTAAATCATCTAAAGAAGATCTTGAAGAATTAAAAATAAAATTAAGTAATTTAATTGATAATGATAAAAATAAACAATTGAAAGAATATGATAAAAAAGTAAATGAATATAAAATACAAATAAAAGAATATGATCGAAAACTAAAAGAATATAATAAACATCATTTAGGTAAAAAAGTATCACCGTATTTTTCAGTTTCTATTAATAGAACTAAAGATGATCTTGAATATAGTTATTCACCAATTAAAACAACTCAAAGATTTTTAACTACTTTTAATAAAAAAAGCGAAAGTAATAGTACTTTATATAATGAATCAAGTGGGGTTATTTTAACGGATGATTTAAAAGATAAGTTTTACAAATATATATATGATGGAACAGATATAGAAAACACTGAAGAAAGAGAAGAACTTTTAATAGAATTTCAAATTGCGGAATTAAATGGTAAAATTAGTAATGAGCGAGCAAAACAATTAATGGAATATAGCGGAGGTGGTAAAAAATCTTTAAGTGCTATTAAAGCTGAATTGAAATTAGATGCAAAAAGATTAGATAAAGTTTTTAAAAACAGATGTGATTTAACTGGTAATGAACCATTTACAATGGAATTATATTCTAATATGCACGTTAAAAAAATTAAATATTTATCTAAAATAAAAACTGTAATTAATGGAAAAACTTATGTAAATTGTTATGATACTGTGAATATTTATAATTATGTTTTAGATTGCCATAAAATTGGTAAAGTTCCTGAAAATATTGCATTAGGTAGAAAACCATTTACAAATGATAACTTAAAAGAAATATTTAAAAAAATTAAACATTTTACAAAACAAAAAACTTTAGAAATTAATGATAATATTTATAAAAATATTAGATTGGTTGGTATTGCCAAAGCAATCGAAGATAATGAATATATTATAAGTTTATATATAAAAATAGGAACAATACAATTTCCTATAAAAACAGAAGATAACAATGATTTTTATATTCATAAAGGAACATTATTAACAATAGAAGAAACTGATTATGATAATAGTTCTGATAAAACTATTATTGTAATACAAAAAGGAATTAGTAATGGAAGATTATTAGAGCAATCTCATTATCCTTATATTCCTATAAGACTTATAAAAAAAACAAATAATATATTATCATTACCATTTTTTCCTGATATAGGAACACTTGAAGAGAAAACTAGACAATTTAATGATCAATTAGAGTTGCTTGTTGCTTAAGTTGTTTGGAACAACTTATAATACCGTGTTTATGGCAACAAAACTTGTATTCATTCCAATCTATATTTTTATATGTATTTTTTGGAGTTATATAAGTTTTTTTTATACATTTTGTATTTTTACATAATACTTTTTTATTATGTAAATAATTTACTATTAACTCATATTCATTTTTTGATATTTTATTTTTAAAATAATCTAAATATACTGGATTTTTTATAAGAAACTTACGTCTTTTATATTGAACATAAGTTTCTCTCATTCTACCTAAATCTGGTCTTTCTTTATAAATATTTATAATTTCATTCGTTGTATCATCTACTATTGTATTTCTACTATATAATTCTTGAATATAATTTAATAAAATATGTTTATCCATATATTGTATATATTCTAACATTATAACAATGTATAATAATGTTTTTATGTATTTATAGCTTCAATTAGTTTTTTATTATCTTTACGAATTATACCAAAATAACAACCTTTCAATTCAGTTTCAATTAAATTAAGATTTATAGTACCTTTATACAATTGAAGATTTTCTTTTATTTTTGTATTTATCATTTTTATATCATCACTTGTAATATTAGGATCACTCAGTTTATTAATTTTAACTTCAGGATTGCGAATAAAATCAGATATCATACCATTAGATAGATATGGTCTATTTTGTTCTTTATAATATTTATCTTTTTTATTTATAAGATTAAGGATATGTTTATCATATTGTTTAAATACTTCAGGATATTCGTATCTAAACAATGCCAAAACTTTATCAAGTTGATCTCTTTCTGTTTGGTTTGCTGAAAACAACCTATCGTCTGATGGATATTGATTTTGGAAATGCTTTAGATAACATACAGTTTCTTCGATTGTATCTTTAACGTAAATACTTACACTTATAATAAGATCACGATCTGGATACTTTATTTTTAATCTTTCCATAGTTCCTAAACGATGTTGTCCATCAATAACATAGAATATATCATTATTGCATTCACGAATTACAACAAGTTCAGCATTTCCAAAATCATAATATTTTTGAGTAGCTAGATAAGACTCTTCATTTTCTTTTACTCTTTTATTTATAACATCTTCGTTGATAGTGCGATTAATACCAATTGGTTTAAACAAAAATGAGAAACTGATTAAATTAATCCATCCAACATATTTGTTTAAAGATGGTATATGTAATAAAGATTTACCTATATTTTCTTTAAGAGTATTTTCTATATTTGACATTTAATAATATAATAGTAATGTTATCATTTTTTTAAGGGTTAAACATTTGATACAAATATTTATATAATTATGAAAGATATTTCAAAATCATTTAGTATTCTTAAACATATTCATTATTTCTTTTATTATACTGGTATTCTAACATTACCTTTATTGTTAATATATCCTGCTATAATGTTAAGTTTAGGTATATTTAGTAAAATTACGATATTACAAAGTAATAGAATAATACCTTGTAAAAGAATACTATGTATAATTATATTATCATATTATTATAAATTATCAATAATAAATATATTATATAATTTATGTCTAATACCTATATTATTACTTATATTATTTATATTTAAACTAGATTATTTGTGTAGTGGATATAACTATAATAAATTATATAATAATTATGTTAATAATGTATAGATTTATTTTAGGTATCAATTCTTTTTGGTTATTATTTCCACTTTATACTATTTTATTTTCCGTAAATTACCTACTATATATTCATACAGTTTTAACAAGTTTTATATCTGTTTTATATTGGTTCTTGGATTATAATAGAACACTACATAATATAGATCGTATTAATGCTATTTTATATTTCTTTCATTTACTTTACAATGATAATAATATAATATTATATTTATTTGTAATATTATTTTACGGATTATCGCATTATCTTGAATATAAAAATAAACATATAGAATCTTTATTTGCTCATCTTTCTTTTAGAAAATGCGGTTTTTGTATTGTTTATTTACAATTAGTAAATAAACCTGAAAATCTATATATGATAATAATGTTATATTATTTACATTTATATTATTTATTATCTGTAAATAATAATATTATAAAAAGAACAATAGAATTATTTATTTATAAGTTTTTGATCATATACGTTTCTTCTAATGTATATCCCATTTTACGATAATAATCACGCACTCCTGTGCCACTTATTATTGCTATTTTATTATAACCACATTTTAATGCTATTTCTTCTGCTTTTTTAATTAATTTTTTACCAAAACCTCTATGTTGATAAGAATCTTCAACTTCTCCACCTACATCAGTAAGACTAGAATAAACGTGGAGTTCTCTAATTAGTGCGCAATCTTTTAATATATTTACAGTATTTTCGTAATTATTATTTAATCTTAATCTTATAAATCCTATAAGATATTTAAAAGTTTCAAATGATATAAAATATTCAATTCCTTGTGATGCTTTATAAACACTACAAACTTGTTCTATTTTTTCAGTTATTTTATTATCTTTAATTTCACGACATCTAATACAATTACATTTCCAATTATTTTTTTTCATATCATCTTGTAGCAATTGACGCATATTAACATCTTTATATCCTCCGGTAATATACGAAGATGGTATATCACGAATAATTCTATTAAGTCTTTTCCATTTTTGAACTTTTATTTTAAAATCTTTAATTAATTGGAATAATAAAGTATCATCATAAGGAATATAAGATCCTTCATCAAACCATTGTTTTATTTTAGTCCAAGGAACTACTGCACAAGGATATATTTTATATTGATCTGCTTCTAAATCCGGATTATATAGAGCGTTATTTAACATTTCTTGATCTTTTTCATAACTTGATCCAGGAAGATTAGGCATTAAATGTATATCAACTTTAAAACAATTATTTTTTAATAATTTAATAGCATTGTAAGCTTGTTCTATAGTATGACCTCTTTGTATTTTTTTTAAAACATTATTATCAGTATGTTGAACTCCTAATTGAACTCTAGTGCAATTATATTTACGTAATTCTTTAATTTCATTTAGATCTATAGTATCAGGACGGGTTTCTAATGTTAAACCTATTATATGTATTTTTGCGGTTTCATTAATTGTTATTTCTTGTTCTAAAGAATACATAGGTCTAGGATCATAAAAGGTATTTGCCGCATAATAAATTGAAGTAATAAACCAATCTTGATATTTTTTAGGATATTGAGTCCAAGTTCCTCCTAATATTATCAATTCAATTTTATCTATTGTATGTCCCATAGAAATTAAAGTAGATACACGTGAATTAAATTGTTTTATAGGATCAAAGTCATTTGCATTTGCACGTAATACTGCTGGTTCTGAGTATAAATAACTTCTAGGTTGATCAATCCATCCATTACCTTCGTGTGCTTTTTCATTTGGACAATAAGCACAATTATGCTTACAACTAAACTTTTTTGTTATTATTTTACCATCTTCTTCGTAAGATGGATTACCTGATGTTAAAACTGTTATAACAATAACACCTGATGTAGATTTTTGTCTTTTTTTAATAATTAGATTTTTAAGATTTTCGTCATTAAGATTTAATTGATTATAAATATTAATAAGATCTGGTTTGGATAAAACTATTTTATATTTTTTTTGAATATTAAGTCTAAACCTTTCAACATCTGTAATATTTTTAAAATCTTCTGCAATATCTTCTATATCCATATATAAATATATATAATTATATTTTTATATATTCTTGGTATAAAAATAATAACATTTATATTTGTTTATATATAAAATATGGTTAAAATTGTATTAGATCACAATAACTTACATTTTTGTTCTGGTCCTTGTGGGATGTTATCAAACGAATGTTGTATTCAAGATGCTAACAATAATTATTTATTTGAACTTAAACCTTATAATGGTAATCGTTATCCTAAAATTACTTATACTAGGTGTAATAATGATATTATTGAAGTAGTTAATTGTAGAATTTGTGCTTATTGTCATAAGAAAAACTTAGATCTAACCGAAGAAAATGAAATTAAATATTTGGATATTGATGCTATAAAGGTTATTAAAAAGTTTATATTATTAGAAGTTGCTCCAAACAATGTTATAGAGTATTTAAAAAATGATAGCAAATTATAAAATAAACTAATGGATTCGCTAATCAACAATTTTCATAATGTTAGTTTAGAAAAACAATGCCATATGTGTAAAAAAGTTATTTACAATAATAATAATATTTGTCGTGAATGTTTTTTAAATTATTTAGAATTTATGGATTTAAAAGAATGTTGCACTTGTGGAACAATATTTACATCATTTAGTGATGAATATACAGAATGCGATAATTGTTTAAGAAATTATTAAATATTTTTATATGGTATATAAAGAGTTTTATAATTCCTTAATATGATATATAAAAGTTTTATAAGGTATTATATCCTTTATATGGTATATAAAGAGTTTTATAATTCCTTAATATGATATATAAAAGT
>Ga0181580_10000530_pt1 | contig 28622 bp, 28 predicted proteins | sample 071ome_23_FD_132413 | JGI IMG/M metagenome (GOLD analysis project Ga0181580, IMG submission 132413) | Coastal salt marsh microbial communities from the Groves Creek Marsh, Skidaway Island, Georgia - 071403BT metaG (megahit assembly) | ecosystem: Environmental > Aquatic > Marine > Intertidal... | reverse complement strand
GGAAGAGGTCGCCCCCAATTTCGACAGCTATCAGATTGCTGCGGAGTAAACGAGCTTGGAACTCGGCACCTACCTGCCCTATCTGGTCAACCGCGTCGGGCAGCGCTTCATTGCGGATATCGCGCCGGCGCTCAACCAGGCCGGCGTCGACATACAGTCCTGGCGCGTACTGATCGCCCTGTACCAGCGGGGCGGTCAACCGGTCGGCGCGCTGTCGGACCTGACTAGCATCAACTTCTCGACCCTGTCGCGGGTGCTGGGCCGGATGGAAAAGAGTGATCTCGTCCGCCGCCGGCGCGACACCGACGATGCAAGGTCGTTCACGATCGAGCTGACGGAGAACGGCCGGAGCGTGACGGAACAGATCCTGCCGCGCGCCGCCGAGCTGGAGGCGCAGGCCACGAGCAATTTCTCGGAAGCCGAGCTGGCGACCCTGCGACAGCTATTGGGAAAACTGTACGCCGGCCTCGATACCGGCAAACAGGCCGACGACCGGATGGCCGGCTGATCCTGCCGCTACAGGCGTGCCTGGAAAAAAGCCAGCAGCGGCGCCAGGGCGCCCCGCCCGCGCCCTTCGTTGTCGATCACGGTCAGATCGATATCGCCGCCGGCCTGCCGGTACAGTGAAACGAACCTGTCGGGTTCGGTCTCGTCGCCGTCATACACAGGGTCGCGATAGTCGTGCACGGGGTCGGGGCGACCCTGGATCCAGATCGCCGGCGGCAGTTGCACATTTTCACCGCGCACCAGCGCGAGCAAGGGGTTGCCTTCTTCCATCGCGGTTTCGTCACCCCAATAGATATCGTGCTTTTCGGGAATGTCACCGACCCAGCCCGGCGGGTCGTCCGACGCACGCTGCTTGAGCGCATTGCGATACCGCGACAGCGGATTGATCACCGGCCATAACATCCCGACGCAGCGCACAGACGCATACGCATCCTCGTCGCCCTCCAGCTTCAGAGCGGCATACCGGGAATCGTCCGGCCTCATCGCCGACAGCATGGCGAGGTGGCCTCCACTGGACTGACCGCACAAACCGACGCGATCCGCATGGAGCTTAAGCTCCGCCGCCCGTGTTCTGACCCACCGCACCGCGTAGTTGATATCGACCAGAGATGTCGGATAGCCGTCCGCCGCGTGGCGAAAATCGATGGCGGCAACGGCGTATCCCGCTTCGGCCAGGACCCGGTCCCGCGCGTCGCTGTCGGTCAGGTCGCCAGTGTTCCAGGCGCCCCCGTGAACATCGACGACAACCGGAAACGGCCCGTCCCCGGCCGGCCGGAACAGGCGCAGCGTCAGTGGCTTGTCGCCGTGGGAAAGATATTCAAAATCGTCGACTGAGATGGCTGGTGTATCGGCCTGCATTTTCGTGCTCCGTGCTGACAGTCCCGAAACTGTATGAAGTCGAGGACCCCAAGTCCAACCGGCTCATCGTCCGCCTTGCCCGGCAGCGCCAACCGATCTAGCGTCTTCCTGCATTGAAAGGGAGACGACAATGGCAACACGGATGAAGAACGAGGATATCGGCCGCGCCCACGGCGAGCTGGTCGAACTGGTCGGCGTGAAAGACCGCGTCTCGCCGGAAGAATGGCAGGTCCGCGTCGATCTTGCGGCCTGCTATCGCCTGGTCTTTCATTACGGCTGGCATCACCTGAACCTCAATCACATCTCGGCCCGGGTCCCCGGAGAGGATGGCCATATCCTGATCAACCCGTACGGTCCGATGTACAATGAGATAACGGCGTCGAACCTGGTCAAGATCGACCTCGACGGCAACGTGCTGGACGATACGCCCTACGGAGTCAACGCCGCCGGCTACACGATCCACAGCGCCATACATGCCGCCCGGCATGACGTGGAATGCGTCCTCCACACCCATACCGAGGCCGGGCTCGCCGTCTCCGCGCTCAAATGCGGGCTGCTGCCGATCAACCAGGATGCGGTCCGGTTCTATAACCGGATCGGCTATCACGATTACGAAGGCGTTTCGCTGGAACTGGGCGAGCGCGAACGCCTGGTCGCCAGCCTCGGCGAACACCGTGCCCTGATCCTGCGCAATCACGGCCTGCTGACGGCCGGCCGGTCGATCGCCGAGGCCTTCGCGCTGATGTATCATCTGGAGAAAGGCTGCGTTGCGCAGCTCATGGCCAATGCCCGCAGCGCCGACGACGAACACATCGTCATGCCCTCGCCCGAACTCTGCGAACATTCGGCGCGGCAGGCGTGGAGCATCAACGACAAATCTGAAGAAGTGCGGTGGCCCGCGCTGGTCCGCTGGATGGACCGGGAGTCGCCGGGATTCCGGGTCTAGTCGCCGGTCACGCTGCGCCCGACAAAAAACCGGATATGCAATCGGGAAATTCGGCAGCAGGGGTGCTATATACAAGTTGTCAGGTTTCAATGGAGATGTCGCTGTCATGAAACGTTCAAAGTCCGTCAAACTTGTCGCCATGGGCACCGGGTTGCTGCTGGTCGCCGCCTGCGAGGAAGCCAAGGTCGATACGGCCCTGTTCGAATCCGTGAAGCAATGCACCGGTCTCGGATTCTCCGAGCAGGAATGCGCCGCCAATTACCAGCAGGCACAGCAGACGCACGTCGCCGCCGCGCCCAAATACACGTCGCAGGCCGATTGCGAAGCCGATTTCGGCGCCGAGAAATGTGAAATCGCGCCGCAACGCACCACCACGGGCGGCAGCGTCTTCATGCCGCTGATGGCGGGCTATCTGATGGGCAGCATGCTGTCAGGCGGCGGTCGCGGCCAGCCGCTCTATCGGGGCGCCGGCAGCACCAATTTCCGGACCGCCGACAACAAGGCCGTCGGCAACACGATCGGACGCACCCAGGTGGCGCAGAGCGCGACCAAAACCCCGGCGGCCAAGACCCGGACCACGTCACGCGGCGGGTTCGGCAAAAACGCCCGCAGCCCGATGCGGCGGTCGTTCGGTGGATAGACAACCGTCTCGGTACGTCTGATGGACCGCATACCCGTCGAGCCGCGCGTGGACTGGCGGGAAACCGCCGAGGCGCACGGCTTCCGCTTTCACACGATCGACGACGAGCGGTACTGGGACGAAAGCCTGTATTACCGGTTCACGCTGGACCAGATCGAAAACGATCTGGAAGACCCGACAGCCGAAATCGAACAGCTCTGCTTTCAGGTCGTCGAACGCGCGCTGTCGGACGAAAGCGTTCTGAAACGTCTCGGCATCCCGGAAGCTTTCTGGGACTACGTTGCCGACAGCTGGCGCAACCAGGAACGCAATCTCTACGGCCGGATGGATTTCGCCTATGACGGAACCGCGCCGGCGAAACTTTTCGAGTACAACGCCGACACGCCGACCTCACTATACGAATCCGGCGTCTTCCAGTGGGTGTGGCTGGAACAGGCGATCGAACGCGGGCTGATCCCGGAAGGCAGCGACCAGTTCAATTCGCTGCACGAAGCGCTGACGCAGGCCTGGGCCAATATGGGCATCGACGGCACGCTGCATCTGGCCTGCTGCAAGGACACCGAAGAAGACGAAGGCACGGTCGAATACATGGCCGACTGCGCCCGCCAGGGCGGGCTGGAAACCCGGCTGATCTATATCGAGGATATCGGCATCAATACCGACGGCCGGTTCACCGATCTGCAGGAAAATACCATCGACCACCTGTTCAAGCTGTACCCTTGGGAATGGCTGATGGCGGACGATTTCGGCCGGCACATTCCGAAAAGCGGCGTCCGCTTCGTCGAACCGGGCTGGAAGGCGATCCTGTCCAACAAAGGTCTGCTGCCGCTGCTGTGGGAGATGTTCGAAGGCCACCCCAATCTGCTGCCGGCATATTTCGACGGCGACTCCGCCGCCGCGGCGCTGGACGGCGACTTCGTGCGCAAGCCGCTGTTTTCGCGCGAAGGCGCCAATGTCGAATTTTTCCAGGACGGGGAACGCACGATCAGCGTCGAGGGCGATTACGGCGCCGAGGGACATATTGTACAGGCATTGCACCCCCTGCCCGACTTCGGCGGCAACTACCCGATGATCGGCTCCTGGCTGGTGGCGAGCCAGCCCTGCGGCATCTGCATCCGCGAAGACGCCTCGCTCGTGACGGGCGACAACGCCCGTTTCGTGCCGCATATCATTTCGGAATAGGCCGGCGCGTGGCGTCCAACCGTCTCTACGACCGTCTCTCCCGCGATCCGGCCCTAGGCGAACTGCGCGACGGCAATACGAGATTGTTCCTGATGCGCGCAGATGCGTTCATGGACGCTTTCAAACGTCTCGGAGAAGATGCCCGCTACACCATGTTCCAGGCCTTCGCGCAGTCGATCGCCGAACATTCCGGCCAGTCGGTCAAACACTACCGCCACGAGCTGGGTCCCGCGGCGCGGGAAATCTTTCTCAACGCCGCCGTCAACATGGCCGCCGACATGGGCTGGGGCGGCTGGAGTTTCGGGCCGCACACGCCGGGCGAAATGACCCTGGACGTGACCAACAGCCCCTTCGTCGAAGGTCACGGAGCGTCCGACACGCCGGTCTGCGCCCCCATCCTCGGCATGATCGAGGCCCTGGGCGGCATCATTTTTTCCGTCGATCCGGTAGTCGAAGAGATCGAATGCGCAGCGGTGACGGGTGGCGAGACGTGCCGCTTTGTAGCGCGGATTGCGTAGCGGAGACGGGTGCCGGATTCGCAACCGAGATATGCGTTTCTGAACATCCGTGCCACTGGTGCTCCAACGTAATCACGCTATAGATAGCGAATGTCAGATCATCTCCAGTCGCTTCTCAAATTCCGTTTTATCGTCCTCGCCGCGTCGCTGACGCTGATCTTCGTCGGGTCCGGCAGCCTGTTTCTCATCGCGGTGACGCTGAAAGACCTTGCCGCCGAATTCGGCTGGCCTCGCGAGGTTCCGTCACTCGCGTTTTCGCTGCAGTTCATCGGCGGCGGGCTGGGGGGCATTTTCATGGGCTATATGCTAGACAAGGTCGGGGCGGTCGTTCTTCCGGTGGTCGCCACCTTCGCGGTGATTTCCGGCTCGATCCTGACGACCATGGTCGATGCGCAGTGGCAGCTTTTCGTCGTTTATCTCCTCCTGTTCGGGTTTCTCGGCCAGGGCAGCCTTTACGCCCCGCTGATGGCGAATATTTCAAAATGGTACGATCGCCGCCGCGGCATGGCAGTCGGCATCGTCGCCAGCGGGCAGAGCCTCTCCGGTATCGTCTGGCCCCCGATCTTCGGATTCGCCGTTACCGAAGTCGGCTGGCGCAACGGTTTTATCGGGTTCGGCATCCTCGCCGGCTGCATCATGCTGCCCCTGTGTCTGGTCTTCATGCGCAAGCCGCCCGCGACAGAAACGCTTCTGCAGGCCGAAGCGCTGGACGGCACTGATTCCAAAGGCCGCGTCCGGCGGGGCGCGCGCAAAAGCGAAACAAGCCTCAGCTACACCCAGCTGCAGATGGTGCTGTGCGCCGCCATCGTCGGATGCTGCATCTCAATGGCGCTGCCGCTGGCGCATCTGGTGGCGTTCGCCACCGACACCGGTCTGCCCCTGACCGATGCGGTGACGGTGCTGTCGGTCACGCTGATGGCCGCGTTCGTCAGCCGCGTGCTGCTGGTCGGCCTGCTCTCCGACAGGTTCGGCGGGCTGATGGCGCTGTTCTGCTTCTCCGCCCTGCAGGCGGCAATGGTCGCGCTGCTGGCTTTCGCCGACAGCAGCTTCATCCTGTATGTCGTCGGTATCGGGTTCGGTCTCGGCTATGGGGGCATCTTCCCGGTCTATGCCGTCATCATCCGCGAATACATGCCGCCGCAGGAAGCTGGCCGGCGCACCGGGGTCGTATTCCTGTTCGGCGCCTGCGCGATGGGCCTCGGCAGCTGGATGGGCGGCGCGCTGTTCGATGCCACCGGCAGCTACACCACCCCGTTCCTGATCGGCGTCGCCGCGAACTGCGTGAACCTGGTCATCGTCGGCACCCTGCTGACAAAGACCCGGCCGAGAGCGCCCGAAGGGGCGGCGGCGGTTTAAGCCACCAACTGTCGTCCTCGGGCTTGACCCGGGGACCCATTGTCATGGACCCTCGGCTGAGGCCGTAAAGCGGACGAAGGTCCGGGGGTGACAAAGAGAAAGAGGTCGATATGGAAATTTCACTGAAAGGCCGCGCTGCGCTGATCACCGGCGGCAGCGAAGGGCTGGGCAAGGGCATGGCGATCCGGTTCGCGCAGTCCGGCGCGGATGTCGCCATCCTGGCGCGCCGTCCCGAAATCCTCGAGGCGGCGAAAGCCGAGGTCGACGCCGCGGGCAACGGCAAGGTCGTCGCGCTGCCCTGCGACCTTCTGGATCCGGCGGCGACCATAAAGGCGTTCGCCGATGCGGAATCGGCGCTCGGACAGATCGACATCCTGGTCAACAACGCCGGCACGTCCCGCGCCAAGCCGTTCGAAAGCGTTACCGACGAGGAATGGTACGAAGACCTCGAGCTGAAGCTGATGGCCGCCGTTCGGCTCTGCCGTGCCGCCCTGCCCGGCATGAAGGGCCGCAAGTGGGGCCGCATCATCAATGTCCTCAATATCGGCGCGAAAGCGCCGCGCGCCGGCGGCGCCCCGACCGTGGTATCCCGCGCCGCCGGCCTTGCCCTGACCAAGGTGCTGGCCAGCGACGGCGCGCCGCACAACGTGCTGGTCAATGCCCTGATGGTCGGTCTGATCAAATCGGGCCAATGGGAACGGGCGTTCCAGGAAGCGGACAACAGCGGCGATTACGAAGTCTTCGTGCAGAGCATGGCGGACGACCGCAACATCCCGCTCGGCCGCATCGGCGAAACCGAGGAATTTGCCAACATCGCCTGTTTCCTGGCGTCGGATCAGGCGGGCTACATCACCGGCACGTCGATCAACGTCGACGGCGGCGCCTCGCCGGTTGTGTGATCGACCCATTGCGTCGAAATGCGCCTAAGCGAATCCCCTCCCCCTCAAGGGGGAGGGAACTCTGATTCAGAACCCCGTCCCGAAGCCTCATCCTGAGGAGCGCCGAAGGCGCGTCCCGAAGGACGAGGCGCTTCAGCAACCTAAAGAAGCGCCCCGAGCGCCCGGTAGACCCGATCGGATTCCGCGCAAAGCGCATCGCGGCGGGCGATCACAGCATCGTCGTCGCCGCCCTGCGCCAGCATCAGGATATCGTGCAGTGCATTCGACAGGCGCACCGCACCGACGTTGGCGCAGCTGGCCTTCAGTTTGTGGGCGAACGTCTCGACGGCGGTCATATCCCGCGCATCCATCGCATCCAGAAGGCATGCCATCTCCGGCGGCGTTGTGTCGAGGAACAGACCGATCAGGTCGGCGAACACGTCGGAGGCGTCTTCCGCACCGAGTTGACGGATATTCGACAGCACGCCGGCGTCGAGAATACTGCCGTCGCCGCCCGGCTCCGCGGTGTCTGAACCCGGCTCCGCGATCAGCGCGTCGATCGTCGCGAACAGTTCCTCATGATCCGTCAGGCGCGCGGCATCGTCGTCCGCGTCACCAGTCAAATAACGCTCGTAGGAATCCGGCAGCACCTGGGTGACCAGGGTGACGATGGGTACCTCGGCCTTGTCGCCGGGCAGATCGCGGATGGCAACGGTGGTTTCCACCCCGTCCATGTTGCGCAAGCGCACGTCGATCAGCACCGCATCGTAATCCCGGCGCAGGATCGCCTGCACCGCCTTCGTACCGTCGGAGACGACGTCGACGCGATGCCCCGCCTGCTCCAGCGTCTCGACGACCGCCGCACGTTTTGCTTTCGCATCAGCCGCCACGAGAAGGTGCAGGCTGAAAGGCGCGGTTTTGCGATCCGGATCGGGCAAGGGGTGCCACCGTTGCAGTTACGAAACGGCGGCAAAATTAGAAAAATTCGTTAAATTCGGCCTAATGGCGCCGAGCGGACACGCCCTGGATTCAGCCCAATACCGGCTCCAGCCGGTCCATCGCGGCCGAGACAGTCTGCGTGTCGGCGGCAAAGCAAAGCCGCATCCAGCCTTCGCCGTCTTCGCTGAACGCCAGCCCGGGGGCGAGGCCGACGCCGACATCGTCGATCAGTTGCTGCGCGAAGGCGACCGAATCCGACATCCCGTCGACCGCGAAAAAGGCATAGAACGCACCCTCGGGACGCGACAGCGTCACCCGCTTCATCGCGCCGAGGCGCTGGACCACGATGTCTCGGTTGCGCCGATAGCGTTCGAGAGTTTCGGCGATGAAATCCTCACCATCGCGGATGGCCGTGACGCCGGCGTACTGCACGAAGGTCGTCGGATTGGCGATGTTGTATTCGACCAGTTTCTCGAATCCTTCGCCGGCATCGGCGGGATGCGTGATCCAGCCCAGCCGCCAGCCGGTCATCGACCAGGATTTCGAAAACGAGTTGATGACAATGACGCGGTCTTCGGGGTCGGCGATATCGAGGAACGACGGCGCGCGGCCCAACGGCAGATCGGATTCGTAGGCGAGGCGGATATACACCTCGTCGCCGATCAGCCAGATGCCGCGTTTGCGGCATTCGTCCAGCACCGCCTGCTGTTCCGCCCGCGGCATCACCCATCCGGTCGGATTACCGGGCGAGTTGACGAAGATGGCCCGGGTGCGGTCGTCACAGGCGGCGAACAGCTCGTCGATATCCAGCTTCCAGCGCCCGTCGTCGCCCAGCTTCAGCGCCACCTGGCGCGGCTCGGCATCCATGATGCGGACGGTTTCCTTGCAGTTCGGCCACACGGGGCCGACCGCGACCATGTTGTCGCCGGCCGACATCAGGGCTTCGGAGATCATCATGATCGCGTTCATGCCAGAGCCGGTGACGGTGATCCGGTCGATGCCAATATCCCGGCCATGCAGCTTCGATGCATAGTCCGCGATGGTTTCGCGCAGTAGGGGCACGCCCCGGTTCTTGGCGTAGAAGACCTGATTGTCGTCGAGCGCCGCCGTGGCCGCGTCCTTGATGAACTGCGGCGTGGGTACGTCGGGTTCGCCGAACCAGAGCTTCAGCAGGCCTTCGCGGCCCATATTGGGCTCGGCGACATGGCGGATCAGCGATCCTGGCAGGTCTTCGAGGCTTCGGCGCAGTCCGTTGGGCGCCCGCAATTCGTCGGTCATCGGTTTCTTCCGGTCGATTTCCGGCTGTATAGCACGACAGACCGGCGCTGCACGTAGAATTGCGAGGCCACCGCTCTATAATGCAGCAAAACGACATACAGGGACTTTCTAACGATGACGATCCACGACTACGAAGGCGACGCGCAGCGCGTATACGACATCCTTAAAAACGGCGGGATCAGCGTGATTCCCAGCCATGTGGGGTACGTCATCGTCGCCTGCGATCCGGATGCGATCTGGCGCATCTTCAAGGCGAAGAAGCGCAAGCCGGAGAAACTGAATGCGGTCTGCGGCTGTAAAGAAATGCACTTAGGCTTGCACGATCTACCCGACGACCGCCGGGCCATCGTGTCCGCCATCACGGAGGAATGGGATCTGCCGATGGGCACGGCCGCCAAGGTGCACATGGATCACCCCGCGCTCGCCAATCTGCCGGAAGACACCCTGAACCAGACCACCCACGACGGCACGCTGGCGATGCTGCTGAACGCAGGGCCGCTGATGGACAATATCGCCCGGCTGGCGTTCGCCGACAACAGGATGGCCATCGGCTCGTCTGCCAACGTGTCGCTGCAGGGTGTGAAGTTCCGGGCGTCGGAAATCGAGCCGGAGATCATCGACGCCGCCGATATCGTGATCGATTACGGGCTGATGCGCTGGAACCGCTACAATCATTCCTCGACGATGATCAATGTCAGTACCATGGAGGTCATCCGCTACGGATCCTGCTTCGACCTGATCGACGATCTGCTGCGTACCCATTTCGATATCGTGCTGCCGCCCAACCCGTACGAGGGGTCCTGATATGCGCGCACTGGTCTACGACGACTATTGCGACCTGTCGGGCATGCGGCTGGCCGAAATGCCGGACCCGGTACCGGGGCCGGACGACGTACTGGTGGAAGTGCATGCCGCCGGCATCAACCCGATCGACTGGAAGGTAAGGGCCGGCCATATGCGGGCCAGGTTCGAACTCGACTTTCCCGATGTCGCGGGACGCGATCTGTCGGGTGTCGTGGTCGGTGTCGGCGGGAACGTGAAGGATCTGAAGGAAGGCGACGCGGTGTTCGGTACCTGTCCGCCCAACCGCTGGGGCAGCCATGCGGAACTGATCGCCATCGATGCCGGCGTCCTTGGGGTCAAACCGCCGGAGATTTCGCATATCGAGGCCGCGTCCATCTCGCTGGTCGGACTGACCGCCCTGACCGCGCTTGAAAAAACCGCCACCATCGAAGAAGGCATGTCCGTCCTGATTCACGCGGGCGCCGGCGGCGTCGGGGCCTTCGCCATACAGTACTGCAAATCCCGCGGCGCGACCGTGTACGCCACTGCCAGCGCAGCCAATGCGGGATTTCTGAAACGCCTGGGCGCGGACCATGCAATCGATTACCGCAAGACGGATTTCAGGGATTCGGTACCGGACCTCGACATCGTCTACGACACCATGGGCGGCGAGACGCATCTGCACTCGCACGACGTGCTGAAACCCGGCGGCCTTCTGGTCTGCCTGAATGCGGCGCCGATCCCGGACGAAAAACCGCGCGACGACATCCGCGTCGAGATACCGCCGGTTCAGTACGACCGCGCCGGCGTGGAGCGGATCGCCGAACTGATCATGACACGTGCGGTGCAGCCCAGCGTCGGCACCGTGTTCTTCCTGTCGGATGCCATAGACGCCTACCGGCTCAGCGAAACCAATCACGCCCGCGGCAAAATCGTTCTCAGGATGAAGTAATCCTGTTTGCGTCCAATATATGAAAAGGAATATAATTCCTTCGGTTCACGGCAGAGGCGAACATCATGGAAGTAGCGGTACTGGGCGGCGGACACGGCTGTTACGCGGCGGCCGCCGATGCGTCCGAGGCCGGACATAACGTCCGTTTCTGGCGTCGTAACGCCGAGGCTTTCGGCGACGTCGCAGACCGCAAGGCGATGACGGTTTCGGACGCGAAGGGCCGCCGCGACGTGCCGCTGGGCATGGTCACCGACGATATCGCCGCGGCCATGGACGGCGCCGAGCTCATCCTGTCGCCGTTGCCCGGTACCGCCCAGCAGGGCCTGTGCGACACCATGGCGCCGCATCTGAAAGACGGCCAGGTCGTCTTTGTTCCCCCGGGGACGTTCGGCAGCTATCTGATGGCGAAGCAGGTACGCGACAGTGGGAATGCCGCCGACGTGTCGTTCGGCGACGCCGGGACCCTGCCCTGGCTGGTGCGCAAGCAGGGCGACGGCTCGACCCGCATCACGACGCGTACAGTGCGTCTGCCAGCGGGCATTTTTCCGGCCTGCAACTCCGACCATGCCTTCGCCGCCATCGAACAGGTGTTTCCGGAAACCGAACGCCGCCGCGACGCGCTGGACGCGGCGCTGCTGAATTACGGCCCGATCATTCATCCGCCGCTGATCCTGATGAACGCCGGTCCGCTTGCCCATTTCGACGCCTGGGACATTCACAACGAAGGCACCCAGGAAACCATCCGCAACGTGCACGACACGCTGGACGCGGAGCGTATCGCGATCCGCAAGGCGCTCGGTTACGCGGAACCGCATTTTCCGCTGGCCGATCACTACAGACGCGATCCGGACGGCGACACGATGTATTCGGTGACGTCCCATGACGAGCTGGTCGATTCCAGCGACTGGCGCGAGGACATCGACCTGTTCATCCACCGTTACATGATCGAGGACATCGCGCTGGGATTGGCATTCCTGGTCTCGGTCGGCGACTGGGCCGGCGTGCCCTGCCCCGTCGCCAGCGGCCTGCTGGCCATCGGCGGCGCGGCCGTGGGGCGGGATTACCGGGCAACGGGGCGCACCTGGGAGAATATCGGCCTCGCCTCCGGCAGCATGGAAGATATCCGCACTCTGCTCGACAACGGCCTGGATGGCTGAAAAACCTCTCATCGCGGCGGTCGGCGCGGGACGCATGGGCCGCGGCCTCGCGCATGTGTTCGCTTATGCCGGTCACGACATCCGGTTGCTGGATATCAAGGAACGCCCCGCCGACGACTTCGCCGCGCTGAAAGAGGAAGCACAGGCCGACATCCGGCGCTCCGTCGGCCTGATGGCGTCTCTTGGCCGTATCGATAAGACCGATATCGACGGGATCCTCGCCCGCGTGTCGGTGCTGCCGCTGGATCGGGCCGCCGAAGCGCTCGGCGAGGCCGAACTTGTCCTCGAAGGCGTCCCGGAAGTGCTGGACGCCAAGGAACGCGCGTTCGCCATCGCCTGCGCCCATGCCGCATCCGACGCCATCGTCGCCTCCACCACCTCCACCATCCTGGTCGATGAACTGGCATCGTTCGTCGACGGACCCGAACGGTTTCTCAATGCCCACTGGCTGAATCCGGCGTTCCTGATTCCGCTGGTCGAGCTGTCGGTCGGCGCAAAGACATCGCCCGCCGTCGTCGACCGCCTCAAGTCCCTGCTCGAAGCTGTCGGCAAGGTGCCGGTGGTGTTGAAAGCCAGTCCCGGTTTCGCCGTGCCGCGCGTGCAGTCGCTGGCCATGTCGGAAGCGGCGCGCGCGGTACAGGAAGGCGTCGCCTCCGCCGAAGAACTGGACAAGGCCTATCGCGTCGGCTTCGGCCTCCGCTTCGCCATCCTGGGATTGATCGAGTTCATCGACTGGGGTGGCAACGACATCCTGTACTACGCCGGTCATTACATGAAAGACGCGTTCGGCTCCAACCGGTTCGAGGTTCCGGAGACCGTGGAAAAATATATGAAGGAAGGCCGCAATGGCCTCCGCGAAGGGCGTGGCTTCTACGACTACGGCGACATCGACGTCGACGCCTATCAGCTAGAAACCCTGCGAAAGCTGATCGATCTGATCGATCACCTGGGCCTGATGGCGCCGCCGGGCGGCGTCGCCGATCCTGCCGACAGCCCGGCGGCGAAAGCCGGCAATCCGTTTCTGAAGTCGTAGTTTCCCGCCCGGTCCGGCTAGCCGGGATTCCTGACGACTAGAACCGAACAGTGGGCGTGACGCACGACCTTTCCGGCCACCGATCCGATGAGGTAATCGGCCAGCCCGGGCTCGTGCGAGGCAATGACGATAGTATCCGCACCGGAATTTTTCGCATGTTCCAGAATTTCAGTAGCGGGGTTACCCGACAGAACGATGCAGTCGGCCTTGTCTGCCAAACCGGCGGCGGCTGCCGCCGACTTGAGGTTCTCCAGCGCCGTTTCCGCCGCCTTCTTCGCGAAATCGGCAGGCAAATGCGCCGCGACCATGCCGGTAATTACTTCATTCACGTGCAGTAGCGTCAGTTTGCTCTGGTGCTTCTCCATAAGCTCCCTGGCCAGCGCGAGCGCGTCGGCACAGGTTTTCTCCGCGTCGATGTCAAGCGGTACGAGGATATTCGAAAACATGTCGTCCTCCTGAAATGATTGGAATCCGCAATCAGCCTATTGCGGATATCCCGTCCTCGCCTTGATTTGCATCAAACAGCGTCGCGCGGTGCCGCACGGATAAGCCGGACCGTGTGCTTTCGTTTGTGTCGCGCGGCGATATCCGGCAGAAAATCTCGGGTATCAAAGGGAGACGAAAATGAAGTGGAACACCTTTCTGTCTGAAACCATGCATCGGGTCAGCACCTTCCAGAAAGAAGCGCCCGAAACGTTCGAAGGATTCGGACTTATGGCGGAACGCGCCAAACGGGACGGAGCGCTGGGACGAAAGACCAAGGAATTCATCGCCCTCGGCATGGCCGTTTCGACACGGTGCGATAGCTGCATCGGCTTCCACGTCCGCGCACTGTCCGAACTCGGCACGACGCGCGAAGAAATGGTCGATGCTCTGACGATGATCACCTACATGGGCGGCGGTCCCGCGATGGCCTACAGCGCGCGCGCTCGAAGCATTCGACGAATTCACGGCCTGACCAGCCTGATCGGCCGCCCGGTCAGCCTTCGTCGCGTTCTTCGCGATAGAGATTCAGGGCGCGCAGCGTCGGCGCGTCGGACACCGAAAACAGGATCGCGTCGTCGTCCGCCGAGGCGTTTTCATGCGCATGCCAGCGCCAGCTGGGCAGCGAGACGACATCGCCCTCTTCCCAGTCGAACCGCTCGTCGCCGACGATAATCGTTCCGGCTCCCTGACCGCCGACATACACGCTGCTGGAGGTATGGCGGTGGCTCCGCGTCCGGCAGCCGGGGCGCAGACGCTGCAGGTGGCAGGACAGTGTCGGCATGATCGGCCCGCCATTGAGCGGATTCACGTATTCCACGATCAGGTCGTCGAACGGACTGGCGTTTTCTTCGGGCATGGCCGTCAGCGCGCCGACCGCGTCGTCCCATGCGTATTTCAGCACCGGCGTGGCGGCGCTGTCGCTCCGGTTCCAGCTCGGCATCACGCCCGGATTGCCGTAGGCGCGCAAGGATCCGTCGTCCGGCTTGTTATCGCGGAATTCGCCGTCTCCGTATCCTTCGAAAAAGCTGGCGTCGAGCATCTTCACCAGCGGAATGTCGAGCGCATCGAACCAGATCGCGGGGTCGCTCCCCAGATTGCCGTGACTGTGCCAGCCCCAGCTGGGTCCGAGCACAAGGTCGCCCCGATGCTGGGAATTGCGTTCTCCGGCGGTCATCGCATACGACCCTTCGCCTTCGATCATGAACCGCAGGGCCGACGGCGTGTGGCGATGAATATTGGTTTCCTCTCCGGGGAGAACGAGCTGCATGTCGGTAAAGATGGTGGGCGTCGTCGCGGGCCGGCCGTCGAGGCCGGGGTTCGCCATGACCAGTATTCGGCGCTCGGCATCCTCGGGCGGCACCAGCCTGCCGGCCAGAAACAGCTGTTCGCGAACCTGCCGGTAAGACCAGTGACAGGGTTTCGCCGGGCTGGACGGCTCGACGGGCACTTCTTCCGCAAGCACATTCCAGCCGGCCAGCAGATTGTACTGACCGAAGCCGGCGATCATCTCGTCGATCGAGTCCGTCTGCAGTGTAGCCTCACGCGTATTCATCGATGTTTTCCCGCTGATCTCAGAGCCTTCGGATATTCCACTTCATTTAGGCTCGGGGAACAAGAGACGCCCGCGGTAACGCCCCTTCCCCGATGCCGCCGTTCGTGTTTAGAATGTTTCCATGCCAGACGATGCCAGACAGCCGCAACAGACTCGCGAGCCCGCCGTCCGGGGACAGCCGGCCGTTGACCCGGCCGTCTGGACGGGCGCGGACATGACTGTGCGTGACGACTGGGTCTATACGCTGACGGCGGACGACCTCGCCGCGCTGAGGGAAACCGCCGCAGCTATCCGCCGCCGGATCGGCGACGACCCGAACGGACTTCTCGATATCGATACCGCGGCGGCCGATCTGGGCGAATTTGCGGCGCCCATGTCGGAAATCGTACACCAGTTGCGGGACGGTCGCGGATTCCAGCTGATCCGCGGGATGCCGGTCGCCGAGTGGGACCGTCTCGATCTCGCCATCGCCTACTGGGTGATCGGGGGACAGATCGGCGAACCGCTCTCGAACAACCCGGAAGGCGACATGATCGGTCATGTCACGGACCTCGGGAAGGATTACGAAAACCCCAATCATCGCGGCTATCAGACCAGCGCCCATATGCTGTTTCATACCGATCAGTGCGACGTTGTCAGCCTGCTGTGCCTGCAGACAGCGAAATCGGGTGGCCGGTCCAAAATCGTCAGCGCGCCTGCCGTCCACAACGAGATGATCGCGCGGCGCCCCGATCTGGTGGAAGAACTGACCGCCGACATGTACTGGACCAAGCACGGCGAAACCATGCCGGGCGAGTATCCCTGGTACCGGATGGCGGTGGTCAACTATCACGAAGGCTATCTCACCGTCGCCGGCGGCTACAAGCATATCGAAAAGGGACATGCGCTGCCGGGCAACCCGCCGCTGACCGCCGCGCAGAAAGAAGCCTTCGCGCTGCTCGCCGAACTGAACGAGGAACTGCACCTGTCCATGTCGTTCGAGGTCGGCGATATCCAGCTGCTCAACAGCCACGTGACAATGCATTCCCGCACGTCGTATGAAGACTGGCCTGAGCCGGAGAAAAGGCGGCGGCTTTGGCGTTTGTGGCTGAGAAACCCCGATATCCGCCCCCGCCCGGAAGCTTTCGAGCACCGCACGCGGGGAATTATCGCGCCGGACGCGCATCCGCGCATCGTACTCTGACAAGAAACCGTCAAATTAAACCGTTTGCGTTCAATCGGCCAATAACGCTAAGCTTAATTCGATTGATACCTGACCAGGCGTACTTGTCGACGTTACCGACGCCTGACACAGCGACTCCCGGACAGTACGATCGTGTTAGCGTAATCCGCATGAATTCGCGGAGAACGTCCAGACGACTATGAAGGAATTGCTATGCCGACAGGTACCGTTAAGTGGTTTAATCCGACAAAAGGCTTCGGCTTCATTGAACCCGATGAAGGCGGAAAAGACGCATTCGTACACATTTCTGCCGTTGAGCGCGCCGGTCTTCCGGGGCTTCGCGAAGGCCAGAAGGTGGAATTCGAACTCGTACCGAGCCGCGATGGCCGGAACGCCGCCGACAATCTCGTCGCACTCGACTAAACCTCCGGTTTTCAGGGACGCATAAAGGCGACCGGCCCGCCCGGTCGCCTGTCCCGGTGCTGCCTACGTGCCGCGAAGCGCCGAAGTTGCGGCTTCGTCAAGCATGCCTGTCTCCGGGTCGACGACGACCCTGTGATGCGCGCGCGCATAGGCGGCTGATATTTTCGTATTCCAGACATCGCGCGCGACCCGCTGGGGATCGCGTTTCAGCGGATCGCCGAACCCGCCACCACCCGGCTGCACGTGCCGCACCAGATCGCCCTGTTCCATCTTGCGGTTGATCTTGCTGGGCAGGGAAACACGGTCGCCGTCCCGGGTCGTGAGTTCATTGACGGCCGGCCCCGCTTTTTCGCCGCCCGCCAGGCCATAGGGCTGAATTTTCATCCGGTCGGCGCGGAGCTGCAGCCCGGCTTCGTCGGCCAGCAGACGGTAGGATCGCGCGATGCCGAGCCCGCCACGATATTCGCCGGCGCCGCAGCTGTCGGGCACAAGGGCATATTCCTCCACCCGCACGGGATGCTGGGATTCCATCGTTTCGACCGGCGTATTCGACAGGTTCTGCGACGGGTTGGTGATCGCCTCGATGCCGTCCTTGTCGGGCCGGCCGCCCCAGGCGCCGCAGATCATGTCGACGATGATGAAGGGCGAACCGTCGTCCCGGTAGCCGCCCAGGCACACCACCGTATTGCCGCCCTCGCCCGCCGCCGGCACGCGGTCGGGCACAATCTGCGCCAGCGCGCCGAACATCGCATCGACGATGCGGTACCCGGTCAACGCCCGCGCCGCGCAGGCCGCCGGCAGTTTCGGGTTCACGATCGACGCATCCGGCGCCTTCACCTCGATCGCGCGAAACACGCCCGCATTGTTCGGAATATCGCCTTTCAGCACGCAGCGCACCGACAGATAGGTGCAGGAGTTGGTATACGACTTGGTTGAATTCAGCGCGGCCGGCACCTGCGGCGCCGTGCCTTCGTAATCCACGGTCACGCTGTCGCCATGCACCGTGATCGCGATCGCGATCGGCAGCGGTGTGTCGGTAAATCCGTCATCGTCGATGTAATCGGTAAATTTATAGGTACCGTCCGGCCATTGCCGGATTTCCTCGCGCGTCATGCGTTCGGCGTAATCGAGCAGTTCGGTGAAATAGGCCTGCGCCGTCTCGGCGCCATAACGGTCGAAAAGCTTGCCCATTTCGCGCGCGCCGGTGCGGCAGGCGGCGAACTGCGCCTTCAGGTCGCCGATCACCCGGTCCGGCAAACGCACGTTGAGATCGATCAGCTTGACCAGCGTGTCGTTGATCTCGCCCCGTTCGAACAGCTTCAGCGCCGGGATGCGCAATCCTTCCTGGAAAATCTCGGTTGAATCGCTCGCATTCGACCCCGCGACCCGGCCGCCGACATCCGTGTGATGGCAAATGACGACCGTGAACCCCCGCATATCCGCCCCATGGAAGATCGGCATGAACATGAAGATGTCCGGAAGATGCATACCACCCTGATAGGGATCGTTCAGAATCACCGCGTCGCCGGGGAAAAGGTCGTCACCGTAATGTTCCAGCACGACGCCCATGGCTTCCGGGACGGCGCCCAGATGCAGCGCGACCGTTTTTGCCTGCGCGATCATGTTTCCGGACATGTCGCAGATGGCGGCCGAGAAATCCATGACGTCCTTGACGATTTCCGACCGCGCCGTCCGCATCACGTCGTAGGCCATTTCGTCGACGATGGAATCCAGGCCGTTCTTGATGACCGCGAAAGTGATGGGGTCGATTTTTGCGTTCATGGTCATTGCTCCATCGCGCTGGCGGGCACGTCGATCACGATGCTGCCGCATCCGTCCGACACCGCGGTCGCGTCAGGCGGCAGCACGATCGTGGTGTCGTAGGATTCGAGGATCGCCGGCCCCGCAATCGCACCCTGGGCGATCACTGTCCGCGCCCGCGTCGGCGTCGGCACGTAATCGCCGGAAGCTGCGAACCAGGCCGGGCGTTCGCCGTCGGCGATATCGAGCGCCACCACCTGGGAATCGATCCTCCGGAAACTGAGCCGGTTGTCCCGCACGCCCCGCGCGGCGAGGCGGATATTGACCAGTTCCACCGCCTCGTCATTGGTGTAGCCGTAAGTATCATGATACGCGGCGTGGAATGCCTCCTCCAGCGCATCGAATCCCCTGCTCAGAATGTCGCCCGGATCCATCGGCACGGTCAACTCCGACGACTGGCCGAGATAGCGTATATCGGCGCCGAACGACAACCGGATGCGATCGTCGGAAAAGCCGTCCGTGCGCAACCGGTCGATGCCGTCTTCGCGAAGCTGCGTCGCGGCGTCGGAGAACTCCGACGTGTCGAGCCGCGACAGCGGCCGCAGCAGGTTTCGCACGAAGTTGTGTTCCACATCGGAGGCCAGCATGCCGACGGAACAGAACACCCCCGACATCGCCGGCACGATCACCTTGCCGATCCCCAGCAATCCGGCGACTTCGACGGCGTGCACCGGCCCCGATCCGCCGAACGCCATCAGCGCCATGTCGCGCGGATCGCGTCCCCGTTCGACCGTGACCGAGCGAATGGCCCTGGCCATGGCCACGTTCGCGATCTTGCGGATTCCGGCCGCAGCCTGCACCACGTCAAGGCCGAGCGGCGTGCCGATATGATCCATGATCGCTTTTGCGGACAGTCCCGGATCGATTTCGAGGCTGCCGCCCGCGAGGCCGGCGGGGTTGAGATATCCGAGCACGACATTGGCGTCGGTCACCGTCGGCCGGTCGTTGCCGCGCCCGTAACAGGCCGGCCCCGGGTCGGCGCCCGCCGATACCGGCCCGACCTGCAGCAATCCGCCGTCGTCGATCCAGGCGATGGAGCCTCCGCCGGCGCCGACCTCGGCGATATCGATGGCCGGGACTTTCAGCATATACCCGCCACCCTTGATGAAGCGGCTCGGCGTCGAGATGCCGTCGCGGAACTCGTATTCCGACGTCAGCATCGGCTCGCCGTTCTCGATGATCGACGCCTTGGCGGTCGTACCGCCCATGTCGAACGCGATCGCGTCCGCATGTCCGTTCGCCTGGCCGAGCCGCGCCGCCCCCATCACGCCGCCGGCAGGCCCGGACCCGACCGCAAAGACGGGAATGTCGCTGGCCGTTTCCACCCGCATCATGCCGCCCGACGACGCCACCACCAGAAGCGGCGCGGTCATCCCGGCGGCGGACAGGTTGCGCGTCAGGTTGGCGAGATAGCGGCGCATCTCTGACAGCAGATAGGCATTCACCACCGTGGTCGACGTGCGTTCGTATTCCTTCATTTCCGGCAGGACGTCGCAGGACGCAGTCACCAGCAGGTCGGGAAAATGTTCTTCCAGAATCTCGACCGTGCGCCGTTCGTGCGCCGGATTGATGCAGGAATTGATGTAGCAGATGGCAACGGATTCGATGCCCTCGTCGACGAGTTTGCGGGCGGCGGCAATCACGTCGTCTTCCGGCAAGTCCGAAACCGGCCGGCCGTCGGCGCCCATCCGTTCGCCCACCTCGAGCCGGTGGCGCCGGGGTACCAGCGGTTCGGGCTTTTCCCACGACAGATCGAACATCGTCGGCGTCCGGATGCGCCCGATTTCGAGGACGTCGCGGAAGCCCCGCGTCGTGATCAGCCCGGTGCGGGCGCCGGATTTCTGCAGGATCGTGTTTGAGCCGACGGTGGTGCCGTGGACGACTTCGCGCACGTCGGCGAACGATGCGCCGACATCGTTGAGCAATCCGGCCAGCCCGTCGACCACCGCCTGCCCCGGATCGTCCGGCGTCGAAGCGACCTTGCGCACATGCAGCGCACCGTCGGCAAGCTGAGCCACGATATCGGTAAACGTTCCCCCGATGTCGCATCCGATATGTATCGTGGTATCCGTCATGGGCTCACTTTACGACCAGAGGAACGTTTATCCGACGCGTAATCGTCCGGCCGTTGACGAAGCGCTGAAGGACGGCCTCGCCAACCCAGCCGCCGGCCTGCCAGCCGGCCGGGGGCAGTTTGCGCCCGCTGATTTCCATGCGCCAGGCCTGCGCCCGGTCGAGCCGGATTTCCCGCGCCACGATCGCGGTACCGCCCGGATCGAGAATGCGCATCTTGAGCACGTCGCCGCGCTGCACCCCGAACATGGCGGCCCACAGGACCAGCGCCGATGCGTGGCGCGGCATGCTGACGGGGCTGCGGGCGGACGAGCGGATGCGTTCCCGGCTCGGCGTATGATCGGTGAAACCGGCGGCATAGAGCGCGAAGCCTGGATATCCAACCTTGGAATCCTTGTGCCAGATCGGCCGTTTGGGTCCGTCGCAACCCGTCGCGACGGCGGCACCGGTGAAAGGATCGATGGTCTTGCCGTCGACGCGAAAGGCGATATGGACATGCGGAAACTGCGTCTTGCCGGACATGCCGACCAGCCCCAGCTTGTCGCCCCGCTTTACCCGGTCGCCCAGCTTAACGCTGATCGATCCTTTTCGCATATGGCAGTACTGGCTTTCCCAGCCGCCGCTGTGCTGGACGATCACGCCGTTGCCGCACTCCTTCCGCCCGACCAGTTTCCGCGCTTCGGGTGTGAGTTTGAAGAACTCGTCCGCCCCGTCGCGGGCCGCCGTCACCAGCCCGGGACCGGCGGCGATCACCTCGGCTCCGCTACCGTCTGTCGCCCGGAAATCCCGGACCGCGAAGTCGGTGCCCTTGTGGCCGTTATAGGTCCGGAAGCCGCAGCGATGGTCGAGCGCTTTTTCATCTGGCGCTGCATCCGGCAGATTGATGAGCCAGCAATCCCGGTCAAGGGTGCATTTCAGCGGCATGGAGAACCCGCCGTCCGGCGCGACCTGCGCGTTGACGGCGAAGGCAAACGACGCGGACAAAGTCAACGCGACGGCGGTGAGCACTCCCTGTGGAATTCGATTGCGCACGAGCTGGATGTTTCCCGCTGCTATTCCGCGGCCTGGGCGGACGCAGTATCCGCCGCCATCCATTTTTCGATCAGCCGCCGGGTCTGAACCACGCCGGCGTCGGCCGTGTTGTTCAGCATCTGCCTGTGCGGCGCGCGTTCCATATTCACCTGCTGACCGGCCAGAAAACCGGCGTCCTCGTCGAATGTGAGCGTGATCGACGCCTCGATATCGCGATCCAGTTGTTCATCGTCGAGTTGCGTATCCCGGACGAAGGCCCAGATCTGGTCCACGGTGCGCTCGTCGACCGGCAAAAGCATGCTGACGATGCGCGTATCGATGCCGGTATAGTCGTCCTCGCCGGCTTCCTTGCGGCTGCCGCCGGCAGGGACGCCGCCCGCGTCTATAATCACAACGGAGGGCGGTTCCAGCCAGATCTTCTGCCAGCGATCGATCCGGCCCTCGAAGCCGCCGACCCGCTTGTAGAAATTGGACGGTGTCGTGTTTTTCATGTCCCGCACCACATGCACCCGGTCGTTTTCGACCTCTGTCGTGATCGGCGTGCTGGCAACGTCCTCAGTGCCGATGGTGGACTGGTGCACGAAGGTGGTGTGGGTCAGGTCGAGAAGATTGTCGACCAGCAGAACCCAGTTGCAGTCGTAGCGCGTGGTGCCCGTCACCGGCTTCCAGCCGGGAGAATCCAGCCAGTGCACGTCGGGGATCAGGGTCTCGTCTGCGTTCTCGGCCGCCCCCATCCAGGCCCAGATCAGGCTGTATTTCTCCACCACCGGATAGGTACGGATTTTCGCCCGGCCGGGAACGTTCTTCTGCCCGGGTATGGAGACGCAGGCCCCGGCACGATCGAATTGCATCCCGTGATAGCCGCACATGATATTCTCGCCGTCGACGCAGCCAAGCGACATGGGCGCGAACCGGTGGGGACAGCAATCCTCCACCGCCGCGGCGACGCCGGACGCGGTGCGATATACGGCCAGCCCCTCTCCGAGAACGCGTTTCGCCAGCGGCCTGTCTTCCAGCTCGTGGGACCAGCACACCGCGTACCAGGCGTTATAAATAAAATCCGTCATACGATCTTATCCCGCATCCCCGGACTGTATTCCATATGAACCGGGAATCAAATCTGCCGCTCGACCCCTTCCCAGAAGGGATCGCGCAGCCGCCGTTTGGCGATTTTTCCGGGCCCGGTCGTCGGCAGCGGCCCGTCCTCGAAAGACACGGATTTCGGGATCTTGTAGCCGCCGATCTTGCCGCGGCAGAACTCGATGACCTCGTCTTCGGATATATCCGCCGCCCCGCCGCGCTTGACGACGACAGCGTGCACCTGCTCGCCCCATACGTCGTGGGGGATGCCGATGACCGCGACTTCCAGCACCGAGGGATGGGTGGAAATGACGTTTTCGACCTCGACCGAATAGATGTTTTCGGCGCCGGAGATGATCATGTCCTTCTTGCGGTCGACAAGATAGAGATGCCCCGTTTCGTCGACATAGCCCATGTCGCCGGTGTGGTACCAGCCGCCGCGCAGCGCCTCGGCCGTGATCTTCGGCTTGCGCCAGTATTCCTTCATGATCTTCGGCCCGCCGAACACCACCTCGCCGATCTCGCCGGTCGCCACCTGATTGTCGTCGGCGTCGACCACCATCATGTCGATCAGCGGCGACGGCACCCCGCAGGAAGCCGCACGGTAATGGCCGTTTTCGTCCAGCGTCAGATCGTGATCCTGCGGCTGCAGACAACACGCGATACCCGCCGTCTCCGTGATGCCGTAGGCATGCAGCAGCATGCTGCCGGGGAAGAATTCCTCCGACTTCTGCAACACGCCGAGCGGCTTCGGCGATCCGCCGTACATGATCTGCGTCAGACTGGACAGATCGTATTTGGAAAGATCGGCGTGGTTGGCGATCAGCGCGATCAGGGTGGCCGGCAGCGACGTGATCGTCACGCGTTCCTTCTCGATCAGCTCCAGAACCCTGTCGGGCTGGAAATGAACCGATACCTGGCAGCCGCCGACCAGCGGCACCGCCCAGAACGCGAGCGAATCGGCCAGATGGAACATCGGCGCCGAATGCAGCCAGACCGAGCCCAGCCGGTAGTCCATCGTCGTCGCGCAGTCGACGCCGCACCAGTAGATATTCTCGTTGGTCAGGCAGACGCCCTTGGGATCCCCCGTCGTCCCGGACGTGTAGTAGATCTGGATGATATCGTCCATTTCCGCGGCCACGGGCGTGAAGGCGTCAGACGCGTTGGCCAGCAGCGTTTCGTAATCGCGCACCCCCTCCGGCGGGTCGGAAAGCGCGAGGCCGACGGAAATCTCAAGCGACGGCGCCTTCTGCTTCACCTCTTCGTAGAGGCCGATAAACGGCTCGGACAGCATCACCGCCCGGGCATCGGAATCGTTGAAGATGTATTCCAGTTCCGGCGCCGCCAGCCGCGAATTGAGCGGCAGGAACGTCAGCCCCGCCAGCGCGCAGGCGTAGTAGGCCTCCGCATAGCGCTGGGAATTCCAGTCGAGGATCGCGACGCGGTCGCCCTTCTCGAGCCCCAGCCCCGTCAGCGCGTTGGCCAGCCGGTTCACCCGCGCCCCGAGCTGCCGGTAAGTCAGGCGCGACTCGCCGTCGACGAAGGCCGGGCGGTCGGGAAAAAAACTGACGGCGCGGTCCAGAATGCGATGTGCGGGATACATGTCCCATCCTCCCTGTTCGTTGCCCGGATGGTGCGTCGGCAGGCGACGGAAATCAAGCTGGCGCCGACGACCTGCGCCCCGACTTGCCCGCCGGCAAACCGCCTCCTACCATCGCGGCAATATCAACCGGGAGGACGAGATGGACTATACGGAAATAAAATTCGACGTGCGCGATGACGGCATCGCGACGATGACGCTGAACCGGCCGGACAAGCTGAACAGCTTCACCCGCAAGATGTTCGACGAATGGAAGGACGTGGTCGCGCGCTGCGTGTTCGAAGACAATATCCGCGTCCTGGTCGTCACCGGCGAGGGCCGCGCGTTCTCGTCCGGCGTGGACCTGGCCGCGCTCGGCAGCGACAAGCTCAAACAGCCGGCCTTCCGGTTCTATTACCGCCAGGCGCACCAGGCTTTCGACGATATGGAAACGGCCGAGATTCCGATCATCGCGGCGGTAAACGGGCTGTGCTACGGCGGCGGCGTGGAGCTCGCGCTCAGCTGCGACATCGTGCTGTCGTCCGACATGGCAACTTACTGTCTGGTCGAAAACCAGTTGGGCGCGATCCCCGCATCCGGCGCCTGCAACCGGATGATCCACCATGTCGGTCTGTCCAAGACCAAGGAACTGATCATCACCGCCGATCCCATCAACGCGCCGGAAGCGCGCCGCATTGGCCTGGTCTCCCAGGTGTACAAGCACGACGAATTCATGGACCGGGTCTACGCCTATGCCGAACGCCTGCTGAAGAACTCGCCCTTCGCGATGGGCATGGCGAAACACGTGGTCAATATGTGCGTCAACGCGGACATGCATACGGGGCGCGATATAGAACGCCTCGCCCAGTCGGCGCTGTGCATGTCGGAAGACCACAAGGAAGGCATGGCGGCGTTCTTCGAAAAACGCGATCCGGTTTTCAAGGGGGAGTAGCGGGTAACGCGGCCGCGCCTCATCCCCTCTCCCCTCCGGGGAGAGGGTTAGGGAGAGGGGGAAATAGGAAAGGCCAATATTCCTTGTTTCACCCTCTCCCTAGCCCTCCCCCTCAAGGGGGAGGGGACTCAGGTATCGCCATCAATCCGAAAAAGGCACGTCTTCTCCGTCCGGCACCGGCACCCGGAACACGTTCAGGGTGAAGGATATGAACGTGTAGTAGCCGCAAATGCCGATCAGTTCGACCATCAGCTCGTCGCCCAGCGCATCCACGCCGCGGGCATAGGCATCGTCGGAGAGTTTCCCGGACGTCACGATCTCCCGTGCCAGGTCGTAGACCAGTTGTTCCCGGTCGGTAAGTGGCGCCGGCGTCTCGCCGTTCCGCAGCTTTTCGATCGCCCCGGCGTCGACGCCCTCCTCGACCGCCAGCGGCGCATGGGCGAACCATTCGTAATTTGCCTGCCAGTGCTGGCCGACAGTGCAGATCGCGAGTTCGCGGAGATTGCCCGGCATCTTGGAGCCGTAGCGCAGGAACGCGCCGACCTGCTGCGCCGGATCGGCAAGACCGGGCGCATGCAGCCAGGGTCCGAACGGCCCGCGGATGGAGCCGCGCGTGCCGGCGATCGAGTCCGCGATCCGCTTCTGTTCGTCGGAATAGGTGGAAGGGTCCGGGGGATTGAGACGCTGCATTTTTTTGGCTCCGTTAGACTATGCGGGCGCACACTACCGGAGCGGTAATAGAAAGGAAAAGCCCGCAAACAAAAGGGGCGGTCCGGCCTTGGAGGGGAATTGGCCGAACCGCCCTTAGTTTGGGGGACGGAGAACCTGACAACGCCGTCCCGCTCTGGTGCCTGGTTACCTAATCGGCAGCGCCAGCCCGAAAATCCATTTATGCATCAGGCAGCATCCCTTCCTGAAAATGCGACGCGCAGACGGTCCTGCTGCGACTTCACTGCGTTGTCGTCTTTCGAGGCGGCCGGCGCAGCGGCCTGTTCCCGACGCCGGGCATTTACAATCGCCCGCTGGAACAGAACCGCCTTGCGCGCCTTTGGAAACGATTTCATCGCTTCCTCCTCATCCGTCACGAACAGCGGAACCAGGTCCGCGGCGTGAGCTTCGCCGTCAGACCGGTCCGCGAATCTGTGTACTGCAGCACCTGCAGAGAATTTTTCGACTGCAGCCGGTAGGTGTATGTCTTTTCGTCGACATGGACCCGAAGCAGCCCGCCGTCGATCTGGATGCGTACGGGGTTGCGATATTCCTGGCGCCCGTCGCGGACGACCTGATGCATCTGGTTACCGTTCATCACATAGGTGAAATCGCTGCCGTTGCGGCATTCCCTGTTCACGCTCCAGCCGCCGACCACATCCGCGGGCCGGAGCGCCGCGGCGGCGGTGCCGGTTACTGCGGTGGTGACGGTCAGTGCCACGATCGCGAGAGCTCGTCGCATTTTCGCTCCTTCCTGGATTCTGTCCTTCGGTCTTTTTCGAAGGCCAGTCGTCTTCATGACGATCCGATCTACATCCGCGCTACAGTGCGCATGAATGAATAATGCAATATAGGCTTTAACATGTTTTTAATTTTTGATCGTGTTTCCGTTTTAATTTAATAAAAATATTTTTTATTTGGATTAAATTTGAAATGCATTGCTCGTTATTATTCTTATTATTTATCGGAAACTTTCATAAAATTTTAGACGAAATTTCCCAGCACGCGCTTATTGAATTCACACCTCGGCTCGCTATATTAGAACGACTATATTATATTTTTCAACCTATTGATAATATGATGGATTAATTCCGTTTAACGATCCACCCAAACACCAAGGAGAACTGAAGATGATCGGTCGCAAGATACCCAATGTAACTTTCAAAACCCGTGTCAGGGACGAAACGATCGAAGGCCCGAACCCTTTTCGATGGGAAGACAAATCCACGGAGGATTATTTCGCCGGAAAAAAAGTGGTGCTTTTTTCGCTTCCGGGGGCGTTTACGCCGACCTGTTCGACGTATCAGTTGCCCGATTTCGAAAAACTTTTTGACGAATTCAGGTCCGAGGGCATAGACGAAATCGCCTGCATCGCGGTCAACGATGCCTTCGTGATGAACGCCTGGGGCAAGGCGCAGGACATCGACAACATTACCCTGATCCCGGACGGTTCCGGCGAATTCACGCGGAAAATGGGCATGCTGGTGTGCAAGGACAATCTCGGATTCGGGATGCGGTCCTGGCGGTATGCCGCGATTGTCGACGACGGCGTCGTCACGGACTGGTTCGAAGAGCCGGGCTTCGAGGACAATTGCGGCGAAGATCCCTACGGCGAATCCTCGCCCCAGAACATTTTGGAGAAACTGAAGGCGGGAGCCGTAGAGCAACGCAACGCCGCCTGACGCCCCGTCCACCACTCTGGCTAAACACCCCCCGGCATCGCCGCCGGGGGGCTTTTCTATGCGGGCCGCGTGACTTCCCAAACCTCGTTGATCTTCGTCCCGGCGCAGGCGAACGTTGCCGCCACCGGGCAGCGCCAGCGTAGCTGTTCTTTCAGGTCTTCAAGCTGCTCGTCGGTGGCATCCGTCTCCAGCGTGATGGTCAGATCGATTTCGGGAAACGACGGGTCGACCCTGGCCTCGCCGGTATAGCAGCGGGTATCGAATTTTCCGGTCGCGGCGATGTCGCTGTCGCGGAACGTGATCCCGAGCTCGCTCGCGATCTGATTGGCCACGACATGCGTGCAGCTCGCCAGCGCCGCCATCAGGGCCTGCAGCGGCAGCATGCCTTCGTCATTGCCGTGCCGCGACGCGGGTTCGTCGATGATCATTGTGTGGTTGCCGGCCGTGATGTTCGACCGGGTCGGGTTCGGGCAGGTCGCCGTCACCGGTATCTTCACGAACTGGGGCATTTTTACTTTTGCCATGTCTCATTTCCTGACGAAGGTTTCTGAATCGGCACCAGTTACCGATTGTCCCAAATGTAGTATCGATGCACCGGCTATTGGATGACATTTCAATGATCAATACTACCTCCCCGCTCCTGCTCGTCGGATCGATCCCGCTGGACGATACGACGGCCGTCCTCGACGCCGTCGCCGATACCATCGGCCCGCGCCTCGCCAGCGTGCCCGACGGAGAGACCGGCGTGCGGTCGAACTGGATTGGCTGGCAGCACGCGGTATTTGCCGAACAGCCGGCGCTCGAACAGGGGGCGGAGAAGGAACGCGCCTATCAGCTCAACCCGCCCTACCTGTTTGCACCCGGGAAATCAGCGGCGGATATCGACTTCGGCGACCTCGGTTTCGCGCGCGAGGCGATAAAGTCGTTCGATGCGTTTTCCGCCCGCCGCGGCGCGGGCCGGTTCGCCCCGGACGCACGGTTCCAGGTCTGCCTGCCGACGCCCTTCGCGCCCGTCTTCTCGTTCTGCGCCTACGACATACAGGGC
>Ga0181580_10000515_pt1 | contig 28995 bp, 29 predicted proteins | sample 071ome_23_FD_132413 | JGI IMG/M metagenome (GOLD analysis project Ga0181580, IMG submission 132413) | Coastal salt marsh microbial communities from the Groves Creek Marsh, Skidaway Island, Georgia - 071403BT metaG (megahit assembly) | ecosystem: Environmental > Aquatic > Marine > Intertidal... | reverse complement strand
ATCAATACCGTAAGCAGTGGGGTTGCCACAAGTACGACAATGATGGGAATTAGTGAGTTACCCCGTGAGCTTTTACGAAGGCCTAGGATGCCTTTTTTCGATTTCATGGCGTTCATCTTAGAGTTTTTTCGTGTATGTCAAAGCAAACATTAACGTTTGAGATTTACTGCCTCACTGTACATCGTGTCAGAAACAGTAATCACTCGGGCTCCCGCTTGGAAACTTCTTTGGTTTGCAATAATGTTGGCAAACTCGCCAGTAAGGTCCACATTGGAGAGCTCCAGAGAGTAAGGTCGGATCTCTCCGGTGCCTTCTGTCGTTGGGGCGACAAGGCCCGCATCAATCTGGCTGGCAAGGTCTCCTTTATTGGAATAGTAGCCATCGCCAATTCGGTCTAATTTTCCCGGTACCCGGAAGTCCGTAAGGTACACTTGTTGGGTGACTTCCGTTCCATCGTTGAGAAGGACACGAAGGGTTCCATCATTTTCAAAACGGTAGCTATCCACCTGTTGGATATCTTCGATAATAATGTCACCATCGGCTCCCTGCACATTGTAACCTTCCGAAGTCACCAGGTTGCCTCCTGCATCCCAGTTGAAATTTCCGGATCGGGTAAAGAGAGTTCCATTCACCTCGTCAGCATTGGGATTTCTGACTTGAAAAAATCCGCTTCCGTGAATGGCAAGATCCGTATCAATCCCTGTTTCCTGGATCGGGCCTTGCTTAAAATTACTAGAGACATTCACCATGCTCACACCAGAACCAACCTGATTGCCTGGAGCACCACTGGTCTCCGTGTAATCGTTTTTGAGGTATGCATTGTAGAACTCGTCGGCATATTCAGCTCGCATGCCTTTGAATCCCAGAGAATTCACATTGGCAACGTTGTTACCGATGACTTCCATTCCCTTAGTGAAGGTTTGTAGAGCACTAGCTCCTGTGTAGACTGAGGTAAGCATGGCGTTTTCCTAGGTTATTGTGGTGAAATAATGTTTTCTAAATGGGGTGATACGAAATTAGTTGGAGCTGGTAGGTGCGTCTTCAGTGCTCTCCGGCTCAGGCAATTCAACGCGAACAACGGAGGTGGATGAGAAATCACGTTCACCAATAGTGAGCTTCATTTCGCCTTCCTTATTGGAGACGGCCGTAACTACTCCTGAGAATTGATCGCCACCGGCTTCAGGTTGAACCGTGACAACTTTACCAAGGTAGTTTTGTACGGAGTGGTTCATTTGCCCCTGAATGAAGCTTTCAAAATTTTTGTTCAGATTACTCATCTGATCCAGAGAAGAGAAGCTGGCCATTTGTGCGACGAACTCTGTGTCCTTCATCGGCTCCATGGGATCCTGATACTGCAATTGGGAAGTCAGCAATTTGAGGAAGTCATCCATATTGAGCTGAGATTGCTTGGTCGGCAGAGCACTCTGAGTGGGCGTAATGGCACTGGAGACGGACTGGGTAGCTGCGGCTGTTGGGATCATGATGGTTTATCAGGGTTAGTTTTGTGATTGTTTAAAAGTGTAGTTGCTTGTGTTGAGCATTAATGGGCGAACTGTTTCCCTTCGATGGGTTCAAATTCAGGAGCTTCCAGATTGATGCCTCTTTCTGAGGCTTCCACCCGTAGACTTTCCCAGGTCTTTTCCAGAGCTTCCTGGAGGCCTTTTGATTTTGTGGAAAATTGTACTTTCAAGCCGCCGTTGTTCGGGCGAACATTAATTCGAACCAAAACCTTTTCACCATCCGGCATATCCAGTGTGACACGGGAAGTTCCGCCACTTTCCTGCATACGGAAGATTTGCTGAGCAAGTTGAGCCACTGGGCCACTATAGGTGCCCTGAGCGGCAGTAGACTGTGCAGAATTGGCGGCACTAGCCATTTGCTGAGTGGAAAAATTTTCCTGCGTATTCTGAACCTGCTGTTGCTGATATACTTCCTGCAGGTGAGCTTGCAGTTCTTTATTCGATGACTGAGAAGAGTTCTGCTGGTTTTGATTACCGGAAGAATCGGATGGGGTTTCAGAATTGTCCCCCTTGGCTTCAACTTTGTTAAATAATTGTTCGGTGCTTGGGTTGGGCTCAACAGTTTTCGAAGAGTTGGCAGAATGTGCCTGACGTGTAGTCCGAGTCTTGGAAGGCGATTGCTGAAAAGGAGTCGCCTTTGGTTGCTCCAGAGGTTGAGGTTTGGGGAGATGTATGGATTTTACTTGCGACGATGTTACCTGCTGGGAGGCAGTCAGCTGAGCTTTGGCTTCCAATACGGGTTTAGTGGTGTTGCCGGTAGGTTGTTTCGCGACAACTTCCTGGCCTCGTTGATTCACAATTTTAGAAGACTGAATTTTTTGCTGGGTTCTAGCTGCATCGGCCTGCTGCGGTGTAAGTACCCCTGCTGGTGCCACTTTTTGCTTTGCATCGCCTAATGTCTGGGCACTGGGCTTCTTGGAGGTAAACTGTTGTGGATTACTCTCATTGGGGCGGGAAGTCAGCATCCCTTGCTGAGCATGGATTTCACTGTCATGATCCAATGCTTGTTCTTGCATGGGGCTGTTACCTTCAGCGGCGGCCTGCGACTCCTTATCCAGAATGTATTTGTGAAACAGGTCCTTCTCGGGGAGTTCAAGATTTTGCCGGCCAACCTTTTCCCTTGGCGAAGAGTTGACTAATGCAGATGCCGGGGATGCTTGCGATGTGATGTTCTCAGTCAGTGCCATGATCGTTATGAGGGAAGGTGTGTAGATCGGTGTGGTGTTAAATGGGCTCAGCCTCCGTTGTTTGGATCAGCGGATTCTTCGACCACCAGTGTACGAAGTTGTTGCAGAAGGGCGGCGGCAAGAGCCTTAGATTCATCCGTGGCTTCTTTTCCACCTGTCATTTCCTGCATAATCGGAGCAAAATCCTTAGGGTCCATTAATTCGATTATTCCAGTGACGGTCTCGTCTGGTATGGATAAAGACACTGGCTCTGCGTCTGTAAGACCTTGTTCTTCCCGAGCTTTTTTAAATTCATCCTGATTCATTTGGAGGAATAAAGTGACTGCGGCGACAGGTGAAAGGCCCTCTACCGTGGCCGCCAGATCCTTCATCTGATTCAACTGGGCTTGCTCCAGAAACAGGCGGCGATCCTGAAACTTCTTTACCCGGTCATCGAAGCCAGCCTGAAGCTCAAGAATTTGCTTCTTATGGATATCAAACTCTTCTAACTCCTGACGTATACTGTTGCGACGATTTTCCAGATCCTGCTCTCTTTCGCGGATCAATTCATCGCGTCTTTCCAGTTCTGCAACAAAGGCTTTCAGGTCATCCGTCAAGTTGGCAGGATACTGGATTGGTTTTTCCGGAGCAATGGCAAGCTGGGGTGCATGAGTGTCACCATACTTCTCATTAAACTTTTTCAGTGCACCGCTCATCATGAAGAAGAGCAGTGCCATCGAGAGCACTAGTGAGATAGCGACGACAAACCAGAGGGATTTGAGGAATTTCATAGTTTCCTAATTCAGTTGTTAAAGTTTCAGAGTTGGATGATTGTTATGAGGTCACAAATGGGGAGTGGTAGGTAGAGCGATTGTTGGCAAGTTCCTCCAACAGCTTCTCTTCTTCCTTAAATTGGATGAATATGTGTTCTTCTTTTTTCCGTTCGCGGTGATTATCGAGAGCCTTGAACTCTCCTCTTTTGGAAAGGTATTCCTGATGCTTCTCGTCCTTCACCTTTTCTTTTTCAGTGAGGAGTTCTCGACTTTCCTCCAGCATCTGCTTGGCATTGGCCATGGAGCCGTAAAAGGAGGCCAGCATTTGAGCACTGACTCCACTACGCACATTGTTCTGGATCTGGCTGGCGATCTTGGAAATCTGGTTCTCGATCTTCTTACAATTATCGAGTTGGTGCTCCCAGTCCTGCATCGCTCCAGCGTATGCTTCCAAGGCAGTATCCATGGTCTGTTCACGCATGTGAAGCAGGTGTTGCAAGCGATAATGAAAAGGCTTCATCCGACAAGAATCTCCTTTAATCTGGCAAAGCTATCCACACGGGAAATTTTTTCCTCATCCGCCTGACGGAGGAATTCCCGGATGAGCTCATACTTTTCAATGGCTTTATCAATGTGAGGGTTGGTGCCCTTCGCATAGGCACCTACATTGATCAGGTCTTCATTTTCACGGTAGACGGCAAGAAGGTCTCGAGCTTCTGTGATGAGAGCGACTTCTTCTTCACTGCAAATTTCCAGGTAGAGACGACTGACGCTATCCAGCACTTCGACAGCAGGATAGTGGTTGGCATTGGCCAATTTTCGACTCAAGACAATATGCCCGTCCAAAATACTTCTGACTGCATCCGCCACGGGCTCATTCATGTCATCGCCTTCCACCAACACGGTGTAAATCGCAGTAATCGAACCGGTCTCTCCGGTACCCGAACGCTCCAAAAGCTTGGGTAGGGCACCGAAAACAGAAGGCGTATACCCTCTTGTTGTTGGGGGCTCTCCCACGGCCAAACCAATTTCACGTTGGGCCATGGCAAATCGGGTCACCGAATCCATGAGGAGCATGACGTTTTTACCCTGGTCACGAAAATATTCCGCAATGGCAGTAGCAACATTGGCGGCACGAATACGTAGCGGAGCAGGCTGATCGGAAGTGGTTACGATCAGAACAGTCTTCCGCATCCCTTCTTCTCCCAATTGTCTCTCAATGAACTCCTTTACCTCACGTCCCCGCTCTCCAATCAGAGCAATCACATTGACATCCGCTTCAGAATTCCGGGCGATCATTCCCAACAAGACAGACTTCCCCACACCACTACCGGAAAAAATTCCCACACGTTGCCCACGACCAAGAGGAATAAAGGAATCAATCGCTTTAATTCCGGTTTCAAAGGGGGCTTCAATCGCCTGCCGGGACAGTGGATGAGGTGGATGAGATTTCAGGATGCCGGAATTTTTTGCCCGAAGGACACCCTTCCCATCAATTGGACGCATTCTCCCGTCCAGCACACGGCCCAACAAGCCGTCCCCGGCGGGAACTGTGTTGCTTTCATGTGAGGTAACCACTCGACAGCCCGGATGTAAATCGTGCATTTCGCCAAGAGGCATCAGCAAGACCCGGTTTTCCCGGAAGCCGACAACTTCTGCAGGAGCCGACTCACCGGACCGTTCGGATTCGATCATACAAATTTCACCGAGTGCAGCATCGGGACCTTCCGACTCAATGACCAATCCATTGACATTCAAAATCCTGCCAGACTTCTCATACGTGGTGATGTCACCAAGCTGGTGCTCCATCCGATCGAGGCTTTCTGAAAGCAGATCCATCACGAGTTAGCTCCCCCCAAAGAGCGTAACCGTGTCGTGACACTTCCATCCAGAGTGCCAAACCGGCTTTCGACAAAACAGTCTCCACGATTGAGGCTGTCATCTTCTTCAAATTGGATATCAGGATAACGGGCAGACAACGCATCACCACTATCGTCTCCACCAAAAAGACCTGACAAGGCCTGGGCGAAATCAACACTATCTGCGGCGGCATCCGGAGATTCCTTCCCCTGACCTCCGGCATCAAGGTTACGCAGCAATTGAAGATCTTCTGGATGAAGACGCACCCGAAGCTTTTCATCTTCCGGAGCCTCTTTGATGATCTTATCAACAATCGCTTGTACGTGCTTTGGTTCGACTTCGATAGATTCGATCACTCTTTCAGCCGCCCTAACGACAAGCTGCGGCACTCTCTGAGATAGTTGTGCCATGGCATTCTCCTGCCCCTCCTGTAAGGATTGCAGCAGCGCATTCTGACGATTTGTCATTTCCTCCCGCAGAGCTTCTACTTGTGCAGCAATTGCTTCATGAGCGTCCGCTTTTCCACGTTCGTAGGCAATTCTCTCCCGCTCCTCGGCGTCCTGAGCAGGAACAGAGGGTTTTCCGCAGTAGGTCACTGTGACCTTTTTCAGAGGCCGCGGAAATTTAATGGTTCTATTCGACAAGTCCGCCATCACCTGTGGAGAGGGAAATTTCTTCGCTGGATTCGAGAAGTCTTACGGTTTCCATAATTCTGCCCCTTGCGTCGTCGACAGACTTGCGGGGGACAGGACCCATGAATTCGAGTTCTTCCTTAAGATTTTCTGCCGCACGTTTGGAAACGGCCCCAAAGAAGGCTTTTCGCAATTCGTCGGAAGCAGGCTTCAGAGCCAAAATCAGGTCTTCGGTCTGCACATCCCGGGCAATCTTCTGCAGGTCCATGACTGGAAGCTGGATGAGATCGTCGAAAGTGAAGAGTGAATTGCGAATCTTTTGGGTAAGTTCTGGATTCCGCTCTTCAAGACGCTCCAGAATCTTGTCCTGAACATTGGAAGAGACCTTCTTGAGAAGTTCCGTTGCCGCTTCCGATCCTCCCCCGGAGTGCCAGGGAGAGGTCGAGCCTGCATCGGTCAATCGCTTGATGGATTCAGCCACACGGGAGATTTGCTCCGAAGTGTAGTCCTCCAGGTTGGCGATCCGGTCGACCACTTCATCCTGCTGCTCCGAAGAAAGATAAGTGAAGACCTGGCCTCCCTTTTCCTTACTTAGATTAGCGATGACGAAAGCGATTGTCTGGGGCTGCTCCCGGGCAAGAAGGCTGTAGATCTGGCGAGGGTTGAGCTGGTCCACACTGTCCATCAAATCCGCAGCACTGCGGCCTGGTTCAATGCGATTGACCATGGTCTTCGCCTTGTATTCACCTTTGGCGATTTCCAATGCTTTCTGAGCAAACTCGAATCCGCCGACAGATTCCTTGAGACTGTCTCCGATAATTTCAGCGAATTCCTCAACCAGTTTCTCCTGGATGTCACGAGGCACATGGGTCCAGCGGTTGATTTCTTTACAAATCATCTCCGCTTCATGGTCCTCAAAGTTTTTAAGGAGTTCACCCGCAGCCTCTTTCCCCAGCACGATCAGCAACATTGCCAACCGCTGGGTCTTGGAGAGGGAGTTGTATTCTATTCCAGAATCTGCCATGGTTTTTCGAGTTTTCTACAAGTCAGGTTTACTTATTTCCGGGTAATGGTTTACTTCTTGTTGACCCAGGATCTGAGGGCGGAACCTACGTTTTCACTACGATCACGAATCAGTTCATTAAGCAACTCAGGGGTTAAAGCATCAGCAAGTGCAGGCACCGCAGTACCATCCGCATTGTAATTTCCGTCCATAAGGGCGGCTGTGGTTTCTCCGTTTTGCGAATCATCGATGATTTCCACTTCAGGTTGATCATCGGCACGGAACTTCCTCATGATCATGAAGAAGAGAATCAGGACACCAGCAGCAATGAGAAGGCCAATGATGAGGTTCACCAGTGGAGCGTATTCATCGAGGGTGTTATTCCACTTGTCTCCAAAGGTCGGAGCAAAAGCCGGTGGACGGGCAAAGGAGTGCTCAGCAACCGCAACGCTGCCGTTGATATATCCATTGCCTGTTTTATCCTCTTGTAGGCCAATGGCACCAGCGACAAGACGAGTAATCTCATTCAAGTCATTCTTGATGGGATTGCCCAGATAATCCAAGTTGCTGACCAGCACGGAGGCGGTGACGTAATTTATCTCACCAGGATTCTGAACCGTTTCAGTTAACAAACTGTCGACAATGTATTCCGTAGTCCGGCTTTCACGTTCTTCTTCAGTTTGTGCAATCGGAAGGTCGTCTACTGAGCCAGGAAGATTTTGAGGTTCATTCTGGTTTTGACCGACTCCAAGATTTCCAAGAGCCCGTTCACGAGTATTCAGGCTGTCCTCGTCGTGCATTTCCTTTTTGGCGATGCTGCCATCGTCATTATGATCAAAATCCTGATCGACGATGGTCACACTTTTCATATCCAGATCGATACCGATACGGGCAACAACATTACCTCTGCCAAGCATCTTTTCGAGCATGCTCTCCACCTTCTTGGCCATATCCGCTTCACGCTTGTTAATGTAACGGGCACTTCCGCTGGCTTCTCCAAAAAGTCCATCATCCTGAAACTGCTCAGTCAGTGTATTGCCCTTATTATCGACAACGGCAACATCCTGAACCGTAACATTGGGAACCGCATTGGCGACAAGATAACGGATGCCATTCACGGCTTTGTCTGCCAGAGTGATGTGACCGGTATCAACGAAGACAGAGGCCTTGGCCTTTTCGTTGGGGTCAATCTTGATCAGGCGGGTATCCGGTTCAACGATGAGAACGCGGGCATTTTTCACACCTTCCAGAGACATGATGGTACGGGACAGCTCACCTTGAATGGCACGGGTTTTTTGCAGCTTGGTGACAAAATCACTCGTACCGATTTTGCCAGGTTCACTACCAAACAACTCCAGACCGATGGTCTTATCACTGGGCAAACCTTGTTCGGCCAGTGTCATGCGAAGACGATGCACATCTTCTTCCAGAACACGGACACCATTGCCAGTCTCCGTGGTTTTGAACTTGGTACCGGAGGCTTCCACCACGCTGACAACCTTGGCCATATCATCATCCGACAGACCTCCGTAGAGGAGTTCCATCTTAGGTTTACTAGCCCAGAACATGACTGCTGCAGCAACAGCGATCAAGCCGACAACCGCACCGCCTGCAGCCACTCTTTGACCAGTGCTGAGGCTTCTCCAGAAATCTTGAATACTTGAGAGATTCATTTGATTGATTCCAAAATTAAGGGGTTACTGTGGCTGGAAACTAAACGTTCATACGCATCAGGGTCTGGTAGGACTCCTGGAGCTTGTTACGAACTTCGAGCATGAGATTGAAGGCAACACCGGATTCACGCATCGCGATGGTGGCCTCGTGGATATTATCACTGCGACCGGCCAGAAGATCACGCACTTCTTTCCCGGCATGCTTTTGCTTTGCATCCACGCCTTTGACCAAACCCTCAAGCATTTCCGAGAACCCTGGAGCACGCTCTACCTGAGGTGTCCCCATGGTGGAATGATAGGCCCGGGTTGCATGATCTGCAGCAGCCCCCTCCATAATGCTCGAAGTCGAACGCAGGTGATGCTGCATCTGATGCTGCCCGATCTGGGTGATGGACCTCTGTAGTTCAGACTGTTGTTGTTGAGCGCCGACGGCGCTGATTTCAGTTAGTATAGCCATGGTTTTGTATCTATCTTATGTTCTATCTAAAAGGAGTTCTTACGGGCAGTAGGTGTGTATCTATCTTATGGGTTACTGCCCGAGGGAGATTGCTTTCATCGCCATTTGACGTGAGGTCTTGGCGACATTGAGATTGGCCTCATAGGCACGTGAGGAGGAGATCATATCCACCATTTCGCGGGACACTTCCACATTCGGCATCTCGACCATACCGTCCTTATCCGCATGCGGATGGTCTGGATTATAAATCTTACGGCCTGGTGTCTTATCATCAAAGACGTCGGAAACCCGGACCCCCTGGTGCAGTGCATCGTACCCAAGATTCTTACGGGTATGATTGAAAGCGACAGGCTCCTTTGCCTCATCAATCAATGCTTCGAAAGCAACCAGCTTTCTCTTGTAAACACCACCATCCATGTCACGGGTGGTGTGAGCATTGGCGATGTTTTGCGCAATCACCGAAAGGCGTACCTTTTCGGCGGCCAGTGCATTACCAGTGGCCCGGATTCCAGGCATCAGATTCATGTGAGAACTCATTTGTATCTATCTTCTCTTAATGATGGTTAAAAATTATGTGGCTCAAACGGGATGGATTTACATCAATTGCCCCTTGATCGCCTGATTGAGGGTTTTGATCTTTCCACCGAGGTAGTCGGAGAGAAAGTAGTAATTCAAAGTGTTGCGATTGATCTCCAGCAGCTCTTTGTCCAACTCCACGTTATTACCATCGAGGCGAATCGGCTTGGTCCGCTTATCAATCTCCGTACGAATGCCCATGTTGGCAATTTTGTCCTTATCACCCCGCCCCAGGGCATCGGTCAGCTCCTTTTGAAAAGTGACAGGCAAATCACGACGCTTGTAACCCTTGGTTTCCGCATTGGCGATGTTGTTGGAGAGAGCTTCATGGCGGACATGAGCTGCATCCATCAGCTTTTTGGAGAGAACGTAATTTTGTGAAGAGTAAAGATTTTCTAACATGGTGCCGAAATCTATGCAACCTTCATGCCAATTCCACCAACACTCACGACCAGCCTTTTAGATATAAGGGAAAAAACTGTAATTTCTTTTCTCATTTTACGAAGGGCTATTGAAACGGCAAAAAATTCCGAGTAGGGAGCAGGAGGAATTCGACAACATCGAAAGCAGGTTCCGCACCACCCTTCTTACAATTTCTTCAGAAGCGGCTTGCCCTACTCCATCCAATTCTTTGTCTGCTTACTCCAAACCCAATTACTGCCCGCCCCTTCCAGAAAACGCCCAAATATGCGATTTCCCGACTTCGAGCCCTGCCTGTTTATTGTCTCCGACAAAGGGGATATCCTTAGTTATGAGCCGCACTTCCTGGAATGGCTTGGGGATCATACAGACCCCATCGTCGATTCTTCCTTTCGGGAAATCCTTGGCAAAATCAACCCAACCTGGCCCAACCTGATCCCGGATCGCCCCTGTGACTTCCCACACCACCTGTTCATCCCTTGGGAAAACCCCGAATCTGCAGAACATCCTTTTGGCCTGAATATTCGTAAACTCAGCCACGAGCACCGACATTTTCTCACCCTCACTCCTGAACTCTCCAAAACTTGGCCCCTTCCCCTGGACAGCCCGAACTCGGATGCCACACTGCGCTCGATGGCCCTCCGGGCACTCAATGCAGAAGAACGCCTGGAAACCTACATTGAGAACTTTCCCGGGACCTTCTTTTCTCAGCGACCGGACCTCTCCTTCAGCTACCTCGGAAATGGTGCCGCAGACCTCCTTTCCCACTCCCCTGAGCAACTTTATAATAACAGTGGAGTCTTTCTCAACCTAATCGACAATGGAGACCGGGAAAGATTTATTGATACATTGCGAAACAACGCGTCCACCCCAACCCGGTTCAGCCAATCCTACCGCCTGAGAAAACCAAACTCAAACGATGTGGTATATGTCCTCGATGTCAGAACACCCAAGCTGACACCCTCGGGGATTCTGATCGGCTACGACGGAGTCTGGCTGGATGTGACACGTCAGGCCATCGCAGAAAACCGCCTCTCGGATACGGTATGGAAAGAAAACCTGACCCACCTGACCAACGGCCTGGCACACGACTTTGGCAATCTAATGGCGGGCATATATTCCGTCAGCGACATGCACCTGCAGAACCTACCGGAGCAGGACTCCATGTACGAACTGCTGGGAAACATCAAACACAGCTCACTGCAGGCGCAGCAACTGGTTCGCAAAATTCTGGATCTTCATAAAGACCAGAATGCTGGCAACAAAACCTACGCAGACCTCAAAGTCTTACTGAAAGAGCAGTTGGACCTGTGCAAAATCCTCGTTGCCAGAACCACCTCCATACAACTCTCCGTCCCCGAAGACCCCTTACCGGTACACATTGATGAATCCGCCTTTCGCCAAACCATCCTGAACCTGACCATCAATGCACGGGAAGCCATGGGACCTACTGGGAAAATTGACATCCAGCTCAGAAATGTAAACGCTTCAGAAGAAATGGCACCGCCCGGGGCACCATTCATGGGCCCCGCCCCTCAGGATGGAGTCATCATGGACTTTACTGACACAGGCAAAGGCATTCCAGAGGATACCATCGGAAAAATCTTCCAACCCTTCTTCACATCCAAACCCAATGGAAAAGGAAATGGATTTGGCCTCTACAACGCCAGAATTTTCGCAACCAACCACAGAGGTAAAATCGGAGTCAGTAGCAAAGTAGACGAAGGCACAACCTTTCACCTCTACCTACCCATCGTCAAAGAGTAAAAGAGAGAGAACTGGCATTGAATATGCTTTGAAAGCGTTTCCATTCAAAGCAACACCCATTCAAAGCCAGTCAATGAATCCTATTCTCGTCTCTTCTCTTGTCGGTGCAGGACAAAACCTTCTTTCCCAAGCAATGGAAGCAGGGACCTCCACGCAATCCGACGACCCCAACTTTTCCAAAGTCCTCAACAGCAAGATGTTTGATACGGCGAAATATATGGAAGAAAATGGCCTGCACTCTGCGGAGGACGTGGCCAAGCATATCAAGGAATTGAAGGCACAACTACTCCAAACGTCCCAATTTCTAAATACACCCTACGGCCACGAAGAACCCTCAAACGTCCAAATACTGGCGAGTAATAACGGCTACTCACTGAACACTCCCCAGCACAAGACGACCATACCCACCAACACCCAGTCTCACAGAATCGCTCATGTCATTCATAGCCTGCAGACTTGGGTAGAGCAGCAAACCTGACTCTCACCTCAAGCCTAAGCCTGGCCCCCAACAGGAACCCACCCCATTGAGCAACTCCAACGAAAAAGAGGCCTCTTCCTACTCCTCTCTACTGGATACCATCGAGCACTTACCGCCCGATAAACTCAGCAAAATCAGGCAATACCCGAAACTGGCGTCCCTCCAAAGCATCTATCAGGCACTCAGTTCAATGCTGGAGTCGGATCACGCTTACCTTTCCCAGGTAGCAGAACTCATTAGTCGTGACCCCCCGTTGACCTCAAGACTACTAAGGCTGGCCAACACCCTGATTTACAATGACAGTGAAGCCTGTGTCGATATCGAAGAAGCGGCATTGGCCGCAGGTTTCGACAAAATCAATCAACTCCTGTTGGCCGCTCCAATCATTCAGGACCTCCAGCAACTGCAAAAAGAGCACGAACACACAAATTGGACCGAATTCTGGCAACACAGTATCGCCACCGCCATTTTATCCAGAGAGATCTTTTCACAACGGGGAGAAACCTGCAGGGGGGACCTCGATTACCTTGCAGGCCTGATTCACAATATCGGCAAGATTATCATCGCCCTGACGTTCAACGAAGAATTTAAAAAAATTGCACAGAATCATCCAGAAGATGAAGATGAAGAAATTGAATATGAAAAAGCCCTTCTGGGATTAGACCATGCTCAACTGGGAGCCTACTACCTCTACATCAACGAGCTCCCTGAGGAAATCATTGATGCAACACAATTTCATATCAACCCCTGGGCTTCCACGCAATACCCGGAACTGACAGCAACAACGCAACTGGCCAGTAATCTCGCTAGATTTGCCGGAATTCCAGGAATCGAAAACCTCCCCACTCCTACATGGGAAAACATTGAACAACTAGCCTCCTGGCCAAAATTGTTTCCTGAAGAAAACGATCAACACCACATCAGGGAAGCTCTTCGCCCAACTCTGGAAAGCCTCCCCTTTTTCCTCCAGACCATGATTTAGACCCTGGAAAACTTACATCGGGCAATAATATTTGAAAAACCTGGCACTCGTGCCCGCGCCAGGATCAATTCGAATACTTACTTTCGATCCGCATTTGGGGCACCCCCCGACATAGGCAGTTCCCTCCCGATTTTTGTAAAGACGCCCGTAGGCTCCGCAATTCACAAACTGCACTCCCAGAAATAAACGCTTGGACCCTTGGCCAGATGATGAATGTGCATTACCCCCATTCATGGATTTCCTAATGATTGATCAGTTCTTCGTTTCAGGCTGGAGAAAACGAACCACATCGGACTCCAGGTTTGCCTGAATTTCTAAAGCAAATTCATCCTTAAGCAGGATGGACAACCAGGAATTACGCCCTTCCTTGCCCTTGTTGCCTATGGCAGCTTTGCCGTTTTCTACAAATTTTTCAGAATAAATACGGAAGTTTTCTACTAATTCATCCACTCTGGCACGAATTTGCCCGATCAATTCATTGACGCCCAACTTTGCCTCCCGTACGGCATCAATATCCAGATCATCGGGTTCCGCTGCCGATAAAATGCGTTCCAGCAATTCATGAAGATTCAACTGTCGAATCCACCCTTTCCCCAATTTACCCGGCAAAGAAAAAGTCTCACGATTGGCAGTGCCATCTGCCCGAACAAAAGTTGCAAAACCATTAAAATTTGTGTCCTCCAACAAAGTTAAGTCCACTTGGATCTCCTTAAGAACACCCCGTATACCTTCCCCTACCTCCAAGTGCTCAACCAAACCCTCCAGCCGACCAAGAAGATTACTCACCAAAAGCAACGCATTCGCTTGAACGTGTAGATAACTTAACCCCTCTTGCAGTGGCTCTTCTACCTTCTCACGGGACTTCAGAGGAAACTTCCCATTTCCAATTTCACGCGACATCCTCTCCAATTCACGTTTGGAATCGGGTGACCCACTTAACACACTTGCCAAGTGAATCAGTTGATTCCCGTCACTATCATCATCATTGAATGCCATTGCTCTAAATTTGTTAACGTAAATAAAGCTTGGAAAACAGATATCATTTTGCAAGCCAAAGCAAAAACAACATAAACCGTACATTCACGAGCTCCACTATGAGATCTCCAAACGCCTCCACCTTTAAGCTCTCCCTGGGACTGACAATACTGATTATCCTCGGATTATGCCCGGCCCTTTTCGCTCTCAAAATATATCCCATCAATTCGAGACCACTTCCTGCCGAAGATCTCAATCTGATTTTTGCGATCTTAGCCTGTGCCGCCATACCACTGGCCGCCATGACTGTAAACTCATGGCCTACAGGAAATAAGAAAGTCACACCGAGAGGACCATTTTCCAAACGCTACAAAATCCTGACTCCAGTGAAAATCCTGGCAGATCGGAAAAAACAAAAAAAAGGCCCTGCACAAAGAATGCGCAGAGCCCCAAATCCTGCCGCAACTGCAACTCCATCAATCTCAATGGCTCAATGGGCCACCCTCCCCCTATTCCAGCAAACCCCGGACTCCCCGACCGAGTCCCTGCTGGATCTTGCTGACAACCCATTGCTCATGATTGACAACGAAGGCAACATCCTGGCGGCCAACCATTCAGCTGAAGAAATACTCGAACTCACCCAGGAAAATTCCAAACTTATTAAAATTACTGACATCATTCCAAGACTCTTTCCCGACCCCGACGAAGAAAGTGAACCACTACAAAAATTTGCATTTCAAAACAATCAGACGGAAGTTGTCGGAATTGCCAGAGAAACACAGGCCATTACAACCAAAGGTAGAAAGATTCAGGTGCAGTTAAGGATGAGCAAACAGGAAGTCCACAATGCCTTGGTTATTGTTATTGAAATCATTCCTCAGAACTAGCAAGAACAAGCAGTAAAAACCCCTTATAAAACAGCAAAAAAGCCCTTGACTATCAGACCTACGGGAAGCACTTTATCCCCACTAATACCCTTAGATATCCCCATATTTCATACCTCACCCAGTCAATTAGTTAAACAAGCAGAATCATGGAAATCGGCGATGCAAACTCAGAGGTCAGGCGCCTCTTCAACTCGGACGAAGCTGTTGCGGTTCGGCGAAGTTTCCTCGAGCACATCTCAAAATGGCTCGAACTCCACGTCAAAAACAATGAAGACGACCTGACAGGTTTGGCCGTGCTTCTTGCTGATGGAGTGATTGATTTCTCTCAAATCAACACTGACGAACTCGAAGCATTTACAGGAGTAAAAAAAGGACTCACAGAAGCCTTTAACTATGCCAGTGCTCAATTTGAAGCCTACGACCAACAACTGGATTCACTACACTCCAAGTTTGCAAAAGACTTTGAGGACCTGGACCTGCAAATTGTTGCCGATAAAGATGCCTTCAGAAATTACCTGCGGATACTGACTCATGCTGAAGAGTACTACTTCATCAGCAGAAAGCTCAAGAGAGTCCACGACTCTGTCGGCACAGGCAAACTGGAAGACTAGTCCTTCTCCGGCTGCCAAACTTTCTAAAGCCCGCGTCCTGCGGGCTTTTTTTATTTACTAACCCAACTCTACTCCCAACCTCTCCAAACTCGATTTTTCAACGTATACCAATCATGGCACAACAAACTCTCAACATCTCCGTCCTTCCTGGGGACGGCATTGGCCCAGAAGTGATGGATGTCGCTCTCGATATCCTCAAAACCACAGGACAGAAATACGACTTCGACATCCAGTACCAGCAAAACGACGTTGGTGGCATCGCGATTGATAATCATGGAGTCGCCCTGCCCGATCAGACTTTGGAAGACTGCCGTCAAAGAGACGCCATCTTATTCGGCTCCGTAGGTGGCCCCAAATGGGAAAACCTTCCCCCAAAGGAACAACCCGAAAGAGCCGCCCTTCTCCCTCTTCGTAAAAACTTCAATCTCTATGCAAACATCCGTCCAGGCAACCTCTTCCCGGAACTGGTTGACCTTTCTCCTCTGAAAAAAGACACCATTCCCAGTGGACTTGATGTCGTGTGCATTCGTGAACTGACGGGGGGAATTTACTTCGGCCAACCCAAGACCACCACAACCCTTGAAGATGGAGACACGCAGGCCGTCGACACCATGGTCTACAAAAAGACCGAAATTGAAAGGATCGCCGAGATCGCCAGAATAACTGCGGCAGCCCGCGGCAACAAGGTCTGCTCTGTCGACAAAGCCAACGTCCTGGAAACTTCCATTCTGTGGAGAAACACCGTTACAGAATATTTCCAACAGAATGCCCCTGAGGTCGAACTCAGCCACATGTACGTAGACAACGCCGCCATGCAACTGGTTCGCGATCCGTCACAATTTGACACCATTCTCACCGAAAACATGTTCGGGGACATCCTTTCGGACGAACTCGCCGTCATCTGCGGCTCCCTCGGAATGCTGGCTTCGGCGAGCTTGGGCACACTACAAAACAGCCTAGGCAAGCCATTCGGCCTCTATGAACCCGCAGGAGGCACTGCCCCCGACATCGCGGGCAAAAACCTGGCCAACCCCTGTGCACAAATCCTCAGTGCCGCCCTGATGCTCCGGTACAGCTTCGGGCTGGAAAATGCCGCCAAAGCCATCGAAAATGCAGTAAAGCAAACCATTGCAGACGGTTACCGCACAGGCGATATTGCTTCCGGCGCTCCCAGCATTGGAACCACCGAAATGGGGCAACAAATCGCCGACCGCATCCAATAAACCATCTATCAAACTGTCGAAACCAGTGAGCCAGGAAATTCCCACAACCGCCGAAATCCGACAATCCTTTCTCGATTTCTTTGCCAGCAAAGATCACAAGATTGTTCCTTCGGCATCTCTTTTGCCAACGTCCCCCAACCTTCTCTTCACCAATGCGGGGATGAATCAATTTGTGCCCTGCTTCCTGGGAGAACGCACACCCGTGCACCCAAGAGTTGCCGACACACAAAAGTGCATTCGAGCAGGAGGGAAACACAACGACCTGGAAGATGTCGGCCTGGATGCCTACCACCATACCCTCTTTGAAATGCTGGGCAACTGGTCCTTTGGAGATTACTTCAAGAAAGACGCCATCCAGTGGGCATGGGACCTGATGGTAAACCAATGGAAATTCCCCAAGGAACGCCTCTACGCAACAATCTACAAACCCGGAGAAAACGATCCTGCGGAAGAAGATGTCGAAGCTCGGGAAATCTGGGCAGAGATCTTTCGCAAGGAAGGTTTGGACCCGGAGATCCACATCCGGGCAGGAGGCAAAAAGGACAACTTCTGGATGATGGGAGAGACCGGCCCCTGTGGCCCCTGCAGCGAGTTGCACATTGACATGACCCCTGAAGGCCAAACCAAGGGGGATCTCGTCAATGAAGACTCCCCATGGTGTATCGAGATATGGAATCTGGTCTTTATCCAATACAACGCTCAACCGGACGGGACTTATGCCACTCTGGAGCACAACCATGTCGATACAGGCATGGGCTTGGAACGGGTTGCCGGAATTTTGGCCACCACCCAAAACTTCACCCACTTCGACTCCCCCCCCTCCAATTACAACAGCGACATCTTTACCCGGATCTTTGATAAAATCTCAGAGTTCTCCGAGCACAAGTATACCGCTACCCTGCCCCAGGATCCTGAAAATCCCACAGAAGAAGAATTTGTCGATATCGCCTTCCGTGTTCTGGCGGACCATATCCGGGCTCTAACCTTGTCCATAGCAGACGGCATTCATCCCGGCAACGAAGGACGCAACTACGTCCTCCGCCGAATTCTCAGACGAGCCCTCATGTACTCCCGGAGAATTGATCTACCGGACGGCACATTTTCCAAACTGGCCCCCACCGTAATCGAAACGCTGGGAGACGCCTTCCCGGAGCTGCATCAACAAAAGGAGACCATCCAAAAAGTTCTTCAGAACGAAGAAAAAGCGTTTGAAAAGACACTCCGCCGAGGTTTGCAACTACTGGACAAGATTGCCGATCAGGGCGGAAAAGAAATCTCAGGAGCCGATGCCTTCCTGCTTTACGATACATATGGCTTCCCACTGGACCTGACTCAACTCGTAGCCAGAGATAAACACCTCACCGTCGATACCATTGGCTTTGAAAAAGAGATGGAAAAGCAACGGGACCGAGCCAGAAAAGCCAGAAAAACCGAAGTCATCTCTATCTCCACTGGCAGTTCCGACAATGTGGCAACCGAATTCACCGGCTTTGACCTGGAATCTTCAAGTGCAGATGCGACCATCATTCAGGAGCTGCACTCGGATAAAAATGGCTCTTACATCATTTTGCCACAAACCCCCTTCTATGCAGAGATGGGGGGCCAAATTGGAGACCGGGGTACTCTGCGGATAGAGGAGCAAAGTTTTACTGTTCTCGATACGATGCAGGACCCATCCGGGCGATTCCTGCACAAAGTCAAAGAATCCACTGATAACCTGAAAGTTGGCCAGGAAGTGATCCCCCAGGTGAACATGGAACTGCGGGAAGCCATTCAATCACACCATACCGCAACCCACCTCTTAAACTGGGCACTTCGGGAAACATTGGGTACTCACATCCGCCAGGCAGGGTCACTCGTGGAAGGCCAAAAGCTTCGCTTTGACTTCACTCACTATGAAGCCGTGAGCAAAGAGACCCTTCAGGAACTGGAAGAACGTATTAATAGCAAAATCCTGGAAAATGCCCCCATCGAAACTTACACAACAAATTTCAGTGAAAAGCCCGATGACGTCATTGCCACCTTTGGGGAAAAATACGGTGATGTCGTTCGCATCGTAGACATTGGCGGATACTCCAAGGAACTGTGCGGAGGTTGTCACACCCACACCACATCTCAATTGGGTTTCTTCAAAATTCAATCGGAATCCAGTATCGCCGCAGGCACTCGCAGAATCGAAGCCATCACGCAAAAAGCGGCTCATCAATACACTCTGGAAACGTTTCAGGCACTTCAACGGATTGCGGCCAACCTCTCCTGCCCCCAGGACAAACTGGAAGGCCAGATCCAAAAGCTACTGGAGCAAAACAAGGAGCTTCAAAACACCATTGATGCGGCCCAAAAGGCCAAACAAAACGCAATCATTCAAGATCTGAATAAAGAAATCAGGGACCACAACAATCTCCGCATCCTCTCCACCTTCATCGAAGATCATCCGCCCAAATCACTTCAGCAAATTGCCAAAACAGCATTCGGGAAATTCCAACCCGACATCCTGCTGATTGGGGGAAATGAGAACGGAAAAGTCTTTCTCAATGCATTTTGTTCCCCTGCGGCCATAGAACAAAATCTGAAAGCGGGCGATCTTGTCCGCACACTGCTCTCAAAAGTGGGAGCCCGAGGTGGGGGCAAGCCAGATTCCGCATCAGGCGGTGGTCCGGATAATGGTCAATTAAAGGAAGTCCTGCATGATCCCATCGGGCATTTGGATTGAGATCAAACCATCCTGCGCCGCTCAAGACTTAGGGCACAATTCCCAGACCTGAGCAGAGAAGGGATGCAGAGTTAGACGAATCTGATCTTCTTCTCCTTGGGTCGTAGAAACTTGGGCCTCTGGCATTGTTTCAAGTGTACCGCCATATTTGCTTAATGCGGAGTGTAGGACCGGTTGCCATATGCCTGCCTCCGGCACAACCAGATCCCGATCCCTTGGCAATGCCCCAAAATTCATAGCGACAATATAAATTTCCCCCTTGCGATATCCCCAACGAATAAAACTCATGGTGATATGAGCACCGTCGGAAATATCCAGCCACTGGAAGGCAAGAGGCTGAGATTCGGTTTTCGCCAGCGTGGAGTCCTGAACATAAAGGTGATTCAGGTCTGCTACCAGATTCTGAATCCCGGAATGCACGTCATACTGAAGTAAATTCCAGTCCAGTTTGGCATTCACATTCCACTCCTTGGTCTGTCCAAATTCCTGCCCCATAAAAAGCGTCTTCTTACCCGGCCACATCCAAAGCATGGTGTAGAGGGTACGCAGGTCCGCCGCTTGGGCTGGGATGTCCCAACCAGCCTCCATCTTGTTGATGAGGGAACCTTTGCCATGAACGACTTCATCATGAGAAAAGACCTGCATAAAGTTCTCCGCAAACTGATAATCCCGACAATGTAGAACCTTTCCAAATTCATCTTTCCGATAATCCGGAGGCGTCTGGAAGAACTTCAACATATCGTGCATCCATCCCATATTCCACTTCAAGTGAAAGTTGAGGGAATGCTCAGAGTTGTGCCGGTCTGTAACATCTCCAAACGCAGTCGATTCCTCTGCGATCATCACCACTCCCGGAAAATTCGTACGAATCGCATGGTTCGCCTGTTTGATGAATCCAACGGCTTCAAGGTTCTCATTGCCGCCATGAATATTGGGCACCCAATCGCTGCCACGGGAATAGTCGAGATACAACATGGAGGCAACCGCATCCACCCGTAAACCATCAATATGAAAACGCTCCAACCAAGCCATCGCACTGCCCATGAGGAAACTTCTCACTTCAGGCCGCCCATAATCAAATACATACGTACCCCAATCCCGGTGTTCCCGTTTCCACTCATCTCCGTATTCGTAGAGTCTTCCTCCATCAAACCACTCCAGTGCAAAAGCATCTTTGGGGAAATGGGCCGGCACCCAGTCCATAATAACACCAATTCCCTTTTGGTGGAGTGAATCCACCAAATACATAAAGTCATGAGGGGAACCATAGCGATGGCAGATCCCATAGTAACCCGTCACCTGATACCCCCAGGATTCCAACAAAGGATGCTCATTCAGAGGCAAAAACTCTACGTGGGTGAATCCCATTTTCTTCACGTAGTCTCCCAGCTTGTCCGCAGCCTCCCGATAACTATCCACCCCTTCCATCCATGAGCCCATGTGGACCTCATAAACGGACATGGGCTTCTCTTGCCATTCCCCTTTGTTGCGTTCTTCCATCCATTCCTGGTCCCCCCAGCAATACTCCTCCAAATCCGTCAAGATAGAGGCATGATTTGGGGGGCCTTCCGAATCCAGGGCCATCGGGTCTGTTTTATCCAACACGTCGCCAGCTTGGGTTCGGATGTGGAATTTGTAGCGCATTCCCAGAGGAATACTCGGCACAAAGATTTCCCAGACCCCTGTTGACCCAATGCTTCGCATGCAATGAGAAACCGGAGGATCATACTCCGGATAAAAAACCAGATAGACGGAATAAGCCTTCGGAGCCCAAACCGAAAAAGACCAACCCTCAACCCCCTGATGCTCCAGCTTGCGAACACCTGCCTTCTTGAAAATCCACGGATCTCCATACCGCCCGAAATCATGTAGACTTTCATCGGAAACGGTAGGAAGAAAGCGATAGGGGTCTTCGACTACCTTCTCATGCCCATCACTGTATATGAGCTGGAGCCGATAGGGAAAAACATCCCGTCCTTCGATCTCCAGCACAAAGACATCTCCATCTTTGTTCATCTCCCACGTCTGACCACCTTCGCCAATCTCAACCACCAGGCATTTATCTGCGCCGGGTTGCAGAGTCCTTACCATAACCCCCCCATCGACAGGATGCATCCCCAACACAGCATGCGGTTGGGAACAGAGACCACGTTGAAGCCGATCCAATTCTTCGTTTATCTTGCTCATATGATAGCAATTTCAGTTTATAAATTCGTTTCTAATAAAGTGCTGCCCCCCGCCCCACTTGAGAAGCCATGTTTATTTTCTGAAAGCCTCTCATATGCAAGTTAAATAGGGGATACGGTGGGCTCAGTCAGGAACTGCCCAAGTTTATCAAGCCAGCAAATGAAGCATAGTAGATAGCATGAATTAGATGCCATCCAATCTTCACAGTGCAGAAACCTGTTTGACCAGTATTCTTTAACATCTCCATACATTGTATGTTATCACCGATCTTGACAGTTTCTGAAGGGAATGGAATAGAAGAGCACCAAATATTAGCTACGCACTATCTATCAAGATACTCGTGAAAAAACTCCTCCCAGCCCTCTTACTTTCAGCTCAACTCTTACCCGCCATCTGGCAATCCACTCAGGCCGCCGAACTCACGGCGGATAAAATGGAGTTTACCCGAGGTGCTCAGGTGGCAACCGGGAATGCCGAATTAAGAGATAAAGACCTCCTCCTCAAAGCGTCTAAAATCAGCTACAAAGATAACATTGCTCATGCAGAAGGGAAAATCTCCCTCAAACGCAAAGACCTGCTGGTGACTGGAGAATCTCTGGATTACAGCCTTGAAGATGGAAGCTTTACAGGAAAACAACTGCAAGTGGGAAAGTGGCCAGTGTATCTGGAATCCGATGAAGTCACCGGTGATGGAGACAAGTACGAAGCTCATGGAGCGATTTTCTACTACGGAGAACCGGAACTCTATTCGCCTTCCATTCGGGCTACCCGTGTCGGCTATGTCGTCTCGGATGAACGCTATGAGGTCGATGCTCCATGGATTCATTTAGGGAAACACAAACTTCTCCGGCTCCCGGGCGGCAGCTACTCCATGAGAAAGTTTCCCTACAGCATGATTGCCGATGCAGGAAACCGTAGACTGACCGGGGTATTCGTAGTCCTGGCCCCCTCCCTCCTCGGTAATGAAAATATCCGCTTTACCCCAGGGTTCGGAGTCTATCAGGAACGCGGGTTCATGCTCAAACCCAAGATCGACTATGATTTTGATGGGGAAGGAAAACCTTCCGGTTCCTTTGAATATTCATGGATTCGTGATCAGTCGGATGATCCACCCATATATCAGCCGACACTGCCCAAGGACCGCTACTTCTTCGACTGGACTCACCGCATACAAAAAGGCGATTCGATAGATACCAAAGTGAAGCTCAACTGGCTCAGCGATGCAGATTATCTTCGGGATTTTGACCCCGACTTCTTTCGGGATGATTTTGCAGACAGTTTTGCTGAAGCCAGCTACCACAAGAACAACTACCTCTTGTCTGCCATGGCAAGGATACAGCCGGACGATGTGCAGAGTTTCCCACGACGATTGCCAGATGTTCGTGCAGACCTGCTGACCAGCAAATTGGGAGCATCCCCAATCGATCACAGAGGCCATGTCGCCATGGCATGGCTTGAAGAAGATACCACCTCACTGGAAAGCACTCGTTTCGATGCCTACTATGGACTCAGCCATAAAATGAATACCCCAGAATGGTTTACCCTGACCCCCATAGCAGGAGCCCGAGTCACCCACTACGAAAGCAACGACCAACATCCAAAGAGTTATACCCGTTCCATTGGAGAAGTCGGAATCAACAGTGAGATTTTCTCCCACGCCACCTGGGATGTGAATAGTGATGTCTGGAAGATAAAAGGCCTGAGACACATTCTTAAAGCCATTGCCCAATACCGCTACATTCCAGAATCCGAAAAAGGAGCTGGAGAATACTCAGTCATCGAAAAATCCCTACTTCAATACAACATGCCACTTCTAGGCTTAGGCATGCTCCCCTACCTGGACCAGTTGGGAGACCAACACGTTGTCCGCCTCGGACTCGAAAACCGAGTGGATACCAAGCATGCCGACTATGGAACCCGTCGCCTGATTCAACTCAACGTCTACCAGGATATTTTCCCCGAAAGAGCGTCCCGACACCTTGAAGCTCTCTACCTGAACTTTATGATCAGCCCGGCACATTGGCTGGATCTGGGACTCACCGGAAAAATGCCCTCAGACCTTGGAGAATTAAACCAACTGAGTACAGGGTTCGTCCTCCGAGATGGAGATAAAGCAGACCTTTATTTTGCCAACGAATTCATCACCGACGGAGTGCAACAAAACTCCATCTACCTAACCTATCAGGCAAATCGGGACAATGCTCTCGCGGTCGGCTTGCGTCATGATGCAGATTCGAATGTACTCACCGAACAAATCTACACATGGAGCCGTAGCCTGGGACGCAATTGGATCATGGACAACACTCTCGTATTCAGAGATGGCGACCTTCGGGAGTTAGATTTCTCCTATAGAATCGGCATGAGACTAAGGGATTTTTAAACCCCAGGGCCGAGCAGTTATTGCTCCAGCAGCAATCCAGGCAAAGCAATTTGAGCTTTACTTTATATATAAGGAGAGTAGACCTAATTGTTTTCCCAAAAACTACCTGCTGAAACCCGTTCTCCCATTTTCAAATGGATCGTGCACTTGAAAACTCAAACACCACCCCCAACAAACATCTGTTGGGTATTGGTTTAGATTGTGAAGATGGTCATAAACGCATCACACAAGCCGAAGACTTCTCCATTATTGGAGGAAGTGAAGAGACGCATGATTGTATGACAGAAACTCTGTGCAAGACATTTGAAGATCTCAAATCCACTGGAAAAAACTTAAACACTGTTGAGTCTGAACAGCTAACCGATTTGATACACAAGAACATGCCGCAATAGTGAAACTGCGCATAAGGAATTTTCGATTTTGAGCTTGAAGAAGCCAACATCCCCAGGAGCGAAAAAGCTCCCCTCTCCCCCATCCAAATCTGGAGTGAAACGAACCTCTCCATTTAAGGCTGGTGGACCGCCGACCAAGGCAAGCAAAGCCCCTGCCTCCAAGGCACCGACAAAAGCCCCTGTGTCCAAAGCACCGGGCAAAACTCCGTCTAAGGCACCGACAAAAGCGCCAGGTAGCAAACCAGTCTCAAAAGCCCCCACAAAAGGACCAGTTGGCAAAGCGCCGTCAAAAACAACGACTCCTCCCGGCAAAGCCCCTTCCAAAGCTCCTTTGAAGAAGGTTGCGGCCACAGCCCCTCCCAGTAAAGCTCCCTTCAAGAAAGCGGTGGGAGCACCAGTGTCGAAGGTCCCCACCAAGGTTCCTGCAAAAAAAGGACCAGCTGGCCCCCCATCAAAAACATTAGCAAAAGCACCGACGAAAAAGCTTGGTGGACCACCACCATCCAAGGCCCCCACGAAGACAGCACCAAGTGTTCCATCTTCCAAAGCACCGTCAAAAACAGCGGCTCCATCAAAAGCTCCAGCAAAAAAAGTGCCGGGAGGCCCCCCCTCCAAAGCTGCTGGAGGATTACCTCCTTCCAAAGCACCTGCGAAAACAACACCAGGAGGCCCACCGACCAAAAGTCCTGCCAAAAAATTAGGAGGACCTCCGACAAAAGCTCCAGGCTCTAAAACCACAGGGATCCAAATGCCTCAAACCGTGGGAAGCACCCCGCCGGCCAAAGGTAAAATGGGTGGCTCCAAAGTAACCCAGTCTCCCTTTTCCCCAAAAAAATCAGCAGGACCAGGAGCAGGACCAGCCTCCAAAGGTCCCGCCTCCAAAATCCCCAGAGGGCCAGCCTCTAAAGCACCGGTTCCCACCAAAAGTGTTGCCAAATCCGCTCCGCCCAAAAAGAAATCCAAAGGCCCCATGGGAGTCGTTCTCCTTGTTATCGATCTTCTCGCCCTAGGAGCAACCATCACCTTTGCACTCCTTACCTACCTGGAAATCTCCATTTTTAAATAAAGCATCTTTTCCCCTAAACCCGAAACCGCTTATCTAAAAAGTATCATGTTAACTGAACTCAATGCAGACTCCTTTAAGGACACCGTCTCTAACGCTTCCACACCTCTGGTTGTGGACTTCTGGGCTCCCTGGTGTGGCCCCTGTAAGGCACTGGGCCCAGTATTGGAGGAAGTCGCAGAAGAACTTTCCGACAAAGCACAAATCTGCAAAGTCAACATTGATGATTGCCGCGACCTTGCCGTGGAATTGGGCATTCAATCCATCCCCACGCTCTATTTCTTCAAAGATGGCGAAAAGAAGGATTCTCACGTCGGCCTGATCTCCAAAGGAGAGTTGGTCTCCAAAATCGAATCCATCTGACCAAACTTTGGCTTAGTCAGCTAAGAATTCTCACACAGAGGAGAATTCCAAAGAGAAGCACATAACGGGCTGTGGTGCCAAGGCATCGTAGATAGTCCTGTGCAGTCAATGATTTCTGCAATGCCTGCAAACACTTCAATTGCAACAAGCAGTAAAGCAAAGCAGGTATACACCACAGCAACCAGTTCTTCGGAGATAAAATAACCAAGCCAGCAACCGCAACAGTCGTCTGAAAGCCGTATTGCCATAAGCTGAAAACTCTCCCGAATCGTACCGCCAGAGTTTTCTTCCCACTGCGGGTATCTTCCTCAATATCCCTGTAGTTGTTGACGACCAACAGGTTATTGATGACCAGACCAATGGAAAGACCGGCAACCCAGCTTTGTACCGTGAAGACTCCGGTCTGAACATACTGCGTAAAGGCCACGGCAATCACTCCGAAGAAAAGGACGACAAAAAGATCTCCAAGCCCAAGGTACGCCAAAGGAAACGGACCGCCAGTATAAGCAATCGCACAAAGCAAACTGGCAATACCGACAATCAACAGTGGCACACCTCCATAGGGTAACAAGCCCAGCCCCGTAATAAACGCCAGAACCAGGACAAAAATCGTTGCCCGCAGCATGATGGAGGGCGGGATCAGCCCTGAAGCCACTGCCCGTTGGGGGCCCAGACGCTCCGAAGTATCTGCCCCTTTACGATGATCAAAGTAATCGTTGGCAAAATTCGTCCCGATCTGAATCAGAAAGGCAAAAAGCAAACACAATACCGCCGGCAAGATCTGAACACTGTCTGCCCGGATCGCCAGAGAAGTCCCTATGGCGACAGGGATAAATGCCGCGACCAAGGTCTTGGGCCTGGAAGCCAAGATCCATGCCTGAGCTCTGGAAATCCCTTCCTTCTCAGAGGCGGGTGACGATGAAGGTTTCACCGGTATGCAGCTTAGATCGGGCTTGGCAGAAGAATTGTTCTCTGAAAGGAAAAGCCATATTCTTCAATCAAATGCTCCATGTTTTCGATATCCGGCCGTTTATCCTCCTGAGCTGCACGGAAGATTTTCATGCCCTCATCACTGATTAACGTGATACGAACAATCGCCGTTGTGGGGTAAACCTTTGTATTTTTCGCCAGATCGTCAGGAAATTTAATTCCGTCAGATGGGTTCACATTAGTCGCAAACTTCCCACCAATCCTGACATCCGTTCGATCTGTACCTGGAGGGGGAAAGCGAAAATATTTATAATTTCTGGCATAGCGATTACGCTTCTGCCCTAAATCAACTTCGGGAAGGTAGGCGCCATGCATCTGAATACTAAACTCAACAACATTTCGAAGTAGTAAAAACTCTGGCAATAAAGAATTTATCCCGTAGGGAGGAGCTTTCGTAACAACAGTTTTTCCATCAAAGGGCTGCCCTTCCCATACTTCTGCAAGACTTTCTCTTGCCAGAAAATTCTCAAACGTCACGTCGGGAGGGTTCGGAATCCGGTAAAGACAAAATGTATTTCCAGGGCTATCCGAATCTTCTGGTATTGCAGGATCAATATAGGCAAGTCGATAAGCAACACTGACCACATCTCCAGCCCTCTTCTGCTCTTTGTCCAGTTGAGGTGAACGAGAAATACAGAGCAATATTCCTGACTTCTCCAACTGAAAGTCATCTGGCCGGTCTCCCTGGTCCGCCTCAATATTTGCTTTCTTGACATTGAGGGCAGCAGCTTGAGTTGGGTTATCCCAATACGATAGCCACTCAAATTCATCTTTCTGAAAAATGACGGAACCTAAATCTTCCTCAATTCTATCCAATATACTATTAGCCTCGGCAGACATCTTCAGTTCCGCTCCCTGCAATTCATTATAGACTTGGGTAAAGCGGAAAGCAAAGGTCAGAAATATCGCCAGAAGTAGAGCACCCAAAAGAGCTGCAATGACGATTTCAACCAGAGTAAAACCTTTGGCGCAGCGAATAGGTGTGGATTTTCCGGTACAAGTTTGCATATGCATAAATGAAGAAATCAGGTATCAGTAAGCCAACACCATTACATCGAAAGTGAAGGCCAGGTTATTGAACTGTAGATTCCTGTTTAGCTCTTCAATCGTAGCCTTAGCTCCTGGACTAAAAGGAAAGCCTTGCCTAAAAATATGGGCTCGAACAACTAAGCTGGAGTGAGCATCAGCTTTTTCAATCGGTTTGATTTGGCAGATATCCAAGGTTTGAGAACTGCTACCATTAGGAAGTGCTCCGGATTTAACATCATATTTAACAAATGAGGGAATTCTATCAGGTTGAAAAGCTAGCTGATTCGTAGCTTTTTTGGTGTAGATTAGATCCTGTTCATTGGCAGGGGACGCCGACAAAACCAAACGGAATAACTGGCCCGGTGCATCCTCAACCATTTTATCAAGAGTAGACGAGCAATGACTACCCAAATTGCTGGCTCCCACTAGAGGAACAAAACGTGCTCCCAAAGCATTTAGGTCATTTCCGTCATCTGGATCAGATTTGTAAGAGTACAAAAGAAGTTGGGCTGCATTATTATCTTTGATCGCCAGAAACAAATCATTAAAAAAGCGACGCTTCAGCGAAATCTGAGATTTAACATTGAGGGAAGGAGGACCATCAATTCCAGGTTGACTTAGCTTTGCCTCCACAATCGGAGCCATATCCAGAGCTGTATTCGCAGAACGGGCAGCTTTCAATGTTTCCAGTGATCCCGTAAGCAACCTGAGGGCAATACCAACTCCAAACGCCAACAGCCCAATGGCCAAAATGACCTCAATCATAGAGAAGCCAGCAATGGCTTTACAACTGCCTAACGGACTACGGGGTTGCTGGAAACTGGCTTTCATCTTCAATTACAGAGTAAGTCCCGTTTTCATGAAGCATTAATGCT
>Ga0181580_10000514_pt1 | contig 29001 bp, 15 predicted proteins | sample 071ome_23_FD_132413 | JGI IMG/M metagenome (GOLD analysis project Ga0181580, IMG submission 132413) | Coastal salt marsh microbial communities from the Groves Creek Marsh, Skidaway Island, Georgia - 071403BT metaG (megahit assembly) | ecosystem: Environmental > Aquatic > Marine > Intertidal... | reverse complement strand
TTTTCCGCACACAAGGACGGGTTTTGTTTGGAGATGTCGACAAGCTTGCCATTGCCCTGATTGGAAAAGAGCTGATTACGCTGACCATATCGTTTCCAAAAGGCCTCGGCATTGCTAGAAAGATCGGCTGATTGGGTGGCGTCCGCCCGAATATCTCCATTGACAAAAGCCAGGTCACTGAAGCCATTGTTGTCGAAGTCTGCCATGACGGCGCCGAAGCCGGTGCCTCTCCATGATGATTGATTCAGCCCCAAGGGGGCCGTGCGGTCTGAAAACATGCCTTGCGGGCCTTGCTGCCACAGCGTGTGCCTTTCGGTGACCAGATGTGTTACGAAAATATCGATGAGTCCATCGCTGTTGATATCGCCCACGCCAACGCCCATGTTGGCCTTGGTCTGTCCCATGGCATCCAGGGCAATCCCGCGTTTAAGAGCTTGTTCCTCAAATTTGCCATTTTGCTGATTCATGAAAAGACGATTGGGCTTGGCATCGTCTGCAAAGAAAATATCCACCCAGCCATCACCATCGAAATCGTAGCAAGCCACGCCAAGCCCGGGCCCTGGGTGAGAGGCCAAACCTGAGGCTACGGTGGTATCCTGAAAGGTTGGCATTCCTTGGTTCAGTGCTCCCTTGTTTTTAAAAAGTTTGGGGACTGCCGGAGGAAAACCGTCAGGTCCACAGAACTCTCTCTTGCCGTCCTTACCTGAACAATCCACGGTCGGAGCATATTCAATGTAGTTGGCCACAACGATGTCCAGCCAACCATCCCGATTGTAATCCAGCATGCTGCATGAACTGCCCCATTCAGGATTGTCGAGTCCTGATTCCGCCGTGATGTCGCGAAACCCTTGACCCGCCAGATTGAGAAACAACTGCGTCTTCAGGTAACCTGTGACCAAGATCTCCGGGTAGCCATCATTGGTGAGATCTCCAGCACTGACACCCATCGCATGACCATCCACCGACAATCCAAATTCAGGGCCTGCGGGCACGAAAGCACCCTCAGTGTTCTGAAGGAAAAGGACATGGGTCTGACCGCTATTCCATCCGGCATTCTGCAGACAGAAGACATCCATCATACCGTCCAGATTGGCATCCAGTATCGCGACTCCAGAACCAAGGCTCCTCGGCATGAAAAAATCAAAGGGATCGCCGGCATGATGGACAAACAGGAGGCTCTTTGCGTCCCCTGGATCGAAAAACCACTCAGCTGCTGATTTCTGCGATGCAGCGTTATCCTTTGAAGGAACTTCACCGCAGCCAAACAACCATGTAGCAATGAAAATCAAAAGCGGTCCGGCAACCCACCTGTGGCTTGCAGGCATTGCCAAACTTGCTGTGTCACACAAAATCATACCCGAACACCCAAGGTAGGGGGGGTCTTCTTTTTAAAGGCTTCTGGGCCCATGGCAAGCATTTGAGTATGTGTGAGAAACATCGTGACACAAAAAAAGCCCACCCCTGTAGGAGGGGTGGGCTGCAAAGAGGGTTCAGAGAACCTTACTCAGCGATGTAAAACTCAGCAGCTTTGCTGGGTGACACGGAGTAGGGGGAGCTCGCCCCAGCGACTGCGCTGTAAGGACCGGTGACACTGGTCGCGCTCTTGAGCGTTCCTGTGAATTCGATCACCACATTGCCATCGGTGAGTGCCACTGACGAGATGGCACCATCAGAAGAGACTTCCGGACGGCTCGCATACAAACTCTGGACCTCTGAGGCACTCAGTTTGCCGCTGTAAGTTGCCCATGCATGCATGTTGGATCCTGCACCCATGTGGTCTGTCGCCTGCTCCAGCCGAGCACCCATGACTTTCACCTGGCCAGACAAGGGGACGCTGCCAGCCCACGTTCCTGAAAGAACTCCATTGATGTAGAGACTGGATTCACCAGCAGCACTGTCACTTACAATCACTACGTGAACAGGAACATCGAAAACCGAGCTCACGCTTTGGCCATCCACTGCTGAGAACAAGTTATCCGCGACACCAAATTGAGTCGTACCAAACAGTCCCTGCTGATTCCACTGATCTAATTTGATCGCGAAGGCGTTGTCACCCGCGATCGCGGTAGAAGCACCATCCTGGATAGCCGTGAAGTAGAACACGTAGCTTGCGTCACCCTCAAGGGCACCAAAGTCAACCACAGTAGGCTCGGAGGCACTTCCTTCGGCGACAAGAGCGGCGGGCACTTCTGGCTCTCCGTAATCAGGCACTTCACCGGAACGGTAAGCCATGAGTCCACCGTTGGCATTTACGAGCACCTTCTCTCCAGCTTCATTCACCGTGAAGAGCTCAATATTGGCTCCACCGCCCTGACTGAAGTAAACAATGCGCACAGGGTAGATGCCTGCAGTTCGCACATCCATTTCGAAGGTGGTATCCGCTGCTCCCCGGCCACCGTTGAAAGATCCAGCAACCATCGCACGTGGGTCGTTGATGTGACCAATGGAAAGTTCGAAACCATCATCGCTGTTCACGCCCATGGTGAGCATGCCCTCTGGGAAATCGATGAAGGTAATGATTTCGCCTGCAATGCCGTCGTAGCTGCCCCAGTTGCCTGGGATGCCGGGCATTTGGTCATCAGGGAGGAAATTGCCGTTTTCCATTCCATCGATCACCTGACCATTGAGATTGATGACCGTGGGAATTTCATATTCAGCAAGGTGGCCCACCAGCTTGCCACTGCCACTGGCAGGACCCGCTTCGTCGAGGTAGGCATCATTCTCAAGGGTGCTGCCATCAATATCCTGAGGAGCTGCAGCGAGGATATCCTTTACCGCAGAGGTCTGGTTTCCGTGATCCGTCAGCTCATTCTGCCAAACACGAAAGACGAAGCCGCGTTTGTTGGTATCCACACTGGTGGCCAGCATGGGGGCTTTGAGCAATCCGAAGCTTGGGGAATAAATGGTTCCTGAATCGGTGATCAGGTTACCATTGGAGTCGCTGATCTCGATCACGTAGTTGATCTCCGTGTTGGGTTCGAATTTGTCCCCAACGAAGCCAAAATCAGTCGCATCGAGTACTTTGTCGCCTGCGGACAAAGCCACTTCATTGCCATTGATGTAAAGTTTGGCCGATGCAGGATCGACCACCGAATCACCTTTATCGGTGGCACGGAAGGTAAAGGAGTCAATGCTGACATTGACAGCTGACAAGAACATAAGGTCAGCATTGCCACCACCAATACCCAGCGTTACCAAGGCTGTTTCACTGGGAGATTTTCCAAATACGATGGAGTGAGCGCCCAGACCGCCCCAGCCCTTCTGGCCAGGGGTGTCTTCATCACCGTCATTGATGGCCATACCCAGGCCAAACTGGGTTCCGAGTTCCAGAGACTCTAGACCAAGGGTGCTCTTTGGCAATTTGATCTCGTAGGTGGTCCGCTTGGTAGCCTCATCACGTTTGATAACAGCCTCTGTAGGTTCTGCTTCGGCACCGGTGGCAGGGCCAGCTTCGTGCATCACGATCACATCGCCCGTGTCACCTTCCACACCTCCTAGGGCATAATTGTAAAGAGCAATCTGTTGATCCTGGTTGGCGTTGGCAATCATCAGCTGAATGGAGTCGCCATTCCAGGCACTGTTGGCCGCGTTTTCGTGGTAGTCATCGGTGACGACAAAACCGAAGTAGACATTGTCGGAGTCATAGGCAATTTGAACGGCCGAAGTTTGATCGTCGGCTCCGGTCCATTTGCCACCGGCGTATTCTTCAAAGAGCTTGAGTTCGCCGTCGCGCGCACTGCCTTTGGGGATGGTGAAACGAGGGTCGGCTAGCACAGGAATGCCGCGCCAGTCGCTGAGTTCACCATCCAAGGTGATCTCACCTGGAGCCTCATTGGCGAAATAGTATTCCTTACCAGGCTCGATGTCGTTGGAGGTTGCCAAGGTGACCAGAGCTGTTTCTGTAGGGGACTTCCCAAACACAATCGAGTGAGCACCGAGACCACCCCAACCTTTTTGGCCGGGAGTGTCTTCATCTCCATCATTGATGGCCATGCCCAGACCGAAACGCACGCCACCTTTGAGTTCTTCAAGGCCAAGCGTTTCCTTGGGAAGCTTGATCTCGTAATAAGTGCGCTTGGTTTCTGCATTTCGAACGATAACCGCTTCGGTCGGGGTCGCATCGGCGCCTGTCGCAGGACCGGCTTCGTGCATGACGATCACATCACCTGTTTCGTTTTCGATCCCACCCAGTGCATAGTTGTAGAGAGCGATTTGAGTGTCACGGGCATCATTGGCAATCATCAACTGAACTGAGTCCCCGTTCCATGCGCTGTTGGCAGCGTTTTCGTGGTAATCATCAGTGACGGTAAAACCGAAATAAACGTTGTCATCATCGTAGACGACTTGAACGGCTGAGGTCTGATCATCAGGGCCTGTCCATTTACCGCCAGCGTATTCTTCGAAGAAAACGAGCTCACCATCATCTCCAGAACCTTTGGGAATGGAAAAGCGAGGGTCGGCAAGAAGCATGGCACCGCGCCATTCACTGAGATCTCCATCCAGAACGATGGGTACGGGAGCTTTGATGGCTGTGTAATATTCCTTCCCGGGCTCAATGTCATTGGCAAAAGCCGAAAATGACAGGGAGAAGGCAGCCAAAATGACCGCTGCAAGCGGAGTTTTATGGGGCTTGTTCATAGAATTGATACTTATGTTTTGCTTTGCTAGAATTGCTTCATTTTGACCCTATGCACAAAATGGCTCACCTTCAAGGCCAAAGTAAACGAAAAACTGACCATCCGTGTCCATGCGATGCAGTCGAGCAACGGTTCCCCTGAAAACCTCTACCGTTGACGAAAGACAGATAGCACTCCGTTCGCTTCAATAATGGCTAACCTCTTCTTCACAGCATGGTTAGAGCTCAGGATACCGCCGCCTGCAGGCTCACCAATTAAGTCCAAGCCTGTGACTTGTGAGCTCTGAATCTCCCAAGTCCCTGGATGGGAGGCCGAGAGAGCAAAAGCACCTCCTGCATCCAGCCTTGTTTGAAGGCTTTGAGCGTGAAAAGCGTTCTGCAAGAGATATATACGTGGAATTTCTTCTTGGGCTGACCTTTCTGTGAACACGGAGCGAACAGGGCTCCGCTGAAGCCTGGATGGGAGGGCTTGGAAGACGAAACTTTCTCCTTTGTTCCAGAGGATGGCAGCTTCCAGGTGCTGAATCTTCTTCCAGTCGTTATTTGTCATCCCCACCGTATCCAGCCAGTGGCTAAGGGGTTGCTGAGCAAATTCCTGGTGGGTTAGGTCGGCAGGGAAAAAACCAGGTAATCGCCTTCTGAGGGTGTTGAGATCTTCCATGGACCACCATTGATCATCCTTCTGAAAGGCAAAAAGCCTCAGAATTTCGGAGGTTCGTGGATCGACCCATTCGAGTTTTCCGAAAACAAGACCTTCCGCCAGGGCCCATTCGGTGTTCAAACCCAGGCCCCCAATTAGAAGATCCACAAAACCATCCCGATCAAAATCTCCCACCTCCATGGAGGACCACGCGCCAGACCATTGGTCCAGCCCCCATGAGGACGTCGTTTCCTGGTAATCACCATCAGCGGCCTTAATAAAAGAGCGGATGGGGCCCCATTCAGAAGCCACCAAAAGGGTGGGAGGAGTCGTTTCTTCGGCAGGAAAGTGCGCCGCGTCGCTCACATCATCCAATAATTTTCCTAGCGGGTCGAATGCCTCATCGCGATGCCACTGTCCTTTGTCCTGAAGCCACCATTGAGACATGGACGATCCGTTGTATGGACCGTCTGGCTGAAAGGCTCCTACAAACAAATCAAGATCCCCGTCTTGATCGATGTCCATGAGATGCATGGTGGAAATGCCAGGGATGTTTGAGGCCAGGGTCTGAACCACCTTGCCATCAGCATCAATGAAAAGAATATTTTCGCACTGTTTCCCATCGGAGAGGCGCGTTTGTCTGGCGCTGACAAGCCAGTAAGACACCGAATCTCCGGCCGTCCACCCCAGTGCTTTACCTCGAGCCTTGGTGGCCTCTTGCGACAAACTAACGGGAGTGAGCCTACCATTGGGTCTTTGGATCAGCATTCGTGGGTTTTGATGCGGACTGCCCTCGATCCAGACATCCATGCGTCCATCATGGTCGATGTCATGAATGGCAAGGTCTCCTGATCGAGGTGGTCGCCAAAATACCGAAGGACTGGTGAGCGATGGTGGGGGTGGAAGAACGACACCCTGATCCGGAACAATGGTTTGCTCTCGAACAAAAACCATTTCTCGCGGGGTTTCTTTCTCTGCGACTACATACAAAGGTTCTTCGGGTTGTTCAATGGTCAGACGCTGGTTGATCTTCAAGTGATGAATCTGGTTTTGACTCCCATCTGGCCAGTGAATGCTCATGGATGCTGTGGAGGCGGCGTCTTGACTGAGCGCGAAGGTTTGACTGTGACCATCACTCGACAAGTAGCGGCCACCTGCTTGTAAGGTATGGGATTGGATTTTGGATCCCGTCCGAAGAACCAGGCGTGCACCCACTGCTTGGGTGTTGTGTGGACGGCCTTTCAGGACAACTTTCAATCGAGGACGGTTGGAAAGATTGTGCAACAGGATAGGGGATTCGTTGAGCTGATTGATGACGACATCCTGATCTCCGTCGTTATCGAGATCCCCAAGAGCCATTCCATAGGAGATGCCGGTGATACCAAAGCCCCAAGAGGCAGGAGCGGACTCAAAGGTGCCGTCACCACGATTCCTAAAGGCAATATTAGGAGTCGAGAAGGGTGGGTGATACTGTCGCGACCGTTTTCGCTGCTGCATGGTGAGGCTCATTGTTTTGAGTCGGTCGTGACTATCCTGGTCCATGACGTCAAAACTAAACCCATTACTGATGAGCAAATCCGAATCACCATCCAAATCCACATCCATAAAAATGGGGCACCAGGACCAGTCCGATGCAGAGACTCCCGCGACCAATGCCACTTCGCTGAAACGGCTATTGGGCTGGGCCAAGAACAAGGTGTTGCGATTGTATCTCGGACGTCCTTGGGGCAGCATGATTTCCTGAAAACTCGAATGCTGCTTGACCAACTGTTGAAGCCGTTTGCCATGATCGCTAGCCAGCATGTCCACCACAAAAATATCATCCAATCCGTCTTGATTCACGTCTGCCACGTCAACGCCCATGGATGATCGGCTGGTGTGGCGAAGAGCAAAGGTATCGGCTGCACGAAAGCCTCCTTGCTGATCGTTCAGCCACAAACGATCTGGGGTCGCGTTGTCGCTGCACACGTAAAGGTCAGGCCAGCCATCTTGGTTGAGGTCGCGAAAGGACACCGCCAGACTCCAGTCGCGAGGGGCTTGAACGGGCTTTCCAGAAGGATCTTGGAACGTCCCTCTGCGACCCTGGATAGCTGTGAAATGCCCCTTTCCATCGTTCAGGTAAAGCCCATCGACCTCGGGCAGTTCGCGCAGTTTACCTTCGGCTGAGACGGTGAATCGATTTTGCAGCCGTGGCTCTTTCGTCGCTCGGCCATTGACACTTGTGACGTGCATTCGGCCATTGCTTCTCCCCAGTGCATACTTCGTCGTAGGATCCGCGGTATACATCACGTCGATGTAATTGGCGCAATACAGGTCCAGGTCCCCATCACGGTCCAGGTCGGCCAAGGCCAACGAGGCGGGAGAGGTCGTCCGGTCCAGGCCTGAATCGTTGGACTCGCGGAATTGGCCTGATCCATTGTTCATGAAAAGCCGGAGGCCTGAAGCAATACCTCCAACCAGCAAATCCAGATCTCGATCACCATCCACATCGGAAAAGACCGCGCTGGTGGATCGTTGATTTTGGCAAGCTGCTTCGCCGAGCGGGAAGTTCTCAAAAAGCCAATGACCCCGGTTGAGATACAGTTGGTTCGCAGAGAGTAAGCCACAGAAAAAAAGATCCTCCAGACCATCACCATTGACATCGCCGATAGCAACGCCTGAACCATTGTGTGCGACTGCGTCGGTTAAAAAAGCATCTCCATCCAGGCGATTGGTAAAGGTGACCCCTGTCAACGAGGGTGGTTGAGGAGCGAAACCTTCTTGCCACGAAGCAGGATCCATCGTTTCCCCAAGGGTAACCGCTAGGGGCTTGTAAGTGGTAACAACTGGTTCTGGTCTTGAGGAAGAAGCAGCCCAGGCAATCCCTCCAATGCATAGCAAAAGAACCCCTGTGAGGTGCCTTGCATTAAACACAGACCATGATTTAGGGGGTGTCAAAAGCGAAGAGATGAAATGAGCTTGGTTTCAGTGAGAGTGCACCAGATAGACCATGCTATCCTTTAGGCTGATGCTTGCCTGACAATCCCGCGAATGCCCAGCACCGCGAGGTAAATCCCCATAACGGCAATCAACGTCAGAATCCCCATGTAACTAGCTTTGCTGATGGCCTGACCAAAGAGCATGACACTTTCAGACTGTGCATAATTCTCAGGTTGATTTCCGAGTATTTTCTTTTGGTGAAAAACCCAAGGCGCCACGGTTAGAACAAGCCCCAAAACGACGCGCATCACGGACGAACTCATCACTAAATTAATCCTTCTCCTAGCAAGATTGTCAACTCGGGGCTTTGTGTCTGACGAGCCAAAGCTGAGGGAAGTTTCACAATCTCAGTTTGGACGCTGAACGATCACGACCCAAGCGCCGCTCTCCTCCAGACCCGCTCCTTCGTTCAAACGGACGGGTTCAAAAGCTGCAGCCCATCTACCTTCCATGGCTGGTTGGAGTGGGTCGGTATACCTTGAAAAATAGAGTCCCAGTGGATGGTCCAGAAGTGCCTCAACGAGTGTGCTGGGCAACCTCGGGACGCCTCTCTGAACGATGGACGCACTTGGTTTATGAAGATCAGGGTGATGAAGGATCAGTCCCACTCGGGGTTCACCTTCAAGAAAGTCCTGCCCAATGAGGGCCAAGGCAGCCATTTGTCCAGCTGATAAATTTCCATCCAAAATAGCAAAGTCCCCCAACTTGATGGACATACCCAGCACTCCCAGAAATTGACGCGATTCATGCCCCTCGGAATGGCTGTAGACTGGATGGGTGAGCGCCACTTTAAGATCTCCATCATTGCTGCTGGCATAAGGGATCGAAAGGTAGGGCTGTAGGATGTGCGGCGGAGACCCCATGCTGCCATCGGGGAGATCACGGCCATTTCCATGAAAATAGTCACGATGAGCATACTTTTGCCCAATGGAGGAACCGTAGGGCAACCGAGCCATTTGATACCCCTGTCCATTGCAAAGGAACCAACTCTCAGCATCGATCCCATTGCTCATGGCTCGCTGCCTGATGTCTCGAATCAAATCAGCCATGGGGACACGTTGTCCTTCGTCCAGAGGCCCCTGGGAAGTTAGGAGCCTGTTGATCAAACGAGACTGGCTTGCTTCGCGTTCAAGAACGGTCCAACGACGATCAATCTCCATGCGGACGGTCAGGGCAGTCAGCTTCGCTGCCGACTGGAGTAAATCGGTATTGGTACGCTGACTTTCTCGGTGGCTCAATCCAACCTGAATGGATGAGCCGATCAGAGCCAGGACAGCCAGTGTCAATGAAAGGCAAGTCATCTGAGCCATTCGCCGATGCTGGCGAAAAAAACGCAGAACACCGGCAAACTTGGATTCTCGATGAGCCTTGACCCGTTCATCTGCCAGAAAGCGTTTCACCTCCTGAGCCAGGTACATGGCCGAAGCATAACGGTTGCGAGGGTTTTCACTCATGGCCTTGAGGCAAATGGCCTCTATAGCCTGAGGACATTGGGGTTGAATCGACCTTGGATGCGGCCACTTCTGCTGGATGATGAATGCTTTGAGACCCTGAATATCTCCATCAAATCCCTCCGCTGGACTATGCCCACAACAGATACAATAGAGGATCGCTCCCAAACTGTAGATATCGCTCGATGCATGGAAGGCAATCGACCCAGAAGCCTGTTCCGGGCTCATGTAGGCAGGCGTGCCGGCGCCCGGCGTGCTTGTCGGCAGGCTTGACAGCCCAGGCTCTCCCGGAACAAGGGTTGCTTCCCCGCTTTCCTTGGCCGCAGGGTCCCGATCAAAGGGTGCGGCCAGTCCCCAGTCCACGACCAGGGATTCTCCATAGCGACCTAAAAGAATGTTTTCGGGTTTCAAGTCACGATGCGCAATGCCGCGGGTGTGTGCATACCCGATTGTTTCGCAGATGGCTACAAAATGTTGGAGCAGTTCCCGAAACTCCAGATTGCTTTTGATCGAGGAATAGTCTTTGCAGTTCAGGTAATAGGTATCGATGGCTTGTTGGAGAGTCACACCTTCCACGAAGGGCATGACATAAAATGGGCAGCCTGCTTTTGTCTGTCCCACGCCATGAACCGGGATCACGCCTGGATGATTCAGGCGACTGGTAATCTCTGCTTCAATCAAAAAACGATTGCGATAGTGATCGTTGGTGACGTGGCGCGCCTGCAGACACTTGATAGCGACCTTGCGGTTGAGTTGTGGGTCTTGAGCCACATAGACCTTACCGATCGCACCCTGGGCATGTTCCTTGAGCCTCGTCAGCTCAATGTGTCCTGACAGGATTTCATCCTGTTTTACCGTCGGGAAGAGGTTTTCACCGGTATCGAGGCACGGTGTTGCCGACAGAAGGAGGTCGGCTTGAGTCAAGGCACCGATCCGCCTGCGCAGTTCATCCAGGCACTCTGGATGTGCTTGGCAAAGTGCTTCCAGATCCACCTCTTGACCGCGAGCCGTGCATTCCTCCCAATGATCCAACCACAGCTCGATCTGATCTTCCCGAGGTTTAGTCACTTGAAAGACTCCTGGTTTTCGGCATGCCACAGCTGCCATTTGGATTGCAATGCCAATCGGGCTGCACGCCATTTTCTTTTGACCGTACGGACATCCACTCCCAGCAACTGCGCAATTTCCGCTTGAGGCAAATCGTGGTAATAATGCAGATCAAACACCTCCTTCAATGCATCTGGTAACTGCTCAATAAGCTGGTGTAGTTCCTGGCCTTCTGCCTGCTGGGAGGGGCTGAGGCCCGATTGGGGATGATCTTCCATCCCTTTGTGAAAAACTTCTTCACTGAATCCAGCAGAAGAGGTGGCCGTCTGGTGATGCCTTCCATGCCCGCGAGGGCCTTGATGGTGGCGGGCAAGATCAATCAATTCAAAACGAATTTTCTCCGCGGCAAGTCTCAGGAAATGACGAGCATCCTGTATCTGAACCTTTTCCAATGCTTTCCAGATTCGAAGGGAAGCATTTTGCCAGACATCCTCTGTTTGCTCCCACCGTCTGACTCCAGCAAAATCCCTGGAGATATGCCGAGTCATCCGCAGCAGCCTTTCCCAAGATGCGGTAATGAGCTGCTCTCTTGCGCTCAAGTCACCTTCCGAAAGGCGCTCAACCAATGTCTGGATTTGAGTGTGATGTTCCATGACCTGAGACTCAGTGCAAAAGCGCTTTCAAGCTCAATGGCACGGCTGCGCCGGCGAACACACTCACATCAATACTGAAACTCCTGCTGCAGCTCCAGCTTATAAGCTGAGGGCTCCATACGGCGCTGGAGAGGGTTCGTATTTGGAATGCAGTTTTTGCCAAAAGAAACTTTTTAGCCTAATGTTTGCCGCTGAATGAGGCTTCTCACGATAAAATGAAACAACCCATGCAATGCCAGATGGAGGTTGACCAAGTGATGGAGAGCAAAACGGGTCATCGAATCAGTTACCGATGTTATGGAGACCCAGAGGGAAAGCCTGTCTTTTACTTCCATGGTTGGCCTGGTTCCCGTCATGAGGGACAACTGTTTTCCGATTTGGCAACAGAGAACGATTGCCTGCTCGTGGCTCCTGAGCGTCCGGGGTATGGCCAGTCCTCAGCCGTAGGCCACCTCTCATTACGTTCATGGGCCTTGCTCGTGGGCGAATTGTCTGATCACCTCGGACTGCCTGGCTTTTCCGTCATGGGGCTTTCCGGCGGTGGCCCTCACGCCTGTGCTGTCATGTCCTGTCTTTCATCCAAAGTTGACCGAGGGGCTCTCTTGGTACCCATGGGACCCATGGATGCCAAGGAGGGTGTCCTCAGGATGCACCCCCTTCAGCGCCTGATGGCTGAAATCACTCCAATGGCTCCTTGGTTTCCGAAAACATTGATGTCCATGGTGCGTCCACTTTTATGTCGGACCCCTGGGTTGACTTTATGGGCCATGCGCCGATTCATACTTCCTGAGTGCGATCAAAAGGCGCTCTCCGGAAAAGAGTTGCAACCTATTCTCAAGAAAACGATGGCTGAATCACTCATCCATGGGATCTCAGGCATGTATGGAGATGGATTAAGATTTCTTGAACCTTGGCAACACACATTAGATGCGGTTTGCTGTCCGGTAAAAATCTGGCATGGTTTTGCGGACACCATTGTTCCCATTGAATTTGGCATGTATGTTGCCAGCAGGATAAAGGACTCAGAAGGTGAATGGCTTGAACAAGAGGGCCACTTTTCCGTTCCCATGGCCCACGCCCAGGCATGCTTTAAATTCCTTACTCAGTGAACTCTCTTCAACTGCCAAGAGCCTTTTTCGTGATGAAAAAAATGCATTTCTTCCAGGCCGTGCTTTTTATCTGCTCGATGGCCATTATCCATCAGGCTCACGGCCAAACGGGCGACCCCGCCTTTGTAAGATGGGTAGATGCGGGCGAGCAAATGGGTCACCTGGATACCTCCATTCAGTCTTATCGGCATCCAGCCGGAAGGGAGGTTCACCTGGTCGCAGCCATTCATGTCGCAGATGCTGCTTATTACCACCTACTAAATGAGTATTTTGCCAAAATCCAGTGTGTGCTTTACGAGATGGTTAAGGATGAGGAAACCCATCCGACTGTGATGAGTGAATCCTCTCACCCGGTGAGTCAGCTTCAATCGGGCATGAAGGCGCTGCTGGGGCTGACCCATCAGCTCGAGGAAATAGACTATACATCGCCGCACTTTGTTCATGCAGACTTGGACCCTGAAACCTTCGCCCAACTTCAGGGCCAGAAGGGAGAAAGCTTTTTCACATTGGCCATACAGGCGTACCTGCAAGAAAAACAACTGATAGCAAGGGGACAACTCAAGGGCTTCAGTGGTTTTGATTTACTGATGGCCATGGGAAGTGGCCGCCCGGACCATGCCTTGAAATGGATGATGGCTCGACAAATGACCGCCATGGAATCGATGTTGGGAGGGATCGATCAGGGCATGGACGGTAAGGGGTCGGTCATCCTGCGTGGGAGGAATGACAAAGCTTTTGAAGTGCTTGCTGAAAAATTTAAAGCAGGAAAACGGCAGATCGCCATCTTTTATGGAGCTGGCCACATGCCAGACATGCATCAGCGTCTGCTTCGACAGGGTTTCATAAGATCTGGTGAGCAATGGCTGACCGCTTGGGATCTCAAACCATCACCATAGCGCCTTGCAGGTAAACTTCGGTGAAGAACCGAATGTTTCCGGTATACTTGCGATTCGATCTCGCATCAATAGATGTTGCGCCACTCTCCGGTCCGGGCATAATCACGCCAATGAAAGGTCATTCACCGAGGCAGATATCCTTTGTGACCGGTTTGATTCCGATAAAACTGAAAAAGGCGCTACTCTGCATCCTCCTTGGGATCCTCGCTCTGCTACCACAGGGAGCGATGGCGGGCGATACCTTGGCACGTTTACTCAAGCATGAAGCACATGCACCGAGGGCCACAGGGGAACTGCTATTGCAAGAATTCAGCTGTCTTGCTTGTCATCAAGTCAGTGCGCCCTGGAAAACCCACTTGACGCCAAAGCTTGGTCCCATACTAGGCGAGCAAGGACTGCCTCTGACACCTCAATTTATTCGCCAACGTCTGCTAGAACCCAATCAGGAAGAGCAGGGTCGAACCATGCCCGATGTTCTGCATGCCTATGAAACGGACGAAAAGGAAGCGATCGTCGATGCTTTGACTCACTACCTCATCTCTGCTCAGACTCCGATGGATCGTGAACCTGTGGCTGCGGATGCTTCAACGATTCTCAGGGGGCGCAATCTTTATCATAGCGTTGGTTGTGTGGCCTGCCATGGAGCACACAGTCACCCAGAAGACCTCAAGGGATCTGACATTCCAGCGCCGGGTTCACTTCTTGAGGTGCATGCAACGTCCTTGGATCTGCAGCCGCTTCCTTCCATGGACAGTAAAACCACGGTGGATGCCCTTGCACGCTATCTGCGCGATCCCAAGGCCATCTTTCCGAATGCGCACATGCCTTCCATGAAGTTGACTTCTGCAGAGTCCCGAGCCATTGCCATGTATCTCCTCCGAGGACAGGCAGCGGGCATGTTTGAAGCAGAGCAAATTACAGAGAAAACCCGCGGGTTGAAGTATCATTACCTAGAGTTTGGGGGCCCTTCGCGTGAGGTGGCTACTATTGTCTCCGATCTCAAGGAACATTTTCCAGGCGATAACCCACCAGATTTCACAGATCCTCTGGCAAATGGGATTGCCGAAGAGATCACCGATCAGTGGAAAAAACGGCAGGATAACATGGCATTGATTTTTTCCGGTTTTATACGGATCCAGAAGGCCGGGGAATATGCGTTCTACACTGCTTCAGATGATGGCTCCCGTCTCTACATTGGGTCGAAACTGATCGTACGAAATGATGGAGATCATGCCACGGTTGAAAAGAGTGGCCGCGTGTCTCTATCTCCTGGAGACCACCCCATCAAAATTACCTATTACAACCGTGGTGGACCTGCGGAATTAAGGGTTTTCGTGGAAGGTCCTGGAATGACCAAACAGCCCATTCCAGGGGAGTGGCTGTATCACCTAGGCCAGCCCATGTCTCCCACCCAAAACATGGAATTTACGTTGGATCAGACGAAGGCTTCACAGGGCAAAGCTTGGTTTCAAAAACTGGGTTGTGCCTCTTGTCATGCCATGGGCCAAGTGGAACTGGTAACCGCTTCTCAGCTTACCAAGACAGAGGCTCCCTGGCACCAGCGAGGGTGCCTTTCCGCTGAGCCTGGAGAGGACCAGCCGCGCTACACCATTAACGAGATAGAAAAGAGGCTCATCAGCCAGGTGCTCGATCAGTTGAGCGACGATCCTGAAAAGCGCTCCCCAACCGAGCAGCTCACTAAACTTTGGGTGCAGCAGCAGTGCCAGGCTTGTCACTCGCGTGACGGACTCGGGGGGCCTGAACCCTCTACACGTCCTTTCTTTACCAGCGTGGGCGACGTCGATATGGGAGACGAGGGGAGTGTTCCCCCTCCCTTGACCGGCGTCGGTCGCAAGCTTTTGCCTGAGTGGCTGACAACAGTCATAACCGATGGAGCATCGGTGCGACCCTACATGGCCACCCGCATGCCCGCCTTTGGTGAAACCGTCGGGCATGCCATGGCAGCATCGTTACTTTCGGTGGACCAGGCAGCGCCATCCGATGCCACAGAGACTCAGCCAATCTCCCTTGACGAGGCCAAGTTTGGCAGAAAACTGGTGGGCACCGGCGGCATGGGTTGCATTACCTGTCACACTTTTGGGAAATATCCCTCCTTGGGCATCCCGGCTCTTGATTTGACTCTCATGAGCCAGCGTCTGCAGAAAGAGTGGTTCACATCCTACCTGAAGGACCCTCAGGGCTTGCGACCAGGCACACGCATGCCCAGCTTCTGGCCTGAAGGGCAGAGCGTCAATCAGGACATCTTTGAAGGTGACACCACTCGGCAGATCGATGCGATATGGGCCTATCTCAAATTGGCCGATGACACCAATCCGCCCGATGGCCTTGTGCAAGGACAAAAGGAAATCCTTGTTCAGGGGGAGGCCGTCATATACCGCAATTTCATTGAGGGCGCGGGTTCACGCGCCATCGGAGTGGGATACCCAGAGAAGGCAAATCTGGCCTTTGATGCCCATGCGATGCGTGCGGCCATGATCTGGCAGGGTCCTTTCATGGACGGTGCACGGCACAGTAATGGTCGTGGTCAAGGTTTCGAACCACCTCTGGGCCACAACTTGTTCCTACTACCCAGTGGTCCGCCGTTTGCCTTCTCGGTCGCTCCCGCGGAGATGCTTTGGCCAGAACTTACAGGAAAAGAGGCAGGGTATACCTTCAAGGGTTATTGGCTGGATTCTCAGCGTCGTCCCAAATTCATGTACCGGTTTCTGGCCATGGATGTAGAGGATTACTGGATCGATGTTCCAGGCGAATTGGATGCTTCTTTTCGCCGATATCTGACCTTTGATTCCAAAGCACATTACACGCATCTGTGGATGCGCGCGGCCATCGGCTCCAACATTTCCACCATGGACGATGGTGCTTACCTGATCGACGAAAAGGTGATCATGCGGTTTGAATGGGAAGGCGACCGCAAAGCGGTCATTCAATCCAGCGATCAAGGATCGATGCTTCTCATCCCTGTGGAACTCAATCATGGAAAGGCCCGAGTGGTTCAGGAAATTCTCTGGTGAGAATGCCCACGACATCTCAACCCCACACCTCTAAGATGAACAATTTCAACTCCACCGTTCATAGCCATTGGAAGCATGCCTGCTGCGCCAGCGCCCTGTGGCTTTTATGCGCATCCTTCCAACTTAAAGGGCAACAGCAATCGGACTTCTATCAGACCGAATCCTTTCCGATTCCTGAGGGCATCGTGCTTGAGGCCGGTGCCATCGAGTGGATGGGAGAGGATCAGCTTTTGGTCTCTACCCGCTTGGGTGACATTTATCTCGTGGAGGGTGTGCTAGGAGACCCTCCTACAGAAAGCCGCTTTCAGCGTTACGCCTCGGGGCTGCATGAAGTGTTGGGGCTCGCTAAAAAGGACGACTGGGTCTACTGCATTCAACGCTGTGAGCTCACTCGGATGAAGGATGAGGACGGGGATGGAAGGGCCGATCTCTTCGAAACCATCAATGCGGACTGGGGAATCACCGGAGACTATCACGAATATGCGTTCAGTTCGAAGTTTGATCGTGAAGGGAATATCTGGGTCGTTCTCTGTTTGACAGGTTCTTTTACCAGCGAAATTGATTATCGGGGATGGTGCCTGCGGATTACCCCTGATGGCCAAATGTTGCCAACCTGCAGCGGTATTCGCTCGCCTGGTGGCATTGGAACCAATGCACTCGGCGACATGTTTTACACCGATAATCAAGGTGTATGGAACGGCACCTGTGGCTTGAAGCATCTCAAGCCTGGTGGATTCATGGGCAATCCCAGTGGCAATCGGTGGTATGAAAAGACCGATATTCTGGGCAAACGACCTCAAGATCCCATCAGTGGAAGCAGGATGCATCTTGAAGCCGAAAAAATCCCCGAATTAGTGCCGACAGCCGTATATTTCCCTTACAATAAAATGGGGCAGTCGGCCAGTGGGATTATTTGCGACCAGACCGATGGGAAATTTGGTCCATTTACGGGGCAACTCCTGGTATGCGACCAAACCCACAGCACGGTCATGCGGGTCGACCTCGAGCAGGTCAATGGTGTGTATCAAGGAGCCTGCTTTCCCTTTTTAAAGGGATATGATTCAGGCAATCTCAGTGTGGCCTTTGCACCAGACGGCAGCCTGTTTGTCGGAGGCACGGATCGAGGGTGGGGAGCTCGGGGAGGGAAGCCCTTCTCCCTTCAGCGTACCCGATGGACTGGCAAGACGCCTTTCGAAATCCACACCATGCGTGCTTTGGGGGATGGATTTGAACTGACTTTCACTCAACCCATTGATCGAGCCAGTGCTGCCATGGTGCAGTCTTACCAGATGGAAACGTACACTTACATTTACCAGAGCAGCTACGGAAGCCCCGAAGTGGACGCCACTCAGCCCAAGATTCAATCGGCCCTGGTCTCGGAGGACGGACTGAAGGTCTCCCTCAAACTGGACTCTCTGCAAATCGGTCATGTCCACGAACTCAAATGCCCGGGGATCCGAAGCGCCAGAAGTGGGGAACCCCTATTCAATTCGGCGGCGTATTACACACTGAACCAAATCCCCAACGAAATCCGCTAAGCCCCGCGCTGGATTTCCTTACGATCAGTCGGCCTTGGGGTGCTTGAGCCGAAATCGTGTCACTGAAGCCCTCCCATTCATTCCTTTCGGATGCACCCGGTAAAAAGAAACTTCTTTTCCATCTGGCTGACGCTCTTTTACGCAGGCTGGATGGTGTGCATCCTTGCAGGAGGGCATGTCAGCGAGGTCTATGCGCACTGGCCCATCGCCCTCGCCATGTCATTGGGTTCCTATTTTGCAGGTTCAACCCCCATGGGCGGAGGCACGGTCGGTTTCCCGGTGCTGGTCATGCTTCAGGGAGAGCCCTCTGGTATGGGGCGTGATTTCGGCTTTGCCATTCAGTCTATCGGCATGGTCAGTGCGAGTCTTTTCATTTGGAGCCAAGGTATTCGGGTTCACGGAAGCCTTCTTCGATGGGCCCTCCTGGGCTCCATGCTGGGAACCCCCACGGGACTGATCCTTCTTGGTGATCGCATGCCCTCTTTATGGGTTCAGGGAATCTTTTCACTTCTCTGGGGTGGCTTTGGCATCCTTCACCTTCTTAAAATCTCAGCCATGAGCCTCCCTTCGTTTGAACGGGTGGTTCCACATGCTCGCACGTGTTGGATGGGCCTGTTGCTCGGCTTTGTGGGTGGGTCGACTGTTGCATCGCTGACAGGAGTCGGCATCGACATGATCCTCTATATGGTGTTGGTCATTTATTACCGGACCGATTTAAAAACCGCCATTCCGACCTCAGTGGTTCTCATGGCCATGACCTCTGTGATTGGGCTTTTCACCCAGTGGGCCACGGGGCAGTTGGATTCCCAGGTTTGGGGCCACTGGCTTGCCGCTGCACCGGTCGTTGCCGTGGGTGCACCCTTTGGCGCTTGGGTTGTATCGCGCATGGGGCGGGAGTTCTCGATTCTTTTGGTTTCCCTCTTGTGCCTGTTTCAGTTCGCTTGGTTTTTGCTGCGTGAACGGGAGGCTCTGGGGTGGGCTGGAATCACTCTATGCACCGGAATGCTCTTTCTGATGAGCGGACTTTATTGCTTTCTCTTTCAATGGTGGGCAAAGGAGCCGAATGCCACTGTAGAGGTCACATGACCAGCAGATAGCTTGCCTGGCTATGGTGAAGGCCATTCCAAGTGTTTATGGAGAAACTCGAAAGTGCCTTCGCCATGAATGGTGTGGGGGCCATCAAACCATTCAATCTCACATCGATCTTCAAGTTTGAGTCGGGCTTGGTAAAGATGCCTGACTTTGGCAAACTCGAGGGCCACTCTTTCGTCTGGAGCCACTCCATCAAAATGGCCTCGTTCCACCATGAAGGGGCGCGGGGCAATTAAGGCCGCCATTTCGGCATAGTTGAATGTGTGTCCAAGATTGAATTCGAAGATTTCATATTCACCGGACCAAACATAACTGTAGGGGCTCAAGGTCGAGGCGTTCTTCCACACCCAGTCATTGAAATCGGCAGAGCAAATGGAAAGACAATAGTCTGTAACCAGGGCAGGTACCCTCATGGCAGTCTTGCCTCCATAGGACAGGCCGTAAAAAGCGACTCTTTTCGGATCGACGAACGGTAAACCCTGAAGCCAGTCCACCCATTGCTGATGTTGCGCTACAATGATTGAAAAGAGGGTTTTTTTGAGGGGGTAGGACTTTCGTTGCAGTGAACGAAATCGATCTTGAAAGAGATAAAGGTTTTGGGGCGAAAAAGTGATAAATCCACGCGAAGCCAACCGAGCAGCAAAATCATGATAGGCCGCATGGTCTCCCTGTAGGATATCCTGCGGTCGACCTTCCAGCCCATGCTGACAAACCACCACCGGACGTTTTTCTCCCGGCTGCATTTTTTCGGGAACGCATAGGATGCCGTAGGCAATCACATCGGGATACACATCCAGCACCACTTCATAACCCACCCAGCCATCGCCTTTGAAGGTGGAGCGGGATCTCGCGTTAAAAGGCAAAAGAGGTTCATCATAGGCGCCAATGACTTCCTGTTTAAAATACTCCCGATAGGTGGCGGCGGAAGCTTCAAACTCACTCACCGAATCGGTGTTGAGATCCTTCATGAATGCCTGCCTTTTGTAGGGGCTTTCCAAAAGCAGCGTTTGGGTGTACCGGTCCCATGCCTTGATCAATCTGGCCTCTCTCTCTTGATAGAACACTTCCTCCGCCATAGGTGGACTGATGGGCATGGATTTCCCCAATTGGAGGCTCCTATCGAGCCCTGAGAGGAGACTTTCCAAGGCGGGTTCGCTGCCATATTCAAGATCTTCACCAAGGATCAGGTGAATAGGGATTTCTCCTGGGTAACCTTTGAGCAATGCTCGGGCTCTTTGAGTCTCCTGGTACGTTCGCCCTGGGTCAGGGCCAATTCTGCGGGAGGGAGCTGCACCACGACTTTCAAAGGTGTCTTCAGGGCCGGCCGTGGCTTCAATCACCAGTGAACGAGGTGCGATTAAGGTTGCCAGTTCGGCATCACCAAATTGCTCCAACAGTCCAAAGACATTGCGGTCAATCGGCTCTTCCCAAATGCCTTCCCGCGGACCAAAATACCCGCTCACTCCGACGGCATCGATACGTGTGTCCACCGCACCCGCGTATAACGCAAGCATCCCACCATCGCCATACCCCATCATTCCAATCGGTCGCCGCTCCTTTCCCTGATGTTTTTCGATCCAATCCACCAGAGCGAGAAGGGTCTGCACTTCGTAAGCTAATATGCCTCGTCCCATTTCAAAGGCGGGTCTCTGAAGATACTCCCGGTGTGTGAGATCGGCACCCCAACCGCCGTAGACCGACTGCCTACGGGACACACCACGCCCAACCAGGGTGGGAATGATGACTCGGCACCCTGATTCGGCAAGACGCCTGGCAAACTGCGATATTTCGGGCACCCCAGGAGCAAGACCCGCCAAAGCTTCCGGAGCCTGCTCGACATCCGGCAAGGCAATGACGTGTGCCGCCGCATGAAAGGAATCAAAAAGAGAGCGTTCCTTGTGCTGGTTGGCAAACGTAGCGTCCACCTCCAATCTGCTGGCTCTCATGGTCAGGAGGTTTGGAACCAGTAGAAGGCCCTCCGCCATCACATCGCCCACCACAGGCCATTGAATCCTGTAAGCCTCAAAGGCTGGTGTCTTCATGTAGAGCGCATCCGTCTCATCAAGAGCTAACCGCACCTGTGGATGTTCAAACGCTACCCGTTCATCCAACAATCCCAGCTGTTTTCTGAGCTGCTCTCGGTTGGGTTGGATGGATTGGGCATAGGCAGGCGTGGAATCAAAATCCCGATTCCAGAACGCAGCGCGTTTGGCCACCGATTCGTCCAGTTTTTTAAGGAGAAAACGATCGACCCCTTGGACTAGGGCAGAGGCAATATCACCCTCCATCTCAAGCATTCGGGTATTGGGAAGTGGATCGGCACTCGAGAAGGAGATGGCTAGAAAAAAGGCACCCCATAGCCACCACCATCCAAAAGCGGTTGAAACTGACCGGTTCGCAGAACGACGGTCCACACGACATTGGGGATTCCACATGGTTTGTTTATCCCATGCCTGCCCCTCCCTGACAATCCTTTCCATTGGAGAAACCTGTGCGCTAAGACTTGCGGCCCATGGACAACCGGCCTTGTAAAAAAGAACGCAATCTCGAGAGTGGTGCCTGATCGGTTCGCAAGTTCAAATGATCGATCTGGTAACCGCTGAGCAAGTTTTTTAAGTCTGGCATCCCCGAGCGATTCGCTGAAAAGGAAAGGGTCGCCTCCCTGCTGGTTTCCGCCTCACGTGCACGGACAAAACCCCTGACAGGATGCGAAAGTTCCATGGGGTCGGACAATTGGATCACCATGCATTCATGGCGCTGCGCAAGGCACCCGAGGGGAGCAACGACTCCAGGCTCATGCATGTCACTCAAGACAATGATCAAATGCCTCAGAGCCAGCCTCTGATCCAGTTCCTGGAGGCTGCGTGTGAGGTGAGTCGATTCGTTCCATGTATAGGTGCGTAAGTGATGCAGCGTACGCATGAGCGATGGATGAGAAAGGGTTGGGGAAAGATGAATGGCACGGCTACCGCTGCCGATGACTCCCACCGGGCTCATCCGATCCAGTGATGCGACAGCCAAGGCACCTGCCAAGGCAACGGCCAAGGCATATTTGCTGATAGCCGTCGAAGACAGTGTCATGGAGGCCGATGTATCCACCACCAGATACACAGGCACCTGTTTGGTGGATAGATATTCCTTAATAAAGACTTTCCCCATTCGGGCACTCACCCGCCAGTCGATGGACTTCACGGGATCGCCAGATTCATAGGGTCTTGATTGGTGGAACTCGATGCCACTGCCTGTAAAAGGACTGGCATCCATTCCGAAATGAAAGCTGTCTGCAAGGCGGCGCACAGCGAGCTCGAAGGAGCGCGAGTCATCGCGACTGATCGACTCGAGAATGGCTGCATCAAGTTCAGGCATGGGCTCCCCTTGCTGGATCTAGGAGGTAACCTCCATAAGGAGTTTGTCGATCAGATCCCTTCCGCGTTTTCCTTGAGCCTGAGCGGTGTAGGTCAAACGCACCCGATGGAGAATGACATCCTCGGCAAGGGCAAACAAGTCTTCGGGAACCACATACTCGCGCCGGTGAATCAAAGCACGAGCCCGCGCAGCCTGTACGAGCGCCATGCTCGCTCGTGGACTCGCACCCAACTCGAGGTCTGGGTGTTCCCGTGTTTGCCCTACCAAATCAACACAATGTTTGAGAAACACATCGCTCACGTGCACCTTTTGAACATCTTCCATCACTTCGGTAAGTTCCGATAGGGTTGCCGGGGATTCTTCGCTGAACGAATCGAATGCCGTCTGAGGGATCGCTCCCTCTTTTTCGCGCTTGAGGCCCATACGAAGCATGCGTTTGAGAATGTCCTCTTCTTCTTCGCGCTTCGGGTAGTGCAGACGATGACAAAGCATGAAGCGGTCCAGTTGTGCCTCAGGGAGCTCAAAGGTACCGCTTTGTTCCACGGGATTCTGTGTCGCAATGACCAAAAAGGGTGCAGGAAGAGGCAAACCTTGACCACCGATGGTGACCTTGCGTTCCTGCATGGCTTCAAGCAGCGCACTTTGAACTTTAGGTGCTGCTCGGTTGATTTCGTCAGCCAGGAGCAAATGGGTGAATATGGGGCCCTTTTGGACTGTAAATGTTTGATCGCGAGGGTTCAGCACTTCAGATCCGAGGATGTCGGAGGGAAGCAGATCGATGGTGAACTGGACGCGCTTGAATTGTAGTTCGATACTGTTGGCAAGGGTGTTTGCCAAAAGCGTTTTGGCCAACCCCGGAAGCCCCTCCAGCAGAATATGCCCACCGGTGAAAAGGGCAATGAGCAGGCGCTCGACCACGATTTCCTGTCCGACGACGACCTGGGCGATCCTTTGCTGAATGGCTGGGACAAAGCCGTGCTTGGTTGATTCCATGAGAGTTATGAATGTCCTATCGTATCAAGTGAAAAATGCAAGACGCGCCTTGCTATGAGGGGTATTCGATCTGATCGCCCATGGACAAGATCTCCATGACGGGGCGCCCGATACGCTTGGAGTCTTCCAGATGAATTCGAACTATCATGCCCCAATCGCACGCTTCTTCTGGGTCCAGCCACGTTTGGTGTAGAATCCAAAAGCGAGGGTCTTCCTCGAGGATTTTAAACCACTTTGCATTCCGTGCGTCGGCATCCAGCCGAAGGAACTCATGTTCCTCAAGGTAAGCACATACCCGGTCTTCGAGAATCGGAGGCGTCCAGGAGGTCGGAACGGCTTCCGACCATTCGCTTATTCTGGCACTGGCCTCCTCGTATTGCTCGAAAGACAAAAGTCGTAACAAGGAAAACAACTGGTTTCGCACCAAGATCTCAAATGCCTTGCGACTGATAAATGGATCCCACACCGAAACCGGGCGAGGAGGTTTCTGCTGCGCGAGGGTTGGCGTCTCATCCTGTGACCCTCCATCCTTCAGCCGCTCCCATTCTTCCAGAAGGCTGGAATCGGTCTGTCGAATCATCAGCTCCAGAAACAACGTCGTATCCTTGAGCGGTTCAGTAAGCAATGTTTCCGGAATGGTTTGTGTGATGACTTTGTAGGCTTCGCTGAGATAACGCAGTAAAACACCTTCACTTTTTTGAAGTTGATAGCGTCGAACATAATCATCAAAAGAGAGAAAGTCCTCCACCATTTCGCGAACAATGCTTTTCGGGCGGATGTTTTCCGACGCCAGCCACGGATGGGTCTGTGCAAATTGATTGTAGGTGTGATAAATAAAATCAGCATCCGGCTTGGGGTGTTCCAATTGCTCAAGCTCCATCATTCGATCCTCATAACTGATGCCCTCGGCTTTCATGGCTTGAACTTTCTGATCTTTGAGTTTGTCAAGCTGGCGCCGCAAAATGTGGGAAGGATCCTCTAGAATGGACTCCACGAGACTGATGCAGACAAGGCAATGCGCTGTATCATCGGGGTCCATCGTCGTGAGGGTATCAATCAGATACAAGGCAAGTCCTTGATTGAGTGAAAAATCTTCCTGAAGCTCGATGTTGACGCTGACACGACGCTCGGTCTGCAATGGATTTTCTTCCCACTTGACGATACCTCGATCCAGCAAGGATCGAAAATACTGCCAACTCTTTCGCTTCAACGCCCGCTTGGTCGCACTGGATTCATGGCAGTCCTGTATCAGCGCCTTCATGGCCTCACAACCGTTGCGCTCTCGACTCAGAACTGCCAGGAGCATCCCATTGGAAACCTTGAATCGAGACACAAGCGGTTCAGCTTCCGATTGCCGGAGTCTCTGAAACGTTGCTTCATCCCAATGGACAAAACCCTTTTTAGGGGGTTGCTTCTTCACCCATTTCCTTTTTTTCTGAGGATTCTCTGAAGCTTTGCGTTCCATCTTGAGGTTCTCGATCACATGTTCTGGGGCCATGCAGATCACCCAACCCCGGTCGTCATGACCTTTCCTTCCAGCCCGACCGCTGATCTGCTGAAAATCACGCACCGTCAACAATCCCACCTTTTGCCCATCATATTTACAGAGTCGTGTAAAAAGAACGGTACGAATGGGAACATTGACCCCAACCCCGAGGGTGTCCGTCCCGCAAATCAATCGCAGATAACCCTCCTGAGCCATTCGCTCGATAAGAATTCGATATCTAGGAAGCATGCCGGCATGATGGATGCCGATTCCATGGCGAAGGTATTTCTTCAGCTCCTTGCCGTAAGGACTCGCAAAACTTTCCTTCGCGATGCGCTCTGCAATACGAGACTTGAGTGGCTTGTCTGCCACTTGAAGGCTCGTAAATCGTTGGGCGTTTTCCGCAGCTTCAAGTTGAGTGAAGTGGACGATGTAAACAGGCGCACGATCCTCTTCAAGACATTGCTCAACCACCTGTTCCAATGGGTCTTCAGCATAGGTATACTCCAATGGAACCGGCCTGTCCGTTCCATGCACCCATCGGGCCTGCTGACCTGTCAATCTTTGCAGGCATTGGGAAAAAAAATCGGTCTGCCGCATGGTGGCAGACATCAACAAAAACTGACACTGACGCAAGGTCAGTAAGGGGATTTGCCAGGCTACGCCCCGGTCGTTGTCGCTGTAATAGTGAAATTCATCCATGATGACATCATCGACTGAAGCATGTTCCCCCTCACGGAGGGCCATGTTTGCGAGGATTTCAGCTGTGCAACAGAGAATCGGTGCCGACCGGTTCACCGATGCATCTCCCGTCATCAATCCCACCTCGGAGGAGCCAAAGCGGTAACACAAATCGAGGAACTTTTCATTAACCAAAGCCTTGATAGGAGAGGTGTAGACGGATCGTCGGCCACGGGCCAGGGACTGGAAATGCAAGGCAAGTGCCACCATCGATTTGCCGCTTCCGGTTGGCGTGTTGAGTATGACATGATGCCCATCAAAAAGTTCCAGAATCGCCTCTTCCTGGGCTGGATAGAGTTCCATTCCGGCTTTTTGCACCAGGTCCATGAAACCCTCGAGCAATCGTTCACCACTTGCCTCGGAAACATCCTTGATATGCTCTCGAATCCAATGCGTGTATGTCACGGCGATCAGCATGCGGCAGTCAACAGGCTCTGCACAGCTCAAAACGGACAGTTGGCAAAGGTTGCCATGTGACAACACCTCTCGTAAGGTTCCCTTATGCTCCTCAAAGTCGCCCATGGCTTCACCCTGTCCGCATCGTCGATGGGGACGGCCATCTTTTTCATGAGCCTCTGCGAATCGACCCTCAAGGGTCAAAGCGAAGGGAGTGATAGACATCCCAACATCATATTCATCATGGCCGATGATCTTGGCTGGGGAGATCTTGGATCCTATGGACAAAAAAGGATTCGAACACCTCACCTGGATCGCATGGCCGCAGAGGGTATGCGATTTACCCAGGTCTATGCTGGGAGCACGGTTTGTGCACCCTCACGCTCGGTCCTCATGACGGGCCTGCATACAGGGCACACACGTGTCCGGGGCAATGCAAGAGTACCACTACAGCCTGAGGATCGCATTCTCCCGGAGTTCTTGAAAACGGAAGGATACCAAACGGCTCTGATGGGAAAGTGGGGGCTAGGGGAGCGGGGCACAACCGGCGCTCCTACCCGTAAAGGCTTTGATCATTTTTTTGGCTATCTCAACCAGCGGCATGCTCACAATTACTATCCGACCCACCTTTGGAAAGGGGAGCAAAAGGTTTCCTTGGACAACATCGTCCCGAATGAGGATGCGACGGGTGCTGGCATTTCCACCAATAAGCTGACCTACAGCCACGACCTTATCTTCCAGGAAGCGATGCAATTTGTGAAAGCACATAACGGTCAACCTTTTTTCCTCTATCTGCCACTGACCATTCCACATGCCAACAACGAGGCCAAAGCAAAGGGTATGGAGGTTCCCAGCTTGGGAGACTATGCGGCCAAGGACTGGCCAGCCCCCCAAAAAGCTCATGCTGCCATGATTTCCCATATGGATCGCGACATCGGTCGCTTGTTACATCAACTGCAAACTTTACAAATTGAGGAGGATACCATGGTCTTTTTCACTTCGGACAATGGTCCTCACAAGGAAGGAGGTAACGACCCGGAATTCAACGATTCCAACGGGCCGCTGCGAGGCATCAAGCGTTCGCTGCACGAGGGTGGCATTCGCGTGCCCATGGTTGTGAAGTGGCCAGGAAAAATCCATGGGGGTGTCGTCAATGACACTGTGTGGACCTTCACCGATGTCCTCCCCACCTTACTGGAGGTCGCTGGGAAGCCGGTCCCTAAGGGTCTGGATGGTGTGAGCCTTCTTCCCACGTTGCTTGGACAGACTCAAGATTTAACCCAGCGCTTCCTTTACTGGGAATTCCATGAGCGCGGCTTCAAACAGGCCGCACGCTGGGGGCACTGGAAGGCAATCCGACTTGGTTTTGGCCAACCACTGCAGCTTTTCCATCTGGAACAAGACATAGGAGAATCGCATGATGTGGCAAGCCGGTATCCTGAAGTGGTTGAAAAACTCACCTTTTTCCTCGATCACGAACGGACAGAATCGACTCACTGGCCAGTACAGCGCCCATGAACATGGGATACAAAATTTCAAGGCGTTGTTGACTTTTGTGAGACCCTTTCTTCCACCTCGACACATTCGGGCAGGATGCGGTCCAAGGCAAAGGCCGATGCGGCCTCGAGCGTCAAGTGCCCGTAATCGTGTGCTGTGAGAATGGGTTTGGGGTCCTTTGCCATATAGACCTGGCACTTTCCTTGTGAGCAAAAGTAATCCATCAGGCTCAGGTAGCGGCTCCGATTGGAAAGCTCCTTGGTGGCCTTAAGGTGGGAAGCAAGCATGGCATCGACTTTTCCTCGCTGAAGATTCAAGCCAAGTGAGGTTCGTTCATCCGGTGGTATTTGGGCCGCCAACCGGATGGCTATCGAGGGGCAATCGGGCACCCACTCCGGGGCAGGGCCCACGAGCAAGACTCTCTGCACACCACGAGCAAGAATACCCTCTATCAGAGGCTTGAATATTGTGTCACTGTGCCCTTCGGCCTGGGCGAGCACCACCACGTCGGGCTGGGCCTCGCGGAGAACTTCCGTCGCGAAGGCATTGGCAAAGCGACAGCGATCGTTCGGATCAGAAGACGCTATCAGTTGCGGTGGACACGCTGAAGTAGTGACCTGAAGAATCTGCCAATGTTCCCCCAACGCCGAACGGATACCACCACTCAGGGCTGTGGCATGACTATCTCCCCAAAGAAGCAAGCAAAAGGGCTTGGTGGGATCCCTTTGGTAGCACGAAGGGGTCAAGGATTCACGGGGTAAAGGCGAATCGGGTGCATTCAGGTGATCGTAAAAATTGCAGTCCTCACGATTGGCTTCGTACCACTGGTCCTGTTTCCAGTAGGCAAGCCCTTCTCTTGCTTCACGGTAGGTATCATGAATAGCCCTTTGAAGCGGGTTCAATCGTTGCTTCAACCCCTCCTGATGATCCACCCATAGCCCGAATGCGAGAAAGAGGACAGATCCCAAGAAGGAGTAGCCATAAATCTGATGGCGGCTCAGCCAGGCACGGTTGCGGAAGGGTTGTTCCACCCATTTCCAGCTCATCCAAGCCAAGCCAAAGCTCAATAAAATGCTTCCGATTTTGGTTCCTACGTCGCCATGGGTTCCCGTGGCCATCTTGGTAAAGACGAATACAGGCTGATGCCAAAGATAGAGGCTATAGCTCACCAACCCCACACGCACCAGGATCTTCGCAGACAGGATCCGAGCGACCAGTGTGTGAGGTTTTGCTGTCGCCAGAAGAGCTGTCGTGGCAAAGACAGGCAACAGTGTCACCAGGCTGGGCGTCGGGGTTTGTTCGCTAAAACCCATCATGCAGCCCAGCAGGATGGCAAGACTCCAGAACCCCCAAAGACCATCCTTCGGACTTGGCTTGGAGGGACTCAGTGCCAGCATGGCTCCCAAAAGCAGTTCCCAGGCGCGGAAAGGAAGCAAGTAATAGGCAGAG
>Ga0181580_10000513_pt1 | contig 29008 bp, 26 predicted proteins | sample 071ome_23_FD_132413 | JGI IMG/M metagenome (GOLD analysis project Ga0181580, IMG submission 132413) | Coastal salt marsh microbial communities from the Groves Creek Marsh, Skidaway Island, Georgia - 071403BT metaG (megahit assembly) | ecosystem: Environmental > Aquatic > Marine > Intertidal... | reverse complement strand
GCAGATGGACTTCAAGTTTTGATCGATGGGGGAGTCCGGGCGGTTGTTCAACCCGGAGGTTCGGTGCGGGATGAGGATGTCATCCAGGCTGCTCAGGCGGCCGGAATAACGATGTACCTCACCGGCACCAGGCATTTCTTCCATTAACGATCGAGAAACGGCGGTGCGATGAGCGCAGCTTCACGACCCTGGATTCCCTGGCTTGCCGCTGCGGGGGTGGGGTCGCTCACGGCAGTGCAGTCCCGGGCGAATGGCTCTTTGGGTTCCATCTTGGAAAGTGGCCTGCACGCCTCGGTGGTGTCGTTCGCCGTCGGACTTCTTCTTCTGACTGTGGTGGGGCTCGCGGTCAAGCGCATTCGACTGGGAATGGTCCGATTCCTCGCAGCCCTGCGTTCTGGTGAGATGCCTTGGTGGTGGGCGGTGGGCGGCGTCTTCGGTGCCCTTTTCATCTTCTCCCAGAGTTTCACCGTGGGAATCATTGGCGTTGCACTCTTCGCCGTCGCTCTAGTGTCCGGGCAGAACGTGGCCTCGCTCATCGTTGATGCTGTGGGACTCGGTCCTCGAGGGAAGCAGAAGGTGAGTTCCGTTCGCGTGGCGTCGGCGGCTATCGGCATCGTCGCAGTGGTTGTCGCGGTCTCTGGCCGACTCGGTGAGGACTCACTATCGCTTCCCGCTGTTGCATTGTGCTTCGTGACGGGCGTTGGCGTGGCGATCCAACAGGCGATCAATGGGCGCTCGACCACGATCTCGCGGGAACCGATGGTCGCCGCGTGGTCGAATTTCGCCCTCGGAGGTCTCATTGTCACCGTCGCGCTCGGGCTGATGGTTGCCTTTGGTGCGCACTCGCTGCTGCCCCTGCCAGCCGGCCCTTGGTGGCTGTACCTAGGCGGAATCATCGGTGTTACGTTCCTCGCGACCACCGCGTGGGTCGTTGGAAAAGTCGGCGTTCTCGCCATCAGCCTGCTCGCGACAGCGGGCCAACTCACTGGTGCTCTCGTGCTTGATGTCTTCCTGCTCGACGTTGTTGACGGGGCACTTGTTGCAGGCGTGCTGTTGTCCTTTGCTGCCGTCGCGCTCACGGCGTCTGGCGGGAAGGTGAAGGGTCTGTTCAGCCGTCCAGCGACTTCATGAGCGCAGCCGGATAGCGTTCACCGACCGCGGCGCCAACCGGTGCTGCAGAGTCGAGTCGAGAGATCTGCTCGGCACTGAGTTCGATGTCGAGAGCACCAACGTTGTCCTCCAGATGGTGCACCTTTCGGGCGCCAGGAATGGGCACGATGTCAGAGCCCTGGGCGAGCAGCCATGCGATGGCAACTTGAGCGGGGGACGCCCCGATCTCCTCAGCCACGGCTTTGACGGAGTTTGCTATGGCCATGTTGGCCGTGAGGGCATCCGGCTGGAACCGGGGCCACGATCGACGACCGTCGTCGTCGGATAGGTCCTCGGGTGAGGTGATGGTGCCGGTGAGGAACCCTCGGCCGAGTGGCGAGTACGGCACGAAGCCGATGCCGAGTTCTCGAGTGGTAGCCAGAATTCCATTCGTCTCGACGTCTCTGGTCCACAAAGACCACTCGGTCTGCAGGGCAGTGACCGGATGGGTTGCGTGCGCTCGCCTGATTGTTTCGGATGAGGCTTCGCTCAGCCCCAGGTAGCGCACCTTGCCCTCGGTGACGAGCAGGCTCAGCTCACCCCACGTCTCCTCGACCGGGACCGACTTGTCGATGCGGTGTTGGTAATAGAGATCGATGTAGTCCGTTCCAAGCCGCTGGAGTGATCCCTCAAGAGCCTTCCTGATGTACTCCGGGCGGCCATTGATACCCCGGGTTCCGTCATCTCTGAATTCTTGGCCGAACTTGGATGCGATGATGACCGAGGATCGATCGGCCGGCAGCGCTCGCGCGAGAAGTTCCTCGTTGGTGAAGGGGCCATAGGAGTCCGATGAATCCCAGAAAGTGATCCCCAACTCGAGGGACCGGGCTAGCGTCCGCAGGGATTCCGCCTCATCGCTGGCTCCGTAGGCATACGTCATGCCCATGCAGCCAAGGCCTAGCGCGCTTACCTCCAGGCCGAACGATCCAGAGCCGATCGTGCGTGTTTGCATAGCGTCTATCTCCTCGGTGGAGCGGTCGAGCCACGAACCATGAGTTCGGGCGTGAGCCGCACGTGCTTGGTGGGCATGGCGCCGTCCTCGACCAACAGGCTCAGCAACAACCGAGCGGCTTCGGCACCTATGTCGTGCTGGGGGACGCGAACGGTGGTCAGGGGAGGATCGACGAGATCCATGAATGGCATGTCGTTGTAGCCGACCACGCTGAGATCCTTCGGACACTTCCTACGGAGTTTCTTGGCCGCCAGGACTGCACCAAGCGCTAGTTGATCGTTGGCGCAGACGATCGCTGTGGTGCTGGGATTCCCCTCAAGCAGAGCAGTCGCAGTCTTCGTTGCTGCTTCCACATTCCAGGCGTCTACAGCGGGGGGCTTGCGCGCTGCCGTGAGTCCGTTGTCGCGCATCGCGCGCGCGAAAGCTTGCTGGCGCTCATGTCCGGTGGATGACCACACGGGTCCGGCAAGGTGGGCGATCTGTGTATGCCCGAGGCCGCAGAGGTGCTCAACGGCTAGACGGATTCCGTGCTGCTCGTCTGCGGTGACACTCGACACCTGGGCGCTTTCGGTCACTCGGTTGATCAGGACGATGGGGAACTTTTGGGCCAACTCAGCCAGGAGCGGGTGATCGCGTCTCGCCGTGGCCATGATGAAGCCATCGACGCGCCGGGCGCTGAGGGAGGAGACGACAGACTCTTCCGATCCCGGATCATTGTCCGTGTTCACCAGCAAGGGTGTGTATCCAGCGTGCGAGAGCGTGTCTTGGATTCCTCGCACCATTCCCGGAAAGAGTGGGTTCGTCAGATCCGGAATCACTACGCCGATCGTGTGTGACCGACTGGTTCGCAAGCCAGACGCCATTGGATTCGGCACGTAGTCGAGTGCACTCGCGGCCTTGCGGACTTTCGCCACCGTGGCCGGATTCACCAGGTGCGACGTTTTGGGGTTCAGGGCACGGGACACGGTGGCCGGATGGAGGCCAACCTTCTTGGCTATGTCCTTCAACGTCGCAGCCATGCGCGTCAGCCTAGGCGATGTTGATAACGCCGCGCTCCGATTACCGCGAGCAGCGTGAGAACGATGACGCCGGTGGTGACGACGGTGAACATGGAAGTCGAGCCCCGGAAATCGAGAAGATAACCGGCGACGAACGCCCCGAAGCCATTGCCGAGGAACATAAACCCGGCGAAGAAGGACACCGCCGTTGCCCTCGCCCGGTTGGAAAGTGTGGTGGACCAGGTCTGCAGAGTCGTGTGCATGGTTACCCAGGCCACTCCCTGGAGCGCGCAACTGATCAGCACCGTCACCGGAGATACGTATGCGATCAGCATGCCGAATCCGATACCGGCCGAGATTCCGCCGATGAGTAGGAAGCCGGCCGGATCGATTTTGTTGGTGACGCGACGGACGACCATTGACGTGCCCAGAACTGCGAGTCCGTAGGTACCGGTGGCCAGGCCAGCCACAGCCGGGGATCTCCCGGTTTCCTCAAGCGCGGCGGGGACGAGATTGAAGCCGCCCAACAGACTCGCAGCCTCGATGAATACGAGTAGGTACAGGAACCACGCCCACTTGTTGCGTGCCACCTCCGCGAACGCGACGCGGGTGGGGAGGCGGTTGGGGCCGGGACGAACGTTGGGCGCTTTGCGGACCACGAATGCCAAGACGAAGCACACGAGTGCGGTTGACACGAAGAAGGCCTGCCAACCGACGATGACGACGCCGACACCACCGAGAACGGTTCCGAGGGTGAGACCGATTGCTACCCCGGTTTGCAGACTCGCGATGGCGGATTGACGTTGCTGCGGCTTTTCGATGGTGTCCCCGAGGAAGATCACCGCCATCGGGAATACCCCCGCCATGGTGGCGCCCGCCATGGCGCGAACCACGATGAAGGCTTCGATAGGCATGGGGATGACGCTCGCGATATCGAGCACTGCTGCGGAGACGAGTGCCAACTGAAGGGTCGCGATTCGCCCTAATCGTTCGGAGATGAGGCCCCACACGGGTTGGGCGAGGCCGTAGAAGAGTAGGTATGCGCTTGCCGAGACGGTGATGGTCGCGAGGTCCACGTTGAAGTCGTCGCCCATCGTGATGAGCATTGGGCCGATCACTGCGCGGTCGAAGGTTGCGACGAATACCGCAAATGGTAGGAAGCGCGCAGTTGTTTCCAGACTCCAGTATTTCTTCACGAAATCATCTTCACGAATGTGCCAGAGCCGCGACTGCGTCCGAGTTCGGGGCGTAGGCATCTGCTTCACGCCTGATCCGACACAGTTCCTCGAGATCACCTGCCTTGACGTCGGGATCGAGGAGCAGGCCGAAGCGCGAATCTCGGAGTAGCTCCACGTAGCCCGATGTGCCCAGATGTGGATTGGCTGCGGTCAAGACGGTGGCCACCTCCGCCGCGGGCGACTCTAGGAGCCACCGGGTTGCCTCTGACCAGATCTCGACCAGCTGCTGAGCGACCTTCGGATCGAAGTCCCCCCGAACCGCCAGGACGGTGCCGAGGTAGCTATCCGAGATGTCGGCAGACGTGCACCATTCCCGCATGCCCGCGTCTATCGCAGCTATTCGGGATTCGGCGTTGAGGATCGTTGCAGATGCGTGGCCTTCCTGGATAGCGATGAGCCGCTTGGGGGTGGCTCCGAGTTCCTCGAAGGTCGCCGATTCGCGTGCCACTCCGCCCTTGTCGAGCATGCGGAAGAGAAGCAGTGCAAAGCCAGATCGAACGACGTCCACGCCGATTGCGGTGCCCCGAAGTTCGGACACTGCTTCGAACTCAGGACGTGAGAACAGAGCCAGCCCGAGGCCGCGGTCGATGGTTCGCAACATTCGGATATCGAGCTTTTCGCCAAGGGGCTGGTTGTCGGTCGTCGCGTAGAGCAAGACGTTGTCCGGGCTGGTGATGGCGACGTCGATGTCTCCATCGCGCAATGAAGCGAACTGGGCCGGTGACGAAGGAACGCGCGTTACCTCGAGTTCGAGGTTGGACTCTCGGTCCAGTTCGAGGTGTCGAATCGCGTGGATGACCGCTGAATCGCTGAACTGGCCGATGACGAGACGCTGACCCACAGACCCCTCCTTTCTGCAATCGTGTGCGAGATAGTAAGGCACCCTCCGAACTCGATAGGTAACGGAGTTGGTCTGCGTTCTCCGAGGTGGATACCGCTTTCGACTCAATTTGGGAAAAATCATTGACAAGTCAACGGTCGGGTTGCAGGGTGCTCTGAGCGCAATCGATTGCGCACCGGACCCCCCCGGAACTGACATTGAGGAGACCCGAATGAGGACACTGACCCGAAATGTGGGTAGTTCTCGGACCGCGCGGTCGCTCGCGGCAGTCGTCGCAGCGTCCGCACTGGTCCTCACCGCCTGCTCGAGTGGCGGTGATTCCGCATCGGAGGACACTGCCGCCGACGACGCCGCAGCGGCGGAGGAAACGGCAGCCGAAGAGGAAGCTGCAACGGCTGAGACTGCTGAGAGCGATTCAGGAGCGAGCGAGGAAGTTGACGTCATCACGTGGGCACACGCCTGTGGTCTCCCCGGCTGCTGGTATCACGTTCCCATGTACGTTGCGCAGGAGTTTGGCTTCTTCGACAAGTACGGCGCCAACGTAGAGATCCAGCCGTTCCGTTCCGGAGGCGACATCGTCCAGGCAACGCAGACCGGTGACATCAACGGTGGGCACATCGGCACCGACCCGTTCTTGGTCGGCGCGCCGCAGGGTCTTGCGATGAAGGGCATTTACGGCGAGAACAAGCAGGACTGGATCCTCATCACGCGTGATCCGGAGATTCAGAGCTGTAGTGACCTTGCGGGCCAAGAAATCGGCGCGCAGGCGGTTGGTGATGCTCGCTGGCTGGTGCTGTCCGCGATTCTTGACGGCTGCGGTGACGGCGTCACCATCGATGACGTTCGTACCGTCGACCCGAACAACGACTACGTCGGCGTTCTCGTCGGTGGAGTACTCGACACCGAGATCGTCCACCTTGACGAACTCGCCCAGGTCCAGGCCCAGACCGATGACGAGTGGCGCACACTCGCGGCGCTGAGCGATCTGCAGCAGCTGCACTACGCGATGCATGTGGCAAGTGATGACACGCTCGCCAACAACCGTGAGGGCGTGGTTCGTCTCATGGCTGGACTCGTCGATGCGACGAACTTCATGTACGACGAGGCCAACTTCGACGCCATCGTCGAGTACCTCTCCAGCCAAGGCATCATCAAGCAGGAGGATCCCGAACTCGCAGCAAGCGTGTTCCGGCAATTCCTCGACTTCGGTCAGTGGGAGAAGGACAGCAACGGTCTTGATCCCTCTTACCTGAGCAACTCGATCAACGCTCAGGTTGCGGCCGGATCCATCGCGGAGTCCTACGATCCGAACACCATCTTGGATGTCTCGATCTGGGAAGACGCGAACAAGCGGGTCCAGGAGGCCGGCTAACCGTTGAGGCGTGGGGTCGGGTCCTGAGAGGGTCCGACCCCACGCTCTCAGCATCGTTCGACCCATGACATGTGAGGAGGGGCCGGCTCAATGTCGACCGCCGCGGCGACGAAGTCAGCAGCGAACACGGTTCGCAAAGTGAAGCGAAAAAAGCCCCTTCCTCGTTGGGCCGCGCTTCTCATCGGCCTTGGCGTGGGGGCGGTTATCTGGGAGTTGGCGGCCCGCATCTACTTCGACCCGATCTTCTTCGCGCCGCTCTCGGAGGTCGTCACCTCCCTCGTGACACTTTTCGGGACTGACACCTTCTGGCGAGCATTGGGTGAGTCCCTGCAATTGTTCGTGGCCGGCTTCTCCATCGGCGCGATCCTCGGACTGGTTATCGGTGTTGCTATTGGGCGCGTCAGCCTTGTCGCCGCGGCGCTTGAGAGCTACGTGACCTTGCTCTACGTCACCCCGCCCATCGCGCTTATCCCTTTCGTCCTGAGCATCCTGGGATTCGGCTACTGGCCTAAGGCGATCATCGTTGCCTGGTTCGTCTTCTTCCCCGTATGCATCACCACGATTGAAGGTGTCCGAGCGGTCAATCCGCGCCTGATCGAGGTCGCGCACTCATTCGGATCAAGTGAGGCGAAAATCTGGAAAGACATCCTGATCCCCTCGACGATTCCCTACGCAATGAGCGGGATTCGGCAGGGAATCGCTCTCGGTTTCGTCGGTGTCGTAGCCGCCGAGTTCCTCCTCGACGCCTCGGGGATCGGACTTCTCCTTCGGACCTATTCCCGTCTCTACCAAACTGGAAACCTGTTCGCCGCCGTGCTCATCATGACCGCTCTCGGGCTTAGCGTCATGGCGATAGGGCGAGTGATCGAGAGGAGGTTCGCGCCATGGCGACAGTAGGTGACAAGACGCAGGCGCCCGCGACGGCTCAGCCCGTTCAGGCGGTGAGGAAACAGCGTATGTCGCCACGAACCAAGCGAATCCTTACTCGCATTCTCGCGGTATTGAGCGTGCTCGTCGTCTGGCAGGTCCTCGTTGCTCTTTTCGGTCGAGACTTCATGGCGACGCCTCTTGGGATTGCCGAGGCCATTCCTCAAGTTCTCTTCAACGATCCCAAGGTTTGGCCCGGTGTTTGGGAAACCTTCAGCGTTGTCTTCCGTGGCATGGCGGTATCGATCGTGGCTGGGCTCATCATCGGCCTTGCCATGGGTCGGATTCCGTTCCTTGCGGATTCGATGGCTCCGTACGTCAATGGCTTCTACGCAACCCCGATGATCGCGGTCCTGCCGATCATCACGCTGTGGCTCGGGTTCAACACGTCGGCGACCTTCGCACTCGTCGTGTTCGCGGCGGTCCCACCCATGGCGGTGGCAGCCTGGGACGGAGCGAAGTCGATCCCCACCCGATATCTGGAGGTGGCGGAATCGTTCGGCGCGCGCCGGAGAGACGTGTGGATCGGGATTGCCATCCCCGCCTCGCTTCCGTACCTGCTCGCTGGCTTCCGGCTCGCGTCGGGTCGAGCGCTTGCTGCAGTGGTGATCGCCGAATTCCTCATTGGGACCGGCCAAGGCTTGGGCATCCACATCATGCGACTTGCCCAAAACTTCTACCACGATGAGGCCATTGTGGCGCTGATGATCCTGACGATGGTCGGCCTCTTCCTCGCTGTCGGTGTGGAGGCAATCATCCGACGGCGCTATCCGTGGTTCCGAGTGACGACCCCTTCCTAGAGCAAAGGTGACAAAACCCATGAGTCAAGTCGCGACCGAGCACCGATCTGGTGCGACGCCGGATCATCAAGGAATCGTCGTCCAAGGATTGACCAAGTACTACGGCGATCATTGCGTCTTCAAGGACATTTCGTTCGAGATCGGACCCACAGAGATCGTGTCTGTCGTAGGACCATCGGGCTGTGGAAAGACCACCCTGTTGCGATGTCTCAATGGCCTCATCCATGCGGATGAGGGTTCGGTCTTAGTCGACGGTGACCTCGTCTCGAAGCCGCGCCCGGAGATCGCCATCGTCTTCCAGGATTTCGGTTTGTTCCCATGGAAGACCGCCCTGGACAACGTGGCGTACGGACTCACCGTTCGGGGAACGCCAAAGAAGAAGGCGCGTGAGACAGCGCGCGACTTCGTCAAGCTCGTTGCGCTTGATGGATTCGAAGAGCGGTACCCGCACCAACTCTCTGGTGGCATGCAGCAGCGTGCCGGCCTTGCGAGAGCGCTGGCGGTCGAACCCCGGGTACTCCTCATGGACGAGCCGTTCGGCGCTCTCGATGCGCAGACGCGCGAATTGATGCAATTCGAGCTTCTCCAAATCTGGGACCGCAACCCGGCCGCCATGCTGTTCGTCACCCATGGCATCGAAGAAGCGGTTCTCATGGGCGATCGGGTCATCGTCCTCGGTGGGCGACCCAGTGGCATCCACGAGGTTGTTGACGTTCCGTTGCCACGCCCTCGTGATGCGGCGACGGTTGCGAGTCCGGAATTCCAAAACTTGAGATCTCAGGTCTGGGATCTCGTCATGACAGTTCGCCGCAACACGGCCGGCGCTGACGAAGAGTAGGAGCGGCAGACTCAGATGGCAGGAATCAAGAGCAACACTGATTGCGTAGTCATCAATGGTCGCGTCTGGGCCGGGCAGGGACTGCCGGAAGCCGAGGCGATCGCGATTCGGGACGGACGCATTGCTCGTGTGGGCAGCACATCCGAGGTGGCCGAGTTCGGAGCCGGAGCCGAAGTAATCGATGCCAAGGGGCGCCGCATTATCCCGGGGTTGATCGACTCGCATATTCACATGGTTCGCGCAGGACTTACCTGGAATCAAAACGTGGACTGGAGCGGGGTCACCTCTTTGTCGGAGGGTATGACCATGCTCGAGCGACAGATCGAGTCGACACCCCCGGGTACCTGGGTGTGCGTGGTTGGGGGTTGGGGGCCGGGTCAGTTCACGGAGGGGCGGGGTCCGTCCATTGATGAGTTGAACGCCCTGTCTTCCAGCCATCCAGTGTTCGTGCAGTACTTGTACGAGTCTGCCGTCATGAACGCCACCGCTCTCGCAGCCATCGGGGTTACAGCGGAGACTCCGGACCCCGAACGTGGTTGGTTCGAAAGGGATGCCGCGGGTGCACCGACAGGGCTGTGCATGGGTGTTGGTGCGTTCCAGATGTGTCTTGCCGCCGCCGGTCGGCCTGATTTCGAGACCCAGGTCCAGTGGACGGCCTCGATAATGAAACGGCTCAATCGATGCGGCATGACAGGCGTGATCGATCCCGGTGGAATGGGACTCGGTCCAGAGGCCTACCGGCCCTTGTACGAGCTGTGGCGCCGCAACGAGATGACCATTCGCACACGCCTCTACATGATGGTCCAGGGCGCGGGAAACGAGCGACCTCAAATGGCTGACTTCATCAAATTCCTGCATCCGGGTTTCGGTGATGACTGGTTGAGGCTCACGGGAGCGGGAGAGATCGTCTCCTATGGATTCATGGATCTTGAGGGAGTGCGTCCCTTCCAGGTCACCGAAGACGGAAGTGCGCTGCTGACAGAACTGCTCGTCGATCTCTTTCGAGCGGGATGGTCGGTGCACCTGCATGCGGTGCTTCGGGAGACCGTCCACGAGATGCTTAATGCCATCGAGCGCGCCAACGCGGTCGCACCGATGGACAAGGTACGTGTCTCCCTGGCCCACGCGGAGCCGATCACGGATGAGGACCTGGACCGTGTCAGCCGCTTGGGGATGGGCATTGGCATTCAGGACCGCATGGTGTTCCGTGCGAAGGATTCGGCAGACTTTTGGGGAGAGGAGATCCTGCGCCGGTCTCCGCCACTTCGTGGAATGCTCGATCGGGGCATTCCCATCGGAGGTGGGACGGACGCAACGGTTGTCAGTCCGTACGATCCCTGGCGCTCTCTGTGGTGGCTCGTCACGGGACGCACCCTCGACGGCGGCCCGCAGCGCGACCCGGAGTGGAACCTCACGCGTGAAGAAGCTCTACACGCCTATACATCCGGAAGTGCGTGGTTCTCGCTCGATGAGGGGAAGCGGGGATTGCTCAAACCCGGGTACCTAGCCGACCTTGCCATTCTCGATGAGGACTACTTCGAAGTGCCGGAGGACTCCATTCCTGAGATCCCTGTGGCACTCACCATGGTTGATGGGCGAGTCGTCTTTGGCGAGTAGTCTGCAATCGATCGCCTTTTTTGTTGCAGATTTGTGAATTTCCTTGACATGAGCGTCACGAGTCATAGTGTTCGTCTAGTGCAATCGATTGCGCAACTATGGAGGTTCGAATGAGCAACTCGATGATCCGAAAGGGTCGTCACGGCCGCTTCAGTGCAGCCGTAGCGTCCCTTGCCGTCGCGGGCATGGTGCTGACGGCGTGTAGTTCAGGGGGCGGGGACGACGCTGCTTCCGATTCCGGGGACTCTGCTGAAAGCAGTGAAACCCAGGAGGAGGCCGCAGCAGAGGAGTCCTCGAGTGAAGAGTCCGGCGGCATGGGTGATATGTGTGGGGATGACACCATTCGGATTGGAATCTCGTTGCCGCTGACCGGTGACTTCTCCCAGCCGGGTGGTGAGGCGAAGCTCGGCTACGAGGCATGGGCAGAGATCACCAACCGCAACGGTGGCTTGCTGGGACGCCCAGTTGAGCTCGTCATCCTCGATGATGCGAGCAGCCAGGAGCAGGTTGTCACCGACTACAACAACCTGATTAGTCAGGAGCAAGTTCCCCTATTGCTCGGTACGTTCTCGTCGCTGCTGAACTTCCCTGCGTCGACAGTTGCTGAGAACAACCAAATGGTGTTGGTCGCACCGGCCGGTGGATCGCCGAAGATCTTCGAGCCCGAGCCCAAGTTCTACTTCTTCGCTCAGCAGGCGACCGCTCCCAACCAGGCGAATCCTTTCGTGGAAATGATTGCCGGCCTCCCCGAGGATCAGAAGCCCAAGAAGGCTGCGTACCTGTCGATGGACGACCCGTTCGCTGCGCCGGTCATCGAGTCGATGCAATCGCAACTTGAGGAAATGGGCGTGGAGACGGTGTACTCGGAGATTTACCCCGAGGGCACTACCAATCTCCAGCCGCAGGCCGCTGCAATTGCCGCTGCCGAGCCGGATCTGATCGCACAAGGCGCTGTCTTCGAAGACGGTGTGAGTTTGACGAAGAGCCTGGTGCAGATCGGGTACAACCCGAGCATGCTGTTCCAGACCTCTGCTCCCAGCAACGGCGCTCAGTACGTTGACGGTGTTGGCGAGGGTAACGAGGACGGAATCTTCTACGCCGTCTCGTGGAGCGAGAAGGCTCCAACCCCCGGCAACGCTGAATTCGTAGCCGAGTACCAGGCACAAAACGGAGAAGGTCTGGTTCCGGCCGAAGATGCGGCGAACGCGTATGTTGCCGCCGAGGTCCTCCAGGCCGCCGTCGAAGCGACTGGTGACTGCGACAACCTTGCGCTCGCTGATTGGCTCCATGCCAACTCCGTGTCGACGATCCTTGGCGACCTGGCATGGGATGAGATCGGCCGTCCGCAGGGCGACTTCCTGCTGGCTCAGTGGCAAAACGGATCGGTGGAGATCGTTGCCCCGGCCGGTGCCACGACGAACGGCGGCGAGGTCATCGTTCCCAAGCCGGACTGGCAGTAGTTGACGTGGTCCGGGTCGCGCGGGAGTCCGTGCGACCCGGACCCACTATTTCGAACGTGGAAATCTCTCGGAGGAGCGACCAATGGATCAGAACCGTCAAGTGGAAACGAGGGGGGAAGAGTGCAGTTAGTTCAGGTCATTGCCTTCGGACTTCTCATGGGTGGCGTTTACGCCCTGCTCGCCTCGGGTGTGACCCTTATCTTCGGCGTCCTTGATGTTGTGAACGTGGCTCAGGGTTCCTTCTTGGTTTTCAGTGCACTGTTCACGTGGCAAATCTGGGACATCCTCGGTCTCGAGCCACTGTTGTTGGTACCCGTGATGGGTCTCCTCATGGGAGTTATTGGGTGGGCCATCTACCGGGGGTTGCTCGTCCGCGTGGCCCCTCAGGGACCAGGAATGACAGTTCTTTTGATGTTCGGTGTCGCAATCGCGATGGAGGGCGTCCTTAACGTCATCTTCGGCAACAAATTCAAGTCAGTTACTCCGCCGTACTTCACGGATGCGCTCGTCGTGGGTGGGATTGTGCTCCCCTACCCACAGTTGATCTCTGGTGTTCTGGCGATAGTGGTTCTTGGCGGGATCTACCTCTACCTGAAGAAGTCGTGGGCAGGGCGCGCGCTTCGTGCATCCGCGCAGAACAAGGACGGTGCAGCCCTGGTTGGCATCTCGGCAACTCGGTCGTCCTCTCTAGCCTTCGGCATCGGAGCGATGACTGCGGGTGTTGGTGGAGTTCTCCTCGCCATCATGTACCCGATTTACCCCGCGACTCAATACGACTGGATCGCGCGACTTCTGGGCATCATCGTGCTGGGAGGAATGGGCAGTATTCCTGGAGCGATCATTGCCAGTTTGCTGCTCGGAGTATCGGAGTCGATAGCCCAGGCGTACGTGCCGCAGTGGTCCTCAGCCTTCTTCTATGGAGCCATCTTGCTCATTCTGCTGTTTAGACCTCACGGCATCATGGGTGAGAAGACCCGAGAGGACGTCACATGATCGCCTCTTTGAAGAAGCCGTCAGTCTTCCTTCCGATCATCTTGATCAGCTTGTTGATCCTCTACCCGCTGGTGGTTGGAGACACGAGGTACGAAGAGTCCGTCCTCATTGTTTGCATGCTCTACGCCATCATGGCATCGGGTTGGAACCTGATCAGCGGCCTCGCTGGATATGTCTCTCTGGGGCACAGCGTCTACCTCTACATGGGTTTGTACACGGGCGCGATCCTCGGCAAGGCGTGGGAAGTCGATGCCATGTGGTTGGCGCCGCTGGGAGGGGTGACCGCTGCCCTCTTGGCGCTTGCCGTTGGGTTGATCGTCCTTAGGACCAAGAGCCACTCTTTTGTGATCATCACGATCGCGGTCCTGCTGCTCGTCATGTTGGTTGCCGCTAACTGGAAGTCGCTCACTGGCGGATCCGATGGAATCATTGTCAAGCAGCCAACGTGGGCCCGCGAGAACCCAACCACTCCTTACTACTACATCTTCCTTGGAATATTGCTCTTGACGATCGCTCTTGCTGCTTTCGTCATGCGGTCGCGTTTGGGTGCTGGACTAGTTGCAATTCGCAACGATGAAGGCAAGGCGGCCTCTATCGGCATCAACACGACGCTGTACAAGGTGACGGCCTACACGTTGAGTGCGGTTCCGTTCGGGTTTGCTGGTGCTGTGTATGCCCAGTATCTGGGTTTCGTAACTCCATCGCTGACGGTTGCGATTCTGATGAGTGTCTTCCTCGTACTCGCAGCCCTTGTGGGAGGTCGAGGGACCCTCTGGGGTCCGGTTGTTGGTGGCTTCATCGTGTGGATTGCCAATGAGTACTCAACGATCGCGGCTGGCGAGTTCGAGGCACGTCTCCTCATCATGGGAGTGGTACTTGTCTTGGTTGTGATGTTCATGCCGATGGGTTTGCTTCCCACGGTTAGCAACTTCATTAAGAAGAGACGTGAGGCGAAGTCCACCGTCAATTTCATCGATCAGAAGTCGATTGCCGGAATATCCGATGTGGACATCAGCAAGATCATCGCCCGCAAGAAGCAGCATGGAGCTAGTGACGGTCCTATCTTGGAAGTCAAGGGCATCGTCAAGCGCTTTGGTGGAGTCACGGCGGTGAACAACGTCGATATGGCGATTGAGCGTGGCAGCATCACCGGTCTCATCGGCCCGAACGGGTCTGGCAAGACCACGCTGTTCAACTGCATGACCGGAACGTTCAAACCTGACGAGGGTGTGGTCATGCTCGACGGTCAAGACATCACCCGTCAGCGGGTGTGGACGAGAGCTCATGAGGGTCTGGGCAGAACTTTCCAGATCACTCGCCTGTTCAAGTCCATGACTGTGCTGGACAATCTGGTTGCTCCGCTGGAGACGACGAGTGTCCGCCAAATGGTGGCGGGTCGCTACGCAGGTGACGAAGTAGACCGTGCTCGCGAGGTTCTTGACTTCATGGGTCTTGCGCAGTTCGAGAAGCAGAACGCGGCGGCACTGAGTTTCGGGCAGCAGAAGTTGGTCGAACTCGCCCAGGTGCTCATGCTTCGTCCCAGCATCATCTTGTTGGACGAACCTGCGAGCGGCATTAACCCGACACTCATCGAGAAGTTGGCGAGTGTCATTCGCCGACTTAACGAGGCGGGATCGACCGTGCTCATCGTCGAGCACAACATCCCTCTGGTGCTGAGCCTCTGCGACACCGTGCACGTGCTTTCCGGTGGAGAGGTGCTCACCTCCGGAACGCCCGAACAGATTCGAAACGACCCGCAAGTAATCGAGGCCTACCTCGGTCCCGACCACATGGTGGAGGTGAGCAATGACTGAGACAGTGCTCACGATGTCGGCGGTCGAAGCCGGCTATGGCGGTGGCCTTGTCTTGCAAGGGGTGGACCTCCAGGTGGACAAGGGCACGATCACGTGCATCGTCGGACCCAATGGTGCGGGAAAGAGCACCGTGTTCCGTGTCATCAGCGGACTCTTGAAGCCAAGGAACGGCACGGTTAACTTCGGTGGCCGTGACATCGGAGGGCTCTCGCCGAGCGAGATCCTGAAGTCGGGCATCGCGCAGGTTCCCCAGAACCGAGCGTTGTTCCCCGAGATGAGCGTCCATGAGAACGTCCTGCTCGGTGGCTACGCGATTCGCCGCGAACGGGCGCTGCTGAAAGAGCGCCTCGCCAGGGTGGAAGAGATGGTTCCGCTGGTGAAGGACCGCGCGAAGGAACATGCCGGAAATCTTTCCGGTGGACAGCGGCGCATGGTGGAAATCGGTCGAGCGCTCATGCTGGACCCACGCGTGGTGTTGATGGACGAGCCTTCCCTGGGCCTTGACCCGAAGTCGGTTGCCAAGGTGGCCGAGGTGATTCGGAACATGGCTGCGGAGGGCCGGACGGTGCTCATGGTGGAGCAGAACGTCCGTCTCGGAATGAATCTGGCGACCCACGGTGTAGTCATGGAGCAAGGCCAGGTTCGACTCGTCGGTGATGCGCAGGACATCGCGGACAATCCCGAGGTCGCGTCTATGTACCTAGGAAAGACCGGTCACAACGCATGACCATCCTCGAGTATCGGTTCTCACCGAAGGAATACCAGCGGCGTCGTGAGGCTGCGCTTCGCCTTGCGAACGACGTAGGCGCGCAATGCGTCCTTGCCTTCGGTGAGAACCGATCCGGGCTGCACGTCACCTACCTGAATGGTTGGGCGGTGACCCGCGCAGCATGGTTACGGCTCGATGAGTCCGGTTGCCGTATGTGGGTGCAGTTCCACAATCACATCCCATACGCACGTCGCGTTGTCTTTGACACAGAGGTCCTGGACTTTGGTGACGCAACACCCACCGAATTGCTGACGGGTCACTCGGTCATCGCAACACTGGGGGCAGTACCGGCGTCGGTCGTCCTGGCAGCGAGGGGTGCCGGCGTAGAACTCGTGTCCATCGATAAGGAACACGCAGCCCTTCGGGTGGTGAAGTCCTCGGAGGAAGTGGATGCCCTCCGGCTAGGTGCTCGGGCGAGCGACATTGGAGCAGCCGCACTGATCGAGGCGTGTGTCCCCGGAGCCACGGACTGGGAGCTCCTCGCCGCTGCCCGATCCGCGTACACGAAGGTTGGCGGCCGGGATCACATTTGCTACATCTGCGTCTCGGATGCGACGAAGCCTGATCGCGATGTCCCCAGCCAGGTTCCGGAAGGTCGTGTTGTTTCCGAGGACTCGGTCGTAACCTTCGAACTCAGTGCCTCCGTGTGCGCCGAGTACCCCGGTCAGATCCTGCGAACGGTCTTCGTCGGGGACCCCTCGAATGAATACGTCCGACTGCACGAGGTCGCGATGCAGGCCCGGCACAGCGTTCGATCCACGATCCGGGCGGGCGTCGCGGCAGCGGATCTTGTAGATGCAGGAGAGTGCATCGAACAGGCGGGATTCACCACCACCGACGATCTCTTCCACGGTCTCGGCATGGGGTACCTCGCACCGATCGGAACATCCCCGTCCCGTATTCCCGTGCATCGTCCCTCCGGGGCCCTAGAGGCAGGCATGGCGATTGTCGTGCAACCGAATGTCACCACCACTACCCACACCGCCGGTGTTCAGACCGGGGAGATGGTTGTCGTGACAGACGACGGCTTTGAGGATCTGCACCGGCTACCCGAAGGGATGGTGATCGCTGCATGACCGACCTTCAGCAAGACCAACTCGTGAAGGAAGCCATCGCCCACTGGGCACCGCGATTCACGACCAATGGGGTGTCGGTTGCCGACTTCCAGACGGTGACCGGGTCTGTCGTCGAGTGGAAGGACTGGGCCGACGCGTGGGTCTCGGCTGGATCAGTACTCGAGGGTCTCGGCCGGGAAGCTCTCGACGAGGGCAGGACTATTTCCGCGGGTCAGCACCTATGGACAGCGGCGGTCTACTACCACTTCGGCAAGTTCGTCTTCGTCGACTATCCCGACAAGATGAAGTCCACCCATGAATTGGCCGTCCGGTGCCTCACCGACGCGTTGCCGTACCTAAATCCAGTGGGTGAGCGGGTACTTATTCCTTACGGCGGCATCGAAATGGCGGCTGTGCTTCGCAAGCCGCTCGGTGTCCCGAACCCACCCATCGTGATCATGGTCAGCGGACTCGACTCCGCCAAGGAAGAACTCCGCAGCACCGAACAACTCTTCTTGGACCGAGGGATGGCGACGCTTGCCATCGATGGGCCGGGGCAAGGGGAGAGTGAGTACTCACTACCGATCCAGGGGAACTGGGAAGACGTGGGAACCGCGGTCGTCGACTGGATTGAGACTCGCGATGACGTGGACGCGGAGCGCATCGGTGTCTGGGGAGTTTCCCTAGGTGGGTACTACGCACCGCGCATGGTCTCGGGCGAACACCGGATCAAGGCATGCGCCGCCCTTGCTGGACCGTACGACTGGCAGGCGATCTGGGACACGCTGCCCGAACTCACGCGTCGTACCTTCACTTTCCGCTCTCACCTTTCTGATCAGGAAGAAGGCAGGGAGTACGCCAAGAATCTCTCGCTCGAAGGTCGGACTGCAGACATCACCTGTCCACTCATGATCATCTTCGGCGCGAAGGATCGCTTAATACCGGCCGATGGAGCCCAACGGCTCGCAGACGAGACCGGTGGGTACCTGCTGATGCTTCCCGATGGAAACCACGGCTGCATGAACGTCGCAGCCAAGCACCGAAATAAGACAGCCGACTGGCTCGCAGACAAGCTGCGAGCCTCTGTAGCGAAAGGCGCATAGGGGATAGACATGTCTACGCATGAAATGACTGTTGGATGGATCGGCCTGGGGAACATGGGCGCTCCACTCGCGACGCGTCTTGTCAAGGCGGGCTATGACGTCCATGTCTGGAACCGCACTGCTTCGAAGGCTCAGCCGGTTGTGGATGAAGGAGCCACGCTCGAGGGGTCTGTGCGTGAACTGGGTTCACGTGATGTGGTCTTCTCCATGGTCAGCACTTCGAAGGATCTCGAACAAGTGATGCTCGATCCGGAGACGGGCCTGCTGACCGGAGACACCGTTCCGTCCATCGTTGTCGACTGCTCGACGGTCAGCGTCGAGACCAGCAAGAAGGTGCGAGAGGCTGCAGAAGCTCGCGGCACCCGGTTTTTTGCCGCTCCGGTTTCGGGTAACGGGAAGGTCGTCGCAGCAGGAAAGTTGAGTGTGGTCTGCAGTGGCGACGAAGAGACCTTCGAGAAGGTCAAGCCCCTCATCGAATCACTTGGCCGTTCGGTGACCTACGTCGGTGACGGAGAAGCAGCTCGTTTAGTGAAGATCTACCACAACCTTCTCCTGGGCATCTACACGCAGTCGCTTGCTGAGATCCTCGTGCTCGGGGAGAAGGCCGGAGTAAAGCGCGAGGCCGTCATGGAGTTCATCAACAACTCGGTCATGGGCTGCATCTTCAGCCAGTACAAGACCCCTGCAATGGTCAATCTGGACTTCCACCCGACCTTCACCCCGGTCCTACTGCGCAAGGATTTTGATCTCGGCCTAGCGGAGGCGCGTAAGCACGAAGTCCCAATGCCTATAACCGGACTCACGCGGGACATAGTCGAGTCGAGCATCGGTCACGGATACGCCCAGGATGACTTCGCCACCTTGCTCCTCATCGCTGCCGCTAACGCGGGTATTGAGTTGAAGAGCGAGAACGCGGACGTTACCGACGGACTGGATCCGGAGTAGAGATGGAAGAGCCGCAGGGAGAGTTCATCCGCCGCCGGCAGGTGGCGGGTGTCACTCAGGCGACGATGCGCACCGTTCTCGATTATGCCGAGGCAGGGGTTCAGGTCACAGATGAGCCAGCCGCGGCCGGAGGAGGAGGCTCGGGCCCCACGCCGCTCCAGTCCGTGCTCGGAGCACTGTGCGGATGCGAAGCCGTCACCTTCCGGCGCACCGCGACGGAATTCGAATTCCCGTACGAGCGGATCGAGTTCGAGGCGGCGTGCACCATTGATATCCGCGGACGTAGCGGTGACAGGTCAGTGCGCCCGCACTTCCAGACGGTGAAACTGAGTGCTCGAGTATTTTCACCCAGCACCCAGGACAAGCTCGAGGAATTGGTTGAGGAAGTCGAAGCTCGGTGCCCCGTGCTGAATCTGATGAAGGATGCGGGGGTTCGCCTCGACATCCGTTGGCAGGTGGAGCCGATCGATGGCTGACGTTCTTGAATCGGACGCTGTCGAATCAGACATCGTCGTTGCGGGAGCCGGTCACAACGCCCTTATCGCGGCCGCCTATCTCGCGAAGGCTGGCAAGAGCGTCACCATCGTGGACGCGCGGCCAATCCCCGGTGGTGGCGTGGCTACCGAGGAGTACCTGCCCGGCTTTTTCATGGACTCCTGCTCGACCGGCCATACGATCATTCAGTCGAATCCGGTCATCAAGGACGACACCCTCGGTCTCGTCTCGAAGTTCGGACTCGAATACGTCGATCCCGACCCGGTCGCCCGGGTGGCCATGCCCGATGGCGAGCAGGTCGCGATGTACCTCGACCCCGAGCGAACTCACGCGGAGTTCGCTCGGTTCAGCCAGCGCGATGCCGACTACTACCTCGAGTTCCTCGAGGACTGGGAGCGGGCGAAGGTCGCCTTTGGAAAGGCGAACAACACACCAATCGGGTGGGGTCCGCCACTCGATCAACTCCTTGACGAGTTGCCTAACGGCAGCGTCTGGCGTCGTCGTCGTGCATTGAGCGCAGTCGACGTAATCATGCACGAGTTCACCGAGGAACACATCCAGGCATTTCTTCTATGGGAGGCCTGCCAAACGTTCGGATCGGTAGATCTCCCCGGTTCCGGTGTGCTGCCCTACTCGATCATGGGCGGCCGGCAAAAGCGCAGTTGGACGATTCCGCTCGGGGGATCGGGCAAACTCACCGATGCGCTCGTCGCGGTCATCGAAGAAAGCGGCGGGACGATTCACTGCAACACGACGGTGAGTCGGCTTCTCCTCGATGGTGATCGTTGTGTGGGGGTGGAGTCGACGGATGGTCGTCAGTTCCTGGGCAGGGACGCAGTTCTCTCGACAATTCACGTCAAGCATCTGATCGATATGGCACCGGCTGATGCCTGGGGTGAGGGCTTCACCTACGGTGTTGAGACTTACGACATCGGCATTCCGCTCTTTGCGGCTTTCCTCGTCATGGATGAGGTGCCCACCTTCAAGGGAAAGACGCCGGAGGACACTGCCGTCAGCAGTGGCTTGGCTTTGTGGCCGCACGAGGTTGTCGAGCAGATTCGAGACATTCGCGACCGCAAGCCCGTTACCGGATCTGCGTGGACACTCGTTGCGACACCGAGCATCGTTGACCCATCGCGAGCTCCCGAGGGCAAGCAGACGGTCAAGATCCTGGTCCCGGCCTCGCACGTTGCTCCCTACGGACACACATCCTGGGATGACGCCAAGGAACAGCACGCGGATGCGATGGTGGAGTACGTCTCCACCGCGGTTCCCAACATCACTCCCAGCAACATCGAGGCCCGGATCGTGAAGAGCCCGCTGGACATCGAACGCTGGAATCCGCACATGATCAATGGATGTGCGCACGGCGGCGACAAGGGCGTTCCTTTCAGCGGGCCACTGCGTCCAGCTCCGGGGTGGGCCGCCCACGCGATGCCGATCTCGGGTCTCTACCAAACCGGCGGAACCACGCACCCTGGTGGCTCCATCACCGGCTCGCCGGGACGCAACGCCGCGATGGTGATGATGAAGGACCTTGGCCTGGAGTTTCCCGGCTAATCACCCATGGCGGCGACGATGGCGTCGCTGGTGATGGGAAGGTCACGCACGCGAATGCCGAGGGCGCTTGCGATGGCGTTGCCGATGGCGGCGGCCGTCGGACCCATCGATGCCTCGCCCGCACCGAGCCACTTCTCGTCCGGGCGATCGATGATCGTCGTGTAGACGGGAGGAACTTCGGAGAACGTCAGAATGGGGTAGTCCTCCCAGGTGTCACTGGTGACCACGCCGTTGCTGAACCGCACGCGTTCTTTCAGGGTCCAGGACAGGGACTGAAGGGCTCCGCCTTCGATTTGGTTTTCGACGCCGTCGGGGTTGATGACGCGTCCGCAGTCCACCGCAATCCACAGACCAGTGACCCGCACCTCTTCGATGGCTTCAACCTCGGCGACGACCGCACACCACGCGCCGAGCCCCTTGTAGCGGGCGTACCCGATCCCGCGCCCACGGTCCTCGGCAACAGGTGTTCCCCATCCGGATTGTGCGGCGACCGTTTCGATGACCGCCCGCGCGCGGTGGTCGCTCAGGTGATGGAGCCGGTACTCGACCGGATCGATCCCGTGCTTTTCAGCGAGGTCGTCGAGGTGGGATTCGATTGCGAATACGTTCATGTGGGCACCGAGCGATCGCATGGCCGAGGCCCGCATGGGCATCTCGAGCGCCCTATGCGCGACGGCCCGAACGGAAGGTATGTCGTAGCCGGGTATCGAATTGCGTCCTGTTCCAGCGCCAGCTGCCAGAGGTGGATCACCCGACGGGGGTATGGCAGGCCTATCCGCGAGGTGTGAGTAGCCGAGCAACGACGGAGTTGGCAGCGTGCTCGGTCGAGACGAGTGGCCGTTGCCGAATCCGTCCCAGGACCATGTGGTGATCTGGCCTGTGTCATCAGTAGTCGCAGAAATGGACACGACCATCGCCGGGCCGAAAGGACCCCAGCTGAGTTCGTCTTCCCGCGTCCATGTGACGTGCACTGGGCGGTTCGGCACGCGGAGCGAAAGGTAGGCCGCGTCAAAAGCTGCATCATCCGCTGGATTGTGGCCGTAGCACCCGGCACCTTGGAAGTGACGGACGCGGACGTTGTGCTCGTCGATATCCAGGGCTCGGGCGAGGTCCCGACGCAGCGGGTACACGCCCTGGGTGTGACTCCACACCTCCAGCACGGTGCCGTCAAAGTGGGCCATCGCGGTAGCAGGGCCGATTGAGGCGTGGGCAATGAAGGAACGCGAATAGCGGGCACTGTGCGCATCACCGTTGGGGTTGACGCTCTCGCCTTCTGCAAGGAGTGTGTCGTCGGTTTCGACGGTGGTGAGAAAACCAGAAACTTCATCGTCGGTTAGGTCAGACGGCTCACCACTCCACTGGGCACTGTCGGCGACGTCGATCGCGGTCTTGATTGCAACGATCTCGGTATCTGCGATAACCGCGAGAAACGCACCGTCAACAACGACGTCGACCACGCTGGCCCGCTGCAAGAACTCCTCACGATCGACGTTGACTCCGATCGCTCCGCGGAAGGCGGGTCGGATGACTCGGCCGTACGCCATGTTGGGCAATCGAACATCGGACAGGTAGCTCGGCTGGCCGGTGATCTTGGCTTCCAGGTCGATGCGCGCATAGGACGAGCCGATAGTCCCGCTGCTCGGCGGAAGGGGAATCTCCGGATCGACGGTGACGTCGGTGTCGACGTCGAGATCCCAGTAGGTGGTCGAACCTGAAGGTGAGTGAAAGGTTCCGTCCTCGAGGGTGACGTCCGTGGATCCGAGGTGTCGCTGAGCAGCAGCGAGGAATAGCTGTCGGGCGTTTGCGGCGGCGAGGAGTAAGGCGGTGCCGGAATGAGGCACGGACAAGGATCCTGCGGTGAAGTTCTCGTCCGGTCCCGTGGCGGTGTCGGGTGCCTGGATGTCGATACGCGCTACATCGACGCCCAGAGTGTCGGCGACCACCTGCACCATGACGGTGTCCACTCCTTGGCCAAGTTCGGACTTGCCCATGTGCGCGGTCACCCGTCCCGGAGTTGCGAAGTCCAGCCAGGTGGAGAGCAGGGGGTTTGCCGACAGGGATGGGCTCGACATGTCAGCCCTCCGACGCTTCCACGATGGCCCGCACGATCCGGTTGTGAGCACCGCATCGACACAGGTGCCCGTCCAGGCATTGGCGAACGTCGTCTTCGCCCATGGGGTTCCCAGCGGCGCGGGCTTGATCCACAGCGGCAGCACTTCGCATCACGATTCCGGAAAGGCAGTAGCCGCACTGCCCGGCCTGGTGCTTAATGAGGGCCTCCTGCACCGGGTGGGGTCCTTGCTCGGACAGTCCCTCGACGGTGGTGACGTTCTTGCCGTCGACGGACCAGAGCGGGGTGTCGCACGAGTGTGTCGGTACTCCGTCCACCCAGACCGTGCATGCTCCGCAGGAACCCGCGCCACAGCCGAACCGGGTTCCGGTCAAACCCCAGGCATCGCGCAACGCCCACAGGAGTGCAGTGGAGGGATCGGCATCGATCGATCGCTGCTCGCCGTTCACCACCACCGTGAAGGTCTGCGACACACCTACTCCCTGAGTACACAACAATCGATTGCACAAGACTACTGCGGTGGGCCATGATTGGCTGATTACGGGGCCGAACTAGGAGAGTCTTCATGCCACAGCGAATTTCGTACGTCCCCTTCGATCAGGTCGATGCCGACATGCAGGCCGAATTGATCAGGTGTGCTGAGCATGGGACGCCGCGTCCCGAATCATCGGCGGTACGAGCGCATTCGAATGATTCCTTCTGGTTCTTCGCCGACTCGTGGAAGAAGCTGTTCCACTCCGGGGTTGTCGACCATTCGATCAAGGAACTGTGCCGTGTGTACATCTCCCGAACCGTCACCTGCGAATTCTGTGGTAACCAGCGCAGCGAGAAGGCGACTGCCGCAGGACTTCAAGAGATGCAGTACGACGATCTGCTGAACTTCGAGACATCAGACGTTTACACCCCCGAGCAGAAGGCGGCCCTTCGCTACGCGCAAGCCATCGCCTGGGGCCCGGCCAGCGTCGACGAGGACTTCATGTGGCAGGAACTCCACAAGTTCTTCTCTGAGGAGCAACTCGTGGAACTTGGCTGCGCAATTGGGCTGACCTTTGGGCAGCAGAGTTGGATCCGACTGCTCGGCATCGACCACCACCAGTACCTAGCCGGAACTGCAGCCTCGATGGCTCCCGGCTTCGAAAGCGCGGACGCCCTGGCGGAGACGAAATCCAGCGAGGAGTACTGGGCTCGCTCCTAGGCCAGGATCTTTGCTGGCTGCTCGAGGAGTGCGATGAACTCGCGCATCCATTCGGCAGCGGTTGCGCCATCGATCGGTCGGTGATCGACGGACAGCGACACCTTCATCACCGACCCGACTTCGATCTGGTCGCCGGTCACCACGGGCTGCTTCTTGGCTGCTCCCACGGCCAGAATCGACGAATGCGGTGGATTGATGATCGCGTCGAAATCCTCGGTTCCGAACATGCCGAGGTTCGTGACCGATGTCGAGCCGCCCTCGAGTTCGTTCTGCTTCAGACCGCCTGACCGCGCTCGTGCCGCGAAGTCCTTCGTGGCCTCGGCAATCTGACGAATGGATAGGTCGTGGACTCCGCGCAGTACAGGCGTAACCAATCCCGTGTCGGTTGCGATCGCGACGGCTATGTCCACGCCAGAGAACTGACGGAGCGCATCCGCTGTCCAGATCACGTTCATCGCCGGCACTCGAGTGTGGGCGACCGCGACGGCCTTGAGCACGAGATCGTTGACCGAGACTCGTAGTTCCTCGCCCTCGTTGATTTCGGCACGCAGCGCCATCAGGCGGTCGACGCGTGCCGACCCGCGGAGATAGAAGTGCGGTGCCGTGGTCTTGCTCTCGACGAGCCGCGTCGCGATTGCCTTGCGGAGCCGAGAGTGCGGAGTATCGGTGAACTCGGCCGCCGCGCCCGCAGGTGCGGGGGCTCGGGGAGGTGCCGGCTGAGCCGGGGCAGCCGCTCCGGTGGCGATGGCAGCCTCTACGTCTCGCCGACGGATGCGTCCGCCGGGGCCCGTTCCGGTGATGCCCGCAAGCGCGATTCCAGCTTCCTTTGCCAGGCGACGCGCGATGGGGCTGGCGAAGAGGCGTCCGTGGGAAGCCGAAGCGTCATCAACCGCAGTGGATACGGGCTCGGGAGCGGGGGAGGGTTCTCCCTGCGGTGCTGCCGAGGTTGCCGCGGCGGGATTGTCAGGCGCGCTCGTGCTTACCCCGAGGCTTGCCAGGGTTGCGTCAATGTCATCGACAGTTTCGCCGGGTCCGGCGATTAGGGCGATGGGATCACCGATCGCGACCTCTTGTCCATCCTTGGCAACGATGTGGACGAGGGTGCCGTCGGCTTCTGCCTCGACATCGACGACGGCCTTGTCGGTTTCGATGATGGCGATGACATCGCCGGATGAGAACGACGAGCCGACCTCGATTGGCCACTGCGATAGGACAGCACTTGTCGCGCCGGCCGCTACCTCCGGCATCCGTAGCAACTCAGCCATGGGAGGCCTCCGCTTCCTTCAGATCCATCGCACGTAGGGCCGTTACCACCTCGGGGTCCTGTGCGATTGCTGCGCGCTCGAGCACCTTGCTGATGCTCGGTGACGCCTCGCCCCCGGTCACACGCTGAACGGGCTGGTCGAGCCAGTCGAAGTAGCGCCGTTGGATCTCGTCTGCGAGCCACCCTCCGTAGGACGTACCGCGAGCACCCTGTTCTGCAATGAGGACGTTGTTCGTCTTGCGGATGCTCTCTCCGATGGTGTCCCAGTCGATGCTTGCGCGGTCGAGCCACCGTAGATCGATGACATCTGCGTCCACAGTTCCGGCTTCCTCTACGGCCTTAAGGACGTAATTGGTCATCGCCAAGTAGCTGATGATCGTGACGTCGTCTCCCGAACGGCGCAGGGCGGCCTTGCCGACGGGAAGGTAGTAGTCGTAGTCGTCGACCGGCCCGATGCCCGTTGAGGTGTAGAGATCGACATGCTCAAGGACGACCACCGGGTCATCGCAGGCGAGCGCCGTATTCATGAGTCCGACGTAGTCGTACGGGGTGGACGGGGCCACGATCCGCCAGCCGGGGTTGGTGGACAGCACTCCCGCCGGATCCATCGAGTGCTGCGATCCGTAGCCGGTGCCTTGTGCAACCTTGCTGCGCAGAACCAAGGGGACGGTGCCAGCGCCACCAAACATGTGGCGTGCCTTGCCGATCTGGTTGAACAGCTGATCGGCGGCTACCCACATGAAGTCCGCATACATGAACTCGATAACGGGGCGGTAGCGACCGTCGAGAGCCATCCCGCCGGCGAGCCCGGTGAACGCGTTCTCACTGATGGGCGTGCCGAGAATTCGGTCGGGGAAGCGATCCTTCAGGCCGCGGGTGGCGCCGTTGGTGCCACCGTTGAGGCGATGGATGTCTTCGCCGAGAACGACGATCCGATCGTCTGTCTCCATCCTGCGATTCATGACGCCGGCGACGGCGTCGATGAACTTGACCTCGGCAAGTTCCGCAGTGCTCGCGCCCTCGTCCTCGAAGCGGAGCCCCTCTAGCTCGCTGAGATCGCCACGGACGCCGACGTCGACGAATGCCGGGTCCGGCCATTCGCTCTGCTTGATGCGACGCTCGTCGGGCTTGCCTCCGGGAACCGGCTCGGTCAACTCACCGAGGATCTCGGCCATCAGGGCCTTTGCGCGCTTGGTGGTGTCGGCCACCTGCTCCTCGGTGAGGATCCCCCTGCGCACCAGGTGCGAGGAAACCTGATCGATCGGGTCGCGACTACGCCAGTGCGCCTCTTCCTCTTTGGATCGGTAGCGGAAGGCACTGCCGGGGAACGGGCCGTTTTGGTGGAAGAAGCGGTAGACGTCGGCCTCGATGAGTGCCGGGCCCTTCCCGCTGCGCATGTGGGCGAGGGCATCTTGCATCGTCAAGTAGACGGCCAACGGATCCATGCCGTCGACCTTCCAACTGGCCATCCCGAATCCTGGACCGCGTGCCGATAGCCGCGGCTCGCCGGTGACCTCGGACACGTGGGTTGAGACTGCGTAGAGGTTGTTTTCGACGAAGAAGCACAGTGGCAAGTCCCAGGCCGCGGCCAGGTTGAACGTTTCGAGAGTCGACCCGATATTCGCGGCACCGTCACCGAAATAGGTGACGGCAACGTTGTCGGTTCCCGACTGCTTGTGCGACCACGCAGAACCGGCCGCGAGCGGAACGCCACCGCCAACGATGGCGTTGGTCCCGATGGCGCCGGCTGCTTCCCATTGCAGATGCATCGAGCCGCCACGACCGTGGCTGAAACCGCGGTCCAGACCGCAGATCTCGGCCATCGTGGTCATGAGGACATCGCGAACGGCCGGGGGGAAATCCGCCCGTGGATCAATGCCTTCGGGAGCCACGTGCGAGAGAACCTTCGCGATGAACTGGTGGTGACCGCGGTGCGAACCATTGACGGTGTCGGCGCTGGTGAGAGGAAGCACCGACCCGACAGCGCCGCCCTCTTGTCCGATGCTGGAGTGCGCGGGACCGTGGATATTGCCCTCGGCCGCGAGTTCGAGTGCGGCTTCCTCGAAGGTCCGAATCAGCACTAGTTGGCTAAGCATCGAGGTAAGCAGCGTTGGCTCCGCGGCATCCCAGTCGGCCTCGGTGGTGGAAATCTGGATCCAGGGGGCGTCCGGGGTCAGGTTTTCACGGTTGCTCATGGGGGGAGCGTTCCATGAATTGGATCCATTGACAACCCCAATTTACAATTTTATCCCCTATCTTGGGTATTTTGGATCCATAATGCGGCTAACGACGAAAGGACCCAACAATGGCACTGCCCGGCGTGCGCCGCCTTGACCACATCGGTCTCACGGTTCCCAACCTCGATGAGGCTCACGAGTTCCTCGTGGATGTGATCGGTTGCGAGTACATGTACAAGTTGGGCCCCTACGTCCACGACGACTCCGATTGGATGCTCGAGCACCTGAACGTCCACCCCCGGACCTTGATGCGCGAGCTGCACTTCTTCCGGCTCGGCGGACAGGCTGTCTTCGAGGTGTTCGAATACCAGGCTCCGGACCAGCGGACCGAGGTTCCAAAGAACTCCGATATCGGTGGACACCATGTGGCCATCTACGTCGACGACCTCGACGAAGCAGTCGAGTATTTGAAGAGCAAAGGGGTTCGGGTCCTCGGTGATCCGACGGTGAGCAAGAACGCCAGTGAGGGTCAGCGGTGGGTTTACTTCCTTGCTCCGTGGGGGTTGCAGTTCGAATTGGTTTCGTACCCGAATGGCAAGGCCTTCGACCATCACCCGGAACGGTTCGCCTAACCCATGTCCGAGACACCCACGAGCAGCGCCGCTAGTTCTCGCATCGCGGCGGCTCTGCGCGCGGACATCCTGGACGGGACTATCCCGCCGGGTCAGCGCCTTCGTCAAGAAGACATCGCCGAGCGACTCGGGGGCAGCCGACTACCGGTTCGTGAAGCCTTGCGGATGCTCGCCGCCGAAGGACTGGTCGAGACCGAGCCGAACAAGGGCGCTCGCGTTCCGGTCCTCGATCCGGGTGAGGTAGAGACCCTCTATCGAATGCGTGAGCGGCTTGAACCTCTCGCGCTCGTCGAGAGCATGGGGAAACTTGGTTCTGCAGAGATCGCCGAGATTGAGGCGATCCAGCAACGTATCGAGCAGGGTGTTGACGTCGCGGAATTTCTCATTCTCGATCGTGAATTCCACATGGCCACCTACACCGGATGCACTGACGAACACTTGATGTCCTCGGTGACCCGATTGTGGAATGCAACGCAGCATTACCGCCGGGCATTCATGAGCGTTTCGGGGCCGGGTCGAGCATGGATCGTCAACGCTGAACACCGACTTCTCATGGAAGCCATCGAGCGCCAAGATGCGGACGATGCCGAGTTGTACCTACTCGGTCACATCCGTCGGACGCGCAAAGAGCTGGCGCGTCATCCGGAGATCTTTAGTACGGGTTCGTGACGACCAATTCTTCAGCGGGGAAGAGCGTCAGCAACTCTGCGCCATCTTCGGTGACGACGAGCTCTTCCTCGATG
>Ga0181580_10000507_pt1 | contig 29116 bp, 41 predicted proteins | sample 071ome_23_FD_132413 | JGI IMG/M metagenome (GOLD analysis project Ga0181580, IMG submission 132413) | Coastal salt marsh microbial communities from the Groves Creek Marsh, Skidaway Island, Georgia - 071403BT metaG (megahit assembly) | ecosystem: Environmental > Aquatic > Marine > Intertidal... | reverse complement strand
GGTCTCTATGGTGTGCCAACTCGTGTACTGGACGCACAACTTGCTAGGAAGTGGAGAGCAGAGGGGTTGACAGAGGAGGAAATCGCTGATAAACTACCTGATGTAAATGACGCCCAAGAGGTTGAATGTCGATGAACTTCACGTTGATTGCTCGCGATGAAGATGGTGCTACTACACAAAAAGATTTTAATGCAACCTTCCTTGATGATGTTGTTGGTAACTGCGGAGACTTTCTCCGTGGTTGTGGATACTATTTCGATGAATTGACGGTTATCAATGAACCTGAAGCACTTGTGGAAAAACCCCGAGAGTACAAATCGGTCTACAAAGACAGTGTACTTTCATCCCATGAATCCTTCGACCGATGATGGTATAACTCACCCTCTATTTGCTGAGGGGGTGTATATTAAACCAACAACGTATCTGGATTACATTCAGCAGGATAGTTATAGTCATTATCGCTGTCCTGCTTGGAAGTCTTGGGCAAAGAATACATTTGTTTTCTATGCTCAGTTTGATGCAACCTATCGCTTACATGAAGATAGGTTGATTATAGAATCTGATGTGAACATCTTCAAAGAGTTCATGGGCGATTCTGATGTGGTTGGTGATACTCTCGTCCAACAGTTTGGCCCCATGGTATTACTATGGACTGAACATCGAGACATCTGGATGGAACAAATCCGTCTGGATAGAGAGATTATCCCTGCACATTTCCCACTAGGTAAGTGGGTGCGTCCAATCCTCACACCGTTTGTATCTAAAATGGGTGAAACGGTTGACATCAAGAGGGGGGATGCATTATGGTGTGTGAGGTTCAGCGGAGCAGGCGAGAATTACCGCCTAGAATGTGCCGAACCCAAATCTGAGGTGATACGTCATGCAAGGCAAAACACCATGCTTAAAGACTATCTCCCTGGCGTTTCCTGGTCATTAGCAAATGATGAGAAACGTTGTCCATTCAAGAATCTATGGGGTTCTTGATTATACATACAATGTAGTTTAATTTCAAAACACAACTGACACATGGGTAGAACTTATCGTCGCGGTGGTAACTATAACCACTCCTCTTACGGTAAATCTCTGCGAGAGAAACGTCAAAGGAACACTAAAAAACAAACTGGCAGCGAATACTTTGACAGTTATGGTTACAACAATTCCTTTATGGATGAGGACCGTCCTCGCAATCAAAGGAATCAAACTACAGACTACGACAACTTTAACTGATGACAATCATGGACGAGTTCGAGTATCAATCCTACGACGAATTGATTGAAGATTTGTTAGAAGAACTTGAATTTGAATACGATTACGATGATTTGTCATTTGACATCGATATTGATTACACAACCCAATCATAATGGCATCTGAATTACACCTCTTTCCCAGTCTAATTGTTTATGACCAAGTTGAAGAACTTGTGTCAAAAGATATGCAAGACTGGGCAAAAGAGTTGTGCTTTGAAGTAGGCAAACATTCGTATGAAACGCGGTGTTTGTCTACTGTCAATACGGCAGCAGATATACTCTCACAACCAGAGATGCAACCCCTGGTTGAACCTATCTTGGACTGTGTGTCAGCATACATCAATCGTATGGAATATGACACAGATAATATCGATTACCACATCCAATCGTCTTGGCTAAACTATTACGAACCGCAGTGGTGTCAAGAGGTTCATACACATCAAAACAGTGTAATCTCTGGCACCGTTGATATTATTGCGTCAGACCAATTCGATTTCTATATCATCAACCCGCATAGATTCCTGCAACCAGTACAACCAGGGTGCGTAAAACGCAACGACTTTAATGAAATGGATGCAAGAATGAAGGGATGTCAAGGATTTATCAAGGTATTCTCTTCTGGTTTGTTACATGGAACACGACAAGTAGACACAGAAAGATTAACTTTGGCGTTCAATGTGCATGCTTCACCTAAAGAAAAGGGTGTGCCAGTTGAATAAGTGTCACAACCCCCCTTGTGGGGTCGCCCTGGCGGTGCTATAGTTACGAAGTAACAAACAAAAGCACATGGCAACTCGTTCCCGCATTGGTATTCAACTTGCAGACGAATCTATCCTCTCTGTGTATCACCACTGGGACGGTTATCCTGAGTGGTTGGGTCGTATTCTGAAGACTCATTACAACAATAAGTCTAAGATTGCTGAACTGATTGACGGTGGCGATATGTCTTGCTGCTGGACTAAAGACCGTTGGACTGGTAAGCAAATCGCGGATTATGTGGTTGAGAATAAAGAAGTAGAAGAATATGGTCCTCAATACTATAGTGGACGTAACGAAGATTGCCCTCCTGTTCTTCACAATAATCTGAACGATTTCCTGGTCTACACTGATGACAACTGTGGTGGAGAATACGCCTATTTGTATAAAGATGGCGAGTGGACTTGCCATCAAGTTGGTTATAGTGTAGACCCGCACATGACTCGCGAAGTTGAAATCCCCAGCGGTGCTCTGGCAGTGTGACGGTTGACCTAGTGGCACAGGATGGGTTGCGACCTGCCCTGTGCCATGCTATATTGTATTCATACAAATCAAGGGACATGACTGCTACTCAACTTCGCCAAGAGTTCTCCGACTTCTGTGCTCAACGTGATGCACAAAACACTATTCAGTTGAATGTCACTAAGTATTGTTTGATGCTGTGTGATGCTCTGGAAGATGATTACAAGCGTCGCAATCGTAAAGATTCTGGTTATAAGTTCTACATTGAGTCTGGTCGTAAGTATCACAAACTCATCATGGAGACTGAATACGGGTCCCGTAGTGTTCACTGCTTCGTTGATAAGAAGACTGGCGAAGTCTACAAGTCTGCATCTTGGAAGACGCCTGCAAAGGGAGTTCGTTATAATCTTCTGAGCATTGAGTCTCGTGAAGAATGTCTTGCCCGTGCAGATTGGTCTGGCGCTTATCTCTACATCCGCTGATAGTTATGCAAAACAAACACCTCGAACATCCCGAAGATTCTGTACTTCGCGGCAGACAATCTGCCCGCCAGGCTATCAAGTGCCTGCGTGACGTTAATGCTACTTTCTCTGTCAAATATGATGGCGCTCCTGCTATTGTATTTGGCAAGAATCCAGAGAATGGTAAGTTCTTTGTAGGGACGAAGAGTGTGTTTAATAAGGTCAAGATTAAGATTAACTATACACACAACGACATCGAAGTTAATCACGGTAACAATCAACGTGTTGCCGCTATTCTTCACGTCTGTTTAGACAATCTCCCCCAGAATCTGGGTTATATCTGGCAGGGTGATTTCATTGGTTACGGTGGCACTGACACCTACAAACCTAACTGCGTACAGTATAAGTTTCCCAATTCGATTGGCGAGTCTATTGTATTCGCTGCTCACACCTATTACACTGGTGATAAGATGAGTGAACTGACTGCTAATTTCGGTCGGTTCAGTTATGACACGTTCAATCCAAAAGTTCGCTTCCTTAACACCGATGCAACTCTTATTACCCGTCGTCGCAGAATCCACCACCTGCTTAATCTTGCAGAACTGCTTGTACCTTTCCTCCCTAATCCTAGCAAGAAAGAGTCTGATGCAGCAGTAATTGCAGTCAATAAGTGTATCCGTGAGAGCAAACAGTTTGATTGCATGAGCCCCGTGCAATCTAGGGTCTTCGGTATCATCACTCACGTCAAGACGTTGTTACTCAACGAGATGCGATTTGATGAGTGGATTGAACCTACTATCGGCAACACTAACTCTCATGAGGGTTACGTTATGTCTGGCAAGTTTGGTACAATCAAACTCGTTAATCGTCGTCTGTTCAGTGTAGCTAACTTCAACTCGCCCAAGGACTGGGACAGTGTGACAGTTGGGCAAAGTGTCCACCTCGCCGCCCAGACCCGTGCCCACCGTGCTATGATTACGGAGTAATCGAAAGAGAGACATGCAACTGCAATCCAAAGACGCCAACATGATGGTTGATTTCTATCCCGTTAAGTATGCGGATGGCACTATCAGCGACCGTCTGATGCTTAAGATTGTCACTTTCTGCAATGCACGACAGTCCAAGCGTTACATCAACAAGAAAGATTTCCAACGTGAAGTAGATTCTCGCGTTGAGGGTTATGGTTACATTGTGACCGACATGCACACTGATGCACAACTCTTTAACTCTGCAATGTGTCTCGCCTGCTGATGAACGAACTCCACAAATATCTCGCGATTGACCCTACTATGCCCATTGACATTGTGAAGGTTGAACCTATGAAAGTCATGGATTATTTCCTTGATGATGTAGCATGGGAGACTGCATTGACTAACGTCAATACACTCTTCAAGATGCTATCTTCGTACAAAGGTATCAGTAACAAAACAAAGTCGGAGATAGTTAGTGGCATCATTGCCGAAGAGATTTGTAAAGTTCTGAACGAAAAGTATGAACTAACATACTATTTCCGTACTGCTGATAGTGATAACGACCCCGACATTATTGTAGAGGAAGCGATGGTTCAACTCCCTCAACGTGTGGGAGTTGTAGAAGTCAAGGTCAGTAAGTGTTCTCCCGACACTAAGGGTAACTACAGCACGATTTGGCGTGGTGGTGAACTCTCTAAGCGTGACGGTGACTATCTATTTGTCTCCTGGGATTACACTGATGATGGTATAGGTTTCTTTGTATGTCACGCCTTCGTTAAGAAGGAAGACTGGCAATCTAACCTGGCTAATGGTTACTATGCCACCTCTATTCCTTGTGAGAAAGTGATAGACAAGCACATGACCGAGGTTATCATTGGTTCGCTATCTGTGTCTGCTAAGGGTAACTCTCGCTTCAAATTGCAGCAGTTCTAATATCATGTGACAATCACATAACCTGCACAGCATCTTGCCCTAGCGGGTGGGATGCTGTTATAATATGTTCATCAAGCAAAGGCAATTCATGCAACTCCGCCCCCACCAGCAACGCGCCCTGACTGTTATGCAAGAGCAAAAGTTTGGGCAAATCTATTGCCCTACTGGTGGCGGCAAGACGTATATCATGATTGCACATTGTCAGTGGTTGTTGCAGCAAGCAGCAAATCCTCAGACCATTGTTGTAGTTGCTCCTCGCATCTTGCTCGCTAACCAACTTCATCAGGAGTTCTCTGAGTTTATCACTGACGCTGCTGTGATGCATGTTCATAGTGGAGAGACTAGAGAGTTTCACTCTACTAAACCTCACGACATTTCTTCGTGGAATGTCTTCCAGCACGGCGCACCTAAGCACACGTTGGTGTTCACTACCTACCACAGTCTGCCCCGTGTTGTTGATAGTGGCATCGACATCGATTGCATCTATTTCGATGAAGCACACAACGCCACTGGTAAGCATTTCTTTACCAGCGTATTTGCTGTTGCTCAGTATGCTAAGCGCCGCTACTTCTTTACTGCAACGCCTCGTAATAGTCGTGGCAATGCATATGCTCGTGGCATGAATAACAGCGACGTTTATGGTGGCGTCCTGTGCAATGTGCCTGCTCCCGAACTCATCGAGCAGGGTGCAATCGTTCCTCCTACCGTTGTACCTTTCGAGACAGATTTGCTGCGCGATAACTCTAACGCTCACGAGGTAGATAAGTCTAACCTCATCGGTGTGATTACTTCTCTCGACCCTCAAAAGTCTGCAAAGGTTCTTGTTGCTGCTCCTAACACTAAGGTGCTGTGGCGTATGCTCTCGCAGACTGATTGCATCCACCAGTTGACTGAAATGGGTTACGAAGTTCTCCACATCACTAGCAAGCACGGTGCATATGTGAACGACAAGAAAGTATCTCGCGAGGTATTCTTCGAGACTCTGAGTAAGTACGGTGCTGATTCTTCCAAGCGTTTTGTAGTCTTCCACTATTCTATTCTGTCTGAAGGTATCAACTGCCCTGGACTGACTCACGCCGTTTTGCTTCGCAATCTGCCCATCATTGAGATGGCACAGACTATCGGTCGCGTGATTCGTGTTGACAACGAAGACCGCAAATCTGTCGAAGCTGGTGAATACCCTGCTGGTGCATTTTCCTTCTACAAGAAACCTTGTGGATTCGTAACTGTGCCCATGCCTGGTAAGATTGGCAAGCAAATTGCCAAGCGTTTGCAGAACGTTGTCGATGCAATCTTCATTGAGGGCGTTCCTCCTTCTGTTTTCGCTTAATTTACACTTTCTCTTTTTTCCGCATCGGTTTCCGCAGGCATGACCTATCCCCCCTTGCAAATAAAAATGCAGAAAAATCACGTTTTAGTCCAGTGGTGGCAAGGGTTCTCAGCGAGACGAGACTGAGACCAGACAGGATACCAGCAAACCCCATTAAAATCAAGTGTGTCGGTTTGTGAACACTGCGGGTTGCCTGCCCCGCCATGCCTTACAATAGGACTATGCAAAACAAAACTGCTCCCCTTAAGTATAAAGAAGCAATCAAGTTGATTGCTACTAACGGCGGCACAGTCGTTAATGGTAAAAAGCACAAGAAAGTTACTCACCCAAATTCTCAACGAGTTTTCACACTTCCCATCCACGGTAGTAAGGGACGCTCCACGATTTCTCCTGGAATGTCTTCCGACCTACGCAAGTGGTTGAAACAATGCAACGACTAATCATGGACCTTCCTTTCTCTGCTCCACGCAATTACAGTTACAGCGTAGAAGATTTCAACCGACAATTCTTCAGAGTTTGGATACATAATCATGGAACCTTCACATATAAAGAAGGCGACATAAAGAGCGTCTGGGGCTTTATTCGCAAGAAAGATGGGCAGATTGTATCTCCTGTCAATGCGAAGATGCCTGGCAAACCTATCACTGTAGACCAGATTACAGCATACTCCGCTATGCAACGACCACTTGAAAAAGTGACCACTGGTGCCACTGGAACGCTCGAATTTCTGTTATAGTTACGAAGTAACGCTGAGACATGTACGAAACCAATGTAGTCCTCAATGAAGACGAGATAGGTATTCTGCTATCTGCACTTCAATTATTATCAACTGGCGATGAGTACAGGATAGCAAAAGCACACGGAAGTGCGCTCGCTATTCATGACAAACTCCAGCGCAAGTTGACCGAGATTAACACTGCACCTGCTGCTGTTAATTACACTCCTCACATTGTTGATTCCTCTTTCTAAAATGTCCGTCCTGTTTGAAACTGACCACCACATTGTTGAGTTTGACAGCAAGAAGACTTTGAAGCAATTTAAGTCTTTCTGCAACGAACTGAATGTAAGTCACGACTACTATTTGTTTGAGTTCGATATTGACGTTCCCCTGGAAGATGGAGACTTTGCACTAGAGTGATGGAGTACACTAAAGAAGATTTAATCGAAGCACTTTACAATGAGTATGTGTTTCTCTGCCACGACGATTACGACCCCGATACTGATACTCCTCCAGAGGTATATTTGGAAGAGTTGAAGCAAATGAGTGTCGATGAGTTAGTGGAAGAAACCTGCACGGATTCGCACTTTACGATTAGAGAATACCTTGAGACCTGGACCAGTGGTTAAAGTGGCACACAGGCGCTTGTAGGTGCCCCAGAATGGTGTATTCTATAAGAGTCAAAGGAAACGACGCAAATGACCGTTACTCTCCAACCTCGCAAGATTAACAACACAGTGTACGATGTTCCCACCGTTGATGGTATGGACCGTTGCCAAATTAACAACCGTTTGCACTACATCAACGAGGAAATGCTGAAACTGCGTAACACTCAGCAAGCACTGATTGCAATGCGTAACCAACTCGACCGCCACAACGAAGCGCAAGAGATGGATGACCTTTTCGATGAAATGTTCGGCGGATGATTACTAACGAAGACCGAGAGTTTGTTGATTTTTTGTTTGGCAAACTCTTGAAGCATGTTGACACCGACATGATAGATTTGCAAGACGATGACTCTTGCGATGACCACCTTAAGTTTGAACAACTCTCCCTAATCGATGATTAGAGCTCTCAACAAGAAACGTTCTGCAAACTTCTACGCAAACCAAGTGAAATTCCTCCTCTTCATTGTCATCGCTGTTCTGTTCTGGAATAGTAATGGTGCGCGGCAATTCACTGCCGACATGCTCTACAACGCATCTGCAATCGTTCAACCTAACAACAACTGAGTCATGCAATTCCTCGTCAAAGACATCACTTTCGACTTCACCACTGATGATGATTCTCTAGACTATATTAAGACGGAACAACAAGGATACGAGCACATTTTAGCGGTTACTGGTGAACATCCCCTGGGTATTTGGGAGGCAGATGATGAAGATGATTTAGTAGAAGAGATTACATGTGCGACGGGATATTGCATCAGTGCTATTAACTTTGAACACGTTCTGACTAACTATAGCATGTAACGCGGCAAACGCCGCGTGTGCCAGTCAGCAAAGCGCACACAATCGGTTGAAATGCGCCCAGAATCGTGTATTCTATAAGAGTCAAAGGAACACACCATGAAAAACGCTTTCCAATCCCTCATCGAAGATTCTGCTTTTGTTGATGCAATCAACAGCATGTCTGGTTTCTTTTATGAAATGAACCCCGACATTGACATGTGCTACGATTACATCTGCGAGCAGGCAGATATTCACTCTTTCGTTGCAGATAACGCTGCTTGGGATATGTTCTACAAAGCATGGGAAACTGTCGCTGAAGAGAACTTCTGCGCCGCCTGAATCTTTCACTCTTAACTAACACAAACACATGACAATCTCCAATCCCTACGTTGCTACTCTCGTCGAAATGGGTTACGATGAAGCAGACTGCCGCGTGGTAGCATCTGCAGGTGTTAAGAAGACTTTTCCTCTTAACATTCACGGTCGTGTTTTTGATACTCAAGAGGAGTATGATGAGGCACTCGCTGACTTCCTCAACGGTCTCTGATTAACATCATCATGAAAAACTACAGAGTTCAAGTTGAAACTAACGACGGATGTGTGACTGTTTGGTATGAACAATCTCGTGCAAAGACTGCGGACAAACTGATACTTAATCGCGTCTACAATCAACTCTGTGGACTGAACATTAAAGAAATCAACGTTACTCCTTCTGTTTGACTCATGACTAACACTCCCAACGACAACATCATCGACCGTGATACACTGCAAGATGCAATGATTCAACAGATTCTTGATGATATGGACATCAAGACTATGATGGCAATCTTGTATGATAACATGCAAGAATCTTACGACAAGTATTCTATCGATGAACTAATCTCCGAAGTCGAAGAATACTATCCCCACCTTCTTGAGGAAGCACAATGCGCCTAACTCTTGCTGCTGTTGTAATCATCTTCGGTGCAATGATTGGCACCTCTGCTATTCAAACGGTCTCTAATCTTCAAAATGACAAACTCTCCCGATTCTGCAAACAAATCCCCGTTGGTGCATCCTACGACGAAATGTGCAAGGACTTCCGATGACATTATTCGTCGCTATAACAACGTTGAAAGTGATGGTGACTGGGACGATATTCTCTCTCCTGATGATTACGAAGAATACATAGAACGTCGTCGCTATGAGAGGATGAATCGTGCTTAGTTTGAAACAACAACTTGCCACAACTCAACTTCTAATTGATTCACTAAAAGGTAACGAATACGAGAGTTACATGACACGTCAACTGTGGATGGTTTATTATGAGCTCCAGCGTCAAATCAAGAAAGAGAATAACATCAAGAACGTGACAGATGTGACGGATTCAAAGAAAGATTGGGATGACTTTTGGGAGGCATTATGATTACTCCCGCGCATGAAACTCAACGTAAGTTCACTCACACTTCTGAAGCGCCATATGACCGCCATCGATATAAAGTATGGTGCGTAGATGGTAGCGTCAAAGTGTTAGACGATTACGAAGATGTTCTGATTGCTCAATGGAACTTCCCTCAACACATTGACCGAGTGGAAGTGATAGATAAATCGAAAACCACTGGCAAAGGATTCAAATGAACTTGCAATCTGGTCAACACATTCGATGGAAAGAACACGAGGGTTATATTAACTTTATCGACCCTGATTACTACCTGACGCTATGCATTAGGGAGTACACTAAGTGTGAAGAAGACCAGCATTGTTGCAAGAGAAGAACTAATCAAGTGTGCATAGTTGTGCCCACTCAATACTGGAATGAGATAGAAATCGTCAATGAAAACGCATAAGTTATTCCCTGTAGAAGTGTTAGAGTTTGAGTATCCTTCCTTACTCGATTGGGTAGGGTTGGATAATTTTTTATCACGACACGTTCGTTACATGGGTCCATCAGGATTGTCCCATACGCATACACAAATGCATCGGGAATTGTACTTGAAAGATGTAGTCAACTGGTTCAATGATTGTTTAGAAGAAGCACGACAACATTGGACGTTTGCATGTGACAAACTAGAGATAACTACATGCTGGGCTAATGCAAATTGGGGAGGAAGTCAGCAGGCACATCATTCACATGACCATCCAATGTCGTGTGTTTCAGGTATATTCTATGCGAGTAAAGATGGTGCGCCCACTATATTTGAAAATCCATACTACACGCATAAAGTAGCACGAATCGAACCCTATAGACGTGAACCAAACTATAGATGGGAAGCACCATTTGTAGGAGGAAGATTACTGTTATTCCCTTCAGGTTTGGTGCATGGTACACAACGACAGTTTGAAGATAACAACCGTTGGAGTATATCGTTTAATACACTTCCAACGGGAGACATCAACGAACATTCACAGGGAATAGAAACAACTAGCGCCCAGATTAGTCTCTAACGAGTGAGAAACCGTAGTTGCCGTACATCATACGATAGGGCATAAAGTTCATGCTAAATGTTGTACGATTGCCCACAACGTCAATATCATAGCCGTGGTAAATGTTGCTGTCCCAGAGTATTAAATCGCCCTCATCTGGCACAACTTGAATAGAAGGATAATTGTACTTTGTATGTTCTTTCCACTGCAAATCTAGCGATGGTTGTAATGGTCCCTGATTCACCCAAGGGTTATAAAAACTCAACGGTTGATTCTTACTCTTATCGAAGTGAATGTAGTGAGTGCCGCTAACAATCGAACATGTATGGTTATGTACATATTGGTGTGCCATTCTATCTGCTTGATTCATCCAACAGTGTACGCATTGCATATCACTACCATGCAAGGTTAAACCTTTAACATTCTCAACGAAATCTTTAGCACAATCTTCTAACCACTGTTTGTACCAACCTATATCAAATTGGTCAAAGATATTGTCATCAGAGTTATCAAGAAAGTGACTTAACTTTCCATTTTGTGGGTTATGTACATGAGTGTATTCTCCTCTGTTTTCTTTTACCTTACTGGCAATAGATTGAAGGATTTCAAATTGTTCATCAGGTAGACGATAGAATACAACAGGACGCGGAAATAGTTCTACAATGTTTCCTCTGTTCACGTCAATGGTCATTAACTCAATCACCGCAATACTTTTCTATCTATTGTATCATAAACTCTCTGTTCTGTCAAGTATAGTTTTCCACAGGTTTTTCCACAGGTATTGTGTAAATTGTGGAAAACGCGGAATAATTAGGAAATATGGAAAAAAACATGGGTTTGTGTTCTTTTCCTGGTATAATAGCGATAGTTCAGAAGTCTTAGCGTACGACCTATCGAGTTGTCAACCCCAGAAAGATTAGCAATTCTGATAGACTCGAACGACTTGACAGACTGACACTTTCTTGCTAAAATGACTCTGTAAGGGTTCAAAGGAAACGAATGATTACAGGTCCTCAGAAATACCAACTGTTCTGGACTAAATGGAAACAAGGACTCCTTACAGTTGATGATGGTTTGGACTTGTTTCAGTTTCTATTAGATACTGAGCAATGCTGGGATGATACTGATGCCAGCAATCTAGCAGGGTATTTGTTAGCGGAAGGATTCCTCTATTACGTATACTCAGGAGACTAATTTTGCTGTTCATTCTCTACAACGAAGACAACACCGAAGATTGTTCTTTCACGTCGATTAATGCCCTAGAAACGTATGTAGATTCCCTCAGAGAATTGCGAGGGGAAAGATACCCTAAGACTGAGAGAATGTCGCCCTTCGATTACATCAAATATATCGGTTGGCGTATGGAAATTGTGCCACTCAGAGAAGTGGCACATGGCTAGGGCACAGGGGGCGGTTTCCGTGTATATTAAGAGGGTCAAAGGAATCGCCCCTCTCATGCGTAAAATCGAACAGCAAATGAACAACGCCATTTCTAACAACCTGAACTGGCAATCTGCAAACACTCGTGTAGAGTTCATTGCTGAAACTAACGAGAGCAAAGTGTATCTCCACGGCAACCACATTGCCACCGTTGGTGAGGACTTCGTTCAAATCTTCGATGGCGGTTGGCAGTCTAACACCACCAAATCTCGCCTGAATGCTATTCTCTCTGAGCACGCAATCAAGGGTGAGTGTGTATATCAAAAGAACTTCCAATGGTTCGTCGATAAGTTCATCGGACAGGCAGGAACTTCCCCCGTTTACAACACTTACGAGTTTGAGGATGGTTTCATGTTCGCTTGACAATCTGCCCCTTTTCGATTATACTAACTGAGACAAACATGTACAAGGATTCTATCAACGTCACTGACGAACTTCTGTCTGAAGCATACACTGAGCAACTGCCTGAAGATGATTGGGTGAGTGCTATTCTTGGGGATGTGGATGACACTTTGGAGCAGATGTGGGGCGATAAAATGTAACGCCCATCGCCCAAATCGCAGTCATACCAACGGGTTTCGGCGGGCGGGGCGGCCCTCGGGGGGCGTCATATTAAAATCGACTACTTCCCTAACCTACAAAGGTTCCCAAGAGCGAGTGTGATATTCTGCTAATAAAAAAAATTTTCTCCGAGAGTCCCTGCTATATAAGGTGTTTCACGGATTACTTCGTTATAAAAAAATTTCCCCAGAAAAAATTATGGACTGGAAGATTCGCCAAGACCGTCAAGATGACCGTACGTGGGCGCTGGAGACTCTGATACGTCACGAGGGACACCTAGACAATCGGATGTATGCCTGTGCCGACTACCTGTGCTCTGCGGGTCTGACAAGGGACGCTAATGACGTTCTCTCTGCGTGGGAGGAGTGGAAAGAAGTAAATCCGTCAACGATGCCGATAACCCCATTGTAGCAATATGTCAAAAAGATTTACCATAACTATCGAAGAGGACGAGCACGGCGATTTGTTTCTGCCAATACCTGAGGAACTTCTCGAAGAACTTCGGTGGGAGGTTGGAGACGAGCTCGACCATGAAATAGACGAAGATGGCGTCTGGATTTTAACAAAGCGACTAACAGAATGAAGTACATTGACCGCGAAACCCTAGAGTACGTCCAAGAGATTAACCCACGTATGGAAATCTCGGAGGAGATTGTCGAAGGAGTACGTTTCATACACTTTGACAACTTTCTCTTACGTCCTGATGAATTTACCCAATTCTTACAGGAATCTTTCCCAGTCGGCTCGTCAGCAGAATGGGATATCGACCAAGCTCCTGGGAAGCGTCAATGGATTCCTTCAGTGTGGTTGCTACCCATTGAGAGAGAATATAAGAAGTATGTGCCCAACGGGTTTTTTAACTACGGGACTAACATATACAATGGGGACATGGCAGCTCGTAGACAGAACTATCTGCCACACACCGATGAGTGTCAGAACGTCTTTAGCATGTGGCTAACGAAAGAGTGTCATGGGGGCACTGCTTTTTATAGGTCACCGCGCTTCGGAAACGACCCATCGGCGCGTACCGCCTACGGCGGTGGATATGATTTCTTTAGGGAGTTCTTAGAGCGTCCCAGGACCGTTGAACCCTGGCAATGCTTTAAGGGCGATGATAACTGGGAAATGTGGCATGTAATGGAGATGAAGTATAATCGTGTGTCCTGGTATGATGGTTGGCTATGGCATGCAGCATACATAGAACCAGAATGGTACAAGACTGGTGAAATGGACCGCTACGCCCTCATGTGTGTAGACTTGAACAACTATGACTGAACAGCAAAAAGACCCCGATAATCCGTTTGGATACCACAATCCTGAACTTCAGGACCCAATGCATCAGGGTGACTGGTCTGGTGAAAAGTTTCAGAGTATTGAACAAGCATATTCAGAGTATGAGAAGTTACAGGACCCTGATAAACGGTATCCGATACCCGAATGGATGGTTCCATTTGCCAAAGAGTATGAAGAACTGAAGTATAATGTCACTATACAGGCAGAAGTTATTAACAAAGTGCTTCAGATGCACAATGAGGCAATCGAAACCCTGCAGAACAGACTGAAAGAGATACCCAATTTTCACGATATTAAGTATAAACCGCCAGGTACAGATGAGTATCTGTCAATTAAAGAAGTTTTTGATGATATCTACAAGAGACTGGAGGACTTAAAGTAATGGCATGCTGCACTACAGACGGTTCTATTTCTGGTAGCACCTTTGGATACCCTAATACCAGTCATTGTGATGTTTGGACACCTCCCTCAGGGGGTGCTACGATGGAGTTTGGGCATCAATTTGCTGGGCAATCTCAAAACAGTGCAGTTTATGAGCACCCTGCTACATGGCCGATTGAAGAAGATAATTGGTGTCGGGATAGAATTCTGTATAGAGGCACTATTATTGAAGAAAAATCCGATAAAGGAACTGCTGGAGACGTAATTAGCTCCGAAGATATTGGTACTAGAGTAGGAGTTCCTCTCTCTTCTAGTGGTTTTGCGAGTTATACTGCTGCATTAAACTTTTTTCCTACAGATATTTCGTTTGAACCCATCACTTCAGACGAGTGGTTCTATTATTTGTTTGATACATCGGACCATAAAGTCGGTGTTCCTTGCTGGTTGTTGAAAACTGTGACCGAAACACAGACTTCTACGACTCCTGAATCGGGGACTGTAGGTCAACCAGACTATCTTCCTGAAGGTACAGACGAAACAACAACCACAACTACAACGTATATACCAATTGACTGTCCATGTGATGTAGAAACTACCTATATTTCATATACGACACCCGATGATACTTCGCAGGGAAATGCCAGAGATGGTTATCCTTTGCTGTGGACAGCGCATACTACCAGTATGTCCATCATGTTTGAGTACACAAATCCGCCAACTGGTCCTGGAGCAAAGTCAATTAACGGAATTCGCGTCGGTGATACCATTAATGGGTGGACAGTTGCGGAAATTAAGCACTCATCTCTGTATTATAACAAGTATCATCTCATTAATTTGGAGGGAAGCGGAGAAGATTTCACTTATGACGGCACATATACCGCAACTGCTGGTCCATTTTGGGCAGGAGCAGGCACTCAAGGGCAACAGCAGCACGTAATTCGCGTAAAAGCGGGTCAAGGAATCAAAGATAAAGCGGGATTGTTCGGAAGATATGAGTTTAGAGAGAAAGAAATCCAATATATGATTGGAAAAATCCGCTCCGACTTCAAAACTGGGTGGAATTATGAGATTAGAGAGCCCGTTTTGACACCAACAATCACTTCTGGAAGGTTAACTGACGTTACAATTGAGTTTGGTGGCTCTGGTTATGATGATTTTTACCCCAAACCCAATCTTTATGTGCTACCACCAGCGGATTATTCTACAGATAGAGTTAAATATCGCCCTGCTGAGATTGAAGGCGTTTGGTCTGGCGGTACTTTAGTTGATGTTAACATCAAATATGCGGGAAGAGGGTATGAAGGAGGTGCTAATGCACCCAAATTAGGCGTACATACCGCAGATAGAATTGATGTCAAGACAATTTGGCCCGAAACTAAGCACGAAGACAATCCAAATACGCAACATTGGGAAAAAATCTCCGAAGCAATGGACAAAGAATCTCGTAATATCATCTTTGGAGACTTCAAAACGAGCGAACTTACCAGTTTGATTGACTGGCAAAACGAAAAACGCACTGTAGATGTGTCAACTGATGCATTTGTTGACTTTGTGTATGATACAAATCGGAATAAGCGCGAACATTACCTCGAAAAACAGAAGGGTAGTGCAGAAGTTCTTGAACCGATTGCATATAATTTCATGCAACCGTACATTTCACAGCATTTTTTGAATAATCCCGACACAGTTGACGATTCAAGTCTGGTAAAACTCGGAAATCAGTACAAACAAATTGAAGATACGTTCAATAACAACGAATTTGACCACTCAGTACAGTCAATTACGGAAGAAAAGATTGCCAGATACAACGTTCAGAAGAAATATACAGTCATTGGAAGTTTTTTTGACCTTCCTTGCGCTACTGCCCATGAAAAATACATCATCAAGCAGTTCAAAAATGACATGAGGGACAAAATTACCGCAAATATCACTCTTGGGGTCACGATTGGTGATTGTGGTGGGTGTCCTGAGGTAAGTGGGCAGACTGGATTTGAGTGGGAATGTCCTTGTGAGGGTGGTTCTGGTTCTTATGCAGAGGCACCTACGGGTCTTCCCACCCCTGGAGACGATGGAGAACACCCAGATGGTACTACTTACACTACTTCTAGGTCATATACCATTACAGGACCTCATGGACCAGGATGTAGTGGGTGGGAACTATCCTCAGACCTTACAATTTACAATAATTTGACCGCAACTGTGGATACTTATGGTTATGCACTTAAGGCATTTGGCAATCCATATGATTTTATGTGTCCGCAAATAAATACTCCTACTGTATCTGTACCCTCTTTACAATAATGACAGGTAAAAAACCCGCAGCAATTTATCAGGGTACTTGCACTGGTCATGGGAGACCAATTGAAGGTCATGTTCACAATAAAGCAGTTGACCCATGTGGTGTAACACCAGCTACTGCTATTGTAAAACCTCTGGCAACAAAAGATGCAACTTGTCTGTGGATTGGATTTCCTATTGCACCTCTTGGAACACTTCCACTGAGAAATGTATTCATTAACAGCATCGTCCCTGTGCTCGATGGAGACGTTTTAACGAACCATACGTCTGCAACTATGCATACGGTCATCTCGAACTGCTGTAGTCCCACAGGATGCGCTCCTACAGTCATTACAGCACCTTGTAGTATGCTAACTGCTGAAGACCAGAAAGGTGTTGGTCACCCTAGAGTAGTAATTGCCACATGTAAGAATGTATTGGTCAATGGTCGCCCTCTGGCACGGGTTGGAGACCCTCTAGGTCCGCCTTGCCTCAGTAAAATTGCTGCAGGTTCTGCAAATGTCATTGTTGGTGGTGGAGATGATGGAGCAGATGCAGAAAATGCTGCTGGCGATGCCGCAGCAGATGTAGGTACACAGTCAGCAGACGCAGCAGCAGGTGCTGGTGCCAACGCAGGCAGCATTACACCTTCTCCAGCAGGTCAGCAATGGTCAGCAAGACTAAATGCTTCAGACCAGGCTGCCATGATGGCGTAAATGTGGTATAATTACTAGGTACTCGCTCATTTACAATGGCAAAAGCAAAAGTTGGTCTTTCTGGTAAGAAAATTATTCAATCGAACCCGAAGTGTACTCGTCAGGGTAACAGCAAGAATACAAAATATGCTGCTACCTCCCGTAATAAAGCACGTAAACCATATCGTGGTCAAGGAAAGTAAATAAACGTCTCGGTTTTCAGTGCTAAATACATATTAGGAAAAACTCCTGTAGGTGGGATGGCACTAAAACCGATTAATACGAGTAAATCTCAATTTAGCAAGTCTTTTTTAGATATTGCAGTCAGTTTTGCGCGTAATCCCTTAACAAATGATTGTGGTAAGGTTCTCAATGAGAATGCCATCAAGCAATCACTTAAAAATTTAATTTTGACTCGTAAGGGGGAGCGTCCTTTTGCTCCCAACCTGGGTTCTGATGTATATGCGGCTTTGTTTGAACAGTTAGACGCATTTACACTCAACTCTATCGAAGATGAGATTCGTCAGACCATTAGAAACTTTGAGAGTCGAATTATCGTGACAAATTTGGACCTCATTCCTAATTATGAGGAAAACAGCATCCAAGTAAACTTGGAGTACCAAATTGTTGGGGAAAACATTAGTTATGAAATTGATTTCATTCTAGCAAGAGACTTCTAAAATGCTGCCAACCAATCTAACAGCAATAACCTTTGATGAGATTAAAGCATCCATCAAATCATACATGCGGACTCGTCCTGAGTTCACAGATTATGATTTTGAAGGTAGTACATTGTCGTACTTGGTTGATGTACTAGCATATAATACTTACTATAACTCGTTCAACGCTAATATGGCATTGAACGAGATTTTCATTAACAGCGCATCGTCAAGAGACAACGTTGTTAATATTGCAAAGCTTCTAAACTACGTTCCTCGGTCATTTAGAGCAGCTCAAGCGTGTGTTGACATCGCAGTGAGCGTAAATATTGAAAATGGTGTATATCCAGAGACAGTGACCCTTAAAAAGGGCATTGTAGCAGCAGGTGGCAAATATTCGTTTGTACGTCAATCTGACAGAACCGCCACGGTTGATACGAGTGGTAAGGCACATTTCCATGATTGCCTTTTGTATGAGGGTTCGATTATTACGTACAAATACACGGTTAATAATTATCAGAAGCAGAGATATATCATTCCTGCCGACCAAATTGACACTACAACTCTTGTAGTCAAGATTAGACCCAATGCACAGTCCCAACAGGTTGATGCTTACAATCTTGTAGAGAACATTGTTGACCTCAACTCAGAATCTAGAGTCTATTTCTTGAATGAAGTTGAAGATTCGAGATATGAACTAAAATTTGGCGATGGTACTATTGGTAGAGCACTTGTAGACGGTGAAGTAATTGAAATTGAATATATTCGCTGTAATGGAACCGATGCGAACGATATTAACAATCTAACTTTCTCTGGTGAGATTGTTACTAGCGGAAATCGGAATATCGGTGCTGCCGATATTGATTTGACCCTCAAAGAAAGAACTCGCTACGGCGATGGCGCAGAATCTCTGGCAAGTATTAAGTACAATGCCCCGAGATATTATTCCACTCAGTATAGAGCAGTTACTGCCGAGGATTATTCGACAATCACCAAACAAATCTACACCAATGCTGATAGTGTAATTGCTTTTGGTGGAGAAGAGATGAATCCGCCCGTTTATGGCAAGGTTTACATTGCGATTAAGACAAAGAACAATACTACCCTCAATAATACAACTAAAAAGTCCATCCAGAACAACTTGAAAAAGTATGCGATGGCATCTATCGAACCTGTAATCATTGACCCAGATTACATGTATCTGATTACCGATATTTTCGTTCTATACGATAAAAACTCGACAAGTCTGTCTGAATCGGAACTCCAGTCTCTGATTAGTCAGGGAATTGCTCAATATGCGGGGCAGGAGAATATTAACAACTTTGGTGGTTCTTTCTCCCTGTCAAAACTACAAAAAGCGATTGAACTTGCAGATAACTCGATTGACACTTCTTCTGTACAGGCAACATTGCTGAAGTACATCTATCCTTTACAAGGTCAGACCAACACCTACTGTATTGACTTTGGTACAAGTCTTTATGACTCAAATCCAAGCAATGATGGTTCTGGAAATTGTGTTAAAGAACCCATTCTCCTTTCTGGTTCCTTTAGAACCATTGATAGACCTGATGTTGACCAATATTTTGAAGATGATGGTTTTGGCAATCTGATGACCTTCTATAACTCTGGTACTAGCAAAGTCTATACAAATAGAACCGCAGGTACAGTAGATTATTCCACAGGTAGAGTTTGTTTCGGTCCAGTGAATGTTATTACCACAGGAAACCTTAATGCAACTATTAATATTTTTGGTGACCAGACACAGGTTGTGGTTGGTGATACAACCGTTGTAGTCGGTTCTGGGCAAGGTGGTATTGACCTTCAAATTCCTGTACAAGTTATTCCTGATAACTTTACTACAGTTTATCCTTCTGACACTGGAACAATCCTGTCTCTGCCTATTCCCGAGATTACAGTTGCCCCGATTGGCACAACACCTCCTGCGGTTATTCCGATAAATAATTTGACGCCAGAAGTCTTCTTAAGCATCCCTGAAACAGTGACTCCAATCATTCCTGATACCACAGGCGGATTGTTCGACTTGGCTTCTTGTTTCTGATTTAACTAATAGTAGATAATACCAGAATGAATACTACGGTTTCCCAGCTTGTTGCGGGGCAAATGCCCCAGTACATCAGAGACGAAAACCCTCATTTCGTCAAGTTTCTTGAGTACTACTACAAGTCTCAAGAAAAGACTGGTTTGTCCCAGGACATCCTGTCAAATCTGCTTGACTATGCAAATATCGACAGGTACGATATCAACCTGATTCAGGGAAGAACGCAACTCCTGAATAGCATCTCTGCTACGGATTCGACAATCATCGTTGAGTCTGTTGAAAACTTCCTGGAACAGAATGGCAGTTTTCTTCTGGAAGACGAAATCGTTTATTATGAAAAGGCAACGAGTTCGCCTCAAGTATCTCTGACCCCTGGTATTTCATACGCTGAGTTTAACAATAAACTCCAAATTCTGGTAAACCCTTATAATTCTTTCGACGGTATTACATCTACTTTCTCTGTAACCACAGAGAGCAATCTGGTTGTCCCCCCTAGTGCTAATCACCTCCTGGTTCGCGTTTATGGCGAGTATCTGGTGCCTGGTGTTGATTATGTACTGAATACCTCTACAATCACCCTTACAACGCCTCCTAGGTCTCCTCAGCTCAATGATTCGTCTGAACAGACTAGCATTGTATATCTCAAAGGTTTCTTCCAAGATAACATTCAGGTAATTGACAATCTTGATAGTCAATTTGATGGAACTACGAAAACCTTCAATATCACTGTAAACGACTTCTCGTACAGTCCTATTTTGACTGAGTATACGATGGTCGTTCTGAATAATGAACTTTTGGAACCCAAGGTTGATTACAATATCAACGGTGACACCATCATCTTTACGAATCCCCCTTCTTTGGGTTCTAGAGCAAACGTTCGTTCTATTGAAGCACCTATCCTTTCCTATGGTAGTGGTGCATCTGGAGTTGCTCAGATTTCTGATACTGGTGAAATTACAGGCATTAAAGTTACTAATGGTGGTTCTAACTACAAACTTGAGTATCCTCCTCAGGTAACTATTGTTTCTGACAATGGAAGCGGTGCTGTTGCATCTGCTCTTGTCAATGGACTACAAAGCATTTCCCTTCTAAGTGGAGGTAAAGGTTTTAGTAACCTTAATCCTCCTATTGTAAATATTGAACCACCTACAGACGCTGCTGGAGAAGCTGCAACGGCAACGGCAACTGTAAGTGAGGATGGTCAGGTAATTAGTCTGGAACTCCAGAACTCTGGTTCTAGATATACATTTACTCCTAGAATTACATTTGAAGTTCCTGGTGGTGGCACATTAACCCAACCTAATGTTGATGGTAATGGCGCAATTATTGCAAGCACCATCAATATCGATAATCCTGGCAAAGGATACTCTGTAGCACCGACTATCTACATTGATGAACCTACTGGTGAAAACCCAATTACTGCAAATATCACTTGCACCATTAACAGCAAGGGTGAAATTGATAGTGTAACTGTAAATAATGCTGGTAGGGGATATAGTCAGGCAAATCCCCCTAGAGTTCGTGTAGTTGAGCACAATCAGGCCCAGGTACTTGACGTTACCGTTGATGCTGCAGGTCGTGTTATTGATGTTGAGATGCTGAACGGTGGCATCGGTTTTGATGACGTTCCTTCGATTTATATTATTGATGACCGTACTGACCCTGTAACTGGTGCTCCTATTGGTGGTACTGGTGCTAAGGCCGTGGCAACCATTTTTAATGGTTCTATCACTGATATTAATATTACTGAGTTTGGTACTGGGTATTCTACTGCCAACCCTCCCAAAATCATTATCCAAAGACCTCCCTCAGCAAAAGCATCTGCTGAAGTTGGTTTTGCTGCAGTTACAGGTTTCAAAGTACTTGAGCAAGGTCAAGAATACACTCAAGCAAAGTTTGAGGGTTGTGTTAGAGGTGTAAGTGGACTTGTAGAATATGATTCTACTGGTAATGCTATCTTTGAAAATAGCACTACTGCAAAAGCACACACACTCACAGCAACATTCTCCCCTAGAGTTAGTTCTCTGGACGGTCTCTTCGTTCAGAAAATGATTTCTAAGTTTGCTGAACAGTATCTTCCCAATGTTCCTTACTTTGATTATGAGAAGATTGATGTTATTAACATCATCAAGAATATTAGAAAGTTTTATGCATCTAAGGGTACTCAAGATTCGGTTGCATTCCTATTCAAACTGATTTACGGTGAGGATATTGAAATTACCTACCCTAAGGAGCAGATTGTTAAACCTTCTGCTGCGACTTGGACTATTGATACAGTTCTTCGTTGTATTCTGATTTCTGGTGACCCAAGAAATATCACTGATGGTCTTCTGACCCAAGATGCAGATGCTGTTGACACTAACGTCAAAGCAGCAAGTGCTCTGATTGAAAACTATTTGACTATTCGTACTTCAGATTATGAAATCTTTGAACTGATTCTGTCCGAGGAAACAATCGAAGGTTCTTTTGCAATTCCTTACAAGACACGCCTTTGCGAAGGTATTACTGATAAGGATGAGATTATTATTGTTGACTCTACTGTTGGTTGGCCTGAGAGAAACGGTGTATTTGTAATCAATGGTGAGGAAAAGGTTCGTTATAAGGAAAAGTCCCTAAACCAGTTCATTGAGTGTACTCGTGGCATCAACGGAACAACTTCTAGGAAGTGGGATGCTGCAACAGAGGTGCAATCTGACACATATGCATACATCAATAAAGGAACCGCTCAGGAAGTTGTCGTTCAGATTGTTGGTATCGTTGAAGCAGAACAAACAGTACTGACCGATGATGGTTCTTACTATCTGTCTGGTGATAAACTGACCGTTTCTAAACTTGGTTCTACTGAAGACATTCCTCAACTGAAATCTTGGATTTACAACGTCAAAAAACTTGTTCAGGTTGAGAGCGTTGAATTTGGTGGTGTTGGAGACAGAATTGCTACCGTAACATGCACTAACCCCCATGGTCTTCTGGTTGGAGACCAAGTTACGGTTTATGGTGCAAACCCTAACCTGTACAACGGTACATTCCTGGTTCAATCTAGAGAAGATGCTTATATCTTCAAGTATCAACTTCCCCAACCAGCATCTACCACTCCTCAAGGTAATATTTTGATTTCGGTTGACCTTAACCGTGGTAAATCTGACACTGAGTCCATTCAAAAAATTATTGGTAACTATACCACAAACATCCAAAATACGTTCTTCAATACTGACTACGTTTACATCGCAGCATCTGGTATTCCCAACTATAAAGTTGGTCCGTTCAATGAAACTGCTCTGATTCCTGGAAACCAGAGAAAACTGTATAGACTTCCCAGAAACCCAGAAACAATTTCTACAAAAGACAACATTACTCCTGGTCCTCTCGGTACTTGGGCAAATGGTGTGTCTATTTGGTCATACAAGTCTGAACTGACCAAAATCTATGGTTCTCTGACATCTGTTAATATTACTGATGCTGGTGAAGGTTATGATGCATCTTCTCCGCCAGTTCTTAGCATCAGCGGTGGTGGTGGTACTGGTGCAGAAGGATATGTCATCGTTAATGGTTCTGTAACCGAAATTGAGGTACTGAACGGTGGTTCTGGATATACATCTTCACCTCTTGTTTCTATCGTTGGAGGCGGAGGCGAAGGAGCATCTGCAACTGCTATTGTAACTAAAGGTGTTGTTTCTAGAATTCTACTGAACTCTGGTGGCACAGGTTTTACCTCTAGACCCGATATTACGATTGTTGGTGGTGGCGGTTCTGGTGCTACAGGTAGAGCACAAGTTCGTGGACCTATTAAGGAGATTGTTGTTAGTGATGGTGGTGTTTCTTACACCAGCAAACCAAATATCACTCTAAGCTCTGGTACTGGTGCTGCTGCACAAGCAATCGTTAATAATGGTCGTATTATCTCCATTGCTATTGTTGCTGCAGGTAATGGATACACCACTCCTCCTGAAGTTGCTATTTACGGCGAAGGTTTTGGTGCTGTTGCTCGTGCTATTATTGATACCGATGGCGAGAATGCTGGTCGTGTTACTGGCATCGAAATCCTCAACAAAGGTATTGGATACGAATCTGGCACCACAATTGTTACTCTGACATCCGTTGGTAGTGGCGCTGAGTTCGATTCTCAAGTATTTGAGTGGACCTATAACCTCCAAGCAAATAGTGACTTTGACGAAGCATATGGTGCTGTTTTTGAAGGATATAACACTCAGTATGGTGGTGAGTATGCTCACATTGCCAACCCTCAGCGTCTGAGATACGTTCTGGGTGACAATATGATTCTTGACTCTAACGGATTGATTAGAGAGCAAGAGGTTGGTCTTCAGCACTCCCCAATTATTGGTTGGGCATTTGATGGTAACCCTATTTACGGTCCTTATGGTTATGATGACCCAACCGACCAGTCTTCTGCAATCAGGAGAATGTCATCGTCTTATGCATTAAAAACAAACCTAATTTATCATCCAGATACAAATCCCACCCCTGCTCGTATTGATGGTCCTTCTTTGACCGAGTATGTACAAGGTTCTTTTGTTGAAGATTATCAGTACAACTTTGGTTCTGGTGACCTTGACCAGTACAACGGTCGTTTTGCTAAGACTCCTGATTTCCCAACAGGCAGATATTGCTATTTCGTTACCATTGATGCTTCTGAAGCAGGCAATCCAGTCTTCCCCTATGTTCTTGGTCCCTCTTGGAACTCTGTTGTTGATAAGTGGAACCTCCAGCAGACTGCGGTACAGCAAAATATCCCTGGTGGTGTTGTTAGATTCCGTGACCCTTATGAGAATGTTGATATTGACGTTGAAAGAACTCCTAACGCTGAAACTGACACAATCACCTTTGAAGATGGTGACTTTATTCAGTTAGAACCCGAAGACGAGAACAGAGACTCTATTATTGATACCACTGAGGCAGCTGCGGTCAATCAACTTGAAGAAGAGGACCGTCTTGAGGTATTTGATTACTTCCCGACTGTCAAATTTGATTCTAGAGTCGATATTGAAGTAGAAACGACTACTAAGTTTGAAGACGCTAAGGTTGACGGTTTTATTATTGAAAACCCTGGTCAATCCTATCAGGTAAATGACGTACTGGTCTTTGATGATACCGATACTGATGGATATGGAATTTCTGCGAGAGTTTCTGAAATTAAGGGTAAGACGATTGATTCTTACACCTTTGAAATGATTAATGACGTTCCTTATGGCGTTATTACTTGTGCAGACCCTCATGACCTGAAGATTGCTGACATCATCAATGTTCAATATACACCAATTCAGGCAAATACCAATAAAGAATTTAAGGTATCTGTTGTTGAGGGTATTGAAGAACTGAATGTTACTCAAGTTGGTACTGGTTATACCTCAGAAGTACCTATCACTGTTGAAATTGATGGCGTTGGACAAGACGCAGTTATTGAACCCAAACTAGACACTGCAACTGGTAACGTTGTTGGATTTAATATTATCAATTCTGGTAATGGATTCACAACTGACCCCAGAATCCTGGTATCTCACCCCCAAATCTTTAAGAAGGCAGACTACTTCCTCAACACAATCAATGGTACTGGTGAGGAGACCGTTATTCATAATGTCACCACAACTTCTAACAAAGATACCTATGTTGTAGGTAAGACTCAGGATGCTGTTGGTAACTTCTACGGTTTTGTTGCTAAGTACAACTCTACTGGTATCAAAGTTTGGGAAAAGTCGCTCCGTTCTAACTCTCCCAATATTACTGGAGATTCTTATTGTGAATTGACGGAAATTTATGTCGATGAAGATGACGCTAACACCGTTATCGTCGCAGGACATACAAAACCCAGTGGAATCAACCCCGCACATAATCCAGACATCATCGTTGCTAAGTATAACCAAAATAACACTGGTCTTCTTGCAACTCTCGACTGGCAGCGTGAGTATGCTGGTATTTCTGGTATTTCTCGTGGTGATTACATCACGTCTTTGACAAAACTGACAACAGACCGTTATATCCTTGGTGGATATACAGATACTAACACCAGTTCTGCATATGATGCTTTTATCATCGTTCTTAATGAACTGGGTAACTTTGTTGCTAAGAGAAAATTCACTTCTCTGACTCGTTCTGAGAAACTGCTTGATATCGTAGTACACCACGAAACTACTGGTCAGGACATCGATAGAATTTACTATTTGATGGAAACTGCCCCTAACTCGACCAGCGATGACAAATCATTGGTTATTGGTAAGTGTCAACTGACTCAGTTTGGTATTGTAAGTAACACCCTGCAGCAAGTTTCTAATGCTGGGTTTGCACTTGATAATGCACACATGGTCATTGACGAATTTAATGAACTGTGGATTAGTGCTGAACTTGTTAATAAGACTAATCTTGAGCGTAAGAATTTCTGGGTAGGTAAGTACAGTCTTGGAGTTGCTCCTATCTGGAGCTACATCTATGATTGTGGTAATGTCAATATTGACAGCATTAAGATGGTTTCGGGTAATGTTGACCTCTTTAACCACCTTAACGTTGGTCTTGAAGTTGTTCGAGCAAGTGATAAGAAGGTAATTAACCACTTCCTCAAGATTTCTTATAATGGTAGCGTTCAAACCAATTATAAGGTTGACTATGAGCGTGGTACTGAGGGTGGTTCCTGGTATGCATCTCACTCTGATGTTTCTGGAGACCATGTTCTTGTTGGTCAGCAGAAGCACAATAGAACTGTTGCACTATTTGATTTTGAACTTGATGGTTCTTCCCCAGGGTTTGGAGACACAACTGAAAAGACTACTAACGTAACTTGGACTGGTGATAGTGCAGGTTCTATCGGTAGAGGTTCTAATACTGCATTGGATGTACAAGGTTATGACATCAATGCTGCAACATATTCCGCAGCATACTTGAATGTACAAAGTGGAGACACCGCAACTCTGTATGGTCTTGGTGACATGACCAGCAAAGACTTCACGGTCTCTGGTTTCTTCAATGCAAGTTCTCAGTATGTAACTGCTGGTTATACTGGAGCAAATCCTGCCCTGTTTACATTTGGTGACTGGACTGGACCTGGCATCAGTGTTGTTTGGGATAGAACTGGTTCTTCTGGCAATACTAATGCAATTCTGTTGTATGCTAATGCTACAGCACTTTATGGTAGCTCTCCGATTGTTTCACCCGCTGGTGTAATTTCGACTGATACTTGGCACTTTGTTTCGCTGACTAAGAGTGGTAATACATACACTCTTGCTGTTGATGGTACTATTGCTTGCCAAGCAACTGCTCCTTCTATTAATCTGAATAATAACTTCTTCGTTGCTAACGCTCCTGGATTCACCAATACTGCTGGTGCCTATGATGCATCGACTCAGTTCTCTGGTTATATTGATGGTGTTAAGATTAGTGATAGAGTTCTGTCTCAAACTGCACCTTCTGTTACTGCAGAATACACTGCGTATTATGGTCGTACCGATTACATTCATACAGATGCAATTCTGCACAAGTTAGATAAGGTAACTGCAAACGAAAGAACTGGTAGATTCTCTACAACCAATAATGGCATTGTATTTAATAAAACTGATGATACTACAATCACTAGAGGTGCTTCGGTAACAAATAACATTGTTGGTTATGACCTAGCATCAGAAGGTTATCAGGTTCTTGACTATAATGACGTAGCATCGCTTCTTACTCAGGATATCATGACGGTAAGTCAGATTACTGATGTTTGGGCGACTAGAACTGCTACAATTCCTGCTCCTGGTTCTAAGAAGGTTCGGGTAACTCCTAAGGCATATGGTAAGTTCTTTATTGCACAATCGACCACAACCAAGGTCAACAACGTACAAAGATTGACTACAAATGCTTTCCCTGTGAACTTCACTAAGGGTGCAACACTTCAGGTCTGGAATGCTGGCACTATTGCAGCACAAGCAAAGATTATTGACGTTGATACAACTGCACATCCGAATACAATTGACATTGCTGATATTGTTGGTGAGTGGGATACTTATATTGATTCTGGAGAACTGAAAACTAATGTCAATGATATTAACGAAATTAAAGGATATGTCTTTGCTGAAGTAATTAACACTACTCCTGGCGTCTTTGATTTCAACCTTGCACAAGAAGACTTCACTCTGATTGACCCATCTGCAACAAATAATCTTGATGAGTTTGCAAGATTCAAACCCCATAGTGACCCAGATTACAGCGTAAGAATCGATGATATCAGTGGCTCCTCTGAGTTTGTTGTTGGTTCTGTTGTCAGTTTGACCTCTGACCAACTTTCTTTCAACTCCGAATATAGCACTCTGACTATTAGTGGTTTGACTGGTGTCACCAAAATTACTTTGGTGACTAATCTGACCAAAATTGTTAAGTATAGTGCAATTAATAACACAGATATTGCATATGTAACAACCGCAACTGCACATTACCTCAAACCCAATGAAATCATTCACATTACTGGTAACAGTGGTGATGGTACTGCTAATGACTATGACGGTTCATTCTTCGTTAAGGAAGTCTTCACCAGCAGAGAATTTACATACTCTCTGAGAGGAGTTCCTACAGATAACCCCGCCGAAGCAAATGGTGGTGCAAATAATGTAGTGGTTTCTGCTAAGACACCTGTTCTTCCGATGTTCTACGGTCACCAGTACGTCTTTGACGTATCTGACCCGTCGATGGTTGGTTATTATCTAACATTCTCTAAAGATAATCTCTATAAACTGGAATACTCTTTCAATGCTATTGAGCGTTCTGGTACTCCTGGCGTTGTTACTGGTGGTGTCAAACCTTACGTTTCTCTTGCAGTTAACGAAGAAGTTACCAATATTTCGTACTACTTCGACCCCTCTAGAACAACTTCCGAACCTCCGATGTCCAACACGGCATATCTGGACGTTCAGAATTCTCCTTATCTGGGAAGATTCCGTATTGAACAACTTGCTGGTGCAACAATTACCAGCGGTGCAACAATTATGAAGTTCCCCCTAAACATTGAACCTGAAGGTCCTGCTGATAGGGAAACTTC
>Ga0181580_10000501_pt1 | contig 29136 bp, 26 predicted proteins | sample 071ome_23_FD_132413 | JGI IMG/M metagenome (GOLD analysis project Ga0181580, IMG submission 132413) | Coastal salt marsh microbial communities from the Groves Creek Marsh, Skidaway Island, Georgia - 071403BT metaG (megahit assembly) | ecosystem: Environmental > Aquatic > Marine > Intertidal... | reverse complement strand
GAAAGTTCACCAACAGATCATACGCAGATACATCGCTGATGCCAGCCACCTTTGCACCGTTCCTGAGCCAGAAGGCGTGCTTTACGATCTCTGCCTGCTGCTCGATCCCATAACGCGCCAATGGTCAGCCAGGCTTTAGACTGTAATCATAGCGCGCCCAAGGCATGCGATTTAGGACCAGGAACCACTTTCCGCGTGCCTGCGCCTGCCAGACATGTGTCATCTCATGAATGAAGAAGCCCTGCCGGTGCAGATCCTCGCTTGAGAAATCATCGCAATAGGCGCTGCCCCTGGGATGGAAATGCAAATGCCCGCGCGGTGCCATCGTGACCTTGCGCGGCTGAAACGGAAACCACTTTCTGCGCCGGATTGTGACCGCAGCGTAGTCGATCGCCGTCCCGAAAACAGAAGCTACCAATTTCACTTCGCCCGGAGTAAGTGCGCGCTCGCCACCCACCGGACAGGCGAGTGGAGAAACGCTTAAATCTCCTCCGGTGGAAACGTGGTTCAGCGCTCGTCCCCGGCTGCGCGAACTTCGGCTTCAAAGCTGTGCTTGTCCCCTCCCGACACAGTCAGCGTAAACTCGACCGTATCACCGGGCTCAACACTTTCATCCAGATCAAACACCATCAGGTGATAGCCGCCTGGCTCGAACGCGATTTCAGTGCCCTTCTGAATGGCAATTTCCATGGCTTCGGCCATGGTCATTTTGCCGTTCCATTCTCCATAAGCGTGGATTTCAGTCTTCTCAGCGCCGCTTACATCGGCCCGGCGGATCGCGAGGCCGCGGTCGTTTTCATACTTCAAATCGAAATAGCCTGCGGCCGGATTGCCCGGCACCGGCGCCAGAACAAGGCGAGCATTTTCGACGCTCAAACCGGGCACACCTTCGGGTTCGGCTTCGACCACAGTCTCCGGCTCTGCGCCACAAGCTGCCAATGCGAATGTAGAGACGAGCATGCTCGCGGCGGCCAATTGCTTGAACTTCATGTCAGGTTTCTCCGGTCTGAAAACATGTAAAATCTAGTGTGCCTGTTCCCTTGTGCCAAGCAAAACCGCACCTATATCACCCGGGTAACACACCTGACGGACTGAGCCGCCGAGCTGTTTTGCCAACTTTGGAAAGCACAATGCGCGGTGTCCAATAATTGAACTGATGGGAAACGAAGAAACATGGGTAAAGTAATCGGTATCGACCTCGGCACCACCAACTCGTGCGTGTCTGTTATGGACGGGGGCAAGCCCAAGGTCGTCGAAAACTCTGAAGGTGCGCGCACTACACCTTCTATCGTCGCTTTCACCAAAGATGGTGAGCGTCTGATTGGTCAGCCGGCAAAGCGCCAGGCAGTGACCAACCCTGACAATACGGTTTATGCAGTGAAGCGCCTGATCGGTCGCCGGTTCGATGATCCGATGACCAAGAAGGACATGGAACTGGTCCCTTACAATATCGTCAAGGGCACCAATGGCGATGCATGGGTCAACGCTGGCGGTGAAGATTATTCACCTTCGCAGATCTCTGCATTCATCCTGCAAAAGATGAAAGAGACCGCTGAGGAATATCTTGGCGAGAAGGTAGAGCAGGCAGTTATCACTGTTCCGGCCTACTTTAACGATGCCCAGCGTCAGGCAACCAAGGATGCGGGCAAGATCGCAGGCCTCGAGGTTCTGCGTATCATTAACGAGCCTACTGCCGCGGCACTGGCTTATGGCCTCGACAAGGAAGACGGCAAAACCATCGCTGTCTATGACCTTGGCGGCGGTACTTTTGATATCTCCGTCCTCGAAATCGGTGATGGCGTGTTCGAAGTTAAATCGACCAATGGCGATACCTTCCTTGGTGGTGAAGATTTCGACAGCGCGATCGTTGAATGGCTGGCTGACCAGTTCAAGACGAAAGAGAACATGGACCTGCGCAAGGACAAGCTTGCACTACAGCGTCTGAAAGAAGCGGCTGAAAAGGCCAAGATCGAACTCTCTAGCTCGCAGCAGACAGAAGTGAACCTGCCGTTCATTACCGCGCGCATGGAAGATGGTTCTTCCACGCCGCTGCACCTTGTTGAAACGATCACACGTTCCAGCCTGGAAAAGATGGTTGGCGATCTGATCAAGCGCACGCTCGATCCTTGCAAGAAAGCGCTCGCTGATGCAGGTCTGGACAAAGGCGCGATTGATGAAGTGATCCTGGTTGGCGGTATGACCCGTATGCCAAAGGTTCGCGAAGTCGTGGAAGAATTCTTCGGCAAGAAGCCGCACACTGGCGTGAACCCTGATGAAGTGGTGGCCATGGGGGCCGCCATTCAGGCGGGCGTTCTGCAGGGCGACGTCAAAGACGTGCTTCTGCTCGACGTGACCCCGCTGTCGCTGGGTATTGAAACGCTGGGCGGTGTCTTCACCCGCATGATCGATCGCAACACGACGATCCCGACGAAGAAGACACAGGTCTATTCGACCGCTGAAGACAATCAGAATGCCGTGACCATCCGGGTTTTCCAGGGTGAGCGCGAGATGGCCGCTGACAACAAGCTGCTTGGACAGTTTGATCTGGTGGGCATCCCGCCCGCGCCGCGCGGTGTTCCGCAAGTCGAAGTGACCTTTGACATTGACGCAAACGGTATCGTGAATGTCTCTGCCAAGGATAAGGGCACCGGCAAGGAACAGCAGATCAAGATCCAGGCGTCTGGTGGTTTGTCGGATTCGGACATTGATCAGATGGTTCAGGATGCCGAAAAGTTCGCGGAAGAAGACAAGAAGCGCCGCGAATCTGCGGAAGCTCGCAATCAGGCAGACAGCCTGGTGCACGCGACCGAGAAGCAGCTCGAAGAGCATGGCGACAAGGTTGACGCTGATACGAAATCTGCCGTCGAAGCAGCCTTGGCCGAAGCCAAGACCGCGCTCGAAGGCGATGATGTCGATGCGATCAATGCAAAGGCGCAGGCGCTTACAGAAGCGGCCATGAAGATGGGTCAGCAGATCTACGAAAAAGAGCAGGCTGCCGGTCCTGACGCGGGCGCGGAAGGTTCTTCGGATAGTTCGGCTGACGAAGAAGTTGTCGATGCGGAATTCTCCGAAGTCGACGAAAATTCGAGCGAAGACAGCGACAACAAAAAGGGCTGATGTCCTGATGGGAAACTCTGCCGCCGCCAGCGCATACAGCGCCGGTGGCGGTTAGCGTTTAGGGCAGGGAAGCAGCAGCATGGCATCTACCGACATCGACTATTACGAATTGCTTCAAGTCTCGCGCGACGTTGACGGCGGTGCGCTGAAGAGCTCATACCGCAAGCTTGCGATGAAGTATCATCCGGATCGTAATCCGGGCGATGCCGAGAGTGAGGCAAAATTCAAGGCCATCAACGAGGCCTATGATTGCCTGAAGGACCCGCAGAAGCGCGCGGCCTATGATCGCTATGGCCATTCAGCATATACGCAGGGAATGTCCGGCGGTGGCGGCGGCGGTCGTGGTCCGCAAGGCGATTTTGGCGATATCGGGGACATCTTCGAGACTATTTTCGGCAGCGCTTTTGGCGGGGGTGGCGGGCGGCAACGCGCGCAGCCGCGGCGCGGAGCGGATCTCCGATATGATTTGGAAGTCAGCCTGGACGATGCCTTCCACGGAAAAACAGTCGAGCTGGAAATCGAAGTCTCGCAGAGCTGTGACACTTGCGATGGGTCTGGCGCTACTCCGGGCACAAGCGAACGCGAATGTCGAATGTGCGATGGTCACGGCAAAGTTCGTGCCAAGCAAGGTTTCTTCGTGGTTGAACGCCCATGCCCGACCTGTCACGGCCGCGGCGCTGTGATCGAAAACCCTTGCGGTGATTGTCGCGGGGAAGGGGTCGTCGACAAGGCGCGCTCACTCGAGGTTGAAGTTCCGCCAGGCGTCGATACCGGTACGCGCATTCGTTTGTCTGGCAAGGGGGAGGCCGGGCCCAGAGGCGCTCCTGCGGGCGATCTATACATTTTCGTACATGTGAAGCCGCACGCGGTTTTCCAGCGCGAGGGCACGACGCTGCTCACGCGCGTTCCGATCAGCTTCACTACAGCTGCGCTTGGCGGCACGGTCGATATCCCTGATCTGGGCGGTGACGATAACAGCGTTGAAATCCCGGCGGGCATTCAATCCGGCAAGCAGTTGCGCGTACGCGGAGCGGGCATGCCCGTGCTGCAAGGCCGCGGACGTGGTGACCTGGTGGTCGAAATTGCGGTGGAAACACCGACCAAACTGTCCAAGGCGCAAAAGGAACTGCTGAAGCTGTTTCGCGAAACCGAAACCGGTGAAGAATGCCCCGAAAGCAAGGGCTTTTTCGACCGCGTGAAGGAAGCGTTCGGCAGTTAATTTACGGGCAATTCTCGACTCGTCTCTCGGCAAGACTTAAGCCTAGGTCAAACAGAGGGAACAGTCATGAAACGCATTTTCGCCACCGCACTAGCAACCGCATCGATCTTTATTGCATCGCCCCTGGCAGCTCAGCGAGACTTCAGCGAGGTGGAGATTACTTCCGAAGAGTTGGCGCAGGGTGTGGCCGTACTTTTCGGTGCGGGCGGCAATATGGCTGTTAGCCATGGTGAGGATGGCACGATCCTGATCGATGACCAGTTCGCGCCGCTATCAGAGAAGATCGAAGGCGCGGTCGCCTATCTTGGCGCGACGCCCGTCAAATATGTCGTCAACACGCATTGGCACGGTGACCACACGGGCGGAAACGAACATTTCGGCGGCACTGGCGCAACGATCTTCGCGCATCACAATGTGCGCGTCCGGATGTCATTCCCGCAGACCCGCGGTGAGCGCGTAACGCCGCCGTCACCCAAGGCGGCTCTTCCTGTTGTCACTTACGAACGCGGTGTGACCTTGCACCTCAATGGCGACACAATTGATGTCGTGTTTGTCGGTGGTGGCCACACCGATGGCGACAGTATCGTGCGCTGGCGCGAAAAGAATATCGTACATATGGGCGATCTTTACTTCAAGATACCAGGCTGGCCCTTTGTCGATGTGGCGTCCGGCGGTGATATCGAAGACCTGCTCTATTCGCTGGATAGCGCGATCAACCTGATGGATGAGGATACAAAGGTGATCCCGGGCCATGGCACAATGTCGGATCGCCGCGAATTGATCGCTTATCGCAACACTGTAGGTGAGGCTGTGACCCGAATTCGCGCGTTGCGCGATTTCGGATCATCGCTGGAGGAAGCTCAAGCCTTGCGCCCGCTCGACAGTTTTGATCGGGGTGAAGGCTTCATCAACGAAGATCGGTTTATTGAGGCCGTTTGGAAAAGCCTCAACTAATTCGACAGCTTAAACGGTATCAAACTTCGCCGCGATTTCACTTTTCAGGCTTTCGATCAGGCCGGCGTCGCAGCGTCCGGCTTCGGTCTCTTCCTGCAGGATTGCTTCGAATGCGCGCCGCTTGAACCCATGGCAGACGCGGCTATCAACACCGCTGTCTACTGTTGAGCAAACAAGGTCGATCATCCGCTCTGCCCCGTGCAATCGGCCCCATAGATAGTCATTCTCGCGATATGCACGGCTAAAGAAAGCGCCAAAGTTGTAGAACTCTATGCCGCGCAGCGTAGCTCTGGCGCCGCCATCTCGTATCGATGGGGCATCATCAGGAGAAATTCGATCCACTTTGATCGGATCGTATTCGGTAAAACCTTCGTGCCGCAACAGTGGCAGCGTCGCGACATCGTAAAACGGAAACCCGAGGTAGGCGAACAGCATACGTCGGCGAAGTTGCTTGGGCATCTGTGCCAGTGCAGCACAAAGGCGATCTTCCGCTTCATCATCGATTTCCGGCAGCAAGCGATGCGCCCCCAAGTGGTCCAACACCGCGCCGGGATCGACAAAAACATTGGCGGCCAGGTCACCGAATTCAGGGTGCCGAACCGCATGCTTGTCCCGATCAAGGTATAGCCGCATAATGGCGTAGATTTCACCCCTCGCGAGGTCCAGTGCATCGTCAGGAATTTCGGGATCACGCTCCCAATCGCGCGCCAATCGCCGCGCCAGCAAACGCAAACGGCGAATCCGGAAGCCCAGATCATGTGTCTGGAAGAATGCGATTGCAGCCTCGCTTGCACCGCCCTTTTCCTCGGACAATTGATCAAGCCCGCGCCGCATTAATTCGCCGCGCAGGGTAGAAACAATGGGATCACAGTCGGGCAAATCCAGTTGCGGTGCCGCCTGATGAACCAATTTCGCCAGGCGTTCGACAATCCCTGCCAGTTTCACCTGCGCGTAGGACTGGAAAGTATAGCCTGCTTCTTGCGCTGCCGATTGCTGCGCTTTCGCGCGCCAGTTGTGCAGCCGTTTGGGCGTTGGCCGGTCGAGGAAGAATGTCAGCCCGAAAAGTTTCTCAACCGCGCGGTCGACTTCAGGCCGAAGACCGGCAAGGATTTGCTCCAACCTTTCGGCGTCGCGGGATTGCTGTTCCAACTCTTCCAGAGTGTCGCGGATCGGTTGCTCTCGCGGCAGGGCGGATATCGAACCGAAAATCGCAGCGAAGAACCCGACGGGCTTTTGTTCCTCATCTTTGAGCGAAGCAATCCGATCTGGACGCGGATCGATATATACAAATCTCCGGTCTACTTCACGATGGGCAGGGCGGCCGTGCAGGGCATCAATTGCGCCCTCAAACGGTGCGTTGACCAGCACCGAGCCATCGATAAGCGCAACTTGTTCGGTCGTGCCCAGACGCAGGTGAGTGGGCATGACACGTTTCAGAAAGGCACCGCGAGTTTGCCAATGGTGTTTGCTTCGCTGGGCCAAACGATCGATCTCTGCCAGTTCAAGCGGCGGGAAGGCGCCCGGGAAGCTTGCCGTCGCGCGCGCTGCAATCGTCAGCTCAAGCGGATCAGCAAGTCCTGCACCAGATTGAGCCGGGGTCAGACCACGAAATCCGATCGGCAAGCGGTGTTCGCTTTCTTCAACAACCGCCGGGCTATGAAGGCGCAGCATCTCTACATGCCCGCGAAAATCTGTGGCCGTTACCAGCAAATCCAACGGATGCTCTGGTGGCAAAAGCGGCGGCCCCGTTTCGTTGGCGTTCATCGCCTTGATTGCATCGAACAGTAGCTGCGAAAAATTGTCGCCGGAAAAGGGTGGCTGGAACCATCGCCCCCGCACAAAACGCGAGACCTTCCGGCGCACCTCGCTCCGCGTTTCAGGGGCGACGCTCTCCGACACCACATTGCCGGGTCGCTTGAACAGCCACCAGGCTATCGGTTGGGCCCAGAATTTGGCGAACTTCCACATTGGGCGGGCATCGGGGTTCAGCAATTTGTCGACATCGGCATTCTCAAGCCACAGATCGGTAAGTGGCTCAAGTGAATGTCCGGCGAATATAGCTTGTGACAGAAATACCGCGTTTATCCCGCCTGCACTTGCGCCGGTTAGAATATCAGGCAGCACGCGCAATCTAAGCCCTTGTTGTGCCTCAATCTCTCCCAGCAAGTCATGATAGACCTTGGCCACGTGCCCCTCTGGCTCTTCCTCCAGGTGGTAGGATCTGCTTGCGCGGGCCAGATGCCAGAGCTCTTTCGTAACACCGTGCATGTATACCGCTAGGCTGACGCCGCCGTAGCAAACCAATGCAATACGAAGTTCCTTCTGGTGCATGTTGATTTCCTTAGGGGTTTAACCACAGAAGGCAATTGCGTTCTGCCTATGTTCCGTTTATCGATCTGCGGATGGCGAAAGCAAAGAAGCGATATGTCTGTCAGTCTTGTGGAAGCGTGACACACCGGTGGCAGGGGCAATGCCCCGATTGTGCCGAATGGAACACTATGGTTGAGGATGCGCCAGCGACGGTGTTCTCGCAAAAGCATGACCTGTCGAGAGGCGGTCGTGCGGTTGCCTTTGAAGAACTGAATGCGCCAACAGAATTACCCAAACGCCGTTCGACGGGACTGACGGAATTTGACCGCGCACTTGGCGGTGGGCTGGTGCCCGGCTCGGCGGTGCTGATGGGCGGTGATCCCGGGATCGGGAAATCCACTCTTTTGCTACAGACTTCAGCGACCATAGCGAAGAATGGTGGAAGTGTGGTTTATGTCAGCGGAGAGGAGGCCGCGGGCCAGGTGCGCATGCGCGCAGCACGGCTCGGCTTGTCCGATGCACCGCTTCAGCTGGCGTCAGAAACATCAGTGCGGAATATCCTGACGACATTGGGTCAGATGGAAGCGCCAGCTCTGTTGGTGATCGATTCGATCCAGACCATGTATTCGGATACAATCGAGGGGGCTCCGGGCACTGTTAGTCAGGTTCGCGGATGTGCCTTTGAATTGATCCGATACGCTAAGGAGAATGGTGTCGCGCTCGTGCTTGTCGGACATGTGACCAAAGACGGCAGCATCGCTGGGCCGCGCGTGCTGGAACACATGGTCGATGTCGTGATGAGCTTTGAGGGAGAGCGGAGCCATCAATACCGCATCCTGCGCGCACTCAAGAACCGCTTTGGCGCGGTCGACGAGATCGGCGTGTTCTCTATGGAGCAGGAAGGGTTGGAAGAAGTCAGCAACCCTTCGATGCTGTTTCTATCTGGACGGGATCAACCATTGGCAGGCAGCGCGGTTTTCCCCGCTCTCGAAGGAACACGGCCCGTCCTGGTCGAAATTCAAGCCTTGATTGTCCGCTTGCAATCGGGAGCAACGCCCCGGCGATCGGTGGTCGGTTGGGACAACAGCAGATTGGCGATGTTGTTGGCGGTGCTGGAATCTCGCTGCGGGCTCAATTTCAGTTCGGCCGAAGTGTATTTGAATATTGCCGGCGGGTACCGTTTATCAGATCCCGCCGCCGATATGGCGGTGGCGGCCGCGCTGGTCAGCGCGTTGGCGGATCGGCCGCTCCCTGATAAGTCGGTCTGGTTCGGTGAGGTGTCACTCTCCGGCGAAGTGCGCCCCGTTGCGCATGCCAATTTGCGCGTCAAGGAAGCGGCCAAACTTGGCTTTGCCGCTGCGTTCGGCCCGGCGAGCAGCAAGACCGGTTCATCCAAAATCGCGTTCAATGGTTTGGAACAAGTTGCGAACCTCGTTGACCGCGTGATGTCAAAGTCATAATCCGCCCCCATGAACGGGTTCGATATCATTGTTTTCATCATTATCGGGGTGGCTGCGATAGCCGGCTTTCTGCGCGGATTGGTGCAGGAGGTGTTATCGCTCGCAGCATGGGCATTGGCCGCGGCGGCAATCTACTATTTGCACGAGCCTTTTACGGAAATCCTGCTCGAGTATCTCGATGCAGAACCGACAACTTCTATCCTCGCGTTCGCACTTTTGTTGCTCATCCCATATGCGGCCATGAAACTCATCGCAAACAACGTGGGTGAGGCATCGCGCGGTTCGATTATGGGACCGATCGACCGCGTGCTGGGATTTGGATTTGGCGTGGTCAAGGGCGCGCTGATTATGGTGTTTGCGTTCTCGGTCATCGCGCTCGGATTTGATAGCTTGTGGGGGTACAAAGGGCGCCCCGTCTGGATCACCACAGCACGCACATACCCAGTCATCGATTCCGCCTCGAGTGATCTTGTGAATATTATTGCCGAACGCAGGGAACGCCTGCGTATCGATGCGGAAGGCGAGTGATGCCCGCCAGCACTGCGGCGAAACTTTACACTCCCAATCTGCTATCACTGGCGACAGAATTGGCTGCCTTTCCGCTCTCGGGGGATTGGCAGGTACAGGGAAGTTCGCGCTCCACGACCTGCGGCAGCTCTTTAACGGTCGGCATCAAGCTCACCGACCAAGACGCAATCGCGGAATTGGGGCTGGGCGTGTCAGCTTGTGCAGTTGGTCAGGCCGCTGCGGCGGTATTTGCGCGTGCGGCAGCAGGGGCCAGGCTGACATCGATCAATCTCGTCCTTGCGCAAATAGAAGCCTGGATGAAAGATCCGTCCGCACCTGAACCCGATTGGCCAGACTTTCAGGCCCTGTCTGCGGCGCGCGAACTAAAGGGGCGGCATGGCGCAATCCTGTTGCCGTGGAATGCTGCCCAGCAAGCGCTTTGCAAGGTTCCTGACACACGCTAGAGCGGCGCATCGCACAATGTTGTAGGGGAGGCAGCAGCCATGTCAGAAAGCGCTAGCGTCGCGGTTCGCGAACCGTCCGAGAAAGAAATCAAACTTGTAATCGGAGCGAGCTCGGCGGGCACCGTTTTCGAATGGTATGATTTCTTCATCTACGGCACGCTTGCCTACATCCTGAAGGATGCATTCTACGATACGGACAATGAAACGCTTGGACTGCTGCTCGTCTGGTCAACATTTGCAGTCGGGTTTGCCTTTCGTCCGATTGGCGCGATCCTGTTTGGATATCTGGGCGACAAGCTGGGGCGCAAATATACGTTCCTTGTAACTGTGACCCTGATGGGCATTGCCACCGCCGGGGTGGGCATGATCCCGACCATAGACACGATCGGTATTGCTGCACCGATTATCGTGATTTTGCTGCGCGTGATCCAGGGCCTCGCCTTAGGCGGAGAGTATGGCGGCGCAGCGATTTATGTTGCCGAGCACGCTCCACCGGAAAAGCGCGGTTTCTATACCAGCTTCATCCAGGCCAGTGTTGCTGGCGGCTTCGTTCTGTCCATCGCAGTTGTGTTGGCTTGCCGGTATCTTATCCCGGCAGATGACTTTGCCGCTTGGGGCTGGCGCGTGCCATTCCTGCTCTCGATCATTCTGCTCGTGATCTCTCTTTGGATGCGCCTGATGCTGTCAGAAAGCCCGGTGTTCCAGGCGATGAAGGCGGAGGGAAAAATCGCCGGCAATCCGTTCAAGGAGAGCTTCACCTATCCCGGAAACAAGAAGCGGATATTTGTCGCGCTGTTTGGCGTGACCGGCATTCTGACCACGATCTGGTACACCGCGTTTTTCTCCGGCATGAGCTTCCTGAGGGGGCCGATGCATGTCGATGATCTGACGGTCGAGCTTATCCTTTTCTTCTCCGGCCTTATCGCGATGAGTTTTTACGTCATGATCGGCAAATGGTCGGACACGATTGGCCGCAAAAAACCGATTATGATCGGCGCTGTCTTGACGTTGCTTCTGCTGTTCCCGGCTTTCTGGGGCATGGGCAGTCTGGCCAATCCGGGTCTTGAGCGCGCCGCCCAGCAGACCCCGATTGTGGTCCAGGGTAGCCAGTGCACGACAGACCCGTTCGCCGAAATGTTCAACCGGGAGCAGACCGAATGCGGCAAGGTGCTGGAAACGCTTACGGCCGCTGGCGTCCCTTACAAGGTTGAGCCGGCCACAGATCTGAGATTGCTCGCAGGCGGTGAAGACGTGACGCTTGAGCAAGAATGGTTTGATGATGGTGCCGCGCGCAATGCCGGTATTCGCGATGCGTTGGGTGAGTACGGTTTTGACTTCAGCAAGCAACAACCGGCGGCCGCCAATATCCTTGGCATTGTCGCGATCCTGCTCGGGCTGGGCATGCTATCAGCGCTCACATACGGTTCGGTTGCAGCGCTGCTTTCTGAAATGTTTCCCCCAACCATTCGCTACAGCTCGATGTCGATCCCGTATCACATCGGCGCGGGTTACCTGGGCGGATTTCTGCCGCTGATTGCAGGTGTGATCGTGGCGAGCACGGGCAACATCTACTCCGGGCTTTGGTACACATGGGTCGTCGTTGCATTTGGTGTCGTTGTGCTGTGGTGGGGCATCCCTGATGGCCCACCGAAAGACTTCGCAGACGAACATGGCTGAACTTCCGCCGCCCAGCCTGCGGCTCACAATTGACGCTGACGTTCTGGCAGATAATTGGCGCGCGCTCGATGCGATGTCCGGCGCGGTCAAGACCGGTGCAGCTGTCAAGGCCGATTGCTACGGGTTGGGCGTGGATGCATGCGTACCCGCTTTGCGCGACGCAGGCTGCACGCACTTCTTCGTTGCGCACTGGAGCGAAGTCGAAGCGGTTGCCAGCCATGTACCACCGGCCAGGATATCCGTGCTGCATGGCCCAATGAATGCGGCTGACGCTGCCTATGCGCAACAGACCGGTGCCGCACCTGTGATCAATTCGGTTTCTCAAGCCAGGCTCTGGCATGAAAGCGGCGGCGGAACTTGCCAACTGATGGTGGATACCGGGATCAATCGACTGGGCGTCTCGCTGGGGGACTTGTCTGACCCTGCGATTGCCTCGCTGGATGTCGATATCTTGATGTCGCACCTCGCTTGCGCCGATGAAGACAATGTCATGAATGCACGGCAGCTCGCAGTATTTAAACAAGCAACAGAAGTCGTTCCGCACCAAGCCGCCAGTTTGACTAACAGCGCAGGGATCGCGCTTGGAAGCGCCTATCACTTCGACCTGACGCGGCCTGGCCTGGCGCTGTATGGCGGTGTTCCAAGGCCTGAACTTGCGAACAAGATCAGACAGGTCGCCAGGCCGGAAGCTGCAATCTTGCAAACCCGTTCGCTCAGTGCAGGTGACTCTGTTGGCTACAATGCGGAATTTACTGCCCAATGTGCCATGCCAACGGGTGTTGTATCGCTTGGTTACGCTGACGGTTTTTTGCGCAGCAGAGGCGGCGAAGGCAGCCACTTGCTGCATGGCAAAACTAGGCTTCCGATCGTGGGCAAAGTTTCGATGGACATGATCATTGTCGACCTCTCCAACGCACCCAGCTTGCGCGAGGGCGACTGGCTTGAAGTGCCATTCCACCTTCCCGATGTGGCGCCGAATTCGGGCCTGTCTCAGTATGAATTGCTTACCACATTGGGACAACGCTTCAAGCCGCGGTAGTCGCATGTTGCACTGCACATTGTGCAAGTGCTAAGAACGCAGCATAGATCCTATAAGGTTGCAGCATAATGGCCAAGAAAAACGCAGGCGATGGCGATACCGTCATCGTCAAGAAATACGCAAACCGTCGTCTCTACAACACCAGCACATCGAGCTACATTACGCTGGATGATTTGGCTGGGATGGTTCGCGAAGATGTCCAGTTTCAAGTTCTTGATGCCAAGACTGGTGATGACATCACCCACTCGATCCTGACGCAGATCATCATGGATGAGGAAGCCAGTGGCGGTGAACAGATGCTGCCGGTCAACTTCCTGCGGCAGCTGATCAGCATGTATGGCAATTCGATGCAGTCGATGATGCCAAGCTATCTTGAAGCGGCCATGACCAACTTCCGCGATAACCAGGGCAAGATCCGTGAAGCGTTTGAGAAGGGCATAAGCAATACGCCTTTTGCCAAGATTCATGAAACCAATATCGCGATGATGCGCGCCGCCACGGATGTATTGATGCCGGGCGCCAGCAAGAACGGCGGCAAGGCCAAAGACAGCTCAAGCTCTGAAATAGAGGCGCTGCGCCAGCAGATGTCAGAAATGCAGAAGAAGCTGGACGAGCTCAGCAAGTAAGAACAAACGCGCGTTCGAACCAATCGCCGCAGCAGCAGGAACCAGTAAACGTGTCCAATATTCGCCACGCCCTCAACACCAAGCGCGAGGACGATTTCGCCGCCTGGTATCAAGAAGTTATTTCAGCCGCCGACATGGCCGAGGAATCGGGTGTGCGCGGGTGCATGGTTATCAAGCCATGGGGTTACGGCATCTGGGAACGTATCCAGCGCCTGATGGATGACCGCATCAAAGCTGCGGGCGTGCAGAATTGCTACTTCCCGATTTTCATTCCGCTCAAGAACTTCGAACGCGAAGCCGAACACGTTGAAGGCTTTGCCAAGGAAATGGCTGTTGTCACGCATCACCGCCTGATTTCCGATGGCAAGGGCGGCTTGATCCCCGATCCCGAAGCCAAGCTGGAAGAGCCGCTTGTTGTTCGCCCGACATCGGAAACGATTATTGGCGATGCCATGGCGCGCTGGGTCCAGAGCTGGCGCGATTTGCCATTGCTTACCAATCAATGGGCCAATGTGGTGCGCTGGGAAATGCGCACTCGGATGTTCCTGCGCACCAGCGAATTCCTGTGGCAGGAAGGGCATACCGCCCATGAAAATCGCGAACAGGCGTTGGAGGAAACGGACCGCGCGCTGGAAATGTATCGTGCGTGCGCAGAAGAAGACATGGCGCTGCCTGTGATCGCGGGCGAGAAGCCGGAGAACGAGCGTTTTCCCGGTGCTGTCGAGACCTGGTCAATCGAAGCGATGATGCAGGACGGCAAGGCGCTGCAAGCGGGTACTTCGCATTATCTCGGTACCAATTTTGCGCACGCTGCCGGCATCACATATCAGGACCGTGAAGGCACCGAACAGCATTGCCACACAACCAGCTGGGGTGTTTCGACGCGCATGATCGGCGGCGTTATCATGACGCATGGTGACGATGACGGCCTACGCGTGCCGCCACGTATCGCTCCGCATCAGGTCGTGATCCTGCCGATGCTGCGCGGCAAAGATGAAGACGAGGTCGTTCTCGAATATTGCGAGAGCTTGCGCGCAGAAATTGCGGCGCAACAGGCACTGGGCGAACCGGTGCGCGTATTGCTGGACAAGAAGGCTGGACAAGCCGCGGCTAAGCGGTGGGACTGGGTGCGCAAAGGTGCCCCTGTCATCATGGAAGTTGGTCCGCGCGATATGAATGACAACAAAGTTGCCATGATCCGCCGCGACCAGCTTTGGAACATGGACAACGGCAAAGCCAACTTCGCTTTCACACCTCGCGCAGACGCCGTTGCCGGATTGAGCGCGCTGCTGGAAGATATTCAGAACGCGCTATTCAATGAGGCTGCTGAACGCCGCGACGCCAATATCACCCGCGGCGTGACTTCGCTGGATGAAGTAGCGGCGTTTTATGATGGTTCTGCAAAATATCCTGGCTGGTTGGAAGTGCAGTGGTCAAAGCCGACCGGCGACGCATTGGAGAAGGTGGTCGAGACTTTAAAGGGACACAAGCTCACCATCCGCAACGTGCCGCGCGATGCCGCACCGGCTGACGGCCCCTGTATTTTCACCGGAGACCCTGCGGTCGAACGGATCCTGATTGCCAAGGCCTATTGATTGAAGCGCACTCGAACCCGATATAAGGGGTCATGAATAAAAATAATAAGAAAACGCGGCGCCCGATCGGGCTGCCGTCAAAAGAACAAATACTCGAGTTCATTCAATCTTCGGACACACCTGCTGGCAAGCGCGAGATCGCTAAAGCGTTCGGGCTTAAAGGGCAGGAAAAGATCACGCTAAAGCGCATTCTCAAAGACATGGCCGAAGAAGGCCTGATCGACGGCAAGAAGACGGCCTATCACCGCATGGGCGGTGTGCCCAAGGTAACCGTGCTGCGTGTGGTCGAGATTGATGATGGCGAAGCGATTGCCATTCCCGACAATTGGTCTCCCGATGCGCCGGGCAAGCCGCCGCGTATCACCATGAGAGAGCTCAAGGGGCGAGGCGGAAAGCGCCTGCCTGCGCTCAGAACCGGTGACAGAGTGCTGTCGCGAACCGAGGAAACCGATAGAGGGTGGATCGCGCATCCGATGAAGAAACTGCCCGCGCGGACCGAAGGCCTGATGGGCGTGGTCGAGCTGGATGGCAGCGGCAAAGCCTGGCTTGTCCCGATTGACAAGCGGGTGCGAAAATCAACGCGGATCGCAGATGTGGGTGAGGCGGAAGAGGGCCAGTTGGTCATTGCCGAACGGATCGGCCGATCCGAACGCGCAGGGGTGAAAGTGGTGGAAGTCATCGGCGATCCGTTAGCGCCGAAAAGTTTCAGCCTGATCGCCATTGCCAAGCACGGCATTCCGCATGTTTTTGCAGAAGAAACCCTGCTTGAAGCGGAAACGGCTGCACAACTGGAATTGAGCGAACAACACCGTGAAGATCTGCGGCATGTCCCGATTGTTGCAATTGATCCGGCGGATGCGCGCGACCACGATGACGCCATCTGGGCAGAGCCGGATGGGCAGGGCGGTTTCAACGCGATTGTTGCAATTGCCGATGTGTCATTTTACGTTCGCCCCGGAAGCGCGCTGGACAAGGAAGCACGCAAACGCGGCAATTCGGTGTATTTCCCCGATCGCGTTGTTCCCATGCTGCCCGAAGTGCTTAGCGCGAACATCTGCTCGCTGAAGGAAGGCGTGGATCGCGCGGCAATGGTTTGCCATTTGCACGTCGATAAAGATGGGGCGGTCAACAAGACGCGCTTCACGCGTGCAATAGTGCGCATACATCACAACATCGCTTATGAAGACGCGCAAGCTGCGATCGATGACGGTTCAGCGCCGAAACATCTTGCAGACCTGTGGAACTGCTGGCGCTCGCTGGAAAAGGCGCGGCATGCGCGTGATCCGCTGGAGCTGGAATTGCCCGAGCGCAGGGTTGTGCTGGACGAGCAGGGCCAGATTGCCGAGATCGCCGTGCGCGAGCGGCTGGATGCGCACCGGGTCGTGGAAGATTTCATGATCGCGGCGAACGTTGCCGCCGCCAAGGCGCTGGAGGCCAAGACCGCACCAGTCGTCTACCGCGTGCATGAGCCCCCTGCGCGTGAGAAGCTGATCGCCTTGCGTGACTACCTAGCCACCTTTGGACGCAAACTCGCCCTGGGTCAGGTCATCACGCCGTCGCTGTTCAATCGGATGCTCAAGGATGTGAGCGACGAAAGCGAAAAGGCGCAAGTGATGGAAGCGGTGCTGCGTAGCCAGATGCAGGCCTATTACGGGCCAACCAACGCCGGGCATTTCGGGCTCGCGCTGGGAAGCTACGCCCATTTTACATCACCAATCCGCCGCTATTCGGATCTTTTGGTGCACCGCGCCCTGGTTGATGCTTACAAGCTGGAACAGCCAAAAACCGATCTCGACCTGCCTGATTTCACCGGACTGTCAGACCGTGATCGCAGCAGCCTTCAACAAGTAAGCGATGCAATCAGCCAGACTGAGCGGCGCGCGATGGAGGCCGAACGCGACACGATTGACCGCTATGTTGCCGCGTGGCTGTCTGCTCGGGTCGGGGAAGTATTCGATACCCGAATCACCGGCGTACAGGCGTTCGGATTCTTCGCGACAATCCTTGGAATGGGCGGTGATGGCCTGGTGCCGGTTTCAACTCTGGGCCGTGAACACTTCCTCTACGAAGAAGCCTCGCAAAGCCTGATCGGCGAGGACAGCGGCACGACCTACTCTTCCGGAGACCGGCTGAAGCTCAAACTGGCAGAAGCCAATGCTCTAACCGGTTCGTTGAAATTCGTTCCGGTTGACGCAGATGGAAACGAAATCGAACCACGCGGTGCCCGACCGGCCCCTCGATTTGGCCACAAGAAGCAGGGCAAGCACATGGTCGCCAAACGCGGCCGCCCGAAAAACATTCGTCATCAGGGGCGAAAACGCTGATCGGGACGCGATTTACGCTTTGTCGGCTGTTTCATCATAATTTTCCGGGATGATGTACAGCGGGCATGGCAAAGTCCCGGCATTAGCGGAGAAATGCGTAACCAGCGGGCCCGGACTGCCCCCATACGCGGCGCCAAGTACCAGAGCGGCCACTTCATCGTGCTCTTCAATGAATTCCCGGATGACCTTCTGGCCGCCGCCGCCGACTACAGAAATGCTGGGCATAATTCCGCCTTCTGCCAGCAGGCTGCCGGCCGCCCCATGCGCGAGCATCTCTGCGCGGTCGCGCGCCTCCTGCTCAATGGTGTCCTGAACCCCTCCGAATGCGCTGATATTTTGCTGCGGGACCAGCGCCAGAATATGCACGCCGCCATCTACCGCGGCTGCTCGCCTGGTGGCAAACCGCAAGGCTGACCGTGCTTCGCCGGTCTCGTCTATAACGACCAGAAATACCCGCATGTGACCCGCTCCGTTCTTTGAGTTAGAGGTATTGGCTGAAAACGTATTCTTAGCAAGGTTCTTGCCCCATGCGCTCTAATTCGGCACAGGCTTCCCTTGCGTAAAGGAAAGGGAATCTCTCCAGCAATGCCAATCGAAATCAAGATGCCAGCGCTATCGCCCACGATGGAAGAGGGAACACTCGCCAAATGGCTGGTGAAGCCAGGCGATGAAATCCGGTCTGGCGATATCATGGCCGAAATCGAAACCGACAAGGCGACAATGGAATTCGAAGCAGTCGATGAAGGGACGCTGGTCTCGATTGCTGTCGAAGAGGGGACCGAGAACGTTTCAGTCGGTACGGTTATCGCTGTGCTGGCGGAAGAGGGTGAAGATGCAGATGCAGATGCAGCGGCGGCGGCTCCTACGCCGGCACCAGCACCTGCTGCGCCGCCGTCGAATGATGGCCCGGCTGCCACTCCAACTGCGCGCAAACTGGCTGAAGCTAGCGGGATTGATCTCAACACGATCACTGGCACCGGCCCGAACGGCAAGATTACCAAGGATGATGTCGAGGCGGCTGGCGGAACGAGTGCGCCGGCGCCTGCGCCAAGTCCCGCGCCTGCCCCGGCCGCCGCTCCCGCAGCATCTGGAGATCGCATCATTGCATCGCCGCTTGCAAAGCGAATTGCCGAGCAAAAGGGTATCGACCTTTCTACCATTACCGGCAGCGGACCCAACGGCCGTATCGTCAAGGCAGACGTTGGAGAAGCCAAGCCCGGCGCCGCTCCTGCAGCCGCTGCCTCTGCGCCAGCGCCTGCACCGGCGCCCACTCCGTCAGTATCGCCCGCGGACGGTGGTGCGCCGTATGAAGAGGTCAAGCTTAACAATGTGCGCAAGGTTATTGCGCGCCGCCTGACCGAAGCGAAGCAAAACATTCCGCATATCTACCTGACCGTAGATGTACGGCTTGATCCATTGCTCAAGCTGCGCAGCCAACTGAATGCCTCGCTTGAGGCCGACGGTGTGAAGCTTTCAGTCAATGATCTGATCATCAAGGCATTGGCCCGCGCATTGCAGCGTGAGCCGCAGTGCAATGTCAGCTTCCAGGGCGATGTGATGCACCAATATTCACGGCAGGATATCTCTGTAGCTGTTGCCGCGCCTTCTGGCCTGATCACGCCGATCATCACCGATGCGGGCAACAAGGGGCTCGCGCAGATATCGACCGAGATGAAGGAACTCGCAGGCAAAGCGCGCGATGGCAAACTGCAACCGCATGAGTATCAGGGCGGAACCGCGTCACTCTCTAATCTCGGCATGTTCGGCACCAAGCAGTTCGACGCCGTGATCAACCCGCCGCAGGCGATGATCCTGGCCGTGGGTGCTGGCGAACAGCGGCCATTTGTGGTGGACGGCGCGCTACAAGTTGCAACTGTGATGAGCGTTACCGGCAGCTTCGATCACCGTGCGATTGATGGCGTGGACGGAGCCAAACTGCTCGACCAGTTCCGCAGCCTGATCGAAAACCCTATGGGTCTGGTGGTGTAAACATGCTCGCAGCAACCGGAAGATTCTTGGTAGTGGCGGCTTCTCTGGCGATCCTGATGCCCGCCTATGTTGGAGCTTTGACGTTACTTGGTGGCGATAGCTTTCCCAGAGATTATTACATGAACGGTGTGCTCATAACATTTGTTGCGGCATGCTTTTTCGGACTTCTTATAGGCGTGCCGGTTTGGTTGCTTGCGAAAAGGCGCAACTGGCATGACAGTCTTCCACTGATGCTTGGCCTAGGCGCGATCGCTGGAGCGGTAAGTGTTGCGTTGATTCCCATGCTTCTGGATGCTGCTGGCATCCTCTCTTTAGAAGCGGTTCCATTGGTTGGCATCCCGGCTGGTTTGATTGCAGCAGTTCTTTGGTTTGCTCTTCATGCTAAAGAACGCCGGCAAGCCAAAGATGAATGACCGCCAACCCCAAATTCGCGTCACGGCAATGCCGGGCGACCTCAATCCCTATAACGGGATTTTTGGCGGCTGGTTGATGAGCCAGATGGCGCTGGGTGCGGGATCGCTTGCAAGCCGGACGGGGCAAGGGCGCGCCAATGTCGTCGCCGCAACCGATTTTGCGTTTCCCGCGGCGATGGCGCTGGGCGATGAGCTAAGCATCTATTGCGAGATTGTGCGAGAGGGAAACACCTCGATCACTATCGCCGCCGAAGGTATTTCGCGCGAGCGCAACGGAGAAACAACTCAGCTCGTGTGCAAAGGCACGTTTGTGTTCGTGCTTGCCGATGAAGAGGGCAATCCGCGCCCGGTTCGCGCTGTCCTACAAGGCGGTGATCATGCGAAGGGGGATCCATGACAATCGCCCCCGATCCATCCCTTGTAGCCGTAATTTCGGGCCGGTGCGGCCCGCAAGATTTTTGGCCCATGGACAGTGTTCCATGTGTTCCACCCTGTTGGATTTGAAATGAGGTTATTGAGCAATGTCAGTTAGTTATGACGTTATCGTTCTTGGCTCTGGTCCTGGTGGCTATGTCGCCGCGATCCGCTGCGCGCAACTTGGTCTGAACACTGCCATTGTCGAGCGGGAGAATTTGGGCGGCATCTGCCTAAACTGGGGCTGTATCCCTACGAAAGCACTGCTCCGTTCCGCAGAGATACTACACTACGCGCAGCACGCCAAAGATTATGGCCTCAAGATCGCAGGCACGATCGAAGCTGACCTGGAAGCTGTGGTGAAGCGCAGCCGCGGCGTCGCCAAACAGCTCAATCAGGGCGTCACGCACCTGATGAAGAAAAACAAGATCACCGTGCATATGGGTGAGGGCACGTTGACCGGACCTACCTCGCTCACCGTGAAGGGCGAAAAGGGTGAGGAGAAACTCACCGCGAAACACATCATCGTCGCCACGGGTGCGCGGGCGCGCGACCTGCCTTTCGCGCCTGCCGACGGCAAACGCATCTGGACCTACCGGACGGCGATGACGCCGCCCGAAATGCCCAAGAAACTGCTGGTAATCGGCAGCGGTGCCATCGGGATCGAATTCGCCAGTTTCTACAACGATATGGGCTGTGACGTGACGGTCGTGGAGATGCTCGACCGGATCGTGCCGGTTGAAGATCACGAAGTCAGCGCATTCCTGGAGAAGTCGCTAACAAAACAAGGCATGACCATCATGACCGGGGCTGGCGTCGAAGACATCAAAGTCGACGGCAAAGGCGTCAAAGCCAAGATCAAGGGTAAGGATGGCAAGGTAAGCGAACAGGAATTCTCGCACTGCATCGTAGCCATCGGTATCGTCCCCAACACTGAAAACATTGGGGTGGAGAAGCTAGCAGATATGGATCGCGGCTTCATCCAGATCGACCCCTATGGTCGCACCAAGTCGAATGGCCTCTGGGCCATCGGAGATTGCACCCCGGGGCCGTGGCTGGCTCACAAGGCTTCGCACGAAGGGGTGACGGCTGCAGAAGCCATCGCTCAGGAATTGGGCAATAAGGATGTGCACCCTCATCCGCTGAACCGTGATGCGATCCCGGGTTGCACCTATTGCCACCCGCAGATCGCAAGCGTTGGCCTGACCGAGGCGAAGGCGAAGGAAGCTGGCTACGAGGTAAAGGTCGGCAACTTCCCGTTCATCGGCAATGGCAAGGCGATTGCACTGGGCGAGGCAGAAGGCTTCACCAAAACGGTGTTCGATGCGAAAACCGGTCAGCTGCTCGGTGCACATATGGTAGGAGCGGAAGTGACCGAGATGATTCAAGGCTACACCATCGGCAAGACGCTTGAGACCACCGAAGCCGAGCTGATGCAGACGGTGTTCCCGCACCCCACAATCAGCGAGAGCATGCACGAAAGCGTGCTGGCGGCATACGGCAAGGCGCTGCACATTTGACCCATAAAGCGAACAGGGGGGCAAGCAGGAGCCGCGCGGCATATGACTGAATTCCTCTTGCTTGCGTTTATCCTGTTAGTAGCAGGCGTGGTCTCCGTCCCTATCGCGAGCCGTTTAGGGCTTGAGCTTGAGCCCAAGCGGCTTTGGGCCATGCGCAAGCGACTGATCGGGTTGGGTGGCGGACAGTCAGGGATTCGAACCCTGGAAGGGCTTGCACCCTTGCCGGTTTTCAAGACCGGTGCATTCAACCACTCTGCCAACTGTCCGTTCGAAAGTCCCGCTAGCGTGTCATTTCGCCATTGTCACCCTCAAACAAGCGCTTAAAACCACTTTATGGGCAAAGGGACACATGAGTTTGCGCAGGACCCGCGCAACGACAGCATTCTGATCAATGTCAACGGTGTGATGACACCGCGCGCTGAGGCCACCATCTCGGTTTTCGATAGCGGGTTCATGCTCGGCGATGGCGTTTGGGAAGGGCTGAGAGTTCTCCGTGGCAAGATCGCTTTCCTCGAGGCGCATATGGACCGTCTCTATGAAGGGGCAAAAGCCATTGCGATGGATATAGGCCTGACGAGGGATGAACTGACCGCGCGTCTTGACGAAACCATTGATGGCAATGGCATGCGCGATGCAGAGGGGGTTCACATCCGCTTGATGGTGACGCGCGGCATCCGTTCGACGCCATATCAGGATCCGCGGGTGGTGATTTCGCCCGCAACCATCGTCATTATTCCGGAATACAAGGCGGCGCTTCCTGCAGTTATAGAAAACGGCATCCGGTTGTTCACTGTGCATGTCAGGCGCGGTGATCCGGCGGTACAGGATCAGAAGCTGAATTCACACAGCAAGCTGAATTGCATTACAGCGTGCATTCAAGCGACACAGGCAGGTGCAGATGAGGCACTCATGCTCGACCCGCATGGCTTCGTCGCGACATGCAACTCGACCCATTTCTTTATCGTGCGGAAGGGAGAGGTTTGGACCTCCAGCGGCGATTACTGCCTTGGTGGTATCACACGCAGCAATGTGATCCAGCTGTGCCGCGAGGAAGGTATTCCCGTGTTTCAGAAGAACTTCTCTCTCACCGATGTCTATGGCGCAGACGAAGCTTTTGTAACCGGAACATTTGCAGGCGTGGTTCCTGTGACCGAAGTTGATGGGCGCGATCTGACTGATGGGCGGGGGCCGATGGTCGAACGCCTGCAACAATTGTACAAGGCGCTGATGGACCGGGATGTGACGGCATGACGTCGGCAGTTCGGATTGCGATGTGGTCGGGACCGCGGAATATCTCGACGGCAATGATGCGCAGTTTCGGGGCACGAGCGGATTGTGCGGTATCCGATGAACCATTCTATGGTGCGTTTCTGAAGGATAGCGGCGAACAGCACCCGATGGCGGCAGAAACCATCGCGGATATGGATTGTGACTGGGATAGTGTCACGGCCACACAGTCCGGACCGATTCCAGGCGGAAAATCCGTATGGTACCAGAAGCATATGCCGCACCATATGGTCGGGCCTATCAACATTACGGACTTTCCGGGGCACCAGCACGCGTTTCTGATCCGTGCGCCAGAGCGCGTCGTAGCAAGCTATCGCAAGAAGAACGAATTGCGCCGGGCAGAGATGTTGGGCTTCGCGCAATTGCGTGAGTACTTCGACCTGGAGAGCGATCGCACAGGGAAATCGCCGCCTGTGGTCGATTCTGAAGATATCTTGCGCAATCCGGCGGGTGTACTTGCTGCGCTGTGCGATGCGCTTGGGATACCCTGGGATCCGGCCATGCTGTCTTGGAAGAAAGGATCCCATCCCGAGGACGGTGTCTGGGGTAAACATTGGTATGATAAGGTGAATGCGTCGACAGGATTTGGATCCAATCCGGCGCCACTTCCTGATCTGGATGGAGCCTACGCCGAAGTGGCCGAGCAATGCCGCGAGGATTATCTAGCGTTGAAACGACATGCAATTACGGCGAATTAGGCCGCCAAAAGAACAGAATGATGGACCATTCATCCAGCGCATGACAATGTGATTGCTATGACATTGAAACCATTTCTCTTTGCCGCATCGGCCATGGCTCTTTCCGTATTCGCTAGTCCAGCTATCGCTCAGGATTCGACGAACGCTGCGCAAGAACTTGGTGACATTTCCTTTGATGCCTATCTGCAATTGCTGATCGCGCGGGCACGTGCCGAAGGTGTGAGCGAGAGCACGCTTGACCGGATGACTTCGGGGCTGACCCCGAACAGCCGAGTTATCCAGTTGGATCGCGGCCAGCCTGGCAGGCCGACAAGCCGGGGTTATCCGGCGCTTCAGCCTTACATCAACACACATGTAAACAGCGTCCGTATCAGGGGAGGGCGCGATATTTTTGCTGAAAACCGATCAGCGTTGATGGCCGCCGAAGCCGAATATGGTGTTCCTGCGGAGATAATTGTCGCAATTTTCGGCCATGAGACGAGCTATGGCCGCATTCGTGGCAGCTTCGATCTCGCGCAATCGCTAGCAACGCTCGCTTGGGAAGGGCGTAGGCGCGAGCTTTTCTCAAATGAATTCATTGCTTTGATGAAAGTTGCTGACAAAGGATATTCACGTCAGCAGCTGGTGGGCAGTTATGCCGGGGCTTTCGGCAATCCGCAGTTCCTGCCGAGCGTTTACCTTCGCTTGGCTGAAGACGGCGACGGGGACGGCCGGGCGAACATATTCACCAATCGCGCAGATACATTCGCGTCTATCGGCAACTATCTGAAGTACGCCGGATGGCGTGAGGGACAGCCTTGGGGTGTGTTGGCGCGTGTTCCTGAAGGATTTAATGTCGATGCGCTGAAAACGAAGATCGTCTCTCCCGTTTGTTCGCGGGTTCACGAACGTCACAGTGAGTGGAAGACAGTCGCTGAATGGCGTGCGTTGGGCGTCTATCCACAAAGGTCGCTGGGTGACGACGTGCTTGCCTCGCTTTTCCAACCCGATGGACCTGGGACGCGTGCCTGGCTTCTGACCAGCAATTACCGTGCGATCCTCGAGTACAATTGCTCGAATTACTATGCGATGAGCGTGGGCCTTCTCGCAGACGAGATCGCTCGTTAACCGAACCAAAGTTCGAAGGGGATTGCGGCGTAGATGCGCTCGCGTGTGCTGCTGACCATCGCTATAGACCGACGCAAGGTCATGGAGTTGGCGTTGCGCATCCTTAAGAAAACAAAGATTGGTTTAGCGGCAGCTCTGCTTATGCTGTGCAATCCGGTTGTATCCGCGGCTAGTCCGGCTCGTCCAACCAATGTGGAAGACGTGCCGATCATCTTGCTGGTTGATTTGTCCAGTGGACAAATCCTGTTCCAACGCAATCCGGATCGCAGGTTTGTTCCGGCTTCAATCACAAAGGTGATGACCGTTTATCAGGCTTTCGAACTACTCGAAGCTGGCAGGCTTCAATTGGATCAGACGTTTCCATTTACCCGGTCGTCCTTTGCACAGTGGGGCGGCGAAGGCTCTATCATGTTCCTTAACGCTGGCGAGAACACCCGCGTCTCTGACCTTTTGCTCGGGATTACCACAGTATCCGCTAATGACGCCTCGATTGTGCTGGCCGAAGGCGCGGCGGGCTCCGTCCAGGGTTGGCTCGAGCAAATGAATGCGACTGCGCAGCGGCTTGGCATGAGCAACAGCCGTTTTGGAACGCCCAATGGATGGCCTGACGAAGGACGAACATTCACAACGGCGCGCGATCTGGTCACACTTGGCACGGCGTTGGTTACGGATCACCCGGATCAGTATCGCGCTTTCTTCGGGCATCGCTCGCTGTCATATCGCGGCATCACACAGCCCAATCACGAGCCACTGACTGGCCGAGTGGCTGGCGGTGACGGGATTAAAACAGGCTTCACCAATGACGCTGGCTTCGGAGTTCTCGGTTCTGCCGAACGAGAAGGCAGGCGACTGATGGTGGTCGTGGCCGGTGCCGATACGAACTCAGAGAGGACACGTGCAGCGCGGGGGCTTATCGAATGGGGGTTCTCTGCATTTGAAAGCCGCCGCCTGTTTGCTGCTGGCGAGACTGTCGGAGTCATTCGGGTGCAAGGCGGATCCAAGAGATCGGTGGCTCTCGTCAGTCCAAGAGCGATTGCCGCTGCCTTGCCGCAAGGAACAGAAAGTCCGGACATCACAGCGCGGATCATTTATGACGGACCGGTTCGTGCACCCATTGCTGTCGGAGAACAAATTGCCGAGCTTGAGATTTCGATAGATGGGGCGGAGCCATCACGCATTCCACTCTATGCGTCCGAAGCGATTGGTCCGGCCGGCCCCCTTGCTCGAATGATCAATGGCGTTATCGGTTGGTTTACATGACAGGCGGGAAATTCATTGCATTGGAAGGCGGCGAAGGGGCTGGAAAATCCACGCAAGCGCGCATGCTGGTCAGTGCGCTGGCCGAACGCGGTATCCATGCCGATTTGACGCGTGAACCCGGGGGTACACCCGGAGCGGAGGCTATCCGCAACCTGCTGCTTGATCCTCCGGGTGAGGGGTGGGGTGCCGAAGCAGAAGCTCTGCTATTCGCAGCTGCCCGCGCCGATCATGTTGCGCGGCGGATTGTTCCAGCATTGGATCGCGGTGACTGGGTTATCTCCGACCGTTTTGTTGATTCAAGTCGCGCCTATCAAGGCGGCGCCGGCCAGCTGGGCGATGAAGCTGTGGTTGCACTTCACGCGATTGGCAGCGGTGGGCTGCGGCCTGATCTCACAATCCTGCTGGAAGCCAAAGAAGATCATGTCGCCGCACGTCTTGCACAACGGGATGGTGACAACTCAGATGCCATCGGTGGCCGTGATATCACCTATCACCGCGCCGTGGCCGAGGCTTTTCGCCGCTATGCAAGCGAGGACCCTGAGGGATTCGCGGTGATCGACGCCAGTGGCGCTCCAGAAGAGGTGCACGCGCGCATCATGTCTGCAATTTCGTTGCTGCTGGAAAGCTGAACCGCATGGACTGGCCCAACCACACTGCCGCATGGCGGGAATGGCGCGAAGCTTCTGCCGGTGCGCGAATGCATCACGGCTGGATCCTGGCGGGTAAGGCCGGGCTGGGCAAGCATGACTTCGCGCTGCAGGCAGCACGCGAGCTTGTGTCGGAGGAAGGCGTTCCTCAACCGATGGGTGAGCACCCCGATATTCATATACTCACCTATGGTCCAAAGGACGACAAGGCTGCGCGGGCGGCGGCAGAGGGTAAGGATTACGAGCGGGCAAGGTCGATAAGGATAGGGCAGATCCGCGCCATGCAGCAGCGTTTGAACACGCGGCCAAGTGTAGGATCGCGCCGCGTGATCATCATCAATCCCGCGGATGATATGGAGCGGCCAGCCTCAAACGCGCTCCTCAAAAGCCTTGAGGAGCCGCCGCAAGGCACGTTTTTCTTGCTCGTCACCCATCGCCCCTCAGGCCTGCTACCCACGATCCGTTCACGCTGCCGTATCCTGCGCTTTCCGGATCTGGATGATGGAACCATTGCCATGCACCTGGGCGCAGGGTCAAATGCAGCGATAGCATTGGCTGGCGGTTCACTGGGCGCGGCCCGGAAGTTCATGGAAATGAAGCTGGAGCCGATCGCAAAAGTAATGCAGCAATTAGCGGCGCAAGGGGACCCCACTTTGGCATTGCGCGCCCAGCTGATCTCGGAAATTGGTGCGCGGCCAAGCCGCGAACGCATTCAGGCGATCCTTGATCTGGCCCGGACAACTCTGGCGCAGTCGATAGTAGATGCGCCGGCAGACAAACGCCTTGGAATTATTGATGCACATACCGCCTTGGTCGATCTGGCAGCCAAGGCACCAACCTACAATTTCGACAATGGCTTGCTGGTCGGTGAAATAGCCAGCTTGCTTGCCAGCGCGGGGGGCGCTAGCGAGCCGATCCATGGCTGAACCATTCTATATCACCACTGCGATCAACTATCCAAACGGCCGTCCGCATATCGGGCATGCTTACGAGGGTATCGCGACAGACGTTATGGCGCGTTTCCAACGCTTGATGGGCCGCGACGTGCGGTTTGTTACCGGAACGGACGAGCACGGCCTCAAGATGGATCAGACTGCGCGCAATATGGGCCGCAAGACGATCGATCTGGCAGACGAGATGTCGGGCCACTTCCGCGACATGGCGGACAAGCTCAACCTCTCTTACGACGAATTCGTCCGTACGACCGAGCCGCGCCACCACGCGGCCAGCATAGAATTGTGGAAGCGGATGGAGGCCAATGGTGACCTTTATCTCGATCGCTACGAAGGCTGGTATTCGGTGCGCGACGAGGCGTTCTATGACGAGAGCGAGCTGGTCGATGGGGAGGGCGATGAAAAGCTTTCTCCGCAAGGAACGCCCGTTGAATGGACCGCAGAGGAAACCTGGTTCTTCCGCCTCTCGAACTATCAGGACAAGCTCCTCGCTCTCTATCGCGACAATCCCGATTTCATCCGCCCGGAGAGCCGCAGAAATGAAGTGATGCGGTTTGTTGAGGGTGGCCTCAAAGATCTGAGCGTGTCACGTACCAGTTTTGACTGGGGTGTGCCTGTGCCAGGCAGCGAAGGCCACGTCATGTGTGTTTGGGTAGATGCCCTGACGACCTATATGACGGGCGTTGGCTTTCCCGATGCGAACGGCGAGATGTTCCAGCGCTATTGGCCTGCGAACATCCACATGATCGGCAAGGATATTGTCCGTTTCCATACGGTCTATTGGCCAGCATTCCTGATGAGCGCGAACCTGCCCTTGCCAAAGCAGGTCTTCGGGCATGGCTTCCTTCTGGCGCGCGGCGGCGAGAAAATGAGCAAGAGCGCGGGCAATGTCGTCGACCCGATGGAGCTTGCCGATACATATGGCATCGATCAATTGCGCTATTTCTTCATGCGCGAAATCGCATTCGGGCAGGATGGCAGCTATTCTGCCGAGGCAATTGTGCAGCGGGCCAATGGCGAGTTGGGGAATGCTTTCGGAAATCTTGCACAACGTACACTCGGCTTCATTGCCAAGAACCTCGATGGATATCTGCCCGCTATTCATGGTCATACCGAGTCGGATGCCGCGCTCTTCGAAGCTGTCGATCGAGCTATCTCGTCTGAGATCCCCGACGCATTCAGCAGCCTTGCCTTTCAACAGGGTGTTGAGGCGTGGCTAAGGGCGGCGTTCGCCTGCAACGGCTACATCGACGCCGAGGCCCCTTGGGCACTGCGAAAGACAGACCCTGAACGGATGGAGACCGTTCTTGCAACGCTTTACATCTGTATCGCGCAGCTGGCGGTCGCCATCGAGCCTGTGATCCCGGGCAGCAGCGCCACATTGCTCGATACTATGGGTATTCCTACTGAAAACCGGTCCTACGGCGGCATTCGCGACCATTGGTATTCGGCTCTTGCCGAAAGCGGTTTCCAGATTGAAGCGCCCAAACCACTGTTCCCACGCCTTGAGCTTCCCGAGGAAGAAAGCGCCGCCTGATGCTGGTCGATAGCCATTG
>Ga0181580_10000498_pt1 | contig 29218 bp, 36 predicted proteins | sample 071ome_23_FD_132413 | JGI IMG/M metagenome (GOLD analysis project Ga0181580, IMG submission 132413) | Coastal salt marsh microbial communities from the Groves Creek Marsh, Skidaway Island, Georgia - 071403BT metaG (megahit assembly) | ecosystem: Environmental > Aquatic > Marine > Intertidal... | reverse complement strand
GTTGGACTGTATAAAAAGAAACTAGTTTTTGTTTTCAGAAGAATCTTCTGAATTTTCTGACTGTTGTTCAGTTTTTGAACTGGGTTCAGTACTTTCCTCAGTTGATTTAGTGGAGCTTTTAGACTCCTTTTTTTGGGTTTCTTTACTGTCCGATGCTTTTGGCTGTGCATCTTCAGTAGAAGTAGTAGGCCGAGCATCCTCTGGTTGATCATCAGATGTAGAGACATCCGATGGATTTTCTTTTGAAACTGCAGTTTTAGCTTTTTTCTTAGCGGCTTTCTTTTTGGAAGATTTTTTCTTAGGTAATTCTTCTACAAATTCAATTAATGCCATGTCCGCGGCATCACCAAGACGGGGAAGAGCAAGTTTATATATGCGAGTATACCCACCATTACGGCTTACGAATTGATCCACAAGTTCGTCAAACAATTTGGAGACGGCTTTTTTATTTCTTAACCTCGCAATCGCTAGTCGACGGTAGTGGACTTTACGAGCAGCATCATCGGTAAAGTGAGCTTTCTTCGCTAAAGTTATAATTTTTTCTATAGCGGGCCGAAGAGCTCTTGCTTTTGCCAAAGTTGTTTTAATCCTTCCATGTTCTATGAGGGAACAGGAAAGGTTCGCCACCAATGAAACTCGGTGGGCAGACTTTATGCCCAACTGATGATTGTGCTTACGGTGTCTCATGGAGATTAAATAATAAAGAGGTAATTAATTGGTGGCTGATTCTAAAAGCCTGTTTTCAAACTTCATGCCAAGAGAAAGTCCCAGTTGCTCGAGTTTTGCCTTAATCTCATTGAGAGATTTCTTACCAAAATTTCGGTACTTTAACATTTCGGGTTCCGACTTGGTCGCCAACTCTCCAACGGTAGTAATGTTGGCGTTATTCAAGCAATTAGCAGCACGAACTGATAACTCGATTTCGTTTACGCTCATACTTAAGAGGTTCTTTAGACGATTTTGTTCTTCACTGACTTGCTTTGTATTACTTTCAAATTCAATTTGTTCCTCACTAATTTGATCAAACACATCTAAATGATGCCTGAGAATTGCAGCCGATTGCTTTAATGCATCGTCGGGAGTAATTCTACCATCTGTATGTATTTCAAGTATGAGTTTATCGTAATCAGTCATCTGACCAACGCGTGTGTTTTGAACGTCATACTTCACCAGTTTAACTGGGCTGTATAAAGCATCGACATTGATCATTCCGATTGGTTGATTTTCTTGTTTGCTATCTTCACCCAAGCAGAAACCTCTACCAACAGTAACATCTAATTCTGCGAATACTCGCTGTTTACGATCGTTTGTGAGAATAACTTGTTCAGGATTGATGATTTCAATTCCTTCGACAGGTGAAATGTCTCCGGCAGTTATTTCACCTTCCTTTTCAACATCAAGGGTAATTACGGCAGGTTCGGATTTGTGATTGATAATTAGAACCTTTTTAAGATTTAGAACAATATCAGTCACATCTTCAACAACGCCTTCAACACTTTGAAACTCATGCTGAACGCCATCCATTCTTAAGGAAGATATTGCAGCACCTTCGATAGAGCTTAATAGAACGCGACGGAAAGCGTTTCCAACAGTATGTCCGTATCCGGTTTCAAAAGGATCCGCTATAAATTTAGCATACTTATCTGTAGCAGATTCTTCTTCTTTAATTAATCGATTGGGTAGTTCGAATTTTCCAAGTCTTGTAGCCATGGTAATTGTCTGTTTTGGGTAGATTTAAAAGTTAGCGACTGTAAAACTCTACAACGAGTTGTACATTGATACTTTGTTCAAGTTCATTTGGTTGAGGCAATCTTGTCACTGAGCCATGAAGTGAGTCAGTCTTGACTTCAAGCCATGGAGGAGTGTTGTTATATTGTGAGCCGTCAAGATTGCGAGTTGCCACCTGACGAGAAGAGGTTTTCTCACGAACAGTCAGTTCATCGCCAACCGAAACTTGATAACTTGGGATGTCAACTTTTTGACCATTAACAAGAAGGTGTCCATGGTTTACAAATTGACGGGCTGATTTACGAGTTTTAGCAAAGCCCAAACGGTATATGACATTATCTAACCGAGTTTCTAATAAAGATAAAAAGTTTTCTCCTGTGATTCCTTGTTTTCTTTTAGCTTTTTGAAAAAGATTGCGAAACTGTTTTTCAGTTAAACCGTACATCATGCGCAATTTCTGTTTTTCCATAAGTCCAACACTGTAATCACTTGCTTTTCTTCGGAAATTTGGGCCATGCTGACCAGGAGGGTAGGTGCGGCGCTCAAAGGATTTATTCGCAGGAAAAATCGCCATACCAAAGCGGCGATTTATGCGAGTGGTTGGTCCTGTATATCTTGACATATTTTTAAAAAATTGGGTACTATTAAACGCGCCGCCTTTTGGGTGGGCGACATCCATTATGAGGTACTGGGGTAACATCAATGATGGAAGAGACATTAAAACCTAGGCTTTGCAAAGCTCTGATAGCAGAATCACGACCCATGCCTGGTCCTTTAACCTTAACAAGGACATCTTTCATGCCATGTGACATAGCAACTTTGCCAGCATCTTGGGTAACAACCTGAGCTGCATATGCAGTAGATTTTCTTGATCCTCGGAAGTTACATTTACCAGAACTTGACCAAGAAATCACATTCCCTTTCATATCTGTAAAAGATACTTTTGTATTGTTGAAAGTAGCAACTATGTAGCAAATTCCAGAAGAAATATTTTTACTACCTTTGGCCTTTCGAACTTTTACCTGTTCAATATTAGCTCCCAATAAATCAGCGGCTGTTTCTTCTTTCTTTTCAGGCTTAATTTCCTTGGAATCATCGAGGGGACTCAATTTTTCTTGGGTTCCAGTTGCAGTTTTTGGCTCAGGTGATGCAGTCTCTTCATCACTGGCGTTCTTTACTTCTTTTTCTTCACTCATTAGATTAGATTTATAGTCTAGCTTTTACGAACTACACCAACAGTTTTACGACCACCTTTGCGGGTCCGAGCATTGGTAATAGTTCGTTGTCCACGAACAGGCAGACCGCGTTGGTGTCTTAGACCACGATAACTGCGAATACTTTGTAAGCGCTTAAGATTGTTAGTAATTTGACGACGTAAATCGCCTTCTACCATAATTTTGTTATCGATTATGTAGTTACTAATTAAGCTTAACTCCTGTTCTGAGAGTTCCTGTGTACGTCTATCGGGGTCAATACCTGTTTCTTCAAGAATTTTGAGTGCTCTGGTTGGTCCAATGCCGTAAACATAGCGTAAAGCGTATGAGATCTTTTTTCGGTTTGGAATATCTACTCCTAGTAATCTGGCCATAATATATATTGAATTAAAGTTAACGAATTAAGCTCCTTTGAAAAAGTATGCGAGCAGCCCAAATGCAAACAAAGCGATAGAAATAATAATCAAAGGCCTCCATTGGGCTTCGAAATCTTTGAGCTCAAGGGATTCTATACCACGATTTGTTGTACTCGAACGACCTCGTATTCTCCCCTTTCTGAGAAACCCATCATAATGTCTTTGTAATAAAAATGTTTCGATCTGTCTCATAGTGTCCAAGACAACCCCTACAATAATTAACATCCCCGTTCCTCCAAAAAAAGTAGCTACATTGTAAGAAACATTGGCAGTTTTGAAGATAAAATCAGGAAAGACAGCAATGACAGTTAAGAATATCGCTCCTGCAAGTGTTAGACGTGTCATAACAAAATCTAAGAACCTAGCTGTATGGTCACCTGGACGAACGCCAGGAACATATCCACCATTTTTCTTCAAATCATCAGCAATTTGTACGGGTTTGAACATTATGGATACCCAGAAATAACTAAATACCAAAATTAAGCCTCCATATACTAGGTAGTAAAACAAACCTCTTCCTGCAAAAGCATTAGCAAGGTCGATCGCCCAATTTGTTTCATTTGGAGAATCGGCAATAGCAGCTCCGAGTATTCGTAAAAGTTGGGCAGGAAACATAAGAATGGCACTCGCAAATATGACGGGCATAACTCCAGCATAGTTTACTTTGAGGGGAAGAAAGGAGCTCTGTCCGCCGAAAACCTTTCTGCCGACCATCCTCTTGGCATATTGTACAGGTATTTTTCTTTGAGCTTGAGTAACAGCAATAATGCCACCAACAACTAACAAAAAAAGTCCAATCATAAGCGATGCTTTGACTATGACCATGTTATCTTCTGCAGGTGCCAGGAAGACCAAGGAATAGGCATCAGCCAAGGCTTTGGGTAAATCTGCTAAAATACCTACGGTTATGAGGAGAGAGATGCCGTTGCCGATACCCCTTTGGGTTATCTGTTCTCCTAACCACATAAGAATGAGCGATCCAGTGGTAAGAAAGATGATTGAATTGATCAGGAAAAGAGAAGGAGAAGATGCAACTACGATATTACCTAAAGGTTTTCCATCTAAGCCTATTTCAGATGGGTTGAATCCCATGATTAAGCTACCGGGACTATCGCGAAGAGCAACAGCCAAGAGACCACCTTGAACAAGGCAAATTAGTATTGTAAGATAGCGAGTGTATTGTGAAATTTTTTGCCTACCGGGCTCACCTTCCTGCTGAAGTCTTGCAAGATGAGGAAAAACAGCCCCCATTAATTGCATTATGATTGAAGCACTAATGTATGGCATTATGCCTAAAGCGAAAAGAGCACCATTGAGGAGTGCTCCACCCGTGAACATATTATAAAAACCAAGAATATCGTTCCCGCCGCTATCACTTCTCGTTTGTTCACGAAGATCAAAAAATTCCTTGATAGGAGAGGGATCAACACCAGGAAGTGGAATATTTGCACCTACTCTTGCAATAAAAAGAAGAGCCAAAGTGAAGAAAATCTTCTGCCTAAGCTCAGGTATTTTTAAGGAGTTGGTAAATGCAGAGAGCATAAAACTTAATTAGTCTTTTTTGACAGTACCACCAACCGCCTCAATTTTCTTGCAAGCTGAGGCTGATACATAATCAACATTTACAGTAAATGATGTTTCAATCTCGCCTGTACCGAGAATTTTAACGATCTTAGCATTAGAACGTACAAGACCTGATTTTTTGAGTGACTCAAGCGTTACTTCAGAGGTAGTCAACTTCTTAAGTTCTCCAACATTGACAACAGCAATATCTTTTTGGAATCGAGTGCGATTAAAACCTCGTTGTGGAAGCTTGCGATACAGGGGCATTTGACCACCCTCGAAACCGGCACGCAAAGAATAACCGGATCTCGCACCAGCACCTTTATGACCTCGGCAACATGTTTTACCATGACCGTTGCCCTCACCTCTACCGAGTCGTCTCTTACTACGATTTGAACCGGATGGTAAATTACTTTCTTTCATAGGAATTAAATAGCAGATGCATTCAGGAGTTTGTCTCAGTAGTTACATGTTGTAGGGATGAAGCAAAGGATGGACCTTTAACTTTCTCTCCACGAATGAGTGAAATCTCCTCCGCTGAACGCATGGAGGTTAGGCCTTTCATTGTTGCAGCGACAACTGAGAGGGGATTGTTAGAGCCGAGGGATTTTGAAAGAATATTCTTAATGCCGGCACCTTCTAAGACTGCACGCACTCCTCCTCCAGCTATAATTCCTGTACCTTCGCGGGCAGGTTTAAGTAAAACTTTTCCTCCGTCAAAATTAGCAAGAATGGGGTGGGGTACAGTATCTCCTTGCAAGGAGACTGGAATCATAGATTTTTTGGCCTGTTCTGTCCCCTTTCGGATAGCGTCGGGAACCATTTGAGCTTTGCCATAGCCATATCCCACATTTCCCTTTTGATCACCAACAACGACTAGGGCTGCAAAGCTGAATCTTCTACCGCCTTTAACAACTTTGGCACATCTGTTTACATGAACTACCTTCTCGAAAAGCTCATCTTCTTCCAAAGAAACTTTAGCAGGAGCTTTTGTTGATTTATTTTTTTTATCGGCCATAATTTAAAACTCCAATCCTTCACTGCGTACAGCATCAGCAAATGCTTTAACACAGCCATGATATTTTCTGCCGGCTCTATCAAATACGACAGTATTGATACCCGCACTTTTAAGTTTCTTACCAAAAGCGGTACCTAACTTGGTAGAACCTGAAATGTTAGGTAGACAATCCTTAAAATCATTCTCATTAGATGAGGCTGATACAAGCGTAGACGCTACTGTATCATTGACGCATTGGACATGAATATTCTTGTTCGTAAAGCGTACTGTTAGACGAGGGCGGTCTTGTGTGCCCACGATTTTTTTACGAATACGCCAACGCCTCTTTTGTAAAAGCTTTCTCTTTTTTCCTAAATTCATAAAATTTTACTTTTTAAGCTGACTTCTTGCCTTCTTTTCGGCGAACAAACTCACCAATGATGCGAACTCCCTTTCCTTTGTAGGGTTCAACAGGATAATAACTTTTAATTTCAGCAGCAAGTTGACCAACTTTTTGTTTATCTGCTCCTTCTACATGTATTTTGACATTCTCAGCAACTGTCACAGAAACACCATCTGGGATCGGGTGGTGGATGGGGTGAGAATACCCAAGTTCTAAATCAATTTCAGACCCTTTAACAGTAGCTCGGAAGCCAACTCCTTCAATAAGCAAATCCTTGCTGTAAGGGGTAACAACTCCTTTAACCATGTTTGCAATTAAAGATCTAAAGGTACCTTGGACTGCCTTGGAATTCCGCGAGTCGGTGGTGGGTTTTACAACCACTTCTGCATCAGAAATATTCAAACTTATGGAATCACTTAATGTTTGAAAAAGTTCACCTTTCGGTCCCTTAACTTTAACGCAGTCATTATCTGTTGTAATGTCAACTCCGGCTGGAATTGGTACGGGTAAATTTCCTATTCTGCTCATTATAATTTTCCTTTACCAAACACTACACAATAATTCGCCACCAAGCTTCTGTTGCCGGGCTGTACGATCATCGATTACGCCCTGTGGTGAACTAATGATGGAAATACCCAAACCTCCAAGCACACTCGGTATATCACGATATCCACAGTAAGATCTTCGACCTGGTTTACTCAATCGGCTAATACCATTTATTGCATGTTTTCCAGAGACATACTTAAGCTCGATTTCGAGAGTCTTAAATCCCTTATCATTACTGGATTCTTCGCAAGCTACCACAAAACCTCTTTCTTTCAGAATTTTGGCAATACCTGCACGCAAGTTCGAGTGCGGGTATGAGCAGTTTGATTTGCCTGCTAAACCGGCATTGCGAATAACAGTTATAAAATCTCCAATTGTATCGTGTACAGACATTTTCTAAAATATTTTGAGTTACCAAGAGGCTTTAATCACACCAGGCACCTTGCCCTCTAATGCAAGTTCCCTAAATGAGATGCGAGATAGACCAAACTTCCTTAAAACTGCACGTGGCCTTCCAGTTAAAGAACAGCGTCTCACAAGGCGAACAGGTGAAGAATTTTTAGGAAGCTTAGTAAGTTTAGCCTGAGCTGAATAAAAGTCGTCTTCACTCGTACTTGGATCCGCTAAAACTTTTTTTAAAGCATTGCGTTTAGCAGCATACCTCGCCACTAGACGCTCCCTTTTTTTATTACGTTGAATTGCAGATTTTTTAGCCATGATATTATGAATGGTGAAAATGTTAAGCAGCTTCTTGTGCGGGAGATTCAACTTTCTTTCGAAATGGCATACCTAACATTTCTAAAAGTTCTTTGCCTTCTTCATCAGAATTTGCTGTGGTGGTTATGCAAATATCCATACCAATATTTACTCGCTGACGCTCTACATTAATTTCAGGAAAAATACTGTGGTCGGTTACTCCAAGTGAGTAATTACCATTCCCATCAAGCTTGGCTCTCACACCACGAAAGTCTCGGATATTCGGTAGCGAAATTGCAATCATACGATATAAAAACTCCCACATCTGGTTTCCCCTGAGGGTAACTTTAACACCCACAGGCATTCCCTGACGAAGTTTAAAATTAGAAACACTAATTTTTGCTCTTACCACTACAGGTGCTTGCCCAGCAAGATTAGCAAGATCATTCTTGAGATCAGAAATTCCGTTTTTATCCATTTCAGCACCAAATGAAGAATTAAGTACAACCTTTTCGATCTTCGGAACTTGATGGATATTTTTGTAGCCAAGCTTTTTCATTAAAGCAGGTACTACAATTTCCAAATACGCTTTTTTGAGTTCAGGGGTTTTCATTATTTGCAAAGAGCTATATTGTTAGTTCGTCTTTTGAACATTGGAAAAGTGAATTGAGGCTTCTCTTTCTACAATTGCACCCTGAGGATTATCCTGAGTTTTTTTCTCATGCTTTTTTACAAGGTTAACACCTTCAACTAAAACACGGTTTTTCTCTCTCATAAATTCAAGAATCTTACCTTTACTACCTTTGTGATCACCAGTAATTACAATTACTTCGTCACCTTTTTTTAGTTTAGATGCCATAACTTATAAAACTTCTGGGGCTAGAGATATGATTTTCATGTATTTTTGGCGAAGTTCACGTGCAACAGGACCAAATATGCGAGTTCCCTTTGGGGATCCATCATTGTTAACAATCACGCAAGCATTCTCATCAAAGCGAAGGTAGCTACCGTCTCTACGGCGCATAGGTGCTTTAGTTCTAACCACAACAGCCCGAACAACACTCCCTTTTTTAACAGATGCCTCGACGGAGCTTTCCTTTACATGGCAAACAATTATGTCACCGACTGAAGCTGTTTTTTTAAGCTGACCAATTCGACGAATCATACGAACTTGCTTGGCTCCAGTGTTATCTGCAACTTGTAATCTACTGAGTAATTGAATCATAGTGATTAAATAGTAGGGGCTTTTTCAACTAAATCCACAACACGCCAACGTTTCAATTTACTAAGTGGTCGAGTTGACATTATAAGTACTTTATCACCAACGCTTGAAATGTTTTTTTCATCATGGGCATGCACAGTTGTTTTGCGTCTAATCTCTTTTTTATAAAGGGGATGTGGAGTCTTGTATTCATAAACAACTTTGATAGATTTGTCTCCAGTTTTGGAACGGACAACGCCAATTAGTTGCTTACGGTTATTTCTGCTTTGTGATTCGCTCATCTGAGTATTTTGAATATATTAGTTACCTGAAGCTTCAAGTTGAGTTAACAACCTTGCCCTATCACGCTTTAAGGACTTGATCATGTGGGGTTTTTCGACTTGGCCAGTTTGTTTACGAACTTGTAATTGTAGTAACTCATCACCAAGTTCACGAAGCTTCTTGTTAATTTCTTGAACGGAAAGTTCTCTAACTTCAGATATTTTCATAAATGGTTGGGTTTAATATGTGCGATCACGTGTGACTAGCCTGCACCTGAAAGGAAGTTTTGCATCAGCTAGACCTAACGCTTCCCTTGCTAAAGTAAGTGAACATCCGGCTATCTCGAAAAGAACATGACCGGGTTTAACAACTGCCACCCAATGATCAACAGGTCCTTTTCCCTTACCTTGGCGAGTTTCAGCAGGTTTTTTAGTGACAGGCTTGTGAGGAAATACACGAATCCAAACTTTACCTTTTCTTTTCAGGTGACGATTTATTGCCACACGCGCTGCCTCGATTTGATTGGAGGTCATTCTTCCGCGTGATAAAGATTGGATCCCAAACTCGCCAAACGATACGGCATTACCCCTGGAGGCAGTTCCACGAATGCGACCTTTATGAACTTTCCTGTATTTAGTACGAGATGGTAAGAGTTTTGGCATGACAGTACAGTTTTAGAAAATTTTGTCTTCGTCCTTTAAGCAAATCCAGCATTTGATGCCGATAATGCCATAAACAGTGTTAGCTTCTACCAAGCCATAGTCGATATTCTCTCGGAGGGTGTGAAGAGGTACACGACCTTCTCTCAATTGCTCTGTTCGTGCAATGTCCGCACCTGCAAGACGACCAGCACATTGGATACGTATACCCTCTGCTCCCATTGACATTGTAGTTTGAACAGCTTTTTTCATTGCTCTACGAAAAGCAATCCTTCTTTCAAGTTGTAAAGCTACACTCTCGGCAACCAAAGAAGCTACTAAATCAGGTTTCTTTATCTCCTGTATCTCCAAGCGAACATCCTTGCCTACTGTACGATTAAGAGAGTCGCGCAAAGAATCCAATTCTTGCCCTTTTCTGCCGATAACAATACCAGGCCTTGCTGTCCAAATCGTTACACGGGTTCTCGTGGAGGCACGTTCTATAACAATACGAGGGACAGATGCATATCGAAGCTTCTTTTTAAGAAAACCACGAATTTGGTTGTCTTCTGACATGTATGAAGAGTAGTCGAATTTGTTGGCGTACCATCTAGCACTCCAATTTCTTCGAACACTAAGTCTAAAACCGATAGGATTTACTTTTTGGCCCATATGATTTAAAGGTTCTCGTCTGTTAATGTAATACGAAGATGACTCATTCTCTTTTTATAAGGGTGAGCAGAGCCTCGAGCACAAGGTCTGAACCTTTTAAGTGCTGGGCCTTCTTCAACGATGGCTTCACGTATCACAAGATCGTCCGCATTGAGATTGGCGTTGTTTTCGGCATTTGCCATGGCTGAACGAAGGGTCTTATCAAGCATGCGGGCCGCTTTACGGGGAATATACTTTAAAAGTGAAGCGGCTTCAGTTGCTTTTCTGCCGGGTAAGATCCTGGCAACCTCCCGAGCTTTTTTCGGGGAAATACGCATATACTTTGAGTAGGATGTAATATCCATTGCTATTTCTGAGTATGAGGATTATGAGATTTGAAAGCACGGGTTGCTGAGAACTCACCAAGTTTATGACCAACCATATTCTCAGTCACATAAACTGGTAGAAAGTTTTTGCCGTTGTGTACTGTAAAGTTAAGTCCTACGAAATCTGGAGTAATCGTTGAGCGACGTGACCAAGTTTTAATCGGCTTTCTATCGCCCTTGTCTTGTGCTTGTTGAACCTTTTTCATAAGGTGTGGATCAACAAAGAAACCTTTCTTAATGGATCTGGTCATGATAAAATTATTTCATTCTACGACCATTCTTTCGAGTAATGATCATAGAATTTGATGGTTTAGATTTTTTTCGAGTTGGAAATCCTTTAGACAACTGTCCCCAAGGAGAAGAGGGGTGTCCACCACCAGAAGTTCTTCCTTCTCCGCCACCCATAGGGTGATCGACCGGATTCATGGCAACACCTCGGACGCGGGGACGGCGACCTTTCCATCTGTTTCTTCCGGCCTTTCCGATGGTTGATTTTTGATGGTCACCATTACCTACGGCACCAATCGTAGCTCGACAGCTTGCTTTTACGATGCGGATTTCACCACTTGGTAGCTTGAGTGAGGCTACATCATCATCGACTGAAATTAGGCGTGCCTCACTACCGGCTGACCTACCAATTTTGGCACCTGCACCAGGTAGCATCTCAATGCAATGTACCTTGGTCCCCATGGGAATAAACTTCAGCGGCATAGCATTTCCAGATTTAAACTCAATCATGGAGTTCGAACTTATAATTTCATCACCGACATCAACAGATGCAGGTGCTAAAACATATGATTTCTCGCCATCTTTGTATTGAATAAGAGCTAAATTGGCAGTGCGATTGGGATCATATTCAAAAGCAATTATCTCAGCCGCTTCATCAAGACGCTCACGCCTAAAATCAATTTGACGATATAAACGCTTGTGCCCACCTCCGCGCCTTCTACTTGTAATCCTTCCATATGCATTCCTGCCTTTCTTTCTATGGTGACCTGAGGTAAGCGACTTTTCAGGTCTTTTTGTAGAAAGGTCCTGCTTGTTTTTAAGATAAAATCTTCCGCTTGGGGTAACGGGTTTCTGTTGTAAGATAGACATAGTTAAGCTTTCTGATCTTAAGCAAGGTCGATGCTGTCGCCCGCCTTAAGGGTTACTATTGCCTTTTTGGACAGTGAGGTAAAACCAAGTCTTCCTCTGCGCATGCGGTCGCGCTTACTTTTAGGTTTTTGAGTGAGGGTGTTTACCTTAATCACACTAACTCCAAAAGTATGCTCAACAGCATTTTTCACATTAGTCCTTGTAGCATAGGGATATACCGAAAAAATATACTTATTGTGTTTAGAAGAGAGCATTGTTGCTTTTTCAGTAAGCAAGGCTTCTTTTAAAATTTTAACTGACTCGCTCATGAGACCTCCTCGTCTTTGGGTGTTAATTTACCAAGTAAAGCATCTAAACCTTTAAGGCTGCATATAACATGTTTTGCACCTACAATATCCAAAGCACTTACATCAAGTGCTCTAGAAAGTTTGACCTTTTCAAGATTGCGGGCAGCTAATCCTACATTTTTTTCAAATTGTTCATCGACAATCAATAGGCTTGAAGAAAAACCTATTGTAGTAAGCAGTGTAGAAAACTGTTTTGTTTTAGGGGAATCTGTGGAAAATTCTTCAATTAAAGAAACTGCACCTTCCTCAGCCTGATCAATTAAAGCCCTTTTGAGAGCAAGCTTGCGTACTTTAGCATTAGTTTTTTGATTGTAAGAGCGAGGCTTAGGACCAAATGCCACACCACCACCTGTCCTTTGAATAGCACGCTTGTCGCCAGCTCTTCCTGTACCTAATCCCTTTTGGCGATATATTTTCTTTCCAGAACCAGAAACTTCACTTCGGGTTTTGGTGGAAGCATTACCCTGTCGCTGATTAGCTCGTACGGCAATTATACACTGCCGTAGTGCATCGACGCCTTTGCCTGATTCGAGAGATGGGAAATTATCGACAACAGTATCACCCGCATGAGAACCGTCTTTCTTGAATAATTTAAACTTCATAGCAATGGTTATTGACCCTTAAGTTTTTTGGCTACACGAATAGAAAGTATGCCACCCTTGTGACCAGGTACACTACCCTTGACCAATATTAAATTTTTATCAGGGATTGTTTTAACGACCTTGAGGTTTTGAGTCGTTCTCTGAACATCCCCCATATGGCCAGGCATCTTCTTGTTTTTAAAAACTCGTCCTGGCCACTGACATAATCCATATGAGCCACCTCTTCTGTGAAACATAGAACCGTGTGATGCTGGACCACCACCAAAGTTCCATCTTTTAACAACGCCTTGAAAGCCTCGGCCTTTGGTTGTTGATATGACATCTACCATTGAAATATTGGAGAGATCACTGACGCTTAATATGGATCCAAGTTTTAGATCATGCTCAGCAGGTAGACGAAATTCTTTTGAAACTTGTTGCGGGTCAACCTTGGCTTTTAAAGCATGACCCTTCTTGCAAAGATTAGTCTTGTTCGGAGATTTTCCACTTGGGTTAAATCCAATTTGAACCGAAGAGTATCCGTCAGATTCAACGCTTTTGACTTGAAGAACCGGGCAAGGCCCTGCCTGAATTATAGTAACAGGAACAAGATTATTGTTTTCGTCGTATACTTGGGACATCCCAAGCTTTTTTCCTAAAAGTTCTAGTTTCATTCTTTAAGCGGCAGGCGGCAATAACGCTCTTTATTACCTGCTTTAAAGGGGTTGTAAGGTTAAGTAATTATAGTGTGAAAAATTTGTTAAACATTAATGCTAATTTCTACGCCAGCAGGTAAATTAAGTTTCTTTAGCTCATCAACTGTTTGTACCGTTGGTTCAATTATATCGATCAACCTTTTGTGTGTCCTAAGCTCAAATTGGTCCATAGATTTTTTGTCAACATGAGGCGACCTGTTAACGGTGTACCTTTCAATTCGGGTAGGCATCGGAATAGGTCCAGCAACCCTGGCGCCAGTCCTTTTGGCAGTATCAACGATATCGGAAGCCGATTGATCGATAACCCGATAATCAAAGCCTTTTAATTTTATGCGAATTTTATGTCCATTCATGATTTAGCTTCGAGCGGGTTCACGTGAAGAGGTCTCGACGATATTTTGTACCAGATTTTGCGGTACTTGGTCAAAGTGTGAAGGGGTCATAGAGTAGTCAGCACGCCCAGAGGAAAGTGAACGCATGTCAGTGGAATATCCAAACATGTTTTCAAGTGGCACATAAGATTCAATAATACAGACATTGCCACGAGTTTCCATCCCTTGAATTTGACCTCTTCGACGATTCAGATCACCCATAAGTTCACCTTGGTAATCTTCTGGGGTGGATACCTCAACCTTCATAATAGGTTCGAGAAGAATTGGACTGGCTTTTTGCATCGCGTCTTTAAAAGCAAAAATACCAGCCATTTTAAATGCCATTTCTGAGGAATCAACATCGTGAAAAGAGCCATCAACTAGCGTTACTTTAAAATCGATTACGGGATACCCAGCAATCACACCACCTTGGGCTGCTTCCTTAATACCATCGAGGGTGGGTTTAATAAATTCCTTAGGAATAGATCCACCAACAATCTTATTCTCCAATTCAACACCCTTACCTTTGTCAAGAGCTTCAATTTGAATAACGGCATGACCGTATTGACCGCGACCGCCTGATTGCCTGACAAATTTACCGACACCTTCGGATGAAGAAGTAATTGTTTCACGATAAGCAATTTGGGGCTTTCCTGCTGTAGCCTCTACTTTAAACTCACGGAACAGACGATCTCGTATAATATCTAAATGAAGTTCGCCCATTCCTGCAATGATCGTTTGACCAGTTTCCTCGTTTGTGGAAAGTCCAAAAGTCGGATCTTCTTCGGCTAATCTTTGCAAGCCAACGGACATCTTTTCTTGATCAGCTTTGGTGGCAGGCTCGATTGACATCGAAATAACAGGTTCGGGAAATGTGGGGGGCTCAAGCCTAAGGTCAAGATTCTTCTCGCAAAGAGTATCACCAGTTACAACATCCTTGACTCCAATGAGAGCACATATGTCACCAGAGTAAGCCACTTCAATATCTTCTCTTGCATCCGCCTTCATAATCATCAGACGGGAAACACGTTCAGACTTACGAGTACGAGGATTATAAAGGGTTGAGCCTTTCCTAAGAGTGCCCTGGTAAACCCTGTAAAATACAAGTTTTCCTACATAGGGGTCAGTCATTAGCTTGAAAGCGAGGCCAGCTGTGGGTTCGCTATCATTCGGGACAACCTGGACTTCTTCCTCGTCCGAATTTTCACCCTTCATCGGGGGCAAATCGAGTGGTGATGGTAAATAGTTGACAACAGCATCCATAAGCATCTGAACGCCTTTATTCTTGAATGCACTTCCTGGGATAACACCTACAAATTTAATTGTAAGTGTTGCTGTGCGAATGGCTTTACGAAGTTCATCTTCCGAGATCTCTTCTCCTTCTAAATATTTATTGGCTAGATCGTCATCAAAATCGGATAAAGCTTCAATAAGGGATTCTCTATATTGATTGGCTTGATCTTGCTGATCTTCAGGAATCTCAACCGTGTCAAATCGAACACCACTCTCATCAGAGTCATCGTATAGGTAAGCAACCATTTTAACCAAATCAATTAGACCCCTGAAGTTCTCCTCAGCTCCAATCGTCAAAAAGAGTGGATGTGCATTTGCACCCAACTTATCGCGCATAGTTTGGAGAGCAGATAAAAAATCTGATCCCATTCGATCCATTTTATTGATAAAACCTAAGCGTGGCACATGGTATTTGTCCATTTGCCTCCATACCGTCTCTGATTGTGGTTGAACGCCCTCAACAGATGTAAAAACCGCAACGGCTCCATCTAGGACACGAAGTGAGTGCTCAACTTCAGCAGTAAAATCAACATGTCCTGGAGTGTCGATGATGTTAATCCGATGATCGATGCCTGCAAAGGGCCCTTCACTTGTAGTCCATCCACAAGAAATTGCCGCTGAGGTTATTGTGATGCCCCGCTCGCGTTCTTGTTCCATCCAATCGGTAGTCGCACTTCCTTCATGCACTTCACCAATTTTATGAACAACTCCTGAATAGAAAAGTACACGCTCTGTGCAAGTTGTTTTCCCCGCATCAATATGAGCGGCGATGCCTATATTGCGGGTGTGCTCTAAGATAGTGTCTCTATCAGATGCATTAGCACTTGATGGTTCAATAATAGCACTCATGATTTAAAAATTACCAACGCAAATGAGCGAAAGCACGATTTGCTTGAGCCATTTTGTGAGTTTCCTCTCGTTTTTTAACGACTGAACCGGTGTTATTGTAAGCATCAATCAGTTCATTAGCGAGTGCTTCGGCCATTGGTGTACCTTTTCGGGAACTTGCTGCATTGACAACCCAACGAAAAGCAAGACTTTGTTGTCTCTCAAATGCAACTTCGATGGGCACCTGGTATGTTGCTCCACCCACTCGTCTACTTTTAACTTCAATTTTAGGACGAATATTCTCAAGTGCTCCTAAAACTAAATCAACTGGATTCCCTTTTTCTAGCTTTTCAGCCATTTTTTCAATGGCGGAATAGACGATGCGTTGGGCAACGGCTTTTTTTCCACTAAACATAACCATGTTAATTAGTGAACTAATAAGTGGGCTTCCGTGTCGAGGATCAGGGTCGACTGGACGCTTTGTAGCTTGTCGGCGACGAGACATAATAATTAGCTTTTAGGTTTTTTTACACCGTATTTAGACCTACTACGGCGTCTTTTTTCAACACCCTGACAATCTAGGGTTCCACGGACGATGTGATAGCGAACACCATTAAGATCTTTGACGCGACCACCTCGAAGCAAAACTATGCTATGTTCTTGGAGATTATGGCCTTCATCTGGAATGTAAGCGATCACTTCGTATCCAGTTGTTAATCTTACTTTAGCAACTTTACGAACAGCAGAATTTGGCTTCTTGGGCGTACGTGTGGTTACTTGGACACAAACACCTCTCCTGAATGGGCAAGATTTAAGGGCAGGTGATTTTGTCTTAGCTTTCTGCAAGCTACGGCTTTTCCGTACCAATTGGTTTATCGTAGGCATAGTCTGAAAATTGAGGGTAAAGGTTCTAAAGTAGACTTTTTTTAATATAGTTCAAGACATAAATGAAATAACAATGATTACGCTGGGATGGATTCGTTTGTGCCCATTCCAAGACTATCAACTTTAAGTCTTCTCCATTTAGGTAAACCTGTACCAGCAGGAATAAGGTGTCCCATTATAACATTTTCTTTAAACCCTTTAAGCTCATCTACTTTGCCCAATGTGGCAGCGTTTGTAAGTACTCGAGTTGTCTCTTGGAAGGATGCAGCTGAAATGAAACTGTCTGTCTCTAGTGAAGCTTTTGTAATTCCAAGAAGTATAGGTTCTGCCTCAGCAGGCTTCCCCCCCTTTTCGGAAATGGATTCGTTCGCATTGAGAAATGCAAATCGATCGACTTGGTCTCCCCAAAAGAATTCAGTATCACCAGGATCAGTTACACGAACCTTGAAGAGCATTCTCGAAATAATAACCTCAAGGTGCTTATCATTAATTGTAACGCCTTGCAAACGATAGACCTTTTGAATTTCTTCGATTAAATACTCTTGTACAGCTGAAGGTCCTAAGATTTCTAAGATTTCATGAGGGTCTTTTGCACCTTCAGTAATCAATTGGCCTTTATGAACAAAATCTCCGTGTTGCACCAGAACATGCTTACCATGGGGAATCAAGTGCTCTTCTACTTGACCAGTCTCTTCATTGGTAACCAGCAACCTTTTCTTTGAGCGAAGTGTGCCTGCTTCAGAAACAATACCATCGATTTTCGCCATTTGTCCAACATTGCTATCTTTTGGCCTACGTGCCTCAAAGAGTTCAGCAACGCGAGGCAAACCTCCTGTAATGTCTTGTGTCTTAGATGCTTGCCTTGGTGTTTTTGCGATAATAGACCCGGCATCAATTCTCGTTCCTTCATCTACTGCAACTTGTGCACCGGTTGGAATCGAATAGGTAGCTAGAGCTTTACCAGATGAATCCTTTACAATAATTTGAGGGTTAAGGTCTTCCTTATGTTCAATCACAACCATTGACTTTCCACCTGAGGCATCTTTTTCAACTTTTGTGGTTACCCCAGGTAGCATATCCTCAAAAGAGATAACACCCTTCTTTTCGGAAAGAATAGGGATGTTATATGGATCCCATTGTGCAAGTAGTGATGCTTCCTCAACTTCTTGACCATCCTGAAAATGAAGTAAGGCACCAGCGGGTATGGGGTATTCGTCAACAATTCTTCCATCGGTATCTAGAAGTTGGATGGATCCAGTCTTATTCAATGTCACCTGCTGGCCATTAGCTAGGGTAACCAGTCGCAAGCCTCTAAAACGAAGAACTCCTGACTTTCTTACATTAATAACTGGTTCCTCTCTGCCGGCACTTGCAATACCTCCGATGTGAAAGGTCCTCATTGTTAACTGCGTTCCAGGCTCACCAATCGACTGGGCAGCAATAATGCCAACAGCTGAACCTTGCTTAACCACATCATTAGTGGATGGATCTGTGCCGTATTCCAGCGAAGTCATTCCGTTCTTTATTCTGCTAGAAAGAGGGGACATAACCCTAACCCTGGTAATTCCACAAGCATCTACATTGTTTGCAATTTCTTCACTGATTAATGACCCATTAGAAACAAGTATTTCGCTAGGATTAGATGGGTTGAAGATATCTTCAGCAGAATGGCGTCCTATTATACGTTCACGAAGCGGAACAATTTCATTATCGCCCTCCATTATCGCTTTTTTAACAACACCATCTCGTCGACCATCGTCATCCTGAACGATTATGCAGTCCATAGCCACATCACATAGTTTTCTGGTTAAATATCCAGCATCAGCTGTTTTTAAAGCTGTATCGGCAAGACCCTTCCGGGCACCGTGGGTAGACATGAAATACTCCAAAACAGATAATCCTTCACGAAAGGAGGAAAGGATGGGTTGTTCGATGATTTCACCAGATGGTTTAGCCATGAGGCCTCGCATACCACACAATTGCCTCACTTGTTGACGATTGCCCCGTGCCCCTGAGTCCATCATTAAGTAGACGGGATTTATGGTATCTTTTCCTTGGTTTTCATCGAGGGAGTTGAAGACTTCCTTAGCAATGTCATCGGTAGCCGTTGTCCAAACATCAATGATCTTATTGTGTCGCTCACCACGAGTGATAATTCCCTTTCGAAATTGGTCTTCAACCTTATCGATTTCTTTACGAGCTGTGACGATTCGTTGTTTCTTCTCAGAAGGAATTATCATATCAAATATACCGATAGATATACCCGCTTTGGTTGCCATATCGAAGCCCATTTCTTTGAGTCTATCTAAGGCTTCGATTGTTTCAGGCTTACCATGTAAGCGATAGGTTTCCAAAATTAGATTTCCAAGATCTCCCTTAAGAGCTGGCTGATTAAAGAAGCCTATTTCACTAGGCCAAATTGTGTTAAACAATACTCGACCCACTGTAGTTCTTATTACACTCCGGCTAGGTAGACCAAATTGGGTCTCTCTTCCTTTGTCTGGGTTTTTTAAATCGATCCAATCATGCAGGGTTAGTGCTTCTTCCTGTAGAGCACTTAATGCCTCTTCTAATGAAGCTATGATTGGTATACGAACACCTTCTTTGGGTTCATCTAGCTTTGGGTTCATGGTCAAAAAATATGAGCCAAGAACAATATCTTGAGATGGAGTCAGTATTGGCTTTCCGCTTGATGGTGAAAAGATGTTATGAGTAGCCATCATTAACAACTTGGCCTCCATAATAGCCTCAACTGAAAGAGGCACATGAACCGCCATTTGATCGCCATCAAAGTCAGCATTGTAAGGTGTACAAACTAAGGGATGTACTCGGATAGCATTACCCTCAATCAAAACGGGCTCAAAAGCTTGAATAGATAATCTGTGAAGTGTAGGTGCGCGATTGAGCAAAACAGGGTGCCCTTTGGTGACTTCTTCAAGTATGTCCCAGACCTCAGGAGACCTACTTTCAATCATTTTTCTGGCACCTCTAACGGTATGCACAAAGCCAAGTTCTTTGAGCCTCCTGATAATGAAGGGTTCAAATAAAATCAAAGCCATTTTCTTTGGTAAACCACATTGGTTTAGCTTTAGCTCCGGACCGATAACAATTACAGAACGACCTGAGTAATCTACTCGTTTCCCCAGTAGATTTTGCCTAAAGCGACCCTGTTTACCCTTAAGCATATCGCTCAAGGATTTCAACGGGCGATTTCCTGAACCAGTAATTGCTCGCCCATGCCTACCATTATCAAATAAAGCGTCAACTGCTTCTTGTAGCATTCGCTTCTCATTATGAATAATGACATCGGGGGTCTTTAGTTGGAGAAGGTTTTTAAGTCTGTTATTCCGATTAATTACCCGCCTGTACAAATCATTAAGATCGCTTGTTGCAAAACGACCTCCTTCGAGAGGAACCAAGGGACGCAGGTCTGGTGGTATTACCGGTATCGATTCTAGAATCATCCACTCGGGTGCCGCTTCTGATTGAAGGAATCCCTTAATAACTCGGAGTCGGCTCGCTAACTTTTTCTTAATCTGTTTGGATTTTGTTTCGTGGATTTGATCGTATAAGTCGTCTAATTCATCCTGAAGGTCTATACGGCTTAAGACATCCCTAACCGCTTCAGCACCCATTTTTGCCTCAAACTCATCCCCGTACTCATCTATTGCTTCTCTGTACTCTTTATCAGAGAGTAATTGACGGTCTTCTAAGGGGGTATTGCCAGGGTCAGTTACAAGATACTGTTCATAATAGAGAACACGCTCCAAACTTTTTGCTGTCATGTTCATGAGTAAACCAAGACGGCTTGGCATGCTCTTAAGAAACCAAATATGTGATACAGGGACAGCTAGCTCAATGTGCCCCATTCGCTCACGGCGAACTCTGGATACGGTTACCTCAACGCCACAACGGTCACAAACTACACCTTTGTATTTGATTCTTTTGTACTTTCCGCAAGCACATTCGTAGTCTCGTACGGGTCCAAAAATCTTTTGGCAAAAGAGCCCGCCTGGTTCGGGCTTAAATGTTCTATAATTAATTGTTTCCGGGTTTTTAACTTCACCTTTTGACCAGGATCTGATGGTGTCTGGTGCTGCAACAGTGACAGACACACGATCCATTGGTCCAACTTCAATTCCTAACGTCTCGTTCAATGCTTCTACACTCATAATTAATTGTATTTGTAAATTTGGTAAAATTAAAGGGAGTCTTCGCCTTTAACCCGAATGTCCAGACACAGACTTTGCATTTCCTTCATTAGAACATTAAAGGACTGTGGAGTACCTGCCTGTAGAGAGTTATCGCCCTTAACGAGGGATTCGTAAATCTTAGTTCTTCCAAGCACATCATCTGATTTAACTGTTAATATTTCCTGCAAAGTATATGCAGCACCATATGCTTCTAAGGCCCAGACCTCCATTTCACCGAAGCGCTGTCCGCCATATTGTGCCTTTCCACCCAATGGTTGTTGTGTAATGAGGCTGTATGGTCCTACCGCACGGGCATGAATCTTACTGGACACTAAGTGATTAAGCTTGAGCATATACATGTATCCAACAACAATTTTTTGGTAAAATGCTTCACCAGTACATCCATCATATAAGGTAGACTTTCCATTATCTGGAAGATCTGCCTCTTTTAGATATTCTTGGATCTTAGCCTCTGGTATACCGTCAAATATTGGCGTTGCCACCTTCAGGCCCAGTTTTTTACATGCCCAACCTAGGTGAGTTTCCAAAACTTGACCGACATTCATACGACTGGGAACTCCAAGTGGATTTAAGCAAATTTCGATAGGAGTACCATCAGGTAAAAAAGGCATGTCCTCCTCAGGAACAATTTTTGCAACAACTCCCTTGTTTCCATGCCTTCCTGCCATCTTATCTCCGACACGCATCTTTTGTTTTTTAGCAACAAATACACGCACATTCTTAATAGCTCCTTGGTCTATAGGGTCGCCCTGTTCAATAGCTTCAACCTTACGATCACGATCATCCTCAAGATCCTGAAATTTGGATTCGTAACTTTCGATAATTTCAAAAACTTTAATTCGAACAGGGGAGGGGGGTATATCAATAAATCGGTGAACTGCAGAAAGCCTACGAAGTAATGTCTTGGTAATTTTACGGTTAGCAGGAATGATGACATCCCCAGTTTCAGAATTTGTTACATTAAGAGGGATTTTTTCACCCAAAAGGATGTTCGATAAAGATTCTGTAAGCTGTGCCCGTAAATCTTCATTTTGATTACGAAAATCCTCTTTGATTTGTTTCATTTGGCGACGAAAATCAGAAGGAGAAAGCTTCTCCTGCTCTGCGTCAGACCTGCTAGAAACTTTTATGTCCATAACGATTCCCTGAGTGCCAGATGGAACGCGAAGCGAACTGTCTTTAACATCAGCTGCTTTTTCACCAAAAATAGCACGAAGTAGCTTTTCCTCTGGTGCCAAGTCTGTTTCACTTTTTGGAGTAATCTTACCGACTAAAATATCCCCAGGCTTAACTTCTGCACCAACTCGAACTATCCCCAAATGGTCTAAATTACGGAGGGCTTCCTCACCGGCATTTGGGATATCGCGTGTAATTTCTTCTGGCCCTAACTTGGTATCCCTAGCTGTAACTTCAAATTCTTCGATGTGAATTGATGTGTAAATATCCTCTTTAACTATTTTCTCGGATATTAAAATTGCATCCTCAAAATTATATCCCTTCCATGGCATAAATGCTACGAGTATATTTCTGCCAATAGCGAGTTCCCCAGTATCAGTACTAGCACCATCTGCAAGGGCTTGTCCGAGCTTAACTTTATCACCTTTTCGGACTATGGGTTTTTGATTGAAACAGGTTCCTGCGTTTGAGCGCAAAAACTTCCTTAAGTCGTAACAATAAATTCCTCTTTTGTGATCACTCCTTGGCTCCTTTAAGAATCGAGGTGGCAATGTACCGTCGTCAGAAACAACTACACGTTTACCATCAGCAATAGCTACCACTCCTTCAGATTGAGAAACAGTTACAGTTCGTGAATCTTCAGCAACTTTACTTTCGATTCCAGTACCAACAAATGGCGCCTCCGTTTTCAACAACGGAACTGCTTGTCGCTGCATGTTCGCTCCCATCAAAGCACGATTAGCATCATCATGTTCGATAAATGGTATAAGGCCAGCAGCGACAGAAACGACTTGCTTCGGAGAAACATCCATAAAATGAATATCTGAAGTATCATATTCTTGGACTTGGTCTCTATATCGACAAGTTGGTCTCCCCATTAACTTACCAGATTTGATTTCTACCTCACTATTAGCTTGAGCGATAATGTAACGCTCTTCTTCAAAAGCATTGAGATAAGTTACATTTTTAGGATTCTTATCAACCACCCCATCTTTAACTGGATGGTAAGGGGATTGAAGAAAACCAAATTCATCAATCTTAGAGTAGGTGGATAGGGTATTAATTAACCCAATATTCGGACCCTCAGGAGTTTCAATTGGGCAAATTCTTCCGTAATGCGTCGGATGAACATCTCGTACTTCGAAGCCTGCTCTTTCTCGGTTCAAGCCGCCTGGGCCTAAAGCAGAAAGTCTTCTTTTATGTGTCATTTCAGCCAAGGGGTTGATTTGATCCATAAACTGGCTTAGTTGGCTGCGTGCGAAAAAATCTCTAACAACCGTCGTAAGAGCCTTGGGATTAATCAGTTTGCCCGGAGAAAGGCTTTCAACGCCTTGATCATAAAGCGTCATTCGTTCACGAACAACTCGCTCTGTTCGTGCGAGCCCACTTCTACAAACATTGGCCAATAACTCGCCAACAGTACGAACCCTTCTATTGCCAAGGTGGTCAATATCATCAATTCCCATGTCAAAAATGGAGCCAGCATCTTCACGTGCCATTTGCTCGTCTGATTTGCCACGTTTAAGATCAGTAAGCTTACGGGTGGCTGCAACCAAATCTTCGACGGTTGTTATCCTAACTTCCAGAGGACTATCTAAGCCAAGTTTCAAGTTAAGCATATGACGCCCAACTCTAGCTAAATCATATCTTTTAGGGTCCAAGAATAATCTTGTGATTAAAGCCTCTGCATTTGCTTTGTGGGGAGGTTCACCGGGTCTCAACTTTTTATAGATTTCCTTAAGTGCTTCTTCCTTATTTTTGCTGGTATCTTTTTTAAGGCACCGAATGATTGCACCATCATCTACGCTGGTATCGATTGCACGAAGTTTCTTTTCACCCGATTTTTGAAATGCACGAAGATAGGTTTTAGTTAAAGGTTCAAAAGCTTTAGCTAAAACAACCCCTTTTGCTCGGTCGAACATTGGTTCAACGAGAACATAATTGGACACATTATCTTTTTCTAAGAGTTCACCTATTGTTAGATCTTCTATATCATAAAAAAGTTCTAAAATCTTTTGATCTGAATCTGTATCCTTTTCGGGATCCCAATCCATTAATGCACGCAGAAAAGTCGTAATTAGGAATTTTCTTCTTCTTCTTCTTCGGTCAAGATAAACATAAAGTAAATCATGTTGGTCAAATTGTGCCTCAATCCAGGTTCCACGATCAGGAATGATTCGAAAGCCGTGAAGTATCTTGCCACTAGTGTGAGTGGATTCCTCAAAACTTACACCGGGAGACCTATGGAGCTGACTGACAACTACTCTTTCAGCACCATTAATTATAAAGGCTCCACTTTCAGTAATAATGGGAAGTTCACCCATAAAAATTTCTTCTTCACTGTAGAAGGGCTTGCTTTGGCCTTCTACCTCAAGTTTCAACCTAAGCTTAACTTGTAAAGGAGCTGAATAGGTGCACTTTTGATCAATACAATCCATTTCGGATAGTTTAGATTCACCAATTGTATAACTCACATATTCCAAACGGGATTTCTCATCGTAACTTAAGATGGGAAAAACTTCTTTGAATACTGCTTCTAGACCATCGTGTTTACGATGAGTGGCAGGTACATCTCGCTGCAGGAAATTATCGAAAGAATCGACTTGGTTTTGAATTAAGTTGGGTGGATCAATAACTTCCTGCAATTTGCCAAAATTTTGTCTAGATTTGGATTCCATAATTTGGATAGGGCTTGGGGATGGTACGCTGAGGTATAAATAAACGAAAAGCCGCCCGGTGCATTTGCACCGGCGGCTTGTGGGAAATTAATAAATAAAAAAGATAACCATTACTTGATTTCTGCTTTAGCTCCAGCAGCTTCAAGTTTTTTGGAAACCTCTTCAGCTTCTTCTTTCGATACCGCTTCTTTGACTGGCTTAGGGGCACTTTCAACCAATTCTTTGGCTTCTTTAAGTCCTAGGCCAGTAATTGCACGGACTTCCTTGATGACGGCTATTTTATTTCCACCAAATTCAGTTAAGATGACATCGAATTCGGTTTTTTCTTCCGAGGATCCGCTGTCCGAATCTCCACCACCCGCAGGGGCGGCTACGGCTACGGCGGTAGGAGCGGCAGCACTTACACCCCACTTCTCTTCTAGCTCTTTCACTAAATCGGCGATTTCAATTACTGACTGACTACTGAGCCAATCAACGACTTGTTCTTTTGTTATATCTGACATAATAAGTTACCTCCCTGCCTGAATAGCATTAGTGCCATGTCGGCTTTTAAGAGCGTAAGCTCCTAATATCTTCTAGGTTGGTGGTTAACGGTTGTATGGTTTGTTTGAGGATCTAAAGTATAAAGATCCAAAATTCTAGGCTTCCTTTACTTTTGCTTGAAGCACAGTAAGAAGGCCACGAGCAGGTTCGTTAAGTACTGATAAGAGTTGAGAAGCAGGCGTGTTAATTAGGGATAGTAATTGTGCACGAATAACATCTAAACTCGGTAATTTGGCAAGTTGTTTGACTTCGTCAGCAGTGAGTACCTTATTTCCAAGAGTACCGCACTTTATCAAAACTTTTTTTGTCTCTTTGAAATAAGAGCCAAGATCTTTTGCAACGCCTGATGCGTCATCACCACCCACAACTATTGCAGAGTGTCCCTTAAGGTATGGATCAATGTCATTAATTTCTTTTTCCTTAGCAACTAGTCTAAGAGAGGAATTTTTTATTACATGAAATTCTGCACCACGCTTTGCAAGTTTATTGCGCAAATCTGCAGTCTCCTCGGAATTGATTCCTTGGTAATCAGTAAGAAAAAAGAAGTTCGACTTCTCAAGATGATCAGTCGCTTCACGAACAAGATATTCTTTTTCTGGTCTCATTAAATAAAAATTAGTTAAGTAAGGTTGTATCAAGCGGCAAACTAGGACTCATAGTGCAACTAAGGTGAACGCTCTTGACAAATTTCCCCTTGAAGCCATCGGGGCGCGATTCTTTAACCGCTTCGATTGCTGCTTTTGTGTTATCAGCAAGTTGTTCATCTGAAAAAGATTTCTTACCAACGACAACAGCCATCGCACCTGTTTTGTCCATTTTGAACTCTACTCTTCCAGCCTTCACCTCTTTAATGGCTGAAGATAAATCATCTGTAACAGTACCAGCTTTAGGAGTAGGCATTAAACCTCTTGGACCGAGTACTCTCGCTACAGATCTTACAACCTTCATTGCACTGGTCGTCGAAAGGGCCACATCAAAATCAAGCCAGCCATCTTTAACCTTTTTTACCAATTCATCAAGCCCTGCAAAATCAGCGCCAGCAGCTGTAGCTTCTTCAGCATTCTCGGTAAAAACTAATACCTTAACATCCTTACCACTGCCGTGTGGAAGATTGACTTTTCCCCGAACTGCTTGAGAAGTTTGTTTGGGGTCAACACCTAAAGAAACGGATAACTCAACGGTTTCGTCGAATTTAGCCGATTCAAAATTATTTAATTGTTGTACAGCGGAGTCTATGGACTGAGGCTCGTTGTCTGTAAGCTTTTCAACAGAGTTTTTGTATCTTTTACTTCTCGTATTCATGAATTTACACAACTTCTATTCCCATACTACGGGCTGTTCCTTCGATAATACGACACGCTGCAGCTTCATCCGTAGCGTTTAAGTCATCTTTCTTGGTTTGTACAATTTCAATGACTTGTTGCTTTGTGACTTTGCCAACCTTATCCCTGTTAGGGACACCAGAACCCTTAGCTAAACCTGCTGCCTTTTTTAGAAGAACCGATGCAGGGGGGGACTTGAGGATAAAACTAAAAGAACGATCGGCGTATACTGTGATCACTACAGGTAGGATCAAGCCAGATTTGTCCTTAGTCTTCGCGTTAAACTCTTTACAAAAGCCCATGATGTTTACGCCCTGTGCACCAAGTGCAGGGCCAACGGGAGGTGCAGGATTGGCAGCACCTGCTGGTAATTGTAATTTTATCTGACCGACAGCTTTTTTTGACATATTAAATTAATTTAGATATTATTCTTCGTCAGCTTTCTCTACTTGCCAAAACTCTAACTCGACTGGCGTGAAGCGACCGAATATAGAAACTGACACTTTCAAGGAACCTTTAACGGGGTCGATCTCGTCTATTTCTCCAGTGAGATTAAGGAAAGGACCATCCAAAATCTTAACCACTTCTCCAACTGAAAAATTGACTTTAGGAACTTCTTTACCCTCCGCTTCCTGAACTTGACGAAGAATTCTTCCTATTTCATCATCTGCTAAAGCCGTAGGATTTTCGCGACCAATGAAATTGATCACTCCATCGGTCTCCTTGATTTTATACCACGGATCTTTCAAAAGCAAACCATGATTATCAAAAAGTTTCATTTCAACAAAGACATAACCAGGGTAGAATTTTCGGTCGCGCTGCTTTTTTTTGCCGTTTTTAACCTCTGAAATAGTCTCGATTGGGACCAACACTTCCTTGAGGCAGTTTGCAAACCCCTCATCTTCCTCACGATATTTGAATAAATACCTCTTAACTTTATCTTCGTGATTGGAGAGGCATTGTAGTGCATACCACTTGTAGTCAGATGTAATTGAAACGCTCATGTATGCATATTTACTCAGATTGAAAAAGAGAAGTTGTATACTCTACCCAATTCGAGAGTGAGAAATCAGCTACAGAAATAAAGAAGCCAAGAATAAATACGCCCGCTACAACTACACCTGTTGAGCCACGCAATTCGCCAAAAGTTGGCCAACTAGCTTTTCGGAGCTCAGCAACTGTTTCCTTGTAAAAGGTTCTAAATTTATTGAATGGATTCAAACTGTAAGTATATAAATGGCGGGAGAAGAGGGACTCGAACCCCCAGCCTACGGTTTTGGAGACCGGTGCTCTACCAATTGAGCTATTCTCCCAAAGAATCAGTGGGGTGGTTATAGAGAATTGGTAGAGTGCTAAATGATTTCAGATATATTACCGGCTCCAATGGTTTTACCTCCTTCACGAATAGCAAAACGTTGACCTGGCTCCATAGCAATTGACTTTTGCAGTTCGATATTTACCGCAAGGTTGTCCCCAGGCATAACCATCTCAACGCCTTCGGGTAATTCAACGACACCGGTGACATCAGCAGTTCCAAAGAAGAATTGTGGACGGTAGCCTTTGAAAAATGGCGTGTGACGACCACCTTCTTCCTTGTTAAGTACATAAATTTGGGCTTTTGCTTTGGCGTGAGGCTTAATACTTCCTTTGGCAGCTAGAACATGACCTCTTTCGATGTCATCTTTTTCAACACCTCTAAGAAGGATGCCGACATTGTCGCCAGCTTGTCCTTGTCCGAGTTCCTTACGAAACATTTCTACACCAGTACAAGTAGTAACTCTTGATTCACCAAGACCAACGATTTCTATTTCCTCGCCCACTTTAATCATTCCACGTTCAATTCTACCAGTAGCAACCGTTCCTCTGCCAGTAATTGAAAAAACATCCTCAACGGACATCAAAAATGGTTTGTCCGTATCACGAACAGGCTCTTCGATTTCCGAATCAATAGCCTCCATCAGTTTTTGGATAGATCCAAGCCCAAGATCGCTTTCTTCATTTTCTAAAGCTTTGGTTGCAGAGCCACGAATAATTTGTGCATTGTCTCCATCAAACTCATACTTGCTAAGTAGGTCACGGATTTCCATATCAACGAGATCGAGTAGCTCCTCATCATCTCCAGACATCAAGTCACATTTGTTTAGGAAAACAACCAAGTTAGGAACATCAACTTGTCGTGCAAGTAGAATGTGCTCGCGTGTCTGGGGCATGGGTCCGGTAGTTGCATCAACAACTAAAATTGCTCCGTCCATTTGGGCAGCACCAGTAATCATATTCTTAACAAAGTCGGCGTGCCCAGGACAATCAACATGAGCATAATGACGGTTATCAGACTCATACTCAACATGAGAGACTGCGATCGTAACAATTTTGGATGAATCACGGACGGTACCACCTTTGGCTATATCAGCATAACTTTTAACCTCAGCAAGTCCTTTACGGGCT